>Ga0070679_100002424_pt1 | contig 16892 bp, 12 predicted proteins | sample KBSC63BmetaG_FD_65652 | JGI IMG/M metagenome (GOLD analysis project Ga0070679, IMG submission 65652) | Corn rhizosphere microbial communities from Kellogg Biological Station, Michigan, USA - KBS C6-3B metaG | ecosystem: Host-associated > Plants > Roots > Rhizosphere | place: USA: Michigan... | reverse complement strand
CGTTTGATGACGGCATATTGTTGACGACGTTTTGCGCCGTCCAATGCCATCTCCTCGTCGTCGAGGATCGATGTCGCCATGCCGATCGTGTGGAGCGGATTTCTCAAGTCGTGCGATACGACGGCGAGCACTTCATCGCGCGCGCGAGTGGCTGCCTCGGCATCGGCCTGACGTCGTTCGGCTAACTCGAGCAAATACGCTTTTCGAAACGCAAGACCGGCGAGCTCGCCGAAGATCGCGCCTCGCTCCGCTTCGTCGTCGCCGAACTCCGGCGCGCCGGGCGCGCGAATGAAGAACAACGCACCACGCGCCTGCTCCCGGAGCAATGGAACCACCAGGGCCGGGCACCCGCGACAGCGAGTCGTGAGCACTCTTGGAACGAGCCGCCCTGGCTCGCCGAGATCACGAATGCGTTCTGGTTGTCCGTGCTCCACGACGTGCTTGGCGAAGGATCCTTCGTACGACGTCGACGCGCCATTCGGCGGCGCGTGCTCGCCCGCGGTTGCGATGACGATCGCAGTCCCCGTCTCTTGGTCGACGCGCTCGACGAACGCGCCGACGGCGTCGAGTGCAACGAGCGCGTTGCGCGCGATTTCCTGAATCACGGGATCGACGCTCAGCTGCGCCGTGACGGAGGCCGCGGCCTTACGGAGCGCAGATTCGGCGAGGGCGCGTCGCATGGCGTCCTCGTACAACTTCGCGCTGTCGAGAGCCAGCGCCGCGCGCCGCGCGATCTCTTCGGCAAGCGACAGATCGTCTTCGGTAAACCGCCGCTCCACACTCGTCGCGATGAGCCCCACGGCAGCAATCGTGTGACCGCGCGCGACGAGCGGCACGTTGACGATCGATTGCGGTCTATGCTCTCGAAGCAGGCGCCCGTACTCGATATCTTGCGCCGCTGCCGGCTCCAGCATGCTGTCCGGCACCTCGGTGAGTAGTATGGAACGACCAGTCCGCAAAACGCGGATCGTCGCTGTTTCAGCCGATTCCGGATGCACGCCGCCAACGGCTCGTCGGGCGAGCAACTCAGTTTCCGGATCGCGGCCCGCAAGCACCGCTCGGCGCGCACCGCCAGGCACCGGCACGTAGATCACGCACCAGTCGCAGAGCCACCGCACCAGCAAATGCGCGAGTCGCTCCAACGTCGTTTGAAAGCCGAGTGTCGCCTCGAGCAGTTGGCCGGTGTCGGCGAGAATCGTCTGCCGTCGTTCGCTGCGGCGCAGCGCGAGCTCGGCAAGCTTTCGCTCGGTGATGTCGCGGAAGACAATCGAGAGCTGGTCCGGCGATGGATGTGCGCTGACGTCGAACCAACGATCCGAAGCGTCGACGTGCTGCTGAAAATGCAGCGTCTGCTGCTGGTCGATCGCCCGTCGTGCCTCCCCCTCGAGTTGCCCGAGCTCGTGAGGCGATACCAGATCGGACAGCAGCCGGCCAGTGAAATCGGTCGGCCCGGCGCTCGGATCGAGATCGAGAGCACTACGCGCAGCGCGGTTGAGAAACCGCACTCGAAGGTGTCGATCGATGCTGATGAATCCATCCGACATGCTCTCGAGTGTTCTCGTCAACTGCGCGTGTGCTTCGCGCTCGCGCTCGAGCATGTCGATGCGTTGCATGGCGATCGCGATGGCGTCGGCGACAGTCGAAGCGCGATCGACCTCTGGCTCGAGGAACGGCTCAGCGCGCTTCGACCGAACGAGTCCGAGCGACCCCAACAGCTCGTTACCAGCGCGCAATGGAAGGACGATGTGGCTCTCGTCGACCAGCTCATCCAAACGCGCCGAATTCGGAATGTCCGCTCGCGCGCCAACCGACGGTGTTCCCTCTCCGATCGTGGCGATGACCTCCACGCCTTCGTCGGAAGAAATGACGCGCTCGATGTATGCGCCCGAGGAAGCAGTGGCGTCGCGCGCGCCAGCGACAGCCTTTCGAGAGAGGTCGTTCAGTTCAGTTGCGCTCGCGAGCCGATGGAATAACTCTCGAAGCGCGGCCTCCGAAGAGCCTTCCTCTGGTTGTGTTATATTTGCATGTCGTCTGGCCATCTCGCCCATGATTGAACCACCGGCCGCGACCGTTCCGCCTCGTTCGAGGGACATCGTGCACGTTCCGGACCCGGCAGGAGGGCTAACTGACCCGAACCGGTTGCTCGCCGGAGTTTCGGCGCGACTTCGTCTGTCGGTTCCGAACCTCGGACTCGTGGAGCGCGAGATAGAACTCTTCGATGCAGAGTGAGATGGTCTCCGACATCACCCATTGGTGAACGATCGAGCTCGGTGAAATCAGGAGTATCGGTGACGCGAATCAGGCATTGCGCACCGAACTCAGGGAAACTCCCGAGCCTGCGCCGCTCGTCTCGAGGAGTGTTGTCTCAGCCTGTGTCTCACGGATAGACGGCTACAGCACAACGAGTTGCACTGCGACGACGATCTCGACTCGGCATGGGTCTTGTGTGCGATCGGCTCAGTGGAGGACCCATGAACCTCGCGACGTTCATTCTGACCAACCTCGAGAACATCCTCGAAAAGTGGGAGGCAGCGCGGCGTCCCGAGAGCCACCCGCGTCAAGTCGAGAGTCCTGGAATTCGGCGCGACGATGCAGGCGAACTGCTTCGCGCCATCGCACGAGATCTCGAGGCAAGTCGGACACCAGGACAACGCGAGGTGGCGAAGCCCGATCGAAGCTACGCGAGACTGGACATCGAAGCGGCGGCCGACAGGCACGGCACTGGCCGCGCGAAGCTTGGATTTACCCTCGATCAGATGATCGCCGAGTTTCCATTGCTCCGCTCGTGTGTCACGAGCCTGTGGCTCAAGGAAACTCCGCGAATGACCGCCGACGATATCGACGACCTGGTTCGCTTCAATGCGTCCGTCGACGTCGCGCTCTGTGAATCGGTTTCCCAGTATGTCGCCCGAATCAACAGATCCAGAGAGCTGTTCCTCGGCATTCTCGGCCACGATCTGAAAGATCCGCTTTCGGCCATCATTATGTCGGCGGACCTGCTGGCCGAGCTTCCACGAGAGGAGGATCGGCGCCGCGAAATTGCGGCCCGCATTCACAGCATCGGGACGCGCATGCAGCACATGATATCGGACCTTTTGGACTACACGCGCAGCCGTCTTGGCGGTGGAATGCCGATCGAGCCCCATTCTGTTGATCTTCGCGAAGTCGTACAGGCAGCGGCCGACGAGGTCACGACATCACACCCCGAACGATCAGTGCACATCGAAGTGAGCGGCGATCTCCACGGGAAGTGGGATCCGCGCCGCATCGGGCAAGCGCTCTCGAATCTTCTTGGAAATGCGGTGCATCACGGGCAGCCGAAGACCACCATCGACGTGCTCGCCCATGGCGACGCAGTGGAAGTCTCACTCGCCGTACACAACGAGGGCGCTCCAATTCCGCCGGAGCGACGGACCGCGATCTTCGATCCGCTCAGCACACCGGATGAACGCGAGCGACTGCGCGCGCACGATCCCGATCACCTCGGTCTCGGTCTGTATATCACGAAAGAGATCGTGAGGAGTCATCACGGCCGGATCGATATCGATTCGTCCGCGGATCGAGGGACGACATTCACGATCCATCTGCCGCGCGAGTCTGCTGACACTCGTTGAAACGCTGCCGGGGCTCCCCGATCGGATCGCTTTTTGCCCGAAGCGCTTCACCATTCAGGAAATGAGGGTCGAATGACGACGAAGAAGCTCCGTCGACGGCGAATGCCACGAGGCCAAGTCACGCATCGCGTCGGCCGACCGAAGCCGCCCTTTCCAAAGCAGAGTCAGCCCAAACCAGGCCTGGAAGCGCACGTCTCCCCTCGGCCGGAGTATCTCGCACCCAGCTATCGAGGCGCCGGCCGCTTGGCGGGAAAGGTCGCGCTCATCACTGGCGGCGACTCGGGGATCGGACGGGCGGTAGCCACGTTGTACGCCCGAGAAGGTGCCAACATCGCGATCGTGTACACCAGGGCGGAACAGCGCGACGCGCTCGAGACAAAGACCGCCGTAGAAAACGAAGGCGCACGTTGCGTTCTATTGCCGGGCGATGTTCGCAGCTCTGCCTTCTGTGATCGAGCAGTACAGCGGACCGTCGACGAGCTCGGTCGGCTGGATGTGTTGGTCAACAACGCGGCGTTTCAACAGCATGTCGACTCGATCGAAGACCTGACCGACGAGCAGCTCGACACGACGTTTCGCACGAACATCTTCGGCTACTTCTACATGGCGCGCGCCGCGGTGCCGCACCTGAAGCCGGGAAGCGCGATCATCAACACTGGATCGATCACGGGACTCGAAGGAAGCAAGCAGCTGCTCGACTACTCGTCCACCAAGGGCGCGATTCACGCGTTCACGAAATCCTTGGCGCAAAGTCTCGTCGATAAGCACATCCGCGTGAACTGCGTCGCGCCAGGTCCGATCTGGACTCCGCTCAACGTTGCAGACAAACCGGCCGGCAAAGTCGCGAAACACGGCGCCGAAACACCGATGCGACGACCGGGCCAGCCGGACGAGGTCGCGCCGACCTACGTGTTCTTCGCGTCGAACGTCGACTCGAGCTACATCACCGGCGAGGTCCTCACGTTACTCGGCGGCGAAACGACTGCCGGCTAGGAGGAATGTCGAACGAGGACACGAACGCAGTCGTCGGCGCGCTGCTCCGTGATCTCGCGGCGGCACAACCATCGAAGCGGGCGGGGTTCGGCTATAAGCGCGCCGCCAACGCCGTTCTGAATCTCGACCGACCCATTGAGTCTCTGGTCGAGTCAGACGGCAGCCTGCGCAAGATCCCGCACGTCGGCCCAAAATCCGAGGAGGTGATCCGCGAGGTCTTGAGCAGCGGCGGATCTCCGACGGTCGAACGCGCGGTGCAACGAAGCGAACGCGCCGCCGAACTGGAGAAGGCCAGAACGCTGCGTGAGCATTTCTTGAGTCGGGCGCGCGTCGTTGCCGCGCTCAATTCGAACATGGCACACGCACCAGCGGTTGCTGACTACCACGGCGATCTGCAGGTTCATTCGACGTGGAGTGATGGCAGCCAAACGCTGGAGGAGCTCGCGGAGGCATCCCTCGCTCGCGGCTACCAATTCTGCGGCATCACCGATCATTCGTACGGTCTTCCGATTGCCCACGGCGTTTCAATGGCGGACCTCGCGGAACAGCACCGCGAGATCGACCTGCTGAACCGCCGCTATCGTGGTCGCTTTCGGCTGATCAAAGGCATCGAAGCGAACATTCGTTCGGACGGATCGATCGACATGACGCCCGACGAGCTTGCCACGTTGGAGCTCGTGGTCGCCGCGCCTCACTCTACGCTGCGCTCCGCGGCCGATCAAACATCTCGAATGGTGGCTGCGGTTCGCACTCGAGGCGTTCACATCCTCGGTCATCCCCGCGGCCGGCTCTATGGGAAGCGCCCTGGTGTCCACGCGACATGGCGCCATGTCTTCGAGGCTGCGGCCGAAGCAGGCGTCGCCATCGAGATCGATGGCGATCCATGGCGGCAAGACGTCGACTATTCGCTCGCGCGCCGCGCGTTGTCTGCCGGATGTGTTTTCGCTCTCGATAGCGACGCTCACTCGCCTCCCGAGTTGCGCGGCGCCGAGACAGCGATCGCCCACGCGCGCCTCGCGGGCATTCCGCGCCAACGCGTGATCAACTGCTGGGACACAGATCGCCTACTGGCGTGGCTGAGCGAACGAGCATGACTACTGGTGCTCGATGCGAATCGCTCCCGGCTTCGGCTGGATGCCATGGCCGCGAGCCGCCGCGTATTGTTGCGTGAACTCCGCTCCCGCGAGCACGAGCGCGCCGGCGTAGTAGATCCAGACGAGAATCACCGCGAGTGCGCTGGCCGCCCCGAACGGGTTACCCGGATTGCTGTGGCCGAGATATAAGCCGATCACGAACTTTCCGGCGCCAAGCAGAAGCGTCGTGGCAATCGCACCAACCCAGACGGATCGCCATTCAATGATCGCGTCGGGAAGAAACTTGTACATTGCGGCGAAGAGCACCGACAACGTGAGGAGCGACAGAACCGTATTCACGATCTGTATGACGATGCCTGCACCGCCAATCGCTCGGCTCAGAGCGGAAATCGCCGCGGCAACGGCGAGAGAGACGATCAGTAGGAAGGCAAGGCTGAGGACAATTCCAAACGACCACAGGCGGCTCGCGATGAGACGTTTGATGCCGCCCTGCTTCGGATCTGGCTCGATTTCCCAAACGGCGTTGAGCGCGCTCTGAAGCGATAGAAACGCCCCGGTCGCTCCCAGGATCAATCCACCAAAGCCGAGCACTGTTGTGAGCGTACTGTGGGCTGCGGTGTTGCCGCTCTTGACCATTTCGCTGACCGTGTTCGCCGCGCCTGTACCGATGAGGCCAGCAAACTCCGTTTCGATCGCGTGCTGCACCGATTGGGGATTCCAGACCAACCCGGCGAGCTTGATCAGCAGGATGAGGAGCGGCGGCAGAGCGAAGACCGTCGAGTAGCTGAGTGCCGCCGCTCGAAGCGTACACTTGTCCTCCGAGAAGTCTTTTGCCGTTGCCTTGAGCATCGCGAGCACACGTCGTCGTTCCGGCGCATTCATATCGCTAGGCGGCGTGCTGCGGCGTCAGTCGCTAACTGGCACGTCGCTTGGATGCGGCCGTCGCGACTCGTTCGAGTGGCGCCTCCGCGGGACCTCCGATGACGAGGCCCTCCGGCGTGAAGCGCGAACCGTGACACGGGCAGTCCCACGTCCGTTCCGCCGCGTTCCAGCGCACGAGGCAGCCCATGTGTGTGCATGTCGCATCGACCGCCATCACCTCGCCCGCATCCGTGCGATGCACCGCGACGCGACGGCCGTCGATGGTGACCACTCTTCCTCCACCTCGCGGTATGGTGTCGACACTCGAGCCGTCCGGCGGACGAAGCCGGTCGCGAAGCATGTACGTCGGATAGTCGACGTTCTCGCTACCTATGGTTATGAGATCAGAGATCGATGATGGTTTGCGACCTGGATCGAAGAGGGCGCGCCACGAATTCGAGCCGCCGATGATCGCGTGTCGCAACATGATCCCCGCGAGCGTTCCGAACGTGAGGCCGTTGCCCGCGTAGCCCGTCGCGATGTACTGATGCTCGGCAACTTTTCCGATGAACGGCAGTCCATCGTCCGTTTCGATCACCTGCCCCGACCATCGGCGTTCCGGCGATGCCGATGGAATGAGCTGTCGCAGCGCACTCTCGACGATCTCGAATCGCGATTCGGTATCGGGTTCCTGACCGGTCTTGTGGTCGGCGCCTCCCATGATCGCATAGCGATTGCCACTTCGTTGATGCACACGCAGATAGAAGTACGGATCGGATACATCGAAGTAGAGTCCGGGCGGCGGACAGTCCGCGCCGCCGGGCGCGCCAATCACATACGACGAGTAGGGATAGAGCTTCGCTTGAAACAGCGCCGCGCTCGCGAGATTTCGAATCCCCACGATCGGGACATGCGTCGCAATGATGACATCCGATGCGGCGATCGTTTCGCCGTTCACGATCACCGCGAGCGGATCGGCGATGATCTCCCCCACCTCCGCCTCGTCGCGCACCACCGAGCCGCCCTGATCGACGAGCGTGGCAAGCCCCACCAAGTAGTCGAGCGGATGAAACAGCGCCTGATCTGCGCACTCTACCGCAGGCCGACCGGTGATGGGCCCGACAGGGCAAAAACGCGCATCGAATCCCGCGTCCGAGACGAGCTCCGCGTCGGCGCGGAGCATCTCGGCTTCGCGCTCGAGGTCGATGTCGCCAAAGAACGGCGCGCAGAGAAATCCAGGAACGCGTTGAAAGCCACACGCCGCGCCGCGCGCTGAAACGGCCTCGATCAGGTCGATGGCGGTCTGTCCGCCACGCCACACGAGCGACGCCGCGCGCTCCCCAAATCGGCTCACCAATTCGGTGGGCCGCGTATCTGGAACGTAAGTCAGATGCGCCGACGTGTTGCCTGATTCGCCGGCCCCAATGCACTCTCGATCGAATACTGCCACGCGCCGGCCGGACTCCTTGAGGAGCAACGCCGCGGTCAGGCCGGTGATTCCCGCGCCGACGATCACGTCATCGACCTCGTTCGGGAGCGGTCCGGAAAACCGAGGTGCTGGAGCCGACCGCCACAACGACTCATGAATCATGGTGCGGCATCGTGCATCGACTGCGCCGCCACATCCACGGTGGGCCGAAGAACCCGAGGCTGCTCTAGCTCACTCGTGCTTCGCCGCCACGCACGGTCGTCGGCAGCCGTGCGTAGAGCGTCGTCCCGCCGCCGCCGGCTCTCGATTCGATTGCAATGCGTCCGCCGATGAGGATCGCGCGCTCCTGCATTCCCGCGAGGCCGAGGCGACGCTCTGCTTTCGCGCGCTCGATGTCGGCGCCCATATCGAAGCCTTCGCCATCGTCTTCCACGATGAGACGCGCCTCGCCATCTCGATGCTCGAGGATTACGCTGACCTGGGTCGCTCGCGCGTGTTTCGCCACATTGGTGAGCGCCTCTTGGGCGATGCGGTAGAGCGCCGATGCCACGTTGTCGGGAATCGGTGGTTCGAGTTGCAGCGTCCCGACCTCGAGGTCCGCCGCAATGCCGTACCGCATCGACCACTCGAGAACGTACGTCTCAAGTGCGATGCCCAGTCCGCCGTCATCGAGCTCTGGCGACCGGAGCTCGAGCGCGACGTAACGGATGCCGGACGTGAGGCGCTCAGTCAGCGTACCGAGCTGTGAGAGACGCTTCATGAGCGGCGCACCGGCCGGCACATGCAGCGCCGCGATCCGTGCGGCGTCAGCGAGCCCGAGTCGAATGGCGGTGAGATCCTGACCGAGCTGATCGTGCAGCTCGCGAGCGAGCCGGCGACGCTCGCGCTCTTCGACTTCGCTGAGACGCCAACGCAAAATGTCGCGCTCGGTCGTGCGTTCAGCCACCAATTGCTCGACGTGCTCCAATGCTCCGCGAACTTCGACCTCCCCGCGCGCTCGCTCGATCGCAGCCCACGATCGTTCGGCTACATCGGTGACGAGATCGAGCTCTTCGCGTGTCCATTCGCGCGGCGCGACGCACCCCACGATCAGTGCCCAGATGCACTGTTGCGTACCCCGGCGAAGCTGCACACAAATGAGCGAGGCCATCTGCAATGCGCCAAGGCTCGTCTTGTCGAGCGCCGACAGCCCCGGTTCGTTCGCGAGATCGCAGATGACGAGGGGTTCTGTCTCCAGTCGCTTCATCGAATCGGGAAAATCCGAGAAGCGATGCTTGCCAGTCAATGGAGGGAGATCCGGGCGGTGATACTCGGGGCCAACCCAGGCGCAATTTTCGTCGTGAGAGAGTCGCGCGACGTAGCAGCGATCGAGCGCCATGTGATCCGCGAGAATCCGCGTGCATTCCTTGGCAACCGCATCCGCATCGGGCTGCGCCCGCAGCGCATCGCTCAACTTGAGCAGGAACGACTGCCGTCCGAGTCCCGCGCGCAGCGCCATCTCGGCCCGTTTTCGGTCCGAGATATCATCGAACACCACGGCGATTAGGCGGCTATCTGACCCGCCCACCCGCGACTGACGCACGCGATACCAGCGGTCCAGATCCTTCACGTAGTGCTCCGATCGTTCCGACACGCCCGTCTGCATGACGCGCGTGTGGACATCGATCCAGTGCTGCTCGACGTTCGGTAGCAACTCACTCAGCGTTCGGCCCACGACGTCGTGCAGTCCAGTCTGCCGCTCGAACGCATCGTTCACTTCACGAAAGAGCAGATCGGAGAGCCGCCCCCGTTCGTCGTACACGAGCTCCATCACGCAGAGGCCCTCGTCGATCGTCCCGAACAACGATCGATAACGGTCGTCGATGATGCTTGCGGCCTCGATCACACCCATGTCGCCGATTCCCCCACGAGACTCAGGATCCAACGTACATCGCGTCGATCGCCGCTTTCAGCAGCCTGAGCTCGCCAAGGCGGGGCGCCTCGGCGACGGTTCCGATCACGATCTGGGCGTGGTCGGCACTCGTGTGGCTTTTTCCGCGACGTGTTCCGCGCACGTACAATAGGACTCGAGCAAGGTTGCGGATGCGATCGACCAGCTTTCCGGAATCGGCGACAGGCGCCGTCGTTCGCGCTGTGAGTCGAACGTGAGCCAGCCGTCGTGGAGCCGGACGCTCATTGGCGCCGCGATGACCGCGTCGTCGGTTGTCGCCCATACGCGCCATTCGTGACCGTGAGAATCGACGAAAGATCGAAGAGTCATGAGCGAATGCCGCCAGCGGTCGTCTTATCGAGTGTGGTCGCCGCTGCGGCGCGTCGATCGTGAGCTGCGAGCGTGTCACGGGGACCGAGCCCGCAACGACGGGGAGTCGTCACTCGCGGCAGCAAATCGTGGGCCGCATTGTAGCGCACGTCGTGCGGCGACTAACGATGCCCGGGTGGTTCACCAGGAGACCGATCGAGCGACTCGATCGACAGCGAGACGAGCTCGGTAATGATCCACTCGAGACGATTGCGTTCGCTCGCACGGCGGACGCCGTGCCCGGACGACCAGCTCGCCTTGAGAGAACCGCGGAATCGCTCAGGGTCTCGGAGGATCTCTCAGGGCACACCCCGACGCTACTCGCGGCCCGGTCATGCTACACTCGACCACCGCAATAAGAGTTCTATAAATGGCGTGCATCTCCGGGAACAACCGGCCACCGAAGGGTTTGCCGGGCATGGCAGTTGCTACACCGCCGAGCCTCCTGTCGCGAGGATGGGGCGATGATGACTGTAAGCTTGAGCGCGGAACTGCTGCGGTTCCAGTTGCGCTTGGCGCGGCCGCCCTTGGACGACGTCGCCATTGGGCATTTGCACCGGGCCGTCGACTTCTACGTGGACGAGCTTCACATGGCGGATTGGGCGTTGGACCAAGTAATCGTCGCAGTCAAGCGCATCGCCTCGGACGCCGGGTTTCGCCCCACGGCTGGTGTACCAGCCGGAACCGAGTCACTTGGACCAACTGATCAGCTGCTCGTGGATGTGGTTCGCTGGGCGGCAGACCGCTACGCACTGAACACGGTGCACAGCGATCACCCGATACCGACGGCATCTCGCCAGCGAGATTCGCGCGGAGGGTAGCGCCGTTACGCGGCTCTCGCTGTTGGAGGCGGTGATGCCCTGTCCAGCATCGCGAGCTCCGCATCGGACAACTCGAGCGCCGCGCCGGCAACGTTTTCCTCGAGGTGAGCGACCTTCGACGTACCCGGGATCGGCAACATCGTTCGGCTTCGCTTCAGCATCCACGCGAGCGCGACCTGACTTGCCGTCGCACCGTGCGCCTTCGCGACGCGGTCTGCTACGCCGCCTGGTTCGGCGAGATCGCCGGCGGCCAGCGGGAACCACGGGATGAACCCCAGGTCGTGCTTCTCGCAGTAATCCACCAACTTTTCGTCCTGGCGGTCGACAAGGTTGTACCGGTTCTGAACCGTGACCACAGGGAACACGCGCTGCGCGGCCTCGATCTCCTCGATCGTGACCTGACTCAGCCCCGCGTGTCGGATCAAGCCTTCTTTGATCATGGCGGCGATGACGCTGAACTGCTCGTCGCGCGGCACTCTGGGGTCGATCCGATGCAGCTGCCACAGATCGATGCGATCGATCTTCAGACGGCGCAGTGACATCAACACGCATTCGCGCAAGTATTCCGGCCGCCCGACTGGCGCCCATTTGTCCGGTCCTTGACGCGTGAGTCCGCCCTTGGTGGCGATGAGCATTCCCTTATAGGGATACAGCGCTTCGGCGATCAGCGCCTCACTCACGAACGGGCCGTACGAGTTCGCCGTGTCGACGAAGTTGATCCCCAGCGCGGGGAGCCGTTTCAGGACGCGAAGGCATTCGGCTCGATCTTCGGGTTCGCCCCAAATGCCACGGCCGGTGAGGCGCATCGCACCAAAGCCGAGCCGGTTGATGGTGATGTCACCGCCGACGGTGAAGGTACCTGCTGCGCTTGCCGAGGGCTGGCTCATGTGGATGTCGCCTGTAACGGTTGAGAAGGACTCGCGCGCGGCCCGCCGCGCCGAGCTTCCACTCGGGCAAGGCACACGCCTCCCAACGTCAGCGCGGCCGCGAGTCGATACGGCCAGCTCCTTGCTCGGCGAAGTGTTTCTCGTATCGACGCGGCTCGCGACTGCCGTTTACTGCTGATGCGCCTCGACGAACCACAGCCACTTGTCCACGCCTCGGGAGATCTCGGTCAGTACATCGGCGCTGTCGGCGTCCTTGAGGTCAGTCATCTCATCAATGCCCATGCGCACGGCGCGCCCAAACGCGGCGAGTGCGTCGGACAACGCAGCGACGTGCTCCGATCCCTTCGAGAGCGCGAGCGGATAGTCGATCAGCGTCGTCCGCTGCGCGACAACCCCAACCGTCCCTTCGGGGATCCCGCCCAATTGCACGATCCGCTCGGCGATCAGGTCCACGTATTCGTCTACGGCACCATGGATGTCGTCGAATAGCTCGTGCAATGCGATGAAGCTCGGGCCCTTCACATTCCAATGCGCTTGCTTGGCCTGCGTCTCGAGATCGATGCAATCAGCGAGTCGGGCATTGAGTAGTTCGACGACTTCGCGGCGCGTGCTCTCTGCGAGATCGTTCTTTGTCGGATAGAGGCGAAATGCGTCGGCCCGGCGTTCATTCACGGACGTCGGCGCGGGAGCGGTATCGCGTGCGCGGGAGGCGGAACGCGGATTGGTGCGGCGGGTTGCCATGACGGAGTCTCTGGATTGCTGGTTGTCGGAATATTAATAGCAGCGGAATGACCAAGGAGGTGACGCTGTGGGATTCGGAGCGAGATGCCGCCGAGCGTGACGGCCGCGCTCGCGAGCATCGAACCACTGGTCGAGGCGGCAGCACAACCGTAGCGAGTGTTTTGGGCAGGCGCGGTCACGCCGGTCGAGATTGACGACGCTAGAATTCTCTAAGAGAGCGTCGCGGCCTGCATGACGGCACGTGCCGAGCTCCACAGCGCCCAGCCGGGATTCAATCGTTTCGGATACAGCTCCAGCATTCTGTCGTACAGTTCCTGCGCACTCGCCGTCGTTTCCGCCAGGTGATCGAAATCGCGGATGTATTGCCGTGTCTCTTCAACGATTCTCGGACTGTCTTCCGCGCCCGGCCGCTTGTGGGATGCGACAACCACGCGTGGACTGAGCGACTCGATCTTGTCGAGCGCGTCGATCCACTCTCGTCGGGCGCGGGCGTTTGATTCGGCGAGATAGAGATGTACGTCGTTGTAGGCGGCATCACCCGCGACGACGAGGCCCAGTGACGGAACGTGCAAACAGGTCGTTGAATCGGTGTCAGTATGACCGAGCTCCACGACGATCAATTCTTGTCCCTCGAGGCCGATCACGTTGCCGCTCAGCGCTTCGGGCAGCTCGAGCCTCAGCGGAATCTGATTGGGAAATCCAGCCTTCCAGACGGCAACGCCGGCCGGCGAGGCTTGCCGCCGCATGATTTTCAGGACAGACGGCGTCGCGATTGCCCGCGCGCTTGGAAAGCGCTCGAGCAGTGTGCCGACTCCGAACCAATGATCTCCGTGCCCGTGGGTGATGTAGATGTCCGTCAACTTCTTGCCCCGTTCCGCGACCCAGTCGGCGAGTACGTTGGCTTGCTTTGCCGTCAAGAACGCATCGACCAGGACGGCGTCTCGTGCTCCGTAGATGAGAGTTGCCGCGATCGCCTGAAAGAATGTCTCCCGCCCCCCCGGCGGTTTGTCGGACGTGATGATGGGTATCGGCGGCGTCACGAACACTTCCCACCGGAGCGGCACGTTGTCGGACTGAGGGGCCGTCATGTTCGACCTCTGACAAGCTCGGGGGCTGACACATCCGACGACCGCTGTTGTCGGAGAAAGGGCCGGACGATAGACCGCGTGCCGGCGACGCGACATGGGGCAATGGTCGCATGATTCGTACGAGTGACGCACGCAGAAGAATGGAAACGCAGCGTGATGATGCTGCCGATCACGACAGCATCATCACGTTCAACGATTTCGTCAGTCGATACGACCTTTCGATCTCAACGACGCGTTCGAGTCGCTACGCTTCTCGGTCGGATCGGGGCGGCGCGATCGGCGGCCGCTGGGTCCGATCGGCGGCGCCTTCGCGCAACCGATCGCCGGCCAAGGGCACTTCGCGTTCGACCACACGGCTCACTGGCCGATCGGTGATGGTTTCGTCGGCCTGAAGAAGGTCCTCGAACATCTCGCGATAGTGCACCATCGCGCGCCGAAGCTCTTCGGTCGTGGCCGAGCCCTGGCGATGACGTTGCGCGACGTCGCGGGCTGCGCGGTAGTTCTGGACGAAAGACGCGTGGTGGACAGACAGATCGGATGCGCGCTGCTCGAAGTCCGTGACCGGATAGCCTCGCTCCCGCATCACTTGAGCGACGAGACCGTCGGCCGTGGTAACCGCGCGCCCAGGATTGTCGACGAAGGCCTCCTGAACATCATGCCATTGTTGAGAGAACAACTCGCGTTGTTCCGCGGTGAGCGGCCGAATATCCAATCGCTCCACACGTTCCTGGCGTTGGACGAGCTCGGCTTCCGCGGCACGTCTGCTATGTGCTTCGGCAACCGTGCGGTCGTACTCGGCGCCGTATTGGTCATGCAGTGCTTCGGTCCGCTGCCGGCGCGCCGTCGCATACCAGAAGCCCACGGCAATGATGGCTAGCGCGACGACAATGATTCCGATGAGGGTTGCTGCAGTCATAATCAACTCCCAGTGGCACGTTTCCGCGCGCGACGATTATCAGTGAACGCTCTAGTGTTGCATCTCGAATGCCATTTCCAGACCGCGGTTGGCCCCGGCCATGCAGAGCCCCCGAAGCATGCAATACCGGACACTGGGACACACCGGCGAACGAGTATCCGCCATCGGACTTGGCGGGTGGCACCTCGCACTGCCGTATGTCGACGAGCAGCTCAGTCTTCGTATCGTTCGTCGCGCGATCGACCACGGCATCACGTTCATCGACAACTCCTGGGATTACAACGACGGCGCCAGCGAGACGAGAGTGGGCAACGCGCTGCGTGAAGGAGGTCGGCGCGACAAAGTCTTCCTGATGACGAAGATCGACGGTCGCTCCCGGCAAGAGGCTATGCGACAGCTCGACGAATCACTCAAACGATTTCAGACGGACCACATCGACCTCGTGCAGCATCACGAGGTGATTCGCTTCGACGACCCTCACCGCATCTTTGACGAGGAAGGTGCGAACGCCGCGCTCATCGAGGCGCGTAAGGCGGGCAAGCTGCGATACATCGGTTTCACAGGGCACAAGGATCCGCAGATCCACCTCTATATGCTCGAGGTGGCGCATGCCCACGGCTTCACGTTCGATGCGGTGCAGATGCCGCTGAACGTGATGGATGCTCACTATCGGAGCTTCGAGAAGCGAGTCCTTCCCGAGCTGGTGAAGCACAACATCGGCGTGCTCGGCATGAAGAGCATGGGCAACGGCATCATTCTGAAGTCGCATACCGCTACCGCGCGGGAATGTCTGCGTTATGCGTTGAACCTGCCGACGTCCGTGGTCATCACTGGCTGTGACAGTATGGACGTGCTGGAACAGGCGCTCGATGCGGCGGACAGCTTTCAGCCGATGAGCGAGGCCGAGGTGCAAGCGCTGCTTGCGAAGACGAAGTCTGTCGCGGCAGACGGCGGGTTCGAGCTGTTCAAGACGACATCACTCTTCGACTCGACGGCGACACACCCGGAATGGCTGGGCGAAGAGGCGGCGCGAGTGCGCGATATGATGCGGGCGTGACCTCCACACATCTGCTCTACAACTATCTGATCGTTGGCGGAGGCATGACCGCTGCGGCCGCCGTTGCGGGAATCCGAGAGATCGATCGCAAGGGAACGATCGGCCTCGTCGGCGCCGAACGACACCCGCCGTATGATCGGCCTCCTCTTTCCAAAGCGCTGTGGAGAGGGGATCCGCTGGACAGCATATGGCGGAAAGTCGACTGGCAGGGCGTCAGCGTCCATGCAGGTCGGACGGCGCAAAGTCTCGACCCGACGAACAGACACGTAGTCGACGATCAGGGAGTGACGTATACCTACGACAAGCTGCTGATCGCCACTGGGTGCACGCCGCGCCGACTGCCGTTTGGCGACGGGCAGTTCATCTACTTCCGCACTGTCGACGATTGGCAGCGACTGCGCCACAAGATGGGCCAGGCCAAGCGCATCGCGATCGTGGGCGGCGGCTTCATCGCCTCCGAGCTCGCCGCTTCACTCGCGATCAACAATCAGCACGTCGTCATGCTCTTCCCCGATGAGGGCATTGGCAGCCGGATGTACCCGCCCGAGTTGGCGACCTTCTTGAACGATGTGTATCGGCAGAACGGCGTCGAGGTTCTGGCCAGATCGACGGTGACCGGTTGCGAAGTGCGCGGCGAGACAATCGTCCTCGCAGCTCGTGATGATCGAGCCGGCGCCAACCGCGAGGTGGAAGTGGATGGCGTGGTCGCGGGCATTGGTGTGCGGCCGAATGTCGAGCTAGCCCAGTCCGCGGGACTGCACGTGGACGACGGCATTCGCGTCGATGCTTCATTGCGCACGAGCGATCCGAACATCTACGCCGCCGGGGACGTTGCAAGCTTCTTCGATCCCTCGCTCAAGGAATGGCGCCGCGTCGAACACGCGGACAATGCCACCACGATGGGTGGGTTTGTCGGCGTCGCGATGGCTGGCCGAACCGTCGTGTATGACCACACGCCGTTCTTCTATTCGGATTTCTTCGACTTCGGCTACGAGGCGGTCGGTCGGGTCGATTCACGCTTGGACATGGTGATCGATTGGAAGGTGCCGTTTCGCGAAGGCGTGATCTACTATCTGCACGAGGGCCGCATAC
>Ga0070679_100002418_pt1 | contig 16913 bp, 17 predicted proteins | sample KBSC63BmetaG_FD_65652 | JGI IMG/M metagenome (GOLD analysis project Ga0070679, IMG submission 65652) | Corn rhizosphere microbial communities from Kellogg Biological Station, Michigan, USA - KBS C6-3B metaG | ecosystem: Host-associated > Plants > Roots > Rhizosphere | place: USA: Michigan... | reverse complement strand
CTGTTCGGAATCGGTATCGAGCGCCGACGTCGCCTCGTCCAGCAAGATGATCGGCGCGTCGAGCAGGAAGGCGCGTGCGATCGCCAGGCGCTGACGTTCCCCGCCCGATAGCTTGAGGCCGCGCTCGCCGACGATGGTGTTGAAGCCATGCGGCATGCGGTTGATGAACTCGGTGCAGCGCGCCATCTCGGCGGCGCGGATGACCTCCGCCTCGGTCGCGTCCGGCTTGCCATAGCGCAGGTTTTCGAGCACCGATCGATGGAATAGCGAAATGTCCTGTTGGACGACGGCTATCGATTGCCGCAGACTTTGCTGGGTGACGTCGGCAACATCCTGCTCGTCGATCAGAACATGGCCGGTCGTGGGCTCGTAGAGCCGCTGGAGCAAGGCGAAGATCGTCGATTTGCCCGCCCCGGTCCGGCCGACGAGGCCAAGTTTCTGGCCGGCCGGGACGTGCAGATTGAAATCCGCAAGCACGCGTTCGCCGTCCAGGTAGCTGAAGCCGACATTCTCGAACGAGATCGAGCCGCCGAGCTCGATGAGCGGCTTGGCGTCGGGCGCATCCTCGATCTCGTGCGGCAGGCCGAGAATCTTGATCGCCTCGCCGAGCTTGGCGAAATGCTGAATGACCTCGACAAGGGCCATGGCGAGATCGCGCGAGGCATGAAGCACGGTGAAGCCGAGCGAAGTCGTCAGCACGACGTCGCCGGTGGTGATCTGGCCGGCACGCCACAGCATGACCGCCCAGACGAGAACGCCGGCGGTGACGACGAAGACCGAGAGCGCGTGGAAGACGCGTAGCCGCTCGAGCGAGCGCAGGCTATCGCGCTGCGCCGACATCTCGTGCTCGATCTTGCGCGACAGCCGAGCCTGCTCGCGACGCGAGGCGCCGAAAGCGCGCACCAACCCCATGTTGCTGACAATATCGGTGAGATCGCCGGTGACCGTCGCCGCCTGGCTGGCGAAGCGGGCGTGCAGATGGTGGCCGCGCGCGGCGCGCCGGGCGATGACCACCCCGAGCAGCGTCACGATGACGAAGAGGGAAGCGGTGATCTGCCAATTGATGATGCTGAGAACGGCGATGCTGCTGACCACCGCCACCGCTGGCGGAATGGTCGTCCAGGTCAGCGAGTTCTCGATGCTCCACGCGGCGTTCGCCGCCGTCGTGATGCGGCCGGCGAGAGCGCCGGGGAATTGATCGGTGAAATAGCGCGAGCCGTGGCCCGACAGATGGTCGAAGAGGTCGAGCCGGAGGTCGCCGCCGACGGCGACGAAGGCGTAGGTCGCGACCCAACCGGCGAGCCGCCATAAAAGATTGTCGCCGGCGACGAGAGCGAGCAGAAACCCGACGGCGCCCCACAGGGCACCATCGGAGGGCTGTCCCGCGCCCAATACGTCGACGAGGTTCTTGATGGCATATTGCGCGCCGATGGCGCACCCCACCGCGCTCAGCACGGCGATGAGCACGAGGAGGTGGCTCATGAGCCGCCGGCCCACATAGTGCAGGAGAAAAACGGCGGGGCCGCTCGACGCATAGCGCGGTAGGGACATGGCTCTTCCCCTGTCGCGGAGGGTTGTTGCCAGCGAAGCTCTGACAATGGTCTCGGTGACAACGGCGCGGCCGCGGATTTCGTCCCTGGAAATCGCAGTCATCGGTCAGACCGCGAGAACGATGCCAAGTTCGCCGTCCTGGCGGAGAACGTGAATGGCGACGCTTTCCTGGCTGCGGCTCAGCACCAGATCGGCGGAAGCCGTGCCGAGCCGCAGGTTAGTCAGCCTGATTTCCTTCAGCCAGGGCGGCAGCACCGGCCGCACGAAGCGGATCTGGTGCGCTTCGGGCGCGAACGAGATGCCAAGCGCGGCGCCGAGCAGCGCAAACACCGATGCCGAGGACCACGCCTGGGGAATGCACGCCACCGGATAGGCGGTGGGGCCCGACCCCGGCCGTCTGGCGAACCCGCAGAACAGCTCCGGCAGGCGCCGCAGATCGAGAAAGAGCGCCGCATCGAACAATCCTGTGAGCACGCGCAGCAAAGGCTCCTTCAGCCCGTAGCGGGCGAAACCCATGGCGATGAGGCCGTTGTCGTGCGGCCACACCGAGCCGTTGTGATAGGAAATCGGGTTGTAGCGCGCCTCGCCTTTGGCAATGGTCCGGATGCCCCAGTTTGAGAAAAAATCCGGTGTCATCAGCGCTTTGGCGACGCGCGCGGCACGTTCCGGTCCGGCCAGGCCGCCGAAGAGCACATGCCCCGCATTGGAGGCACGCACCTGGCACGGGCGTTTGGCGCCGTCCAGGGCAAGCGCGTAGATGCCCAGCGATTCGACCCAGAACGCTGCCTCGAAACGTGCGCTGAGCCGTTGCGCCAGCGTGGCGAGCTCGCCCGCCTTGCCGGTGCGGCCGAGCGCTGCCGCCAGCTTGGCGGCACCAAGATAGGCGGCATGCGCGTAGGCTTGGACCTCGGCCAGCGCGATCGGCGCCTCGGCCAAGCTGCCGTCGGCGTGGAAGATCGAATCGGCGCTGTCCTTCCAGCCCTGATTGATCAGGCCATTGACCGATTTGCGGTCGTATTCGAGAAATCCGTCGCCATCCAAATCGCCGTACTTGTGCATCCAGGCGAGCGCCGCCTCGATGTTCGGCCAGAGCGTGCGAACGAGGTCGATATCGCCCGTCCGTGCGTAGTAGGCGGCTGCCAGCATGATGAAAAGCGGCGTCGAATCGATGCTGCCGTAATAGCGCCCGAACGGCACCTCTCCCAGCGCCGCCATTTCGCCTTTGCGGGTCTCATGCAGGATCTTGCCGGGTTCGGCATCGGCGCTGGCATCGAGGCGCGTCGCCTGGTTGGCGGCCAGAAAGCGGAGAGTGCCGGCGGCGAGCGTCGGATCGAGCCACAGGCATTGCAGCGCCGTAATGATGCCGTCGCGGCCGAAGGGCGTCGAGAACCAGGGGATGCCGGCATAGGCGTAGAGACCTTGCGGCGTCTCGGTTATCAGCATGTCGAGATCGGCGCGCGAGCGGTTGAGCCAGTCGTTGAATGTCTCGTTGCTCGAATAGAGATCGATGGCGCGGGCCTTGCGGTCGGCCACCCGGCCGGCGGCCGTCGTAAGGCTCGTCGCATGTGACGTCGTCGCGCTGGGCGTGCGGCCGTCGCGCTCGCAGCGGACGGCACACTGGATCGTCTGCTGCCCGCCTGCGGGCAGGTCGATCGTCCATTCTGCCCGGCGTGCTGCCATCTTCGCTGGCGGTGGATCGAATTCGAAGCAGGTTCGTCGCACCACGGCATCGAGTCCGCGGTAGACGAGCACGGGTCCCGCCGTGCGCTGCTGGTCGGGAAACCTGTCGCCGCGCCGCGGACGAACCGAGCCGCGCACCTCGAAGATGTCGGCGAAATCGGCGTCGAAAGCGAGCCCAAGGCGGAGCAGTACCGGCATCATGCCGAAATTGCGCAACTCCAGGTGTACGAACAACGCATCCTCGCCAAGCACGGTGCTGCGAAGAATGTGCACGGTGTCGCGCGCGAGCCGCAAATGTCCTTCCTCGGCCAAATCGGGATTGGCGAGATCGGTCGAAAGCATCGCGTTGTCTTCGGTGACCGTCGAGGACAGGAGCAGCGGCCGCAATCCGTCAACGGTCAGCGCGAGGCGCGCTAGATAGCGGGTGTCCTCGAAGAATAGCCCTTCAGGCGCCGCCTTGCTCGCCTGGACGTCGCCGAAATCGTCGAGAACGGCGAAGCTGTCCGCTTGCTTGAGGACATGCGAATGTAGCGTCGCAACCGTTCCGGTCGACGGAATGTAGAACGGAGAGACGCCGGCCTCACCTGAATCGCCGTCGAGCGGTCCGGCAACATGCGGCTCGACCGCCTTTGACATAACGGTTAGACGGCTTCGCGCAGTGGGTGCTTGCGGGCTATCAGCCGCCGGTAGATGCTGAGATAGTCCTCGGTCATGCGGCGCACGCTGAAGCGTACCTCGAAGACGTGGCGGACGCGTATGCGATCGAGTTCGTGAAGCCGCCGCGCCGCCGCCGCGGCCTGCGCCTCGTCGTCGACGATGAAGCCGGTGACGCCGTCATCGATGACCTCGGGTACCGAACCGCGGCGCAGGGCGATGACGGGCGTGCCGCAGGCCATCGCCTCGATCATCGCGAGGCCGAAGGGCTCGCGCCATGCGATCGGAAAGATGAGTCCGGCAGCGTTGCCGAGGAAAGCGCTCTTCTCGGCGTCGCTGATCTCGCCGATGTATTCGACGTTGGGCTCCTTGAGCAGCGGCGCGATGCGCGTGGTGAAGTATTCGCGGTCGACGGCATCGACCTTGGCGGCGATCTTCAGCTTCATGCCGGAAGCGGCTGCAATCCTTATCGCGGCATCGGGCGCCTTCTCCGGCGAGATGCGGCCGATGAAAGCGAGATAGCCGCCGGCGCCGGAACCGGGGGTCAGCAGGCGCGTCGGGATGCCGTGATGCACCGTGGCGATAAAGTTGGCATGCGGCAGCGGCTCGCGCTGCGCATCCGAGATCGACACCACCGGGACATCGTCGAAAGTATTGTAAAGCGGTCCCAATTCGGGAAGGTCGAGGCGCCCGTGCAGGGTCGTCACGAAAGGCACGCCGGTCTGCCGGAAAATCGGGAAGGCGAGATAGTCCATGTGCGAATGGATGATGTCGAATTCGCCGGCGCGCTCTGCCACCATCTGGAGCATGATCAAATGCGGCGCCAAGTAATCGCGCATCGTCTCGTCGAGGCGCAGGGCGCGCGGCCAGACTGCCTCGAGCCGCGCCTTTGTCGTGCTGTCGCCGCTGGCGAACAGGGTGACGTCATGACCCATGACGGCCAGCTCGTCGGCGATATACGAAACGATACGTTCGGTACCGCCGTAGAGCTTGGGTGGAACCGCTTCCATGAGCGGCGAGACTTGAGCGATCTTCATGCGCCCCCTTCGGTGGATGTCGCGGGACCGGTTATCGTCATTCGGGTGAGACAGGCACGCAGCTTGAGCGTGCGCGGCGACCTGGCCCACGCCTAGGTAAATGGTCGCGATGGACGGTTTGTTCCGCACCTGGCGGTGCAAAATGTCGCAGGCGGCAAGCGTCGCCGCGCCGGTGCAATAAATAGGGGTGCCGACGAGCCGGTCGGCTATTTTATCGTTAGCAAGGCGCGGGAAAATCCGCTCGTCTGCCGGAGGAAGCTTTGCGCAAAAAAAGGGGTGCGGTTTTCGCCGCACCCCAAATTTCTGCCTCTACGCGCGTGACCGATCGGGAGGATGGATCGGGGCGGTTTGCGCTCAGCTGCAGCCGCTAGTGCCGCCGCAGGTGTCGCATTTGAGGCAGGTGCCATTGCGCAGCAAGGTGAAGTTGCCGCACTCGCCGCAACTGTCTCCCTCGTATCCTTTCATGCGGGCGGTACGGATCTGCTCGATCCGGCTGTCGGCCGTCGCCAGCGCTGTCGAGGCCTGCATGTAAGCCGTGAAACTCGCGCCGCCGCCACCCACCGCGGCGCCCGCCACCGCCGAGCTGGGCAACGCGCCGGCCATCTCCAGGCTGGCGGCGGATGCGGACTTGGCCGCATTGCCACCCTGAAAGACGGTCAGCTTGTTACGGACATAGCCGTTCGAGACGCGCTGGGCGACGGCGGCGATTTCCGGACGGCCGGGCTCTGCGTTCGGCAGTCCTTCCTTGCTGACGCCCTTGCCGATGGTGTCGGGGGTCAGGTCGACGGGCTGCACGTGGGCGAGGTCGTTGCGGTCGAGATAGGAGACGGCGAGCTCGCGGAAGATATAGTCGACGATCGAGGTCGCCATCTTGATCGCGTCGTTGCCCTCGACCATGCCGGCCGGCTCGAAGCGCGTGAAGGTGAAGGCCTCGACGAATTCCTCCAGCGGCACGCCGTATTGCAGGCCGATCGAGATGGCGATGGCGAAATTGTTCATCAGCGAACGAAAGGCCGAGCCTTCCTTGTGCATGTCGATGAAGACCTCGGCGAGGCCGCCATCCTCGTACTCGCCGGTGCGCAGATAGACCTTGTGACCGCCGACGATCGCCTTCTGCGTGTAGCCCTTGCGGCGTTGCGGCAGGCGCCGCCGCTCGGCGCGGCGATGCTCCACGATGCGTTCGACGACGCGTTCGATGATGCGTTCGGCGACCTGCGGCGTACGTTGCGTCGGGCTCTGCTCGAGCATGTCGGCGATGGCGTCCTCGCTGTCCTCGTCGGCGAGCAGCGAGGATTGCAGCGGTTGCGACAGCTTCGAGCCGTCGCGGTAGAGCGCGTTCGCCTTGAGGCCGAGCCGCCAGGACAGCATATAGGCGTCCTTGCAGCCCTCGACGGTTGCCGCGTTCGGCATGTTGATCGTCTTCGAGATGGCGCCGGAGATGAAGGGCTGCGCCGCCGCCATCATCAGGATGTGGCTGTCGACCGAGAGCGAACGCTTGCCGATGCGGCCGCACGGGCTGGCGCAGTCGAAGACGGACAGGTGCTCGCTCCTGACGTGCGGAGCGCCTTCCAAGGTCATGGCGCCGCAGCAATAGGTGTTCGCCATCTCGATCTCGGCGCGGCTGAAGCCGAGCGCGCCCAGAAGATCGAAGCTGATGTCGTCGAGCTGGGCCTGCGTCAGGCCGAGCGCCTCGGTGCAGAAAGCCTCGCCGAGCGTCCATTTGTTGAAGGCGAATTTGATGTCGAAGGCAGCGACGAGGCCGGCTTCGACGGCGTCGATCTGGGCGTCGCCGAAGCCTTTGGCGCGTAACGCCTCATGATTGATCCCAGGGGCGCCGGCGAGCGTGCCGTGACCGACGGCGTAGCGCTCGATCTCGCCGATCTGGACGGCATCGTAACCAAGCGCGGCAAGCGCCTGCGGCACCATGCGGTTGATGATCTTGAAGTAGCCGCCGCCGGCCAGTTTCTTGAACTTGACGAGTGCGAAATCGGGCTCGACGCCGGTGGTGTCGCAATCCATCAGCAACCCGATCGTGCCGGTCGGCGCGATCACCGAGGCCTGGGCATTGCGATAGCCGTGTTCGGTCCCGAGGGCGAGCGCCGCATCCCAGGCGGCACGCGCCGCCGCCACCAGCCCGCCATCCGGGCAGTTCGCCGCGTCGAGCGGCACTGGCGGGATCGACAGGCCCTCATAGCCGCCGCGTTCGCCATGCGCCGCGCGGCGGTGGTTGCGGATGACGCGCAGCATCGCGTCGCGGTTGTCGGCGAAGCCGGGGAAGGGGCCGAGCTCCTCGGCCATCTCGGCCGATGTCGCGTAGGACGTGCCGGTCATCAGCGCGGTGATCGCGGCACAGAGGGCGCGGCCCTCGGCGCTGTCATAGCCGAGCCCCATCGCCATCAGAAGGCCGCCGATATTGGCATAGCCGAGGCCGAGGGTGCGGTATTCGTAGGACAGCCTGGCGATCTCCTTCGAGGGGAACTGGGCCATCAGCACGGCGATCTCGAGCGTCACCGTCCACAGCCGCGTCGCGTGCTCGAAGCTATCCGTATCGAAGCTGCCATCCGCCGCGCGGAAGGCCAGCAGGTTGAGCGAGGCGAGATTGCATGCCGTGTCGTCGAGGAACATGTACTCCGAGCACGGGTTCGACGCGTTGATGCGACCGCTCGCCGGACAGGTGTGCCATTCGTTGATCGTCGTGTCGTATTGCACGCCGGGATCGGCCGAGGCCCAGGCGGCATAGGCGACTTTTTCCCACAGATCGCGCGCCTTGACCGTCTTGGCGATCTTGCCGTCGATGCGCCGCGTCAGGTGCCACTCGCCGTCGGCGAGGACGTGCTCGATGAAATCGTTGCTGAGGCGCACCGAGTTGTTGGAATTCTGCCCGGAGACGGTCAGATAGGCGTCGGAATCCCAGTCCGTGTCATAAGTCTTGAAGTCGATCGCGGTATAGCCCTGGCGGGCGAACTCGATGACGCGCTGGACGTAGTTCTCGGGGATCATGGCGCGGCGCGCAGCGCGGATCTCGCGCTTCAGCGCCGGGTTCTTGGCGGGAATGAAACGGTCATCGCCCAAGGCCTCGCCTTCGGCGCAGGCGAGCATGACGAGGTTGAGGTGCTTGTTGGCGAGCTTCGAGCCAGCGACGAGGGCCGCGACCTTCTGCTCCTCGCGCACCTTCCAGTCGATGTATTCCTCGATGTCGGGATGATCGATGTCGACCGTCACCATCTTGGCGGCGCGCCGCGTCGTGCCGCCCGATTTGATCGCCCCGGCCGCGCGGTCGCCGATTTTCAGGAAGCTCATGAGGCCCGAAGAGCGCCCGCCGCCCGACAGCCGCTCGTTGGCGCCGCGCAGCTTGGAGAAGTTCGAGCCGGTGCCCGAGCCGTATTTGAACAGCCGCGCCTCGCGCACCCAAAGATCCATGATGCCGCCCTCGTTGACGAGGTCGTCGGCGACCGACTGGATGAAGCAGGCATGCGGCTGCGGATGCTCGTAGGCGCTCTGCGAGGCGACGAGCTCGCCGGTGCGGAAATCAACGTAGTAGTGGCCTTGCGCCGGGCCGTCGATGCCATAGGCCCAATGCAGGCCGGTATTGAACCATTGCGGCGAGTTCGGCGCTGCCATCTGACGGCACAGCATGTAGCGCATCTCGTCGAAATAGGCCTGCGCGTCATCCTCGGCGTCGAAATAGCCGCCCTTCCAGCCCCAATAGGCCCAGGTGCCGGCGAGCCGGTCGAAGACCTGCTTGGCGCTGCGCTCGGCGCCGCTGCGCTGGGCCGCCGGCAGGTCGGCGAGGCCGTCCTCGTCGGCGGCGCGGCGCCACAGCCAGACGGGAACGTCGCGCTCGGCGACCGGCTTCAGCCGTGTCGGGACACCGGCCTTGCGGAAGTACTTCTGCGCCAGGATATCGCAGGCGACCTGGCTCCACTCCGCCGGAACCTCCATGTCGGCAAGCTGGAAGACGACGGAGCCGTCGGGGTTGCGGATTTCGCTCGAGGTCGTTCGGAACGCAACGGCTGCATAAGGATCCTGCCCAGCCTTGGTGAACCGACGAGCGATACGCATGGAGACTCCCCTTTAACCATCCTTTTCGATCGAACGATTCAACATGTGGTACGTTCGATCATCCGGGAGACAGGATGTAGCCTCTTTGCGGCGAATGCAAGGTCTTTTTAGATAATGATTGAGGGTGCCCCACTAACCATTTGGAGTTATATAGAAATGAATCCATAAAGTGTCCAGCGCGAGACTGCGATTTGTCTCGTGGATCTCCGGTTCGAAGGTACTTGACCGAGAATTACTTGAAAAATATCACCAATCCTCCATCGACACTGTGCACGGTCGATTGAAGACTTGACGCTTTCCCGTGCAAACACGGGGAGGAAGTGGTGGTTCGTCTGACCTGACCCGGCAAGGCGTCCCACCCCACCGCGCATTGCAGACCGATTAGTCTGCCACATTCCAATCGCCGTGCAACTACATTTTGTGGGTCGTGGAAATGAGCCTACTAGATGAGACCAATCTGCAACGATTCGACCGAAATCCGATTTGCGTCGCCTTAAACCGGTCAATTGGCGGTCAATAGGGACGCAAAGTGATTGCGGTTCCCGCCCGTCCTTGCGGGCTGGACGCGGGGCGCCGAGCGGTGCAATAGTCCGCGCCGACGAAAACCCGCAGCGCCCCCGTGAAACGGGTGCCTGTCAGCGAGGAATTCTGAACGCGCCATGACCATCGGTACGCGGCTGTTCACGTGGTGGAGGGGCGAGCTGGTCGGCACCGACGGGCTCGGCAATCGCTATTACCGCGAGAAGGGCGGCCGCAAGCTGGTGCGCGGCGGCGGCATGCCGAGCCGCGAGCGCCGCTGGGTTCTCTATAACGGCGAGGTCGAGGCTTCGCGCGTGCCGCCGCAGTGGCATGCCTGGCTGCATCACACGGTCGAGGCGCCGCCGCAAGCGGGCGCGTGGCCGCATTATCCCTGGCAGAAAGAGCACCAGCCCAATCTCAGCGGCACGTCGCGCGCCTATCGCCCACCCGGCTCGCTGCTGCGCGGCGGCCGTCGCGCAGCGGCGAGCGGCGATTACGAGCCGTGGACGCCCAATTGAAATCGCTGAAGAAGCCGGTCCGCCATTCGTTGGCGCGCCATTCCCATGAATCGGTCAGAGGGGCCGCATGAGCCGTAATGTCATCGAGACCGTGATGGGCGCCGTGGTGCTCGTCATCGCCGCCGTCTTCCTGTTCTTCGCCTACAGCACCAGCCAGGTGCGATCGGTGTCGGGCTATGAGCTGACGGCGAAATTCGATCGCATCGAGGGCATCCGCGAAGGCGGCGACGTGCGGATCAGCGGCATCAAGGTCGGCAGCATCGTTTCGCAGACGCTCGATCCCACCAGCTTCCTCGCCGTCGTCAAGGTGAGCATCGACCCGTCGATCAAGCTGCCGACCGACTCGGTGGCCGAGATCCTGTCGAGCGGCCTGCTCGGCGACAAATTCCTCGCCCTCGTGCCTGGCGCAGCCGACGACATGATCAAGCCCGGCGGCGTCATCAAGTTCACCCAGTCGCCGATGAGCCTGGAAAATCTGATCGGCCAGTACATCTTCAGCCAGGGTCAACAGAAAAAGGGCGACGGCGACAAGCCCGCCGAGAAGCCGAAGGAGTAGCGTCCCGCCCGCGTGGAGGCCGGTCGTTGAGCAAGGATGTGCTGACAGAAACGGTGTGGCGGACCCCCGAGGGCGAGCTGGTCTCGTGCGTCGAGAAGATCAAGGTGTTGAACGAGAATCTCGGCGAGCTGCGCGACATGGCGCAGGACGCGCTCGAGGACGCCGTGCTGATGGGCTGCGACGAAGCACAGTTCCGCCGCATCGTCCAGGCGCTGCTCGACGGTCTGCGAAATCCGTACAGGAAGGGTTGACGGTGGCCAACGGCGCGGCAGGCGGTATGGCATGGCGGCCGCTCGTCGGCGCTCTCTCCGCGTGCCTCGTCCTGGTCGTCGCGCCGGCCGCGCGCGGCGAAACCATCGCCGTCCTCCAGGGACTCGACAAGACGACGGCACGCATCTCGACGATCGACGCGCCGCTCGACCACAGCGTCCGCTTCGGCGCGCTCGTCATCACGGTACGCGCATGCGTCAAGCGGCCGCCCGAGGAGCCGCCGGAAACCGCCGCCTTTCTCGAAATCGACGAGATCAGACCGGGCGGAACGTCGGTCTCGGCGGAGCGCGTCTTCAGCGGCTGGATGTTCAAGTCGAGCCCGGCGCTCTCGGCGCTCGAGAACCCGATCTATGACGTCGGTGTGCTCGACTGCAAGGAGAGCAGCGGGTCGCCTGCCGATTCGACGGGCAGCGTCAAGCCGAAGTGAGCCTCGCGGCGCAGCGCCGCCGCCAGCAGCGCATGGTATTCCCGCCGCGGGATCTCGATGGCGCCGAAACGCTGCAGGTGATCGGTGACGAACTGCGTGTCGAGCAGCGTGAAGCCGCCGCTGCGCAGCCTGGCGACGAGATGGACGAGCGCGACCTTGCTGGCGTCGGTGGCGCGGCTGAACATGCTCTCGCCGAAGAAGGCGGCACCGAGCTGGACGCCGTAGAGCCCGCCGGCGAGGACGCCGTCGGACCAGCACTCGACGCAATGGGCCGCGCCGCGCCGGAAGAGCGCGGTGTAGAGCGCGACGATCTCGTCATTGATCCAGGTTTGCGGACGCTCGGACGTCGCCTCGGCGCAGCCGCGCATCACCGCCTCGAAGCTACTGTTGCAGCGCACCGTGAAGCGGCCGCTGCGCACGGTGCGGCGCAATCGGCTGGGAACGTGGAAGCGGTCGAGCGGCAGGATGCCGCGCCGCACCGGGTCGACCCAGAAAATCTCGCGCTCGGCGGCCGATTCGGCCATCGGGAAGATGCCGGAAGCATAGGCTTGCAGCAACAGATCTGGGGTCAGCGTCACCATCGGCGAAGGCCGCTCCCGTTCAGCCCTGCTGCTCCCGTCCGACGAAGCGCTCGAGCCAGTGGATGTCGTAGCTGCCGTCGATGAAATCGGCGGCGCGCACCAGGCGTTGATGGAGCGGGATCGTCGTCTCGATGCCGACGATGACGTATTCTTCGAGGGCGCGGCGCAGGCGCATCAGGCACTCGTTGCGGGTGGCGCCGTGCACGATCAGCTTGGCGACCAGGCTGTCGTAATTCGGCGGCACCGTGTAGCCCTGATAAAGCGCGCTGTCGATGCGCACGCCGAGGCCGCCGGGCGTGTGGTAGCCGGTGATGCGGCCGGGCGAGGGCGCGAAGGTCTCCGGATTCTCGGCATTGATGCGGCATTCGATGGCGTGGCCGCTCAACGCGACGTCGTCCTGGCGGTAGCCGAGCTCGGCGCCGGCGGCAATGCGGATCTGCTCGCGTACGATGTCGATGCCGCTGATCGCCTCGGAAATCGGATGCTCGACCTGCAGCCGGGTGTTCATCTCGATGAAGAAGAACTCGCCGTCCTCGAAGAGGAATTCGAGCGTGCCGGCACCGCGATAGCCGAGCTTGCGCATCGCATCGGTCGCCACCTTGCCGAGCCGATCGCGCTGCTCGGCGTTGAGCGCCGGCGAGGGCGCCTCCTCGAGCAGCTTCTGGTGCGATCGCTGCAGCGAGCAGTCGCGTTCGCCGAGATGGATGACGTTGCCGCGGCCGTCGGCGAGGATCTGGATCTCGATGTGGCGCGGTCGTTGCAGGTAGCGCTCGAGATAGACGGCGTCGTTGCCGAAATAGGCCTTCGCCTCGTTCTGTGCCAGCGGCAGGAGCTGGCGCAGCTCGCGCTCGTCATGCGCGACCTTCATGCCGCGTCCGCCGCCGCCGCCCGACGCCTTGATGAGGACGGGATAGCCGACCCGCGCCGCTTCGGGAATCGCCGCCTCGGCGCTGGCGACCGCCCCGGCCGAGCCGGGCACGGTCGGGATGCCGAGACGCTCGGCAGCGGCCTTGGCCTCGACCTTGTCGCCCATCATGCGGATATGCTCGGGCGTCGGCCCGATGAAGGTGAAGCCGTGCTCCTCGACCATCGCGGCGAAATTGGCGTTTTCCGAAAGGAAGCCCAGTCCGGGATGAATCGCCTCGGCGCCGGTGATCGTGGCCGCCGACAGGATGGCGGGAACGTTGAGATAGGAATCGCGCGCCGCCGGCGGCCCGATGCACACGCTCTCGTCGGCGAGGCGGACATGCATGGCGTTGGCGTCGGCGGTCGAATGCACGGCCACCGTCTTGATGCCCATGTCGCGACAGGCGCGATGGATGCGCAGCGCGATCTCGCCGCGATTCGCGATCAGGATCTTTTCGAACATCGCGTTCCCGATCTCGCTTGTCTCGATCTCGCGTGCGCCGCTCTCGCTTGCGCTGGCGTCGGGCGGACTATTCGAGCACCATCACGACCTCGCCGTACTCGACCGGCGTGCCGTCCTCGACGAGGATCTGCGCCAGCCGTCCGGCACGCGGCGCCCGGATCTGGTTCATCACCTTCATCGCCTCGATGATGAGCAGCGGTTGGCCGGCGCTCACCATGTCCCCGAGCTTGGCGAAGGTCGGTGCCTCGGGCTGCGGCGAGAGATAGACGGTGCCGACCATCGGCGCCTTGACCGCGCCCGGATGGGTCGCGAGCGCGGGCTCGGCCGCCGGCGCCGCGGCGGGTACCGGCGCGGCGGCGAGCGTGCCCGCCGCAGACACAATGCTGGAAACGTTGCGCGCGACGCGGATACGGCGGTCGCCGACGGCATATTCGATCTCCGAAAGCCCCGTCTCGGCGAGCAGCGCCGCGAGCGTCCGCACCAGCGCGCCGTCGACGGCCAGATCGCCAGGGGCCAGATCGCCAGGGGCCAGCTCGCCGGGGGCCAGATCGTCCTTCGATGTCACCTTGGCGTCGGCACGCGTATCGGTCGTCACATCACCCTTTTTCGACATATCAGCGAAAATCCCCGTCAGCCGCCACCGGCTCAATCCGCGCTGCGCAGAAGCCGCGCCAGCGCCATGAGCGCAAGTTCGTAGCCATGCCCGCCAAATCCGCAGATCACGCCGCGGGCGGCCCGGCTCACGTAGGAATGGTGGCGAAATTCCTCGCGGCGATAGATGTTGGAGAGGTGGACCTCGATCACCGGCAGCGCCGCGGCGTTGAGAGCGTCCAGTATGGCGATCGAGGTGTGCGAGAAGGCGCCGGCGTTGAGGACGATGCCGTCGGCGGTCTGCCGCGCCTCGTGAATCCAGTCGACGAGCTGGCCTTCATGGTTGGATTGGCGGAAATCGATGGCGAGATCGAGCGCGACGGCGCTTTCCAGGCATGCCTCCTCGATATCCACCAGCGTCTCGTGGCCATAGATGTCCGGCTCGCGCAGGCCAAGCAGATTGAGGTTCGGTCCGTTGAGGACCAGAATTGTCGGATTGTCGGCCAACCCGTGGCGCTCCTTGCAGCAGGTCAGAGGCTTATAACACGCGGGCGCCCGAGGGCAAGCGCTCCAGCGCCGTCGTTCTGTCGTCGATCTTGCGAATTTGCCCTATTTGGCTTAACTTGGCATGATCGGCTCGTGTCGGTTCGGCCTGCTCTCCCCCGCTCGCGATCGAGCGCCGGACACAGCTTCCGCCCCTCTCGTAGTTTGATCCGTCACGCGACTCCGCGCGGCGGCATATGTTGTCGGAGCCCAGATCATGGCTGTCGGTACGGTAAAATGGTTCAACGCCCAGAAAGGCTACGGCTTCATTCAGCCGTCGGATGGCGGCAAAGACGTCTTCGTACATATTTCGGCGGTCGAGCGCGCCAACATGGGCACCCTGAAAGAGGGCCAGAAGGTGAGCTACGAGATCGCCCGCGACCGCGGCAAGGAATCGGCAGCCAATCTGCAGGCCGCCGACTGAGCCATTACCCTTCGGCACCGGCAATACCGGCGTCGATACCCCTCGCAATGAAAGGCTGACCGCCTCAATGCAAGTTTTTGTTAGAGACAACGACGTCAATTCCGCGCTTCGCGTTCTAAAGAAGAAGATGCAGCGTGAAGGCACGTTCCGCGAGATGAAGCGCCGGCGCTCCTATGAGAAACCGTCGGAGCGGCGGGCGCGCGAGAAAGCCGAGGCAGTCCGCCGTCACCGCAAGGCGCTGCGCAAGCGGATGGAGCGCGAGGGTTACTAGACCGGGCTGCAGGCTCGTCTTCGCCGAGGCCTGAGGCTGCACGCTCGATGATGAGGAGCGAAGAATGAGCAAGATGGAACAGCGCGACGCCGAGGCGCGACGAGCCGCGCAGGCATTGTGGAACAAGAACCAGCAACGCACGGCGGAAGTCCTCAAGGACAAGGAAAAGGCGCGCCAGGCGGACGCCCTCAAGACGGCGCGGCTGCGTGAGCTTCGCCTCGCCAAGGTCGCCGCAGACGAGAAAGTCGCCGCCGACGAGAAGACCGTGGCGAAGCCAAGCGCCCCGGTGCGCCGCAAGTCGCGCAAGGCAGAAGCGGTTTAACGCCGCCGCCTTTCGTCCAATGTCTCACGTAGTGTCCGCCAAGGAGGACCGATGGCGTTCAAGCCTAACTATAACCAGCAGCGCGCCGAGCGCGACCGCGCCAAGCGCGCGAAGAAGGAAGAGAAGCTGAAGCTTCAGCAGGAGCGCACGGCACAGCGCAAGGCCGAGGCCGAGGGCGGCACCGCCCCGGTTGACGGCGAGGGCGACAGCGAGCGCGAATAGCAGGCGCCGCTTGCCCGGGGGCGCGCTTTCCCCGGCCGCCGGTTCGACAGGTCCGATCCCATGAGGTCCATCAGCGTCCAGACGAGCGCGCGATCGACTTGATGGCGCCGCGCGGCCGGCCGGACAATGCCGCGATCTTCTGATCCTGCGCCTCGAGGATCTCCTTGGCCGGCTCGTCGCCGTCGAGACCGCCGACGGCGTCGCTCGGCACCTTGCGGTTCGACAGGCGTGTCCCGTCCTCGTAGACGACGTCGAACAACACGAACTCGTTGCTGACGGACTGCTTCTTGCGGGCCATCACCCTCTCCTGCGCTGATCTTGGCTGTTCGCAGGATAATGGCGATAGCCGCCGCCAAATGAAACCCCGCAAACGAATCAGCCTTCGACAAAGGAGGTCGCGGCGGCCGCTTCGAGCTTGGGCAGGAGCCGCGCGAGATCGGCGCGGTCGGCGTCGCTGAGATGGGCGAGGAGCCGCGCTTCGACGGCGAGCGCCAGCGGGCCGATCTCGCCGTAGACGGCACGGCCACGCGGCGTCAGCGCAAGCAGCGCGCGCCGCCGGTCGGCATCGTCGATGCGGCGGTCGAGGCGCCCGGCGGTCGCGAGACGCGCGACGGCCCGGCTGACCCGCACCTTGTCCATCGCCGTCCGCTCGCAGACGGCATTCGCCGACATCGGCCCGAACCGGCCGAGCACGGCCATGACCCGCCATTCCGGCACGGTAAGACCAAAGCGCCGGACATAGACGCGCGCGATCGCCGTTGAGATTCGATTGGTCAGCACGGACAGGCGATAGGGCAGGAAGCGTTCCAGCTCGAGAACGGATTGTCCGGCCGTCGTGTCGGTGCGGAACTTTGCAGTTGGATTTAGTTTCATATGAAACTAAATTGACGTCCAGGACGTTCAGCGTCAAGCCATCGATGGAGGCCAGGATGAGCGCGACGGCAGATCTCGCGACAAAACCCTCCGCCAGCCTGTGGGACAATCCGATGGGCACGGACGGCTTCGAATTCGTCGAGTACACCGCGCTCGACACCAGGGCGCTCGCGCGCCTCTTCGAGATGATGGGTTTTATCGCGATAGCCCGACACCGCTCCAAGGACGTGACGCTCTACCGCCAGGGCGATGTCAATTTCGTCCTCGACGCCGAACCGGACAGCTTCGCCCAGGCCTTCGCGCGCATCCACGGCCCCTCGGTCTGCGCCATGGCCTTTCGCGTGCGCGACGCCGCCAAGGCATATAAGCGCGCGATCGAACTCGGGGCGCGCCCGGTTCATTCCAAGGTCGGACCGATGGAGCTCAACATCCCCGCGATCGAG
>Ga0070679_100002416_pt1 | contig 16925 bp, 15 predicted proteins | sample KBSC63BmetaG_FD_65652 | JGI IMG/M metagenome (GOLD analysis project Ga0070679, IMG submission 65652) | Corn rhizosphere microbial communities from Kellogg Biological Station, Michigan, USA - KBS C6-3B metaG | ecosystem: Host-associated > Plants > Roots > Rhizosphere | place: USA: Michigan... | reverse complement strand
AGCGAACGCAGCGCCTTTTGCAGCGATTCCTGGAAGGTTCGGCCGATGGCCATGGCTTCGCCGACCGACTTCATCGACGTGGTCAGAACGTGCGAGGCGCCGGGGAATTTCTCGAAGGCGAAGCGCGGGATCTTGGTGACGACATAGTCGATGGTCGGCTCGAACGAGGCCGGCGTCGCGCCGCCGGTGATGTCGTTGGCGATCTCGTCGAGCGTGTAGCCGACCGCAAGCTTGGCCGCGACCTTGGCGATCGGGAAGCCGGTCGCCTTCGAGGCGAGCGCCGAGGAACGCGATACGCGCGGGTTCATCTCGATGACGACGAGACGGCCATCTTCCGGATTGACGGCGAACTGCACGTTCGAGCCGCCGGTCTCGACGCCGATCTCGCGCAGCACCGCGATCGAGGCGTCGCGCATGATCTGGTATTCTTTGTCGGTCAGCGTCAGCGCCGGCGCGATGGTGATCGAATCGCCGGTGTGCACGCCCATCGGGTCGACGTTCTCGATGGAGCAGATGATGATGCAGTTGTCGTTCTTGTCGCGAACGACTTCCATCTCGAATTCCTTCCAGCCGAGCACCGATTCTTCGATCAGCACTTCGTTGGTCGGAGAGGCGTCGATGCCGCCCTCGACGATGTCGATGAACTCGGCGCGGTTGTAGGCGATGCCGCCGCCGGTGCCGCCGAGCGTGAAAGACGGCCGGATGATCGCCGGCAGGCCGATGTCCTCGAGCGCCTCGAGCGCTTGCGCCAGGGTCTTGATGTGGTGCGAGCGCGGCGTCGGCAGGCCGATCTTGGTCATCGCCTCGCGGAACAGCTCGCGGTCCTCGGCCTTATCGATGGCATCGGCCGTGGCGCCGATCATCTTCACGCCGAACTTCTCCAGCGTGCCCATCTTGCGCAGGGACAGCGCGCAGTTGAGAGCGGTCTGCCCGCCCATGGTCGGCAGGAGCGCGTCGGGCCGCTCCTTCTCGATGATCTTGGCGACGATTTCCGGCGTAATCGGCTCGATATAGGTCGCGTCGGCCAGATCCGGATCGGTCATGATCGTCGCCGGATTGGAATTGACGAGGATGACCCGGTAGCCCTCTTCCTTCAGCGCCTTGCAGGCCTGCGTGCCGGAATAATCGAACTCGCAGGCCTGGCCGATGACGATCGGCCCGGCGCCTATGATCATGATCGATTTGATGTCGGTTCTTTTGGGCAACTCAAACCTCGACGGGCATAAAAAAAGGGCGCGCTTTCACGCGCGTCCTTGGCCCCGGGCGGGGGGCGGCCCCGCGCGAGGGGTGCTTAGACCAGAATCGCCGGGCAGGGAAGGGCGAAGCCCGCCCTTGCCACAGCTCAGTTCCTCGCAGCCGCCGGCGGTATTTGACGAGTTCGGCCGTTGTGCCGAAACTCGTGCGGGTAGAAACCACCTATGGAGCGCGTGAGATGAGCGAGCGCCGGCCGGCCTTCAAGACGTCGCCGACCAATTCCGGCATTGGAGAGATCCAGACCCTGCCGGCGCGCAAGCCCGACATGCCGTATGCCCCGGCGATCCGGATCACGGCGCCCGGCGACATGCTCTTCATCTCCGGCGCGACGCCGTCGCCGCTCTATCACAAGCACCCGCACGACTGGTCCGAGCACAACCATCCGGTCAGTATCGAGGCGCAGACCCGCCTGGCGATGGAGAACATCAAGAGCATCCTCGATCATGAGGGATTGAGCTGGACCGACGTCGTGAAGGTGACGAAATACCTCACCGACATGCGGGACATGGATGGCATGGTCGCTACAATGGCGGGGTATTTCGGCGACTGGACCCCGGCGAGCACGACCGTCTGCGTCAACCAGCTCTCGACGCCCGGCGCGCGGGTGGAACTCGACATGATCGCCATCTATCCGAAGGGGTAGCATCCTGCGATACAACCTAAGGGAGTGGTTTAGGGGCACCTCCAGTTGTATCGTTTGTGATCCACTCTGACACGGACGTGTTCCTGTGGAGGAACACCCCGTTGCGCGAAACGCCACATACGCGTTATGCCGAAAAAGCTATGTTTATGCCCGTGATATTGAGCGAGGCGGGCATGCGGGCAGGCACCCAGACCACAATCCGGCACAAGTTCGAAACCGATAACGGCAACAAGGGCGAAGTCTGGGAGCTGATCCAGACCCTCGTCTCCGGCCGGGTTCCGGCGAGCCGGATCCTCGAATTGTTCTACTGGAGCCAGGAGCCGGGCGCGCTGGAGATGCTGCGCAGCTTCCTCGGCCTGTCGGCCCAGGACAGCGCCGCGCTGCTGCGCTTCTTCAAGGAGGCCGAGCCGTCCTCGGTCGCGATCACGGCCAACGGCGCCGGTGAGCTCGTGCTGTCGCCAGCGGCGCGCCCGCCGCGCAAGGCCATCCGGCTCGATGGTGAGGAAAAGCTGCGGCCGTCGCTGAAGCACCACCGCGCCGACAACTAACTTCGCGTCCGATTCTTCCCGATTGATCAAAGCGGCCCGCGGCGCATTTCGCGCGGCGGGCGGATGTCATTGTCAGTCGCCCGCGCCGACGAAGCCTTCGAACATGTTGACCAGCGGTTTGCCCTTGTACAATTCCGCCAGCTCACGGGGATGGATGAACGTGTCGCTGAACCATGGAAAGTGCGCGGAGCTGAAGGAGTCCACGATCCAGTCGATCATCTTGCGCACCCTGGGGATGCGTCCGGCGTCGGGGTGATAGGACAGCCAGATGTCGAAGGGCCAACGCATGTCACCGATGTCGAGCGGCTCGACGCGGGCGCCGATCGCCGAAGCGTAGGTCGGCAGGACACCGATACCGGCGCCCTTGGCGATCGCCCAGTAATTGGCGCTGCTCACATTGGTTCGCATTACCAGCAGGTCCTCGTGGCGCATGCCCGGGAACCATTCCTGGAACCCCTCCTTTGCCGCCGTCTGGTCGGCGAATTGCATGACCAGCCGATGCTTGAGCAGTTCCTCATACGTGGTGGGCTTGCCGTAGAGCTCAATGTAGCTCTGGCTCGCGTACCACATGGCGTGAAGGCGGCCGATCTTGACGGCTTTGACATCGAGCGCCACCGGCCGCACGAGCTGGATCGCGACGTCAGCCTCGTGCCGCAGCACGTCCGCTGAGCGCATGGCGCAGTGCAGGTCGACGAGAATGTTGGGATAGGCACGTTGAAATTCGACGAGGCGCGGCGCCAGCCAGAACGTGCCGATGCCCTCGGTGACGGCGACGCGGACCTCGCCGGCGATGTTCGGCGTCGCCAGTTCGGCGCTACGCAGGATATCGAAGCTTGCCGCTTCCATGCGCTCGACCGCATCGACGACGCGCGCGCCCTCATCCGTCAGCCGCGTCCCGAGCACGTCGCGGGTGAACAGCACGGCGCCGATCTCGCGCTCGAATCCGTCGATCTGGCGCCGTACCGCGTTGATGGACTGGCCGAGGCGTTCGGCCGCGTGGCGGAAGCTGCCGGAGCGGACCACCTCGAGGAAGACACGCACATTGTCCCAATCGGCCAGCCCGCGTGCTCTTTGGTGTTCCTCTGGCAGAACACCCCGTTTCGACACCAGACGCATTCGCGCTCCCCAAGCTCGGTTAACATCCATTAACCAATGGCGGCGGCAATTTACAAAAATAACCCGTAACGGGCTGCGCCGCCAGCACAAAAGGAGTGCGTGATGACGGCCCATGTGCGCGATCTTTCGGGCGCCGAGAAGGTATTTCCCGAGCCCCTATTTCCGGCAAAGTATCCACTCCCGGCCGCCAATCTCGAGCAGTCCGCCCGCGACGTGGTGGTTTTCACCCCCGTCGGCAACCAGATCGACAGCGTGCTGGCGCGTGCCCGCATCGACCTGCCGGGCCTGGCCGACAGCGAGGTCGTGTTCCGGGTGATGTCGCAGAATCCGGATTCCCTCTGGGCGATCTCCAGGCGGGCCGGCTTCGACGCGGCCGATCCGGCCATCGACGGTTTCAATGCTTTCCTGATGCTCAACGAAGAGGGGCTGCGGCAGCTTCTCGCCGGCACCTTCGACGCGAGCGACCCGGATCCAGGACTGCTGGTCTCGCAGAACGTCAAGCCGGCCGGGATTTACTGTTGGGCGTGCTGGGCGCGCAACGGCCTGGTCGGGGGCGTGTCGCTCGCATTCGACAAGGTGTTCGCGCCGCTCTATCGCGACGTCGACATGTATGCCCGCGCGGTGACCCCCGAGGGGCTGCGCCAGCTCGAGATGCTCGGGTTCAAGCGCGGCGCCAGCGTCGATGGCGTCGACAACCCGACCCTGCATGTCTTCGCGCGCAAGCCGCCATCGCCCATGTCGCTGCCGTCCTATGACCGCTATCAGGGTCAGGGCGGCGAAAAGCAGATCGCCGTGACGATGGCGCGCTCGATGGAAGACATGATGCGCGTCATCTCGGTGCGCAGCGCGGTCTACATCTCCGAGCAGGAGTGCCCTTACCTCGAGGAATTTGACGGCAACGACTTCTGCGCAACGCATCTGCTCGGCTATGTCGGCAACGAGCCGGCCGGCTGCATCCGCATCCGCTATTTCGCCGATTTCGCGAAGATCGAGCGTCTGGCGGTGCGCCGGGAATTCCGCAAGACGCGGCTGTCGTTCCATCTGGTGCGCGCTGCGATCGACCTGTGCCGTGTGAAGGGCTACCGCACGCTCTATGGGCACGCGCAGAAGCGCCTGGTGAATTTCTGGTCGATGTTCGGCTTCGAGGAATTCGAGGGCGGCCAGGACCTGGTGTTCTCCGATTTCGACTACGTCGAGATGAAAGCGAACATCGAGCGACATCCGACCGCGATCAGCATCGGCATCGATCCTTACGTGATCATCCGCACCGAAGGCCGCTGGCATCGTCCCGGCATCCTCGAGACCTCGAAGAACCGCCCGGTGACCCGTCCCTCAGTCGATGCGAAGGAGCCGGCGTGAACACCATTGTCGACTTCCGGAGCTACACGACCGCCCGTGGTGTGCCGACGCTCGTCTTCGTCGACATGCAGAAGGAGTATCTCGCCACCCCGCGGCTGATGGCGATCCCCGAGATCGAGGAGGCGCTCGCCAATTGCCGCAAGCTGCTCGACCATGCGCGCGCCAACGGCCTGCCTGTCGCCTTCGTGCGCTGGCTCGACCGCTCGGGCCCGTTCTTCAACCAGTCGACGCCGTTCGCCGGCTGGATCGAAGGCTTCGAGCCGCAGCGCAACGAGATGATCTTCGAACGCAAGCGGCCGTCCTGCTTTTCGAGCGAAGGTTTCGCGCAATTCATGGAGCATGGCGGCAAGGACGTCGTGCTTGCCGGATTTGCCGGCGAGTCGGCCTGTCTGTCGACTATGGTCGACGCCTTCCATCGCGGCCATCACCTCACTTTCGTGAAGGATGCCTCGGCAAGTCATCGACTGGTCGAAATGACCGCGGAGCAGGTTCACTCGGCGGTGGCCAGGATCGTCAATCTCTACGGCGACGTTGTGAAGACCGACACGTGGATCGACGCGCGCATTCGGTCTTCGGCGAAAGTGAGTTGAGGTACGTGTGGCGTAAGGGGTAGGGACATGTTCGTTGCATTGAAGAATTGGCGGGAGCGCCTCAAGCATCGGGGCGACGCTTCCAGTGACCGGTTGCTTGCGAGGACGGAGCGTGCTCTTGCGCGGAATCGCGGCGCGGACGAATTGCTGCGGCAATTCCACGTGGCGGCGATGACACCCCCGCGTACGCTCGCAACAGCGCGTGCGCTCGGAGAACTAGGCCCACAATTCGATGGGGCCAAGCCGCTCACCGCCGCCGAGAATCTGTCTATTATGGCGTCGGTGGAGCGGGGAGCAGCACGACAGAAGCGGCGGACTTGATCGCCGCGCGTCGACCTCGATAGCGGTTTTGAGCGGACAGCAACGTCATACCTTCGCGGGAGGGCGCGCGACGACCTTCGCGGTCGTCCTCGGCAACGCCGTCGAATGGTACGAGATCGTCATCTACGGCTATCTCGCCGCCGTCATTGCGCGGCTGTTCTTTCCCGCGACGGATCCCGGCACCTCGCTGCTCCTGACCTTCGCGAGCTTCGGCCTGACCTATCTGAGCCGCCCGCTCGGCGCAATTGTGCTCGGCCTCTACGCCGACAGGGTCGGGCGCAAGAAGGCGCTGCAGCTTTCGATCTGGATGATGATCGCCGGGTCGGCGGCGATCGCCCTGGTGCCGACTTACGCGACGATCGGTATCGCGGCGCCGGTCATCGTCGTCGCTGCGCGTCTCCTGCAGGGTTTTTCGGCGGGCGGCGAGTTCGGCACTGCGACGGCCTTTCTCGCGGAGCAGGATCCAAACCGACGCGGCTATCTCGCGAGTTGGCAATTCGCCAGTCAGGGCCTGACCGCCTTGCTCGCTACCGGTTCGGCGGCCGCGCTGACCGGGTTCCTATCGGCCGAGTTGATCGATGCGTGGGGCTGGCGGCTGCCGTTCCTGTGCGGCCTGCTGCTCTATCCGCTCTGCGTCTACATCCGCCTGCATGTCAAGGAGACCGCGGACTTCGAGGCTGCCAAGCATTGGCCGGGCTTCCTGAACTTGGTGAGTCAGTGGCGCAGCGTCGCGACCGCCATCGGTCTCATCGTTCTCGGCACGGCCGCGGTCTACACGCTCGTCTTCCTGCCGAGCTACGCGATACGCTCGCTGCACCTTCCCGCGAGCTACGGCTTCCTTGCCGGCGTTGTAACGGGTGTGCTGCAACTGGCGCTGGTGCCCGTGTTCGGCGCGCTGTCCGACCGCATCGGGCGCACAGCGGCGCCGACCGCCGCCGCGATTGCCATGCTGCTCGGCTCGTGGCCGGCGCTGTCATGGCTGAGCGCCTCGCCGTCGTTTGCTCGCCTCGTGCTGCTGCAGGCTTTCCTCGGCCTTACCACCGCCGCCTATATGGGCTCGATGCCGGCCTTGCTCGCCGAGCTCTTTCCGGTGCGGGCGCGCAGCGCCGGACTGTCACTGTCCTATGCCGTCGGCGTCGCGGTCTTCGGCGGCATCGCTCCCTTCGTCCACGCCTGGCTGATCCTCAAGACCGGCGATCCAGCCGCGCCGTCCTTCTACCTCGTGGCCGCCGCCGTCGTCAGCCTTGTGGCGCTCGTTGTGGCGCAGCGCTCGCTCTCAGCCGCACGATGACTTCACCAGCGTCAGCCCCTGCGCCTGCCGCTTTGCCGGCCGGCTCGCGCCTCATCCTGCTCGCGGCCGGCATGTTCGCGATCGGCACCGACGCCTTCGTGATCGCGCCGCTGCTGGCGAACATCGCGCGCGACCTCGACATCGGGATCGCCGCGGCGGCGCAGCTCATCACCGCCTACGCGCTCGCATATGCGTTCTGCAGTCCGTTCGTCGCCACGCTGACCGCGCACTGGCGGCGCGAGCGGGCCATCGTGATGGGTCTGGCTGTCTTTGTAGCGGCCAATGCCGCTGCCGCCATGGCGCCGAACTTTGCAGCCGTGCTCGCAGCACGCGCATGCGCCGGCCTCGGCGCGGCGCTGTTCGCGCCGGCGGCGAGCGCCACCGCAGCGAGTCTTGCGGCCGAGGGCCAGCGCGGCCGGGCCCTTGCGCTCATGATGATCGGCTTGAGCAGCGCCTCCGCGCTCGGCGCGCCGCTCGGCACGCTGATCGGCACGATCCTGGATTGGCGCATGGTGTTTCTGCTGATCGCTCTCTTAGGCGCCGCCATCGCCATCGCCATCCTCGTTTCGATTCGCACCGGCGGCGAGGCGGAGCGGGCGTCGATCGGCGAGCGTCTCCGCCCGCTGCGCGACTCCGGCGTCGTCGTCACCTTGCTCGTCACCTTCCTCGTCCTCACCGGCCTTTACATCAGCTACACTTACATCAGCGTTATCTTCGATCGCGCGACCGGTAATGACGGCGCGCGCATGGCGATCTTGCAGTCGATCCTGGGGTTTGCCGGGATCGCCGGCTCGACGATCGCCGGCCGTCTGACCGACCGCTTTGGCAGCGTCGCAGTCGTGCGCATCATGCTGTTGGTGTTGCTCGTCGATTTTGCATCGATGTCGTGGGCGAGCGCGTCCGCGGCGACGTCCGCCGGCGCCATGCTGGTCTGGGGCGTTTGCGGCTGGGGCTTCGCGGTGCCGCAGCAGCATCGGCTCGTCGAGAGTGCGCCGCGCTCGGCATCCATCCTGCTCGCGCTCTACACGATGGCAGTCTACGGCGGCACGTCGGCATCGGGCGTCATCGGCGCCTTGGCCTTGCAGATGATCGACCCGCATCGCTTGCCTTTTGTCGGCGCCGGGCTGATCCTGTCGGGGCTTATTGTCGACGAATTTGCACGGCGCATGCATTCCGAGCGGCCCGCGCGCCGTATATGAGCCCGAAGAGTTCCGGGATATAGGCCGGAACTCGCGGGCCTTTATTTTCCGAAAATGACAATCGCCTCAGCGCGCGCCGCCCCTTTGTGGGAATTATTCGGTGCGCGCGCGAACAAACCGCGGCGAGGCCGCGTTAGCCGCCAAGCGCAAACATTGCTTGCGAGGACGCCATGGGCCAGTCGAAGCCATTTTCCCGCAGTATCGTCCTCGTGGTCGAGGACGATGAGGACCAGCGTTCGCTCGCCGCCACCGTCTTCGAGGAGGCGGGTTTCAATGTGATCGAGTGCGAGAGCGCGGAGGCCGGCGTCGCCGTCATCGACGCCAAGCGCGGCGAGATCGCCATGATTTTCACAGACTTGCGCCTGCCCGGACGTATGGACGGGGTCGAGCTCGCGCGCATTGCGAAGACCAAGACGCCGAGCGTTCCGGTGATCGTCACGTCCGGCGCCTCCGGCGATCGGCTGCGCGATCTGCCCGAAAGCACAGAATACATGCAAAAGCCGTGGCGTGCGCTCGACCTGCTCATCCGTGCGGAGCGCGTGCGCGGTGCGGGCGCAGACGCGCCCGCCTGGCGCGGCGATATCCTGTAACGTTCAGAGGGCGTCAGCGTCGCGCGGCGGCCGGTGCCCGGTTGCGCTCGGCCAGCAGCATGTCGAGCGTGTAGGCGTTCGGACAGAATTCGTCGAAATGCTCGGCTGCGCCGCCGGTGGCGAGCTCATGCGCGCATTTGCGCTTGTGCGTGCAGGACACGCAGAGCCGCTCCAGATCGCGCATCACCATGGGATCGCGGTCGGATAAAGCCCCGGCATCGACGCCGAGAGCCGCCAGCATGCGATAGAGCAGACGGGCGCTATCCGGGCTCTTGTCCGCGAGGGCCTTGAGCTCCTCCGGACTGATCATCAAATCCTGCGCGATCGCCGCGACATCTTGTGGGTCGCACTGCGCCAGCTCGCGGCTGGCGCCGAGCATCTCGCGGTAGTTCTTCACCCAGCGGGCGATGGCCTCGAAGATCGTGTGGGGTTCTGTTGCTTGGGTTTGCATGGTTCGCACCTCTCGAAGGAACAGCCTACTGGTGGCCAGAGCCAGGGCATTGATCCCGCTCAAGTGTCGGTGTCGAAACCGCAACCAGGGACAAACCGCCGCGCCCGTGTGTCGATGCGTTACGGAGCGCGCCGGCCCGGTCGATAATGTCGCCAACTTTGCACAGCGGCCTGCCTTGGGCGTGTGTCGACGAGGACGAAGGCCAACCTGCAAAGGCACGGTCCGCACTGAAGAAATCCTGCACGCTCATTCGCCGACCGCCTGTTCAAATATATCGGATTCCGACGGAAAATCCGCGCGCCCGCGCGGACGGGCCATTTTCCAAATAGGTCAGTGACACTGACTTGTTAATTGCTGGCGTGCGGCGGAGAGCGCGTTACGATGGTCGCGCCAAGAAAAGCAAAAACAGTGGAGGAGGCGTCCCTTGCGTCGCCCCATCCGACTGAAACCCAGAGGGAGAACGCATCATGAGCACTACGGGACGCGTCACGCGACGTCGATTCCTGCAAACGACCGGTCTCGGCATTGCTGCCGCGCCGGTACTTTCGCCCTTCGTGGCGAAGGAAGCCTTCGCCGCCGACAAGGCGCTGTCGATCGTGCAGTGGAGCCACTTCGTTCCGGAATACGACACGTGGTTCGACAATTTCGCTAAGGAATGGGGCAAGAAGAACAACGTCGCGGTCAGCGTCGACCACATCCCGGTGCAGAACGTTCCGGCGCGCGCGGCGGCCGAAGCCTCGGCGCAATCGGGTCACGACCTGTTCGGCTTCAACGGCGCCGGCGGCGCGCACCTCTACCGTAAATTCTTCCTCGACGTCGCCGATCTCGTGAAGGAGACGGAGAAGAAGTACGGCAAAGTCTCCGTGATCGGCAAGCAACTCGGCTACAATGCCGACGACGGCACTTGGTCGGCCTTCCCGGACTTCTACATCAACTTCCCCGGCATGTATCAGAAGACCTTGTGGGGCGAGGTCGGCGTGCTTCCGGATACCTGGGACAATCTGCGCACCGGCGGCGCCAAGCTCAAGGCGAAGGGCCATCCGGTCGGCATTTCGCTCGGCCACAGCAACGATCCGAGCACGACCTGGCGCGGTCTGCTGTGGAGCTACGGTGCGGCGATTCAGGACGAGCACGGCAAGAAGATCGTGCTCGGCAGCAAGGAGACGATCGAGGCGACCAAGTACGTGGCCGCGCTCTACAAAGAGGCGATGACACCCGAGGTGTTGTCGTGGAACGACACCAGCAATAACCAGTACATCGCGTCCGGCGTCGGCTCCTACATCATCAACCCGATCTCGGCCTACCGCACGGTCCAGAAATCCAACAAGAAGCTGGCCGACGACATCTTCGTCATCGAGCCGCCAAAGGGTCCGGTGAAGCGCTTCATGGGCGCGGCATCCGAGTTCTATGGCATCTGGAAATTCGCCAAGAACAAGGACGCGGCGAAGGAGTTCCTCCGCCACTACGCGGCGAACTGGCCGGAAGCGTTCAAGGCGAGCGAAGGCTACAACAATCCGTGCTTCGCCGGGCTCGTGCCGAAGCCGATGCCGATTTTGGCGAACGATCCGACGTCGACCCCGAACGATAAGCTGAAGATCTTGCAGGACTCGGACCAGTGGTCCGCCATTCCGGGCTATCCCGGGCCGGCGACCCCCGCGATGGACGAGATTTACTATCAGTTCATCATCAACGACATGATGGCGAAGGCGGCGACGGGCCAGATGAGCGCCGAGGACTCCGTCAAGTGGGCCACGCAGCAGTGCGAGACCATCATGAAGAAATGGGCCGGCAAGGCCTGATCGAACCGACCCGGGCCGCGCGTTGCGTGCGGCCCGGGTCTGCCGGCGTTGTGGGACGCCGGCTCAAAGAGGGGCAACCTGAAACGACATGCCGCCGGCGAAACGGCGGGCAGAGCGCTTTGCTCTGAAGACTGGGAGGTTCAATGGCTGCGGTATTGACACGGGACATCGTCAAGAAATTCGGCGAGGTTCCCGCCGTTAACGGCATTTCGCTCAACATTCCGGACGGCGAATTCATGGTTCTGCTCGGCCCGTCGGGCTGCGGCAAGACGACATATCTGCGCATCATCTGCGGGCTGGAGCAGCAGACCAGCGGCGATCTCCTGATCGGCGGCAACATCGTCAACGAGTTGCCGCCGCGCGCGCGCGGCGTCGCCATGATGTTCCAGAGCTACGGGCTCTATCCGCACTACACCGTGCGCAACAACATCGCGTTCCCGCTCAAGACGCAGCGCGTGCCGCGCGTGGAGATCGACAAGAAGGTCGAATGGGCCTCGCAACTTCTTGGCATCAAGCGGCTGCTCGACCGCAAGCCGCGTGAACTGTCCGGCGGCGAGCGCCAGCGCGTGGCGCTCGCCCGCGCGCTCGTGCGCGAGCCGACCGCACTCCTGCTCGACGAGCCGCTGTCGAATCTCGACGCCAAGCTGCGCGCTTCGGCGCGGCTGGAAATCAAGGCATTCCAGCAGCGGGTCGGTCTGACCACGATCTACGTCACCCACGACCAGGTCGAGGCCATGGGCATGGGCGACCGGATCGCCGTCATCGACGGCGGGCGCGTGCGCCAGGTCGGAACGCCGACCGAGATCTACGACGACCCGGCTGACCGCTTCGTGGCCACGTTCGTCGGCACGCCGCCGATGAACATTCTCGACCAGAACGGTGGCGCCGTCGGCTTCCGGCCGGAGAATTTCCTGCCGAAGGACATGATGGAGGACCAGAGCTTCGCCGAGTTCAACTTCCGCGTCGACCGCTCCGAATATCTCGGCTCCGAGCGCATCGTCTACGGCGTGGTCGAGGGCTTCGATCCGAAGCAGATCGTCACGGCGAAGCTGCCGCCGGCGCACGTCGACGAAGCCAGCATCCGCCCCGGCGAATGGCATCCCTTCGCCGTGCGAAACGCCGCGCTCCGCTACTTCGACGCGGACGGCAACCGCGCCAGCCGCCACTAGGACGGATCTTCGACCATGGTCGCAATCGCAGACTCAGTGCCGAAGCCGATCTCGCGCTTCCGGTTCATCCTGGACCGGCGCGACGTCCTCGGCGCGCTCTTCGTCGCCCCCGCCATCCTCTACGTGCTGCTGCTTGTCGGCGTGCCGTTCCTGATGGCGATCTATTACTCGCTCAGCGCCTACACGATTTACAATCCGGAATGGACCTTCGTCGGGCTGTCGAACTTCGTCGACATCCTCGAGAACCCGGTGTTCAAGACGACGCTCTACAACACCTTCATCTTCACTTTCGGCTCGCAGATGCTCGGCCTCGTGCTGGGCAAGTTCGGCGCGCTGCTGTTGCTGCGACCGTTCCCCGGCCGCAAGATCGTCCGCGCGTTGATCATCCTGCCTTGGGCGGTGCCGGTCGCACTCGCCACAGTCGCCTGGCAGTGGATGTTCGACAGTCTCTACAGCGTCATCAACTGGACGCTGATCGCCGCTGGCCTGATCGACCGCGCCAACGCGCCGAACTGGCTCGGCAACCCCGACCTCGCAATGCTGTCGATCATCGTGGTCAATGGCTGGCGATTCTTCCCCTTCGCCATCGTGATCTTCCTCGCCGGCATCACCGCTGTGCCGCAGGACGTGATCGACGCGGCGACGGTCGATGGGGCCGGGTTCTGGCGGCGCAACTACCAAATCATCTTGCCGATGATTCTCCCGATCATGACCATCGGCCTCGTCTTCGGCATCGTCTTTACCTTCACCGACTTGTCCATCGTGTTCCTGATGACGAATGGCGGGCCGGTCGGCGCGACCTCGGTGCTCGGCTTCGCGGGCTTCCAGACCGGCATCGTGTCCGGAGACGTGTCGCACGGCGCGGCAATCTCGCTGTTCATGCTGCCGGTGCTGCTCGTCATCGTCGTGGTGATGCTGCGGTTCATCCGCCGACGGGAGATCTGACATGGCGCGCATCACAGCCAAGGCCGTCGCACAGGAAACGTCGTTCTACGCGGCGGTCGTCTTCTTCGTCGTCCTCGCTGCATTTCCGTTCTACTGGATGCTGATCACATCGTTCAAAACGAACGGCGACCTCTACAACGTCACCAACATCCCGTTCTGGTTCAACGATCCGCCGACGCTCGATCATTTCCGCTATCTGTTCGAGAAGACACTGTTTACGACCTGGCTCCTGAACTCGCTGATCATCGGCGTCGTCGTGACCCTCATCACGCTCGTCACCGCGTTGCCTGCCGCCTACAGTCTCGCGCGCATGACCGGGCGGAACGGCGAGGCACTCGGCATCGGCATCTTCCTCACCTATCTGGTGCCGCCGACGCTGTTGTTCCTGCCGCTGTCGCGCGTCATCGCGATGCTGGGTTTGCAGAACTCGATGTGGTCGCTGGTCGTCGTCTATCCGACCTTCACGATTCCCTTCTGCACGTGGCTTTTGATGGGCTTCTTCAAGTCCATGCCGCGGGAGATCGAGGAGGCGGCGATCGTCGACGGCTGCAGCCTGTTCGGCGCCTTCGTGAAGATGGCGATCCCGCTGTCGGTGCCGGGCATCCTGACGACGGTGATCTTCACTTTCACGCTGACGCTGCAGGAGTTCGTCTACGCGCTGACCTTCGTGTCGGCGTCGGACCAGAAGCCGATCACGCTCGGCGTCGCCACCGACCTCATTCGCGGCGACGTGTTCTACTGGGGCGAGATCATGGCCGGCGCCTTGATCGCGTCGATCCCGGTGGCGATCGCCTACAACCTGTTCCTCGACAGGTTCATTTCGGGCATCACCGGCGGCGCGGTGAAATAAGGCGCGCCGTCGCTTTATCGAGGCGGGACGACCGGAGGCGCGTCTCGCCTCCGGTCGCGGCCGTCACGACGTGCTCAGCCGTGCTGCAGGAATTCGTCGAGCGTCTGGGCGGACGGCAGCACAAGCCCCGACTGCGGGATGCGGCTGACCACCGGCAGGCCGAGCTGCTTCAATTTGATCGCCATCTCGACGGCCTTCACGATCACCGTCACGCCGTTGACGATCGGCGCGCCGTCCACATTGGCGTTGGCTTCCTGGCCGTACAGCATCATGGTGATGCCGCCGGTGGGCACGATGACGTCGGCGCCGTCGTCGATGAGCCGGCGCGCCTCGCGTTCGAAGCTCGACCACAGCTCGGCCTTTTTCGCAGGTACCGCGAAGGCCTCCATGTAATCGCTGATATTGGCGTTCATCGCGCGCACGCCAGCGACGCGCTGCTGGAGGCCGTAACGATAGACCTGGTCGTTGTGGATCGGGATGAAGGCGGGATGGATCGTGATCAGGCCGAGCTTGCGGCCCATGGTGCAGGCGTGCAGCAGGGTCGTCTCGCCGAGGCCGAGCACCGGGATGTTGACCGAGGCCCGCGCCTCGTAGAGGCCGACGTCCTGAAAGTGGTTCATGAAGAAGGCTGAATAGCCCTCCCGCTCCGCCGTGATCGCACCGCGCATGACCGCGCGGGCGACCCGGGCTTCCGACAGGGCGTGCACCGTCGTCACCGACGGCGTCATGGTCTTGAACTCGATCTCGAAACCGGGATCGGTGCAGGCCTTCACATGCGGCAGGAGCTTCGCCAGGTAATTGCGGTGGCCGACCTGGTCGGTCGCGCCCTGCGCCCAGATGCGGTGTGTCTTAGCGGCGTCCAATGAGCACTCCCGATTATGCTATTTCAGCCGCTTGGCGGCGTCGTCCAGAAGGCTCAGGTCGGAGTACTTGTTCACGTCGATATCCGCGTCCGTCAGTCCGAGCTCCTTGACGAGCGCGACATTGCGCTGGAGCGCGACCAGGTCAGGACGCATGCCCGGCGCGTGATGGTAATCCTTGTTGGTGAAGACCCAGCCGAGCCGCTCCGGCGGCTGCTTGGTGACGCGCGACGAGATCGCGATCACCTCCGCATGGTTCGCCGGGTCGAGGAACCAGTTGGTGATGCGCAGCGTGTCTTCCATGAAATCGACCATCGCGTCGCGATGCTTGTCGATGAAGGACTTCCGCGCGGCCCAGAACAAGATCTGCGTCACGCCCATGACGTCGCGATTGTAGAACAGCGGCTTGGCGATGCGGCGCAACTCCGGATCGAACGAGAACGGCACCACCAGCGGGACCAGATCGGCCTTTTTGTCGGCAAGGATGGCGCGCATCGATGGTAGCGGCGCCTCGATCTGGACGTAGTCGCGATTGGGCTCCAGTCCCGCCACGCGCAGCCTCTTGCGCATCGCGATGTCGACCGCCGAGCCGCCGGCATTGATCGCCATGACATGGCCCTTCATGTCCTCGGGCTTCTGCACCGGCCCGTCCTTGAGCACCATGTATTCCTGCGAGTAATAGCCCGGCACACCGTCCTGCAATTCGTCGGCGATGACCCTCAGGTCGGAGAGCCCGGCATTGCGGATCGCGATCGGCAAGGTGGCGAAGGCGAGGTCGGCGACTTCGAGCTCGTTGTTGGCGAGCGCCGTGATCATCTGCGGCGTGCCGGCGTAGCGGACCGGTTCGAGGATGTAGCTCTGCCCCATGTGCCGGGCGAGGTCCTTCTTCTCCATGAGCAGCGACGCCCAATTGGACAGGGGCGCGATCCAGGAGACGCGGATCTTGACCGGCTCGGCGCGCGACGCGCCCTGGGCCAGCAGCAGAATTGCCGCAACAAGTGCGATCGAGCAGGTTCGGATCAGCCGCATGTCCCCCTCCGCGTGTTGTCCGGACGTAACGATAGCGGGCCTTGCGGACGGCGCAACCGCGCTGTGCCGGGTTTATGTCGGCTCATGTCCAGAATTGATGTCCTCGGCAACATTGCCGGACTGTTCGACTCGCTTCTGGTCTCGTTCTTCGGGTCGATGCGCAGTTGGCTCCTCCATCTGTACACGCTAGGCTTGTAGGCCTGTCGGGGGGATACCATGCATCGTTTTCTCGCTTTCGCGGCCGGCCTCCTATTTTTGGGCGTTTCGCCAGCTTTCGCTATCGGGGTTTGCTCCACCGGCGAATACAAGACGTGTGTGACGTGTTGCACCTCGAATCCAACGGTCACAAACCGTGGACTCTGTAAATCTCAGTGCCGGGATTTCCTGAGCGCTCCACCGAAGGCTGCCTCAGGGGAGACGTGCAGCCATCAGAGCGAGCTCTGCTTCGCTTACTGCAAGACGCCTGCGGGCAAGAGGCTTGGAGCAACCTGCCAAGAAACCTGTTCAGGTAGAACGTCGCACTGCATGCAGACCGGAATATGGGCCGTCCGGGGGCGCGCCAGCATGACAGGGTTACAGCGCCGCTGAGAGTGAGCTAGCTGCGCCACATCTAGCTGCGCCACATCCACTTCATCTCGTCGTCGAACCACATTTTCCTTTTTGTGGTGGAGGCCCGGCCTGGAATCGAACCAGGCTGGAAGACCGTGCATGGCTTCTGCGTCACCACTCCGCCACCGGGCCGATGCCGTCATAACGCCCGCAGGCTTGACGAAAAGTTGAACAGGTGGGTGCTGTAAGGTCCCGTGGCGCGCGCGGTTAATGCGCGGTGAACGGCCGGGCCAGGAAGGTCATGCGCTGCTGGTTATGGCCGATGTTGCGCGGCGCGCGCGCGGGCTCATAGCCCGCCTCGC
>Ga0070679_100002414_pt1 | contig 16929 bp, 14 predicted proteins | sample KBSC63BmetaG_FD_65652 | JGI IMG/M metagenome (GOLD analysis project Ga0070679, IMG submission 65652) | Corn rhizosphere microbial communities from Kellogg Biological Station, Michigan, USA - KBS C6-3B metaG | ecosystem: Host-associated > Plants > Roots > Rhizosphere | place: USA: Michigan... | reverse complement strand
GCCCGGCTACATTACGACATGACTCTGCCAGTCCAGACGCACGCCGATCCCGAGCTTGCCGATCGGATCCGTGAGCTCGCGAAGCGGCGGAACGCCGTCATTCTCGCACACAACTATGAGCGATCCGAGGTGCAGGACGTCGCCGATTTCGTCGGTGATTCCCTCGGATTGAGCAGAGAAGCCGCGAAGACCGAGGCGGAGATCATCGTTTTCTGCGGCGTGCACTTCATGGCCGAAACAGCCGCGATTCTGTCGCCGCATAAGAAAGTTCTGCTTCCCGATCTCGCCGCCGGTTGCTCGCTCGCGGCGACCATCAACGCCGACCAGCTTCTGGAGTGGAAGGCAGAACACCCGGGCGCCGTCGTGGTCTCGTATGTGAACACGACGGCCGAGGTGAAGGCCGAGAGCGATTATTGCTGCACATCCGGGAACGCCGTCGAAGTCGTGAACGCCATTCCGACCGACAAGGAGATCCTCTTCCTGCCCGACATGTTCCTCGGAGCGCACGTGCGTCGTGTCACCGGTCGCGAGAACATCCACGTCTGGATGGGCGAATGTCACGTGCACGCGGGCATCGACCCCGAGCACATCTCCCTTCAGCGCTCGCAGCACCCGGGGGCGGAGTTGCTCATCCATCCCGAGTGCGGCTGCGCAACCAATGTGGTCGAAGCAATATCGGCCGGTGACGTGGACCCAACGGGCGTGCAAATCCTGTCGACGGAGGGAATGATCCGCCGACCGACTGAATCGACGGCCAACACATTCATCGTTGCGACCGAAATCGGCATTCTTCACCGCTTGCGGAAGGCGAATCCAACGAAGACGTTCATCCCGGCAAGCGACCGGGCACAATGCGCCTACATGAAGGTCACGACACTCCCCAAGGTGTTGCGGTCGCTCGAAGCTCTGGAGCATCACATCACCGTGCGGGGCGATGTCGCCGCGCGGGCGCGACGCGCGATCGAGCGAATGGTGGCGATTGGAGGGCAGACGCCGCTTTCGCCTGATCCCGCATCCACTCAGGACCCGGGTGAGTGACAACAAGCCCGGCGTAGAGGAGCATGAGATGACGACGCCAACCCCCAACCCGTCCCCGTCGGGTGAACCATTCCGCGCCCCTCGGACGGTAACGCCGCTGTCGGTCCCGGCCCTCAACTACGACCGGCTCCGGTTTCCGCTGACGCACGACCAGCTCTCATCGCTCGTGCGATCGGCGCTCGAGGAGGATCAGGCGTTTAATGATGTGACCACCATCGCGACCGTTCTCTCGTCGCGCCGCGCCCGTGCGTCGCTCGTCGCGCGCCAGACCGGATGCATTGCCGGCGTCTCACTCGCGCTCGAGGCATTTCGTCTGCTCGACCCGAAGATCTCCATGCGCGTGGATAGCGAAGACGGCACGCGCGTCGAGAAGGGCGATACGGTCATCTACATGACCGGCCATGCGCGAGCTTTGCTCTCCGCCGAGCGCACGGCGCTGAACTTCATGCAGCGCCTGTCCGGAATCGCCACGGTGACGGCCAAGTACGTCGATGCGGTGAAGGGAACGCGTGCGAGGATCCTGGACACGCGCAAGACGACGCCGGGATGGCGCCGTCTCGAGAAGTACGCCGTGAGAGCTGGCGGTGGTGTGAATCATCGACTCGACCTCGCGCGAGCGGTCCTGATCAAGGACAACCATCTCAAGGCCGTCGACGGTGACGTTGGCGTCGCCGTGCGTCGCGTTCGCGAGCTCGCTCCTCCGGGAGCGAAGGTCGAGGTCGAGTGCGACTCGATCGATCAGGTCAGAGCAGCGATCGAGTCCGGTGCCGACGAAGTGCTCGTCGACAACATGCCGATCGAGACGATTCGCGAGGCGGTGGAGATCGCGCGCGGCAAGGCGGCCGTGGAAGCCTCGGGCGGCGTCACTATCGATACGGTACGGGCGATCGCGGAGACAGGCGTGGACTACATCTCGGTTGGCGCGCTCACGCACTCGCCGCCGGCGATGAATCTGGCGCTCGACTTCGACTAGTGGTCGCGCGATTGAATCAATCCGTGCTCGAACTACGGCGTGGCTGACTTCGACGTCCACTCCATGCGCCATTGCTTCACGACCCAGCCCGAGTCGGACCGCTCGACGCTGAACGTGTAGCCCGCCGAGCTGTAGCCATCATAGTTGTACCCGGCGGCCGCCTCGGCCCGGTCGCCAGCCGACAGGTCGATCGCGCCGACCGTGTACAGCAGCGCGCGGCCCGCGACGGAACGGCCAGGCGCGTTAGGCGAGAACGTGCAGGTCGACGCCCGGCGCGCTGGAGTACGAGGTGTCATCAGACGACGGACCATTCCCTCGGACGGGTCGGCCCGATCCTGCGACGTCGACGCCTTCTTGAAGTCGTCCGTCGAAAGGCTCAGGCAGAACGCCGAGGCGAGTGTGGAGAATCCCGCACGGTCCTTGTCCAGCAGGTTGTGGAAGACGACTTCACGAATCGAGTCGAGCGCCGGCGACTGCGGGACCACCGCGGGACGGATGGCAGCAGCGGCCGCGGGCGGGGCGCTGGCCCTGGCCCTGGAGGCAGTCGTATCGGCCGGCTTGGGCGGCGTGAGAACTTTTGCCCGGCCGACTGACTGGGCGTTAAGCGTTACGGACGCGAGGCTGATGCTGGCGGCTGCGGTGATGAGGCAATGCCAGCGGAGGATTGGGCGACCTAACATCGGCGAACTACCTGCAGAGGGGAAGCGCGCTCGGCCACACTGGCCCGAAGCACGCCGCGGGGACAGAGAGATCTCCGCCCCCGCGGTTCCATGCAGGATGCGTTCGGGTGGTCAGTCCAACAAGGTGTTCTGTCACATTCCGGGAGCTCGAGCATATGTTGGGGCGTGACCAGCGACGACTCACCGCGGCCTGCCGGCGCCGATCGCCCGGCCAGCGCGCCGGACCTCGACCCCGCTCAGCCGCACGGCGAGCCTTGCGACGTCTGCGGATCGACGAAGCTGGTCTGGCGGAATTGCAAGCTCATCTGTATGAATTGTCGGTCGATCCTCAAGAGCTGCGCGGATCTATGAGCAGTAAGTCATTGGTCGAAAGTCGCTAGTCGGTCGCTGCTGACTATCGGCCACGGACTACCGACTGTCTCCTCATGCTCTACCGAGAGCTCAACCCCGCTCCTGCGCTCCGGCCATACGTCCGGTGCTATTGGATCCTTCGCGCCGACGAGACGGCTGACACGAGCCCGCAGCGCGTCCTGCCGGACGGCTGCGTCGAGATCATCATCAACCTCGGCGCCCGCTTCATCCGGCATGACGAGTCTGGCCGCCTGGAGCGCCAGCCTCGCGAATTGGTGGTCGGTCCGACAACCCGGCACATGACCATCGCTTCGACCGGAGCGATTCGACTCGTCGGTGTTCGCTTCGCCCCGGGTGGGGCGGTGCCGTTCCTGTCGATCGCGCCACACGAGGTACGCGATACCGCGCCTTCGCTCGCCGAGGTAGCGTCGCCGCTCTCGGGCGCTGTCGCCGAACGGCTCGCGTCCGCGCCGCCCGGGGCCGAGGGCTCGGTGCTCGACTCCGCGTTAGGCGCGAGGCTCGCGCGGGCGAGGCGCCTCACCGACCATCGCCTGCTGGCGTCGATGCGCGCGGCGAGAACGGCGGATCGGCCGCTCCGCGTGGACGCCCTCATGTCGCTCACCGGGCTTGGCGCGCGTCAGCTCGAACGGACCTTTCGCGACCACGTTGGATTCGGGCCCAAGACGCTCTGTCGATTGCTGCGCTTCCAGCACGTGGTACGCGCCATCGAGCCGGCGATGAGGCCGTCCTGGGCACGACTCGCTGCGCAGCATGGTTACGCCGACCAGTCGCATCTCGCTCGCGAGTTCCGTGAGTTCGCCGGGACGACTCTCACGCGCTACGTGCGTGAGCTGCATCCCATGTCGGACCACTTTCACGACGTATCCGGCTCTGGCGACTCTCCGCTCGACTGACGTTGGCGGCGCGATGTCGGAATTCTTCAAGACGGAACTGTCGTCCCGTCGCCAACGTGTCCGTCGGGCCTTCAATTCACGTCGACAACGAGAGTGGACGCATGCGTCACGAGCTTTTCGCGATCCCGCTTGCCGTGTTCCTGGCGCTCGGTGCCGGTCGCCATGTGTTACCGAATCCGCCGCTCTCCGCCATCTCGTTCATGAGCGGCTGCTGGACCGGCCCGTCTCCGAACGGGGCGACGATCGAGGAGCACTATTCGGCCGCGTCGGAGAACCTGCTGATCGGCATGACCCGGTATGTGCGGAGCGGGCGCGTGGTGGACTTCGAGTTCACGACGGTGGAGCGGACCGACTCGACGTTCGTCATGACGCCACGCCCCAAGGGCGTGAAGTCGGATTCGTTCCCGCTCAAGGATGTCTCGAACGGCCGCGCCACCTGGGAGAACCTCGAGCACGACTTCCCGCAGCGCATCATCTACCGGCGTGGCACCGACGGCTCGCTCATCGCGCGGATCGAGGGAACGACTCCCGCCGGCGAGCGGCGCGTCGAGTGGACCATGCACCCGTGCGAGGCACGTTAGGCAACCACTACGCGCCTACGCCGAGCGGAGAGCGCGACGCGCGGGCGAGCTGTGCCCGCAGACTGGCGGGATCCGTCGTTGGCTCCTCGCAAAGGTACTGGCGACACACGTAGGCCGTCGCGTGGCCGTCGCGCTCGGGCTTGTCGGCGAGGAGTGCGATGGCGGCGGTGCCTCCATCGTTCGGCGCGCCACCCGCCAACACGAGCGACGGCGCGTAGACACATCCGACCGCCTGCGCCAGCGCGTGAAAGTCGTCGGCGGCGGGATTCCCTGCGAGCGCCACTTCGACCGCACCATGCACCGCCATGTCGGCGGCGCCGAGGAGGTGTCCAAAGGCCGGTGCGTAGCGCGCGAGTGACTCGCTCAATGTCTCGAGCACCCGCGTCGCCCGCGCGCGCCGAGTGGGATCGCCGAGAAGCTCGGCCAGGCGGAGCAGCAAGTCTACCGCGAGCGATGTGCCTGACGGGACGGCGTTGTCGGTGAGGTCGCGCGGACGCGTGAGCAGCGCTTCGTGGTCGCTGGCGGTGTCGAAGTATGCCCCGATGCGATCGTCCCAGAACCAGGCATCGACCGCATCAGCGATCGTGCGTGACGCGTCGAGCCATCGGTCATCGAACGTGAGCCCATAAAGATCGAGGAACGCGAGCGCGACCGCAGCGTGATCGTCGAGATACCCGGCAATCCGCGTGACGCCGGCGGTGTGCGACCGCATAACGCGACCGCCTCTGACCATCTCGCGGAGCAGGAATTCGCCGTTTCGAACGGCGAGCGCGCGGTAGTCATCGCGTCCGAACGCGCGAGCAGCTTCCGCGATGCCGCGCACCATGAGGCCGTTCCATGCGGCGAGAACCTTTTCGTCCCGACCCGGCCGCTCACGTCTCGCTCGCCGTGCGAGCAGAACGGCGCGGGCGTTCGCGACGGCTTCGGTGAGCGCATCGATCGTGACGCCCGTGCGGGCCGCGACGACCGCCGGGTTGTGTGGGACGTGGAGGATGTAGTCTTCTTCGAAGTTGGGTTCCTCCGAGACGCCCCAGTACGCGGTGACCATCGCCTTCGTCTCGCCTAACGCCTTATCGAGATCGTCGCGCGTCCAGACGTAGAACGCCCCCTCGCGGCCCTCGCTGTCCGCGTCGAGCGAGGAAAAGAATCCGCCGCTCGGGGCAGTCATCTCGCGGGCCACCCAGTCGATCGTCTCCTCCGTCACGCGGCGGACTTCCGGGTCTTGCGTAGCCTGCCACAGGTGAACGCCAAGCCGCGAGAGCAGGGCGTTGTCGTACAGCATCTTCTCGAAGTGGGGCACGGTCCACGTCGCGTCGACTGCATAACGATGGAAGCCGCCGCCAAGCTGATCGTAGATGCCGCCGCGCTCCATCTTGCGGAACGACTCGGCCACCATCTGCAGCGCGTAGTCAGTGGCGGTGCGCCGCCAGTAGCGCAGCAGGAAGTCCAGCACCATCGGCTGCGGGAACTTCGGCGCGCCCTCGAAGCCTCCGTTCTGCGCGTCGTACCGCTGCGCGATGGACCGATAGGCGCGGTCGAGCGTCGTCGCCGTGAGCGCGCCGGTGGATGTCATCACGGCCGCGGCGTTCGCGTAGAGGTCGCGCATCTTTGCCGCGGTCTCTTCGACCCCGCTCCGACGGGAGTGGTACGCGTCGGCTACGGCGCGGAGCACGCGGCGGAACGACGGCATGCCGTGTCGATCCTCCGGCGGGAAGTACGTGCCGGTGTAGAACGGCGCCATGTCGGGCGTGAGGAACACCGTCATTGGCCAGCCGCCGTGCCCCGTCATGGCCTGGGTGGCCTGCATGTAGATGCTGTCGAGGTCTGGCCGCTCCTCCCGGTCGACCTTGATGTTCACGAACAGCTCGTTCATGACACGCGCGGTCTCTTCGTTCTCGAACGACTCGTGCGCCATGACGTGGCACCAGTGGCACGCGGCGTACCCGATGCTCAGGAGTATTGGTTTGTCCTCGCGCCGCGCTCGTTCGAGTGCTTCGCTTCCCCATGGATACCAGTCCACCGGATTTTCGGCGTGCTGGGTGAGGTAGGGGCTGGTTTCGTTCGCGAGACGATTTGGCATAGCGGGCGACGGGCGACGGGCGACGGGCGACGGAACGGCGGAAGAAAATGTGCATGACGCGCACCAGCCCGGGCATACGGCCTCGTATGCCCGGTACTACGGCAACGGCTCAGCCGATGGCTTCGTCGATGATCACGCGGTGCATTGTTCGGCCGAGCCTAACGCGGACTCGGCCGAGCAGGATCAGGGCGACCGCGGCGAGCCCGACGACGATACCCCACCACATGCCGACCGCTCCGCCGCCTAACCGAAACGCCAGCACCCAGCTCACCGGCAACCCGATGAACCAGAAGCCGACGACGTTGATGACGGCCGGCGCATGCGTATCGCCCACCCCGCGCAGCACACCCGCCGCCACCGCCTGAATGCCGTCGAAGACCTGAAATACCCCGGCGATCGGAATCAGCATGACCGTCAGCATGATGACGTCCGCGTCGCCCGTGTACGACCGGGCGAGGGCACCGGGGAAGACGAGGAACACGAACGCGCTCGCGCACATGAATGAGGCGCCGATGAAGATGCCGGCGACCGCCGACCGTCTCGCCTGATCTTCGTCCCCGGCGCCGATCGCGTGCCCGACCAGCACAGCCGTCGCCGTGGAGACGCCGAGTGGCACCATGAACGTGAACGACGCGAGGTTGATAGCGATCTGGTGCGCCGCCATCTGGGTGGTGCCCAGCACTCCCATGAGCAGGGCGGCGGCGGCGAACGCGCCGTATTCCAGGAGGTATTGCACGCCGATCGGAAGGCCGAGCCGCAACATGCGCCGGAGCGGCTCGATCGCGAGCGTTTCCGGGCGCCACGGCGTTAGGTGGTGCCAGACCTGCCGGCCGGAAATCGACAACACCGCGAGCGCCATCGCCCAACGGCTCACGCTCGTCGCGATCGATGATCCGGCGACCCCGAGCGCGGGCGACCCGAGATGCCCGTAGATGAACACCCAGTTCAGTCCTGCGTTGAGCAGGTTGGCGAGCAGCACGGTCCACAGCACCGGCGCCACGCGATGCATCGCCTGAAGCGATTGGCGAAACACGACGAAGGCGTAAAACGGGAATACACCCGGAATCGCGATGCGCACGTAGCTCGCCGCGTCGGGGATGACTTCCGGCGGTTGATCGAGCACGCGAAGCACCCATTCGACCGGCACGAACGTCGCGCACGTGAAGACGGTGAGCGCGAGCGCCATTACGAGCCCGCGCTGGAGCGCTCGCGAGATCGCCTCCGCGTCACGCGCGCCAACGGCTTGCGAGATGACCGGGTCGAGGGCCATGAGCGTGCCCTGCCCGAAGATGCCGGCGATGAAGAAGTACAGGTTCCCAAGGGCCCCGGCCGCGAGCGCCGCCGGCGACAGGTGGCCGACCATGATCGTGTCGGTGACACCCATGGCCATGATCCCGAGCTGCACGGCCGCGACGGGCAGTGCGAGCCGCAGCATCGCGCGGAGGTCAGAGGGCGTTGGGAGTACCATGGTCGGGAATGTAGTCTCTTATCGTTAGTCTTTAGTCGGTAGTCGTTGCTCTGTAGCCTGCTGTGTCACCTGTCGCCCGTCGCCCGTCCCCCGGCCCCGCCTTTCCAATGACTGACCTGGACCAGTACCTCGATCAGCATGATCGACGCATTCACGATGAGCTGTTCGATCTGCTGCGAATTCCCAGCGTGAGCGCTCGCTCCGAGCACGCCGCCGATGTCCGCCGAACGGCGGAATGGTTGCGTGATTCGCTCGCAAGGATCGGCTTCGACGCGTCCATCCATCCCACGTCGGGTCATCCGATCGTCCTCGGCGAATGGCGTGGCGCGCCCGGCGCGCCCACCATCCTCATATACGGTCACTACGACGTGCAACCGGCCGAGCCGCTCGAGCTGTGGGAGTCACCGCCGTTCGAGCCGACAATTCGCAACGGCCGCATCTACGCACGTGGAGCGACCGACGACAAGGGACAGCTCTTTCTCCATGTAAAGGCGCTCGAGGCACACCTGGCCGTTCGCGGAAAGCTGCCGGTCAACGTCATCGTGCTCGCGGAGGGCGAAGAGGAAGTCGGCAGCGAGAACCTCGAGCGGTTCGTCGAGGAAAACGCGAAGCGTCTTGCCGCGAGCGCGGTCGTGATCTCGGACTCCTCGATGTTCGCGCCCGGGCAGCCGTCGATCGTGTCGTCGCTGCGCGGGCTCGCGTACTTCCAGATCAATGTCACCGGCCCGACAGTCGATCTGCATTCGGGGAGCTACGGTGGTGCCGTCGTGAACCCCGCGACCGCATTGGCGCGGATCATCGCGTCGTTCCACGACGAGAACGGACACGTTGCGATCCCAGGCTTTTACGACGCGGTGCGTGACTGGAGCGAAGCTGCACGCGAGGCGATTCGGCGGCTTCCGTTCGATGAGGGAGTATTCCAGCGCCAGACCGGCGCTCCCGCCCTCGGTGGCGAGAAAGGCTACTCCACCCTCGAGCGTATCTGGACGCGCCCGACGTGTGAGGTCAACGGCCTGCTGAGCGGCTATACCGGCGAAGGCGCGAAAACGGTGTTGCCGTCGAAGGCGATGGCGAAGGTGAGTTGCCGTCTCGTTCCGGATCAGCAGCCGGAGGACATCGAACGACTGATGCGTGCCCATGTAACGCGCGTCGCGCCCAAGGGCGTGACGGTGACGGTGGAGAATCTGAGTGGCGGCAGGCCGTGGCGCGCGGAGCTGGATGGCCCGCTGTTCGACGCCGCGCGTCGCTCCCTCAAGGCGGCGTTCGGTCGCGAGCCCGTGATCGTCGGGGAAGGCGGATCAATTCCGGTGGTGGGCGACTTCCAGCGGATTCTGGGTACGCCGGTGCTCCTCATGGGCTTTGGCCTGCCGGGCGAGAACGCGCATGCGCCTAACGAATGGATCAGTGACGAGAATTTCGTGAAGGGCGCCAAGGCGGTCGCCTCCTTCTGGGACGAGCTTGCGGTCGGGTAAACACCGCTCGCTCAGAGGTCACTGATGACCAATGACCAATGACCCATGACGGAGGACCGTTGACTGGCGATGACCTCTCGGGTCGGCATCCCTTTGTAGGGATTGTCTTTGTTGGGAACTGGCAGTGTCCCCCTGCGCGGACAGCCGGGTCGATAAGGAAGAGTCCGTAAGACAATACATCTGATTTAGTAACAATCACTTAGTTTAGACTGTCAGCCATATATCCATCGGCACCCGTCCTGCCTTTCTCAGGGGCGTACTTCCCAACGCCTACCGTCAGCAAAGAGAGAGGGAGGATAGATGCAACGCTTCGTACTTCGCACCTCGGTCATTGGCCTCGCCGCGAGTCTCGGCGCAATCCCGCTCGCCGCTCAGCAGGCCAAACCCACCGTGTTCGACGTGCAGCCGTACGCTGGCTACATGATGTTCGGCAAGATGATCGAGGGGCCGATCGGCACGAGCGTGTCCTCCGCCAGCGGCCCGGTGTACGGCGCCCAGATGAGCCTAACGATGGCGAAGAACTTCGCCCTCTACGGTAACGTGGGCTACTCCAGTACGGACCTGAAGGTGGGCCTTCCGATCATCGGGGGCATTGACGTCGGCTCGAGCAAGGCGCTCCTGTACGACGGCGGTGTGGAGCTCAAAATCCCATTGCAGTCCGCGCCCACGGTGACCCCGTTCGTGCAGGGCGGTATCGGCGCCATGCGCTACGAGGTCTCCTCGAGTTTCCTCAACACGAACGCCACCAACGTCGCGTACAACGTCGGCGGCGGCGTCGACGTGAAGCTCAGCCCGAATTTCGGGGTCAAGGTCATGGCGAAGGACTACCTGGGCAAGTTCGACTTCAAGGAAGCGACGTCGTTCGACTTGAATGGCAAGACCATGAACAACGTGGCACTCACCCTCGGCGTGCACTTCGGGTTCTAGCGTCCCAGGTTGGTTCACGTGACGGCGCTCGATGAGCGCGAGTTAGGCAGGGTGACCAAGGATCGGTGCGGCCCGGAACCGAACACGGTTGCGGGCCGCACGTGCGACCACCGTTCGAGCGGACGTCCTTCGAGCGGACGTCCTTCGAGCGGACTTCTTTCGAGCGGACTTTTTTCGGGGTACGACGATGCGCCACTTGATTGCCGCGCTGGCCTTCGCCGCGCTGGCTGCCTGTTCCAGCAACAAGCCCGCGGACATCACCGCGGCCTCGCCGAACAACCAGTCAGCTTCCCAACAGGAGCTCGGACGCTCCTTCTCGATGAAGGTCGGTGAGTCGATCACGGTAGGTGAGCTTCGCCTCACCTTCAGGGCCGTGGAGGGCGATTCACGCTGTCCCGCCGATGTGGTCTGCGTCTGGGCTGGCGATGGAGAGATCGCGCTCAAGATCGAGCAGGCAGGCAAGGCCGCCGTGGCAGCGCTCCACACGACCCTCGAGCCGAAGAAGACCGAGTGGAATGGCTACACGATTGCGCTCGTGGGGCTAACGCCGGACCGCAAGTCGAATACGGGGATCAACACCGCGGATTATCGGGCCGAGATCGTCGTGACCCGCTAGCGCTCAACTGCCGGCGACCGATCCGGTATTGTCCGGCAGTGATAATTGGAGCGGCACGCGGAGGCGACCGGAGCCATATTACCGGCTTCCCCGAGGCACCGCGCCGCGAGCCGAGTGCCAAGCCGATTCCCTGATCACGACGCATGCGCGCCCTCGTTGCACTGCTTGCCGTTTCGCACGTCTCTGACCCCGGCGCCACGTACAGTGGCCGCGAAAAGAAGCTCGATGTCCCGCCGCCCCGCGTCGAAGCGGATGTCGCCATCGACGGCGAGCTCACCGAGCCAGTGTGGTCGCAGGCGGCGGTGCTCACGGGCTTCTCGCAATTCCAGCCAGTAGACGGTCTGCCCGCGACCGACTCGACGCAGGTGCTGGTGTGGTATTCGCCGACCGCGATCCACTTTGGCATCCGCGCGTACGAGGCACACGGCGTGGTGAACGCGCACCTGCTCGACCGGGACAAGATCTTCACGGACGAGAACATCCAGATCCTGCTCGGCACGTACAATGACGGCCGCCAGGCGATGGTGTTCGCGGTGAACCCGTTAGGCGTGCAGGCGGACGGCACGCTGAACGAAGGGACCGGCACCAAGGGCGGTGGTGCATTCGGCAGTGGACAGTCGGCACGCGAGCAGGCGGACCTGAGCGCGAACTTCGTGTTCGAGTCCAAGGGGCACGTCACGGACTACGGGTATCAGGTCGAGATTCGCATTCCGTTCAAGAGCCTTCGCTACCAGTCGAAGGACGTGCAAGATTGGGGCATCAACGTCGTCAGGCAGGTACAGCACTCGGGACAGGAAGACAGTTGGGCGCCGGCGAGTCGCGCTGGCGCGTCCTTTCTCGGTCAGTCGGGGAGGTTGGTCGGCCTCAGGGACCTGCGCCGCGGGCTCGTCGTTGACGTTATCCCCGAAGTAGTCACGCGCAGCAATGGCGCGGAGGCGTCCGACGGCCGATGGGACTACACGCGCGAGGGGCCAGAGGTCGGCGGCAACGTCCGGTGGGGCATCACGAACAACCTGACGTTCAACGGGACCGTCAACCCGGACTTTGCGCAGGTCGAAGCCGACGTCGCGGCGATCAGTTACGATCCGCGCGCCGCGGTCTCGTACCCCGAACGACGCCCGTTCTTTCTCGAGGGCCTCGAGAACTTCTCGACGCCCACGAATCTCGTGTACACGCGACAAATCGTGAAGCCTGACGGCGCAGCGAAGCTGACCGGCAAGGTCGCCGGTACCAACATCGCGTTCCTCTCGGCGCTCGACGACCGCACGACCTCGATCGACTGGACCAACCCCGACACTCGGTCGAACGCGAATCGACCGCTCTACAACATCCTCCGCGCGACGCGTGACCTCGGCGGTCAGTCGCGATTGGGCCTCGTCTACACCGACAAGATCGATGGCCAATACTCGAACCGCGTTCTGGGACTCGACGGTCGTTTCCTGTTCGACAAGATCTACACGGTTCGCGCGCAGGCGGGTGGAAGCTCTACGCACCTGATCGGAGAAACGCAGAACGCGCCGCTCTGGAACGGGAGCGTCGATCGCAACGGACGCAATTTCGGCCTCACGTACTCGATTTCCGCGACGGACCCGGATTTCCGCGCGGATGCGGGCTTCCTCTCGCGCGTCGGCCTGGTGAACACCGGTCTCAATCACCGCTTCAATTTGTTCGGCAAGCCGGGTGGGCTCGTACAGAACACGCAGCTGCAGGTGAACTACATGCTGACGTGGCAGTACGATCAGTTCATGCATGGGCGATCGTACCAGGACGGCAAGCTGCACTTCAACGAGAACACGACGTTCAAGGGGGGGTGGCGCGGCGGCGCATCGGTGCTCATCGAGAAGTTCGGCTTCGACGACGCCTTCTACAGTGGCTATCGTCTGCTCCAGCCCTCGGCTGCCGGATTCGACACGCTTCCGTTCACTGGCGTTGGGCGCCTCAACAACCTGGATTTCGTCCTGTCATTCGGTACGCCGCAGTTCAAGCGGTTCGCGCTCGACCTGTTCTACATCTTTGGCCAGGATGAGAACTTCTACGAGTGGTCGTCAGCGCACATCCTGAACTTCACGGGCAACCTGAGCCTCCGCCCTGTCGACAAGCTTCGCATCGACGCGACGTACCAGCACATCGAGTACAACAGGAAGTCGAACGGCACCACGGTCGGCATCCGAAAGATCCCGCGGCTCAAGGTCGAGTATCAGATCGCCCGTCCGATGTTCTTCCGCGTCGTGGGCCAGTACGACGCGGAGCTGCAGGACTCGCTGTACGATGACTCCCGGACCTACTACGCGATCGTCAAGCAGCAGGCGGACGGCAGCTTCGCTCGTGATCTCGGGTTCTCGCGGAACGATCTACGCGTCGACTGGCTGTTCTCGTATACCCCGATTCCCGGGACGGTCCTGTTCGCGGGATATGGGGGCTCGTACGATGGCCCGGAGCATCTGCGTTTCCGCGGCATGGAGCGTACGGTGGACGCATTCTTCATCAAGCTCAGCTACTTATTCCGCATGTAGGTGGCCCAGGAAATTGACTCGTTAGGCATTCCGTGACGACCGTCACTCACTGAAGAGCGCGAATCCCTTCCAGGATTCGCGCGCCGTCAAGCAGTTAGTCCAGCTGGTTTCTCGTTATGCGTATATGTGGCATACCCAACGATTATTCCGAGAATTGCTCCAGGCGTCATGATTTGCCAGTAATACGCCGGTTGACCTGCCGCGGCCTGCAGGAGCGAAACGCAGAACGCCAACGCAAGTCCCACTGCCATGCCGAACACGATCGCGAGCGGGAGTGAGCTCGTTTTTCGCGCAAACCAGCCGATCAAGAGGCCCGTGATCAGGCCCTTCACCGTCGACCCGATTACGATCCCGACGATGCCGGCGCGCACGTTAGGGTCGTCCCCCGCGGACACGAGGGCGGAAAGACCATCCGGGATTCCGAGAAGGCCGCCGAGGAGCATGCCGAATACGGGCTTTTTCATAAGGTCGAGGCGTGTTGTAAAGGGAATCGGGAACAGGGAATCGGGAATCGGGAATCGGGGAATCGAGCCTCCGTATCCCATTCAACGTGACGGTGCAGTCCTTTAACGGCCGAACACGGCGAGGAACGTCAGACGCATAAGCAGGTACGCGAGCACCAGCAGAATCGGCGTGCTGTGGCGCACCGCGAGGCGCCGGCCGCGCTCGAAGAGGTTCTCGTTGTATGAGGTCACCCGGTCCCCGGCTCGGAACGCGGCGACGTCCTGTGCGAGCGCGGTGACATCCGCATAGCGATCACGTGGGTCCGGCGCCATGGCTCGGCGAATAATCGCGCGGAGCGGACGCGGAACCTCTCCCGACCCATCCGGCCGCGCCGCGTCCGGGATGCCGGTACACAGATCGCGCAGCAACGCGCCGATCGCGTACACGTCCGCGCGCGCATCCACCAGCGACGGATCGCCAGCGGCCTGCTCGGGCGCCATGTAGCCCGGCGTCCCCAGCACGACCCCGTGTCCCGTCGTCGGCTCCGGGTGTTCGTCAGTGCGGGGGACCGAACCGACACCTAACGACGCCGTCGCGTCGCCCACGACCTTCGCGACGCCCCAGTCCATCACGAGGACCTCGCCGAACTCGCCGACCATCACGTTCTGCGGCTTGAGATCCCGGTGAATGACGCCGTGCGCGTGCGCGAACGCCACGGCCTCACACACGCGCTCTACTATCCCCAATCGCTCGGGCACACCGGTCGTGGGCAACTCGTGGAGTGGAGCGCCGCGCACGAGCTTCATCGCATAAAACACGCGGCCGTCCACCAGCGTGCCCACGTCATGGATCGGCACGATACCCGGATGCTCGAGCAGGGCCAGCGTGCGCGCTTCTCGCATCATGCGGGCGGCAATGTCCGGCGCACCCTCGGGGAGCCGAATGACTTTGAGGGCAATCTCGCGACCGAGCTCGCGATCACGCGCGCGGTACACGGTTCCCATGCCGCCCTGACCGATGCGACCCACTATTTCGTACTTCGTGCCGGTGAGATCGGGCTCGTCGGCGGCATCGCGCAGCCGGCGTAGCGCAGCATCTGACAACGCGTTCATGCGGGCCGTGACGTTGGATCCGCGCCAAGGAGCTCGCGTGCCTCGAGGCGGAACTCTTCGTCGGTCGCGCAGAGCGACCGGAGACGCTCGAGCACGAGACGGCGAAGCTCTCGACGCGCGAACGCCAGGTAGTTCGTCACCTGCGTGACCGGGATCGCGAGCTCGGAGGCGAGCTGAGAGTACGTCGGTCGAACGTCAGCAGTGTCGTCGAGGTCGTAGCGCTGAAACACGGCAAACTGCGTCGTCTTGCCGGTCGCTTCGCAGGATGCGCGCAGCGCGGCCACGGCGTCCGCGAAGAGACCGCGGACCCACTCCTGCCGAAAGAGATCGTCCTCGTCATGGCCTGTGAGACTCGCCATACCGACGCCGGGCGCCGCGGGGTGGGTGGAGATCTCGTGCTCCGCTGCGGCGAAGTCCAGCGGGACGAACGACACGTCGCCACCCCGCTTGAGGCGCCCGCGAGCCTTGATCTCGTTCGCCACGAAGCCATCGAGGCATAGGCGAAGGAACGTACGAAAGCGTGCCCGCGCTGGCTCGAAGCGCCCGAGCGATCCCTTCTCGAACGCCCGCGCGAAGAACTCCTGCGTCAGGTCAGCGGCGTCCTCACCGTCACGACGCCATTTGATCCGGACGTACTTGTAGACTGGTCGCCAGTAGGCCGACACGAGCGCATCGAAGGCCACGCGACGCGTCTGGATGTCGGGACTGGCGATGCCGGCGACGACGGAGTGACGCGTGGCGGGGAACGATCCCACGGGTGAGGAACGGCGAGAGAGGGCGAGGGGACAGAGAAGCCGAGCGACATCGTAGGGAGCGGGACTGCGACGCGTCAATACGATGCGCACGCAACCGGTAAAATCCGTTGGCGCCGCACGAGACGCCGACCAATCGTCGCGGCAAACGCGTCCCTCGAAACGCGAGTCGCCTCAGCCGCCGGACACCCGGAGATTGCGCGGAGGTCCCGTGTCAGCGACCGGGATGATGTATAGCCGACCAACAGCGCTGCCTCCGCCACGCGGATGCTGCCTCCCGCGAGCAGTTGGAATGCGGCGTTCACGCGAGCGCACGAGAGGACGGTGCGCGCAGGGCAGAACCCGACGCGCGCGAGCCAACGGTCCAGCGAGCGACGAGTCATTCGCGCGCCAGCCGCCAGATCAGCGACCGATCGCACCTGCTCCGGGTGCGTGAATGCCGCCTGAATCGCAGTGACGACGGGGAGCGGAAGCGCTTGTAATGGCGCTTCGATCGTGCTCGCGACGCTGCCCCATCCGCGGGCGGCGACGGCTCGATGAACCGCTAAGGCGATCGCATCGAGGGAGTCGTCGACTCCACGGATGACAATCTCCGGCGCGCCCGAACGAACGAGCGTCTGCACGACCCGGATGGCGGACGCCGTCACGGAGACGTACCCAATCACGGGGATGCAGGGCACGAGCGCCATCGCGTGCGTGAGTGCGTTCAATCGTCCAGGCGCGCAGTGATCGCCACCGGCGCACGGGTCGACGATCGCGACGTCACACCGTCGATGGTGCAGGTCGGACACGAGCGCGCCCCACGTGCTGGCGTTGCGCACACAGTGCGGCGGCGGGAACGCGTGCTGGACGTGCGCGAGCGATTGCGGCGAGAGGTAGCAGCAGATGATCACGCGTGCACTCGGATTGGGCACGCGATGATAGGCGGGCGTGTTCAGCTCACCGGTATCGATTCATTGCACGCGCGGTCGAACGAGTGCGCACGAGCGGCCGCGGCCCGAGGGCGGC
>Ga0070679_100002412_pt1 | contig 16943 bp, 12 predicted proteins | sample KBSC63BmetaG_FD_65652 | JGI IMG/M metagenome (GOLD analysis project Ga0070679, IMG submission 65652) | Corn rhizosphere microbial communities from Kellogg Biological Station, Michigan, USA - KBS C6-3B metaG | ecosystem: Host-associated > Plants > Roots > Rhizosphere | place: USA: Michigan... | reverse complement strand
CTCGACCCGCTCGCGAGCTCGCCGGTCAAGGCGAAGTGGGATGCCGATCGCGAGTGCAAGCAGCTGCTCGCCGACGGCTGGACCGAGGTCGAGCGCGACGAGGCGCTCGCGTTGTCGATGCCCGAGCTCCTCGCCGCGATCGCCGAGGATCCGGACAATCTCGATAACTATCCGATCCTCGCGGACTGGTTGAGCGAGCGCGGCGATCCGTGGGGCGAGCTGATCGCGATCCAGCACGCGCTCGCGACGCTGCCGCGGTTCGGCGCCGGCGCCCGGCGCGACGAGCTCTCTCGCGAAGACGCTCGCATCACGTTCATGAGCGCGCAGCGGCTCTGGGGACCGCTCGGGGCGATCATCGTCGACGAAGCGACGCAGCGCTACGCGAGCGGCGTGCTCGATTGCGAATGGAAGTGCGGCTTCGTGCGCAAGGCACGCGGCCGTGCGCCAGCGGATCAGCTCGAGCTCGTGATCCGCGACTTCGCGGCGCTCGACATCGCGCGGGTTCTCGACTCGCTCTATCTCGAATCGACGGATTGGTCGCGCACGTTCGGCGACGCGCTCGCCGCCCATCCGTGGCCCGCGCTGCGCGAGCTCGAGATCTATTCGTCGTCAGGGCTTCGCCCCGATTGGCTCGATGCACGCTCCGTCGTACCGATGCTCGCACCCGATCGAACGCCCGTGCTGACGAAGCTGACGCTTCACGGCACGCACTCCACAGATGGCCTGTGCCTCGCGCTCGCGACGAGCCCGATCGGTCGTCGGCTCGAGTCGCTCATGCTGATCGACGGGCAATTCACCGACGAAGGCATCGCCTCCCTCCAGGGCGGCCAGTTCGACAAGCTGCGTCGGCTGCGAATCAGTGGTATCGGTCCGCCCGACGCCGCGGCTGCACTCGCTCGACTCGCCGCGGTCAGCGAGATCGATCTGCGCGACTTCGAGGATGCCTACTGAACGCCGTATTCGGCGAGCACCTCGGCGGTGTGCTCTCCGAGCTTCGGCGGCATCGTCGCCTTCGCCGGGCGCCCGACGGGCGTGCGGACCTGGAGCACGGGCCCCACGCCGGCACCGCCGTCGATCGTGAAGAACACCTCGCGCTCCTGGTGAAGCGGATGGGCCTGGAGCTCGTCGAGCTCGGTCACGATCTCGACGCAGCAATCGTGCGGCGCGAGGATCGTGGCCCACTCGGCGGCAGTCTTGGTCGCGAAGATCTGTGCGAGCTCGCCGCGGATCCGCGCTTGCTCCGCCGCGTTGGCGATCAGCTCCGCCGCGACGGGCGGCCGGCCGATCGCGCCGTTCAACGCGAGCCAGAACTTCGGCTCGAGCGCGCCGACCGCGAGGTAGCGATCATCGCGCGTGCGGTACACGCCGTAGCACGCGAGCCCGCCGTTCAAGGTCTCGGCACCGCGGGTCGGCCGCGCGCCGCAGTCCATGTTCCCGATCTCCGCGGCGAGCAACGCGAGCGCGCCTTCGGTCATCGAGATGTCGAGGTGCGCACCCTTGCCGGTGCGGTAGCGGCCGACGAGCGCGCCGAGGATCGCGGTCGCGCTCCACAGCGCTCCGCCCGCGAGATCCGCGATCTGCACTCCCGGCAGCTGCGGCGACGCCTGGGCAGGCCCGGTCATCGCGAGCACGCCCGCGAGCGCGATGTAGTCGAGGTCGTGGCCGGCGCGATGCGTGTACGGTCCGGTCTGGCCGTAGCCGCTGATCGAGCACACGACGATGCCCGGGTTGCGCGCGGCGAGCGTCGCGTAGTCGAGCCCGAGCTTCGCCATGACGCCGGGGCGGAAGCTCTCGACGATCACGTCGGCCTTCTCGACCATCGCGAGGAACGTGTCGCGCTGACGCGCGTCCTTCAGATCGAGCGTGCACGACCGCTTGCCGCGATTCACGGCGAGGAAGCGCCCGGCCATGCCACCCTTCGCGGGCGGAAACGCGCGCAGGTAGTCCCCCAGTTTCGGATCTTCGATCTTGACGACGTCGGCGCCCATGTCGGCGAGCACCATCGTCAAGAACGGACCTGGTAAGAGCCGCGACAGATCGAGGACGCGGACCTCTTTCAACGCGTCGGCCAGCGGGTGCGAAACCATGCGGGCAGTGTACGATCGCGTCGATGACTCAGGGGCCGCCCTGCCCGAACTGCGGCTCGCTGCTGCGCTGGTTCCCGGACCAGCAGCAGTGGGGCTGCGACCGGTGCAGGGTGATGTTCCCGCCGCAGGTCATGGTGACGCCGCAGGCGTATGCGACGAAGCGCAACGATGCGCCGCGCGCGAAGCGCACGATCCGCCGGATCAAGGGCAGGCGCTCGAACCGGCCGTTGATCTTCGGGGCGGCCGCGGTCGTCCTGGTCGGTGCCGGCGTCGCGGGCTGGCTGTTCCTGGTCCACAAGGGCAAGACCTACCCGCCGAGCTATCCGGATCGCGATACCGCGGTGCGCGAGACGTTCGCGGCGCTCGGCGCCGGCGATGGCGCGAAGATCATGGCGCACGCCGGCAAGGGGCTCGAGCACGAGATCCTGAGCTGCGATGAAGGTGCGGCGAGCGAGGAGGCCGAGGATCTCGCGACGCTCCAGAAGGAGCTCGATCGCGAGCTCGCGCAGAACAAGGGCGACACGTTCAAGGTGACGAAGATCGACGAGGTCGGCACTCCGGACGTCAAGGCGAAGGGCCACAAGGCCTCGCGCGGCTGCACGCTCGAGACCGACTTCACGACCCACACCGTCCACGTCGGGCTCGAGCTCGCGCACGCCGGCAAGACGACGACGCTCGATGCGACGCTGCCAGTCGTCGAGGTCGATCACCGGTTCTACGTGATGACCGCGCCGAAGCTCGGCGGCTGCGACGGCGCCGGCGCGCAGGTCGCGCTGGTCGCCGGCCGCGAGGCGAGCGCTCCGGAGCTCGCCGCGAAGCTGTCGCCGGCGATCGCGAGCGCATGCGGCGATGACAAGTGGCCGGCGAAGGTCGTCGATTGCACCGCCCACACGCTCTCGCTCAAGGACGTGCGGTCGTGCACCGGCGATCTCGATGCGAAGCAGATCCAGCGGCTGCGCGCGGCGGTCACGCTCGCCGTCGGCGACAAGTCTCCGATGCTCGCGATGCTCCCGCCCGACGCGCCCGCAGCGGTCGTCACGCCGCCGCCGGATCCGAACGTCACCGACGGGCCGTCGCAACAGGCCGGTGTCGCCGACTTCTGGATCACGCCGCGCTCCGACGGGAGCTACCTCGTCACGACCGCGATCGTGACGGCGACGTTCTCCGCGAAGCCGACGGCGAAGGTCGCGAAGTCGACGCGGCCGAACGCCGACGGCAAGTACTTCGACATCTACACGTTCGCGGTCGAGTCCAAGCCTGGCGTGTCGTACCAGCTCGAGATCATCGCGATGGGGCGCAACATGCGCGACGAGGGCGGGTTCAAGAGCCTCGAGGCCGAGCTCGCGAAGGTCGGCAAGGTCGACAAGCTCGAGCGCACCCAGGACGGCCGACCGGTCACCCGCTTCACCGCTGGCCCGATCACGCTCGATGGCCGCATTGATCTCGAGCGCGGCCTGATCATCAACTCGACCGCGACCACCGACGCGACCACCAAGCCGATCGGCGAGGCATTCCTCGCGAGCGTGCACGTGCGCGGGGCCGTCGATCCGGTCGACGATCCGGATGCGCTCGTCGGCGTGCGCCAGCGCAAGGGTGCGCGCGGCAAGCTCGAGATCCACGACGCCCAGGACACGTTCACGATCGACGTGCCGGCCGTCGTGAAGATCGAGCGCACCGTCGAGGCCGCGCAGCACGCGGTCGTCGTGACCGCGACGTCGACGAAGCGACGCCCTGCGTTCTCGCTGACGATCACGAAGCTGTCCGACTGGGACGCGCTCGCGATCGGTCCGACGAAGCTCGCGGCGCTACAGGCCGCGAACAAGAAGGCACATCTGATCTGGAATCCGTTCCAGCATCGGATGTACCGGGTGCAATGCACCGATACGCCGTGCGACTCGATCGTGAAGTCGTTGCACTTCGCCGAGCCGCTACCGGTGAAGTGACTACTTCGCGATCTCGAGCAGCTGCTGGAGCTTCATCGCGAGCATCGGGTCGCCGGAGACGCGCAGCTTGCCCTGGAAGTAGAGCTGCATGCCCGCGTTCGGATCCGAGAGCATCGTCTTGAAGTCATCGGCCGCGACTTCGATCGTGCACTGGGCCTTGCCCGTGTCACCGCGCGTGCACGCCGGCGGATCCGCCGTGCAGTCGACCGTCCACTCGCCGCCGCCTTCTCCCGTGACCTTGAAGCAGTAGATCGCGTTCACTTCGCGAGCCTTGTCGGGGTACTGCTTCAAACCTTGCGGGACGAGGTTGTCGAAGAGATCTGCTGCGTCCTTGGGCATCTGAGCCATAGCGTTCCTCCGACGAGGTTGTTACCTCGGTCGGCAAGAAACAGTCAACTGTGACGGCTAGATTCAGCGCGTGCCCGTGTCACGTGCACGTGCTCGTACACGACCTCCGCGAGGTCCTGACGGGACCGGCGGCTGCAGGCGGCGTTGGACCGGCCCCGACGAGGCCAGCTCGGACCGGCGCGTACTTGGTGCAAACGCGGAACGACGGCCGCTCGGGAGCTTACCCGAGCTCGGCACGAGTACGAGCACGTGCACGTGTCGACGACGGACTCAGTGCGCCGGGGGCAGGTCGACGTCGGCGTAGGCGCACGTCGCGGCATCGCCCTCGGTCGCCTGGAAGTTGACGTTATCGGTGTAGTAGGACCGCCGGAAGTCGGTCCCCCAGCACTCCGACGCGATGGCCTGGACGCTGCCGAGGTCACCGCCGGTGACGCGCGCGTCGCCGCGTCCCGAGCCGTTGGCGGTCCACCGCGACCGGATCGTCATGTCCTCGAGCAGCGCGGTGCCGCCGGCGTTGCCCTGGATGTCGAACGTCATGTCGCCGGTGCCATCGGCGCCCTCGCCGTACGAGTAATCCGCGGACACCGGCGTGTTGTTCGCGTCGGTCGACATGATGTGGAGGTCGAGGTGCTTCGCCGCGAGGTCGTAGCGCGCGTTGACCGAGCCCTTCGCGTTCGCGTTGTCGATCGGATCGACGCGCTTGCTCGCGTCGAAGTCGATGAAGAAGTCGCCGTTGCCGCGGAGCTCGCCGGGCGTCGGATCCGCGTGGCCGGTGATCACCATCTCGAACTGCGAGTTGGCGACGGTCTTGTTGCGGCCCGAGAGCGAGTAGTCGAACGTGCCGTCGCTGTTCGCGGTGACGTCGAGGCGGTACTCGGCCGGGTCGAGCGCGTCGCTCCACGGGCCCCACGTGTAGACGTTGCCGTTCACGGTCGTGACCGGGTACTGCACGATCGCGTGGATCAGCGTCAGCACCCATGCGCTGCCGCCGTTGAACGTCACCGTCGCATCGCGGGTCACGAGGTAATAGTTCGCGAGCTGGCCGATCGTGCGCGTCTGGCCGGTCTGCGGCAGCTTGATCTTGACCTGGTCGGAGGTCGGCAGCGCGTGATCGATCTCGTCGGTGGGCGTCGCGTCCTGGCGAACACAGCCGGTCGCGGCGAGCGTCATCACGCAGGAGGCGGCAAGGAGGCTCTTCATCACGTTCATCATGACGAGCCATAAAGCAGCTGGTGTGCCGGCCGTTTCGAAGCCGGATCGCGGACTTACGGTGTCGGGTTTTCCGACGGAACCCGCGCCGCGCCGGGCGCCGTAGGAGGCGCCGACAATTCGGGCAGGACCGTGAGCGTGTCGCCGTCGTGGAACGCGACGACCGCATCGGGAGCGACCGCGAGCCCGACCGGATCAGCGCGCTGCGTCTTCGGGAGGGGATACACCCACATCAGCAGCGCGTTCGCGGCATAGCCCGCGATGAAGTGATGATCGAGCGAGCGATCGAGCTGGACCGCGATCGCGACATCGCCGACCGCATCGATCGCGTGACCGACGAGACCGATGCCCGGCACGGGGATCGCGACCTGACCGTTCATCGAACCGGTCGCGTCGATGTCCATCAGGTTCATCTCGGGCTCGCCGCCCCAGCGGCCCGCGTTCGACACGCGCACCATCGGACCCTGCTCGGGCAGGTACACGGCCCCGAGCACCGCGGTGTAGGCGCGCTGGGTGTTCCACGCCGGCTTGCCCTTCTGGGTCGCGCGGATGATGCCGTCGTCGCCGTGGCTGATCTGCCACTGCTTCTGCTTGTAGGTGACCTCGAGCGGCGGATCGACCGCGGCGGTCGCGGTCGCGATGCCGGTGAGCTCGTCGATCGTCACGGCGCGATCGCCGCGCCGCCACAGCAGCGTGTGATCGCCGGTCGCCCACACGTGCTGCGGGCCGGGCTCGTCCGCGAACTCGCCGACATTCGTGCCATGGATCGGGACGTAGCTGAGGTCGCCGCCGGTCGGCGTGACGACGCGAACGCAGCCGAGCAAGCGATCCTCGAGCTCGGGCGGCTGCAAGCACTCGCCGACGAGCACGAACGTACCGCCGCGCGCGAGCGGCGGCGCGACGTGGATGCCGGCAGGTTTGCTCCACGCGATCTGGCCGCGGTTGTAGTCGACCGCGACGAAGCCGAACTGCGACGACGCGACGACCGCGATCCCGTTCGTGACGGCAGGACCCCCGACATCGAAGCGAGGCACCGTCGACCTCGCGGGGAGGTTGACGATCCGCACCGGCTCGACCTTCGGGAACCGCTCGAGCGCGTGCCACTCGTCGACGCCGCCGTCGCGCGCGGAGGCGTCCTTCGCGGTGCCGGCATCGTCGGCGTGGTGTGCTGTGCCGTGCTTGCCCTTGCAGGCGAGCAGTGCGATCGCGAGGAGGACGCGCTTCATTTGCGACCGAACAGGCGGCGCCACAGCGACCGCGGAGCGCCGGGGACGTCGCTGCGTTGCGGTTCGGCGGGGACCGGATCCGCGGGGCCGCGGACGTAGCCTGCGACCCGCCCGTCGGAGACCAGCAGTACCGCCGGCGAGATCGAGCGCCCGCCGCTCTCGTCGTAACGAGCGCGTGCGAGCTGTGCGAACCTCGCGATCGAGACGGGCTCGTCGGTGATCTTGCCGACGAGCAAGCAGCCGCGCGCGGGAGCGGCCGCCGCGATCAGATCGGCGCCGAGGTCATCGTGAAGAGAGCGCATGAATTCGCGGTCGAGAACCTTCTCCGCGGCATAGAAACTTCCCGATACGACGATGATTCGCGCATCGCCTTCGCCGCCGAGCACGTCGTCGAGCTGGACCTCCTCGTCCGCGAGGTTCGCGTACGCCTCGGCGAGCGCGGCCTCCGGCGGCTTCGGCAGCGCTTCCTTGCGCAGCATGCCGAACGTGCTCTCTCCGTCGACTCCACACACGATGATCGGTAGGTCAGGCGGGGCGTCATCGGACACGACCGGCCGCCACACGATCTCGTCGAGGATCACGTCGCGGCGATCGCGCAGGCTCGGCATCAGCCGCCCCGCGGTGGGGCGTTGCAGGCTCTCCTCGATCGCGATCAGCAGCAGGAACAGCGACTCGGCGCGGCCGTCCTCGACGACGCGTTGCGCGCGATTCGTCGGGAACATCAACGTCTCGGTCGCGGTCAGCTGGAAGCCGAACGGCACGAGCGAGCGATCCGACTGGACCCAGCGGCCCGCGTACTTCGTCCGCAACAGCTCGCCGGCTAGCGCGGAGAGCTCGAGCACGCGCGTCCAGTACGCGAGCTCGTCGTCGCGCGCCGGTGGATCCGCATAGGTCTGATCTTCGAGCATGCGCAGCGCCATCGCGAGGTCGCGCACGCCGACCCGAGCCGCCGCGCGCCGTGCGAGCTCCTCGAACGTGCGATCCGCGAGCATGCCGACGGCGTGGGGCGAGCCGCCCGCGAGTTGCTCGAGCCGCGCATGCTCGCCGCGCCGCTCGTACGGGGTCTCGCCGATCGACAGCGTGCCGCCCGCCGCGGCGAGCGCCTCGCGCAGCATCTGCGGTGGCTCCTCTGGCACGACGTAGTGGACCGCAGCATCGCGGTGACCGTCGTCGGCGAGCTGGGCGCGCGCGTTGACGATCCGCGCCATCGCGAACAGCACCGACAGCTCGGGCGCATCGAGGATCTCGTCGCGCGACCGGTGATCGGTCTGCACGGCGATCGGTTTCCCGTCGACCTTGGCGGCGAGGTCGATCTTGTCGATCGAGCAGTACACCTGCTCTGAGATCTAGCACCGAAACGCGAACCGTTCGCGGCGATTCGGTGGGGCAGGTCCGCGCGCTACTCGCCGGCCTTCTTGCGCTTGGCCTGGACCTCGCGGAACTTGTCGGCCCAGCCATCCTTGTTGACCTGCGCGACGCGCGAGATCGCGAGCGAGCCGCGCGGCACGTCCTTCGTGATCGTCGAGCCGGCGCCGACGTACGAATCGCGGCCGACCGTGACCGGTGCGACGAGCTGGCTATCCGAGCCGACGAACACGTTCGCCTCGATCGTCGTCTTCGACTTCGACACGCCGTCGTAGTTGCACGTGATCACACCGGCGCCGATGTTGGACTTCGAGCCGATCGACGCGTCGCCGAGATAGGCGAGGTGGTTCGCCTTCGCGCCCGCCATCATGTGCGTCTTCTTGGTCTCGACGAAGTTGCCGAGGTGGACGTCCTCGTCGATCTTCGAGCCCGGACGGAGGTGGCTGAACGGGCCGATCTGGACGCGTTCGCCGACCGTGGATTCGGAGATGATCGAGTAGGGCTTCACGACCGTGGCTGCGGCGACCGTCGCGTCGGTGATCACGGAGCCGTGATCGACGAGTACGTGATCTCCGATCGTGGTCTTGCCGCGCAGCGCGACGTTCGCGCCGAGGATCACGTCCTTGCCGAGCGGACCGACATCGGCATCGATGAACGTGCTGTTCGGATCGATCATCGTGACGCCCGCGCGCATCCAGTGCTCGTTGATCCGGCGGCGCGCCGCGGCCTCGACCGCGGCGAGGTCGACGCGATCGTTGATGCCGGTGACCTCGGTAAACGGCGCATCGATCGAGGTCGCGCCACCGCGCGCGTATGCGTGCGCGACGAGATCCGTGAGGTAGAGCTCGCCCTTCGCGTTATCCGCCTTCAACGCGGCGAGGTCGCGGCGCAGGTGGCCGAGCCGGATCGCGTAGAACCCCGCGTTCGTATCCTTGATCGCGCGCTGCGCCGGCGTTGCATCGGGATGCTCGACGATCTTCTCGAGCACGCCGTTCGCGTCGCGCACGAGCCGGCCGTACGGCATGTCGCGATCCGGCACCGTCGAGAGCAGCGCCATCCCGCCGGGCGCCGCCACGGCGGCGTTGACGAGCTCGGTGATTCGCTCGGCCTGGAGCAATGGCGCATCGCCGGTGAGGATCACGACGATCCGATCGTCGGGCTCGTTCTCGACGGCGGGCAGCGCGCATTGCACGGCGTGACCCGTGCCGCGCTGCTCGGTCTGGTGCGCGATGTCGACAGCGCCGGCGCCGAAGCTCGCCTCGAGCGAGGCCTTCACGGTGTCGATCTGATGCCCGAGGATCGCGACGACGCGCGCCGCGTTCGCGGTGCGCGCGGCGGTGACGACCCAGTGCAACAACGGGCGGCCGGCGACCTTGTGGAGGACCTTCGCCATGTCGCTCTTCATCCGCGTGCCGAGACCGGCGGCCATGATGAAGACGAGAGGAGCTTGACGACTCATGTGAGATGAAACGTACACCGAAGTTTCTCGTCAGCGCATATCGAGGTCCGGCACAATATCGGCGTGCGCAGGCTATCGCTCCTCGTGCTCGCGGCGTCCGCGGGTTGCAACGCGCACCTCGGCTCGGATGTCGGACCGAACGTGATCGGCGCCGACGGCAACTCCGCGGATTCGGCGCAGCCACCGCCCACCGATGCGGCCGGACCGGATGCGCGCACGTGCCTGGGCGGAGACGCACACATGAGCGACGGGACGAGCTGTTTCGTATTCTTCGCGACGCCAAAAACATGGCCGCAGGCGAAGGCGGCGTGCGACGCGCTACCGGGGCACCTCGCAAAGGTCGCGAGCGCCGGCGACGAGGCGATCGTGGCGCAGGTGTCGCTGAACGCGGACTCGTTCCTCGGCGCGACCGACGCGGCGACCGAAGGCACGTTCCTGTGGGAGGACGGCACGCCGCTCGCGTACACGGATTTCCGCACCGGCGAGCCGAACAACGGCGGCGGCATGTACCAGGAGGACTGCCTGGTCTACGCCGGCAAGAAGATGCCGCCCGGCTGGGACGACCGGCCGTGCACGACCGGCATTGTCGTGGGCGCCGGCGCTTATCCGTACGTCTGCGAGTACTGACCGCTCGTACGATCGTCATGCGGTCCTGGATCTGGTTGGTCGTCGCCTGCAGCGCGTCTGCAAAACCGACCCCGAACGGCGCGCCGACGCGATGGCCGCCGATCGTCGATAGCCACGTCCACCTCGCGCTCGACCCGGTCGCCGGGGAGCTCGCCGCGCACGGCGTCGAAGTGGCGGTCGATCTCGGAGCGCCGGAGAGCGCGCTCGGCGACAAGCTGCCGATCGAAGTGCTGCGAGCGGGGCCGATGCTCACCCACCCCGGTGGCTATCCCCTCGACGCGTGGGGCCGCGAGGGCTACGGCATCGGCTGCGCGGACGCGACGTGCGTGACCGCGACGGTCGATCGCCTCGCGCGCGAGGGTGCGCGCGTGATCAAGCTCGCCGGTGACGACGACGGGCTCGCCGTGGCGCTGATGCCGGTCGCGGTCGCGGCCGCGCACGCGCATCACCTGAAGGTCGCGATCCACGCGCTGAGCGATGCCGGTGCGCTCGCCGGCGGGCGCGCGGGTTGCGACGTCCTCGCGCACACGCCCGTCGAGCCGCTCGGCGCCGCGACGATCGCTGCGTGGCGAGGCCGCGCCGTGATCTCGACGCTCGCCGCGTTTGGCGGCAGCGCCGACGCCGTCGCGAACTTGCGCGCGCTGCGCGCCGCGGGCCTCACGGTGCTGTACGGCACCGACCTCGGCAACACGCGCGAGGCCGGCCCGAATCGCGACGAGATCTCGCTGCTCCGCAAGGCGGGCCTCGACGACGCCGCGATCACCGCCGCGATGACGACGGCGCCGCTCGCGTTCTGGGGCGTGACGCCGGCGGTCGAGCTCGAGCTCGCCGGCGATCCGCGCCGCGATGTTTCGGTGCTGCTCGCACCTCGCGGCATCCGCGCCGTGCGATAGCTCGATCGTGAGATCGGTCGTGATCCTGATGCTGCTCGCCCGTATCGCGGCGGCGCATCAATCGTCGACGAAGTATGTCGACATCCGGATCGACGGCGATCGCGCGGACGTCACGCTGCGCTGCATCCCGGGCGATGTCACCGAGCCGATGAAGCTCGCGCCCGATGCGAAGCCGAGCGTGACCGCGGCTGCGGCGGCCCCGGGCGTGCCGGCGTACGTCGCGAGCTGGCTCGCGCTCCGCGTGCCGACCGAGAACGGCCCGGTGACCTGCACCGCGCGCGATCCGCGGGCGCGCGGCGAGGACGACGGCTTCCTCGCGGTCACCTGGTCGGTCACGTGCGCACAGCCGATCGAGATCTTGATCCTCGACTTCACCGCGTTCTTCACGCTCGACAAGCGGATGGAGGCGCTCGTCCGGATCGACGACGATGCCGATTCGATCCGGGTCACCGCGGCCGATAATCCGATCGGGCTCGACGTCGCACCGGCGAAGCTGTTCGCGTTCACACCGGAGCGCGTCGCGTTCGCGCTGCTGATCGTGCTCGTCGCCGCGCTCGCACCGACGTTCACGCGCGCCGCGCGCGATGCCGCGGTGATGTTCGCGCTGTACGAGCTCGCGCATCTCGCAGGTGCGCTCGGCTGGATCGCGATCCCGCCGCTGCTCGCGCAGGTCCTCCTGCCGGCGACGGTGATCTACGCGGCGCTCGAGACCGCGCTGCTCCGGGACGTGCGCTGGCGCGCGGCGACATTCGCCACGTTCGGTCTCGTCCACGGCATCGCGCATCCGCATGCGCTACTCGCGGATCTCGGAACCGCCGTTGTCACGACCGCGGTGGGAGTCGCGGTGTTACTGCCCGTGATACGCGGCGTCGCATCTCGGATCCGGCCCGCGTGGCTCGCCGCTGCGGTCTGTGCGTTCGGAGGCGCGTGGCTCCTACAGGTCGTACTCGCTCGACTGTGACCGCGTTCCTGGTTCAAAGCGCGCAGCCTACGCGTCTATACTGAAGTCACATTGGCAGTAGACCCTTCTCAGGCGGGCTCGACAGACGAGCCAGGGAAGCCTGTCGTCATCTGTGTCGATGACGATCGCAACAACTTGAGCGCTTTGGGCCGCGTATTGCGAGCCCGCTGTAATGTTCTACTCGCAGAGAGCGGTCAGGCCGCGCTCGAGCTGCTCGAGCAACACCCGGAGGTCGCCGCGATCCTGGCCGACCTTCACATGCCCGGCTTGCCCGGTGCGGAGCTGCTCGCGCGCGTCTCCAAGCTGCGCCCACTGACCCGCCGTGCAGTGGTCACCGGGTTTCCCGAATCGGAAGAGCTGATCTCCGCGATCAACGCGGGACATCTCCACTACGTGATCACGAAGCCGTGGAAGCTCGCCGATCTGCTCCAGGTCGTCGATCAGCTGATCCACACGTATCGGCTCGAGCGCGACAACGCGCGGCTCGTCGACGAGCTCCGCTCGGTCAACACGCAGCTGCGCGAGCACGAGGTCGCGCTCCAGGCACAGCTCAGCGATCGCGGCCGCGAGATCTCGGCGGCGACGGAGCAGCTCGCGCAGATGGGTCTCCAGCTCGACGCGCTCACGCTGCGCGATCCGCTGACCGGCCTCTACACGCACCTCGCATTCCAGGAGCGCCTGCGCGAAGAGGTCGCGCGCGCGCTGCGCTACTCGCAACCGATGTCGCTGTTGATCGCGGACATCGATGCGTTCGCGAGCGTCAACTACGACCTCGGCTATCAGGCCGGTGATGACATCCTGCGCCGGGTCGCGATGATCCTCGCCGAGGACGAATCGCCGGATCGCGTGCGGACGAGCGACATCGTCGCGCGCTACTCCGGCGAGGAGTTCGTGATCCTCTTGCCCGAGACGGCAAAGGCCGGCGCGCTGACGAAGGCCGCGAGGCTGCGCGATGCGGTCGGCAACGCGAAGCTGCCGAACGAGCGCAAGCTGTCGCTGTCGATCGGCGTCGCGTGCTTGCCCGAGGACGCCGCGGATCCCGAGTCGCTGCTGACCGCCGCCGAGGCCGCGCTGCGCGGCGCGAAGCGCGGTGGCCCGGGCCGGGTCCACTTCTTCTCGTCGGGCGAGGACATCGCGAACAAGGACAGCCGCCCGTTCAACAAGTTCCGCGAGCCCGAGCTCGATCGGTTCCGCCCGTACCAGGAGCGGATGAACGAGGTCACGTCGATCCTCAGCCGCGATCGGTCGCTGTCGTGCTTGCTCGTCGATCTGTCGCGCCTGCACAAGGTCGAGCTCGACCAGGGCGTCGCGCATCACTCCGAGATCTACGATCACGCCGCGGCGGTGCTCGATCGCCTGCGCGGCGCGGTGCTCGACCCCGCGGATCTGATCTGCCGCTCCGGCGATGGCGACGGTTACCTGATCATCCTCGCGCCGCGCGGCGCACACCGCCTCGATCTCGAAGCGCTCGCGCAAGCGGTCGAGCGCGCGGTCGAGGAGGCCCTCGCACCGATGGTCACCGAGGTGTTGCGCGAGCAGCCGCGGATCACCGTCGGCGCCGCGCGCGTGCTCGGCAACTCGCTGCTCCGGCCGGAGCGCCTGACCGCGCGCGTGGTCTCGGATGCGTCGGAGAACGCGCGCAACCTGCGCGAGCGCAAGGCGCACCGCGATCGCACGACGCTGCAGGACGTGATCCTCGGCGAAGGCCTGACGAGCGTGTACCAGCCGATCGTCGACCTCGGCACGGGCGACATCTTCGCGTACGAGGCGCTGACCCGCGGCCCGCGCAGCACGTCGTTCGAGTCGCCGGCGACGCTGTTCGCGATCGCCGAGGAAGTCGATCTCACCGTCGAGCTCGACCGCGCGTGCTTTCGCGGCGCGCTGCGCAGCGCGATGACGCTCGAGCCGGTCCACCGGCTGTTCGTGAACCTCTTGCCGATGTCGTTCTACGACTCGGCGTTCATCGAGGTCGAGGTCGGCAATCTGCTGAGCGCCGCCGGCCTGACGCCCGCGAACATCGTGTTCGAGATCACCGAGCGCCTCGCGATCGAGAACTTCACGTCGTTCAAGCGCGCGCTCGCCCAGTACACCGCGATGGGCTTCGGCGTCGCGATCGACGACGTCGGCACCCGCCACTCGAACCTCGAGACCGTGATGTCGCTGCGCCCGCACTTCATCAAGATCTCGGACGTCCTGGTCCGCGGCATCGCGCGCTCGACGGTGAAGCGCGAGATGCTGCGCTCGCTGCGCCACATCGCCGAGACGATCGATGCGGTGATGATCGCCGAGGGTATCGAGCACGTCGAGGATGTCGAGGCGCTGCGCGACCTCGGCCTGCGCTACGGCCAGGGCTACTACATGGCGCGCCCGGGTCCGCCGTTCCCGACGCTGCCGGATGCGGTGCGCGCGGAGCTCCGCGCGGTCGAATCGCCGGGCTCGAGCAAGCCCGCGATCCCGATCCAGGTCCAGCACGACGCCGACGACGACGAGGACAACGACCTGCCGATCGCGATGGCGCACGGCAGCCTGACGAACGCGATTCCGCGCAACGCGTTCGGCCGTCCGGAGGACGAGATCACGTCGGACTTCGGCCTGCCGGGTGCGCTGACCTCGTCGGCGGAGCGCCGGCCACGTGCGTCCGAGCCTCCCGACCCGGCCGACCCCTCGCAGCAGATGTGGCAGCCGCTCAGCGACGACGAGGCGACCGGCGAGGCATTGCTCTCCAGCCTCCGGAAGCCCGGAGACCCCGAAAACGCGGCCGGCGCGAAGCCCGGACCCGGGCGACCCGGTTTAAACTGAACGCGATCGCATGGACCGCAACGCGTTTCACAAGCTCTTGGCGTTCGGGGTGGAGCGGGGCGTTTCCGATATTCACTTCGAGGTCGGGTATCCGCCGCACTACCGCCTTCACGGCGAGCTGCTCGGCGCCATCAAGGTGCCTCCGCTCAGCGCTTCGGATACCGAAGCGATCGCGCGGATGATCCTCGAAGATCGGAACATCCAGACCGACTTCACGCGCCGGTTCGCCGAGATCGACGTGTCGTACTCGCTCGCGCAGCGCGGCCGGTTCCGCGCGTCGATCTTCCGCCAGCGCGGCGCGGTCGGCATCGTGATGCGCTTGATCCCGATCCAGGTGCTTTCGATCGAGCAGCTCAACCTTCCGCCCGTGCTCTCGGAGATCGCGGATGCGCGGCGCGGCCTCGTGCTGGTGACCGGCGCGACCGGCAACGGCAAGACGACGTCGATGGCGGCGATGCTTCGCTACATCAACGAGACGCGACACGCGCACATCGTCACGATCGAAGATCCGATCGAGTTCATCCACGAGCCGCAGAAGTGCATGATCATCCAGCGCGAGGTCGGCGCGGACACCGAGTCGTTCAAGGACGCGATGACCGCGGCGCTCCGCCAGGATCCCGATGTCATCCTCGTCGGTGAGATCCGCGATCGCGAGACCGCGGCGACCTGCTTGAAGGCGGCCGAGACCGGCCACCTCGTGATGTCGGCGATCCACACGCCGGATGCGGTCGCGACGATCCAGCGCTACGTCGGTCTGTTCGAGACCGACGCGCAGGACGTGATCCGCGATCGGCTCGGCGACACGCTGCAGGCGGTGGTCTGCCTACGGCTCGTCGCGAGCAAGGATGGCCGGCGCCGGCTTCCCGCCGTCGAGATCCTTCGCGTGACGCGGACGATCCGCGAGTGCATCCGCTCGGGCCGCCTGCAGGACATCCCGGAGCTCATCCGCAAGGGCCGCGATCTCTACTCGATGCAGCTGTTCGACCAGCACCTGATCGATCTGGTCAATGCAGGCGCGGTCTCGATGGAGACCGCGATCTACGCGAGCTCGAACCCCGAAGAGTTCGAGCGCGCCCTGAGAGTCGAATAGACCGTCGAATAGCTAGCGGCGCTTGTCGTGGTCGCGGCTCGGCGCGGTGCCCGGATGCACCGGCGCCGGCGGCGGCGGGCTCACGTTGCGGCCGGGCTGCGACTGCACGGGCGGCAGCGGTTGCGGCACCGGCATGTGCTCGCGCGATGGCGGCTGCTGCGGCTGCTGCTGTTGCGGCGGAGGCGGCTGGAACGTGCCGCGTCCCGGACCTTCCGGCTGCATCGGGCGCGGCGGCTGCTCCGGCGGGCGATACGGACGTCCGCCTTCTTGCTGCACGGGGTGCGGCGGCTGCGCTGGTGGCCGGTATGGACCACCTTCGGGCTGGATCGGGTGCGGCGGCTCCGCCGGCGGCCGGTAGGGACCACCACCCTCGGGTTGGATCGGGCGCGGCGGCTGCTCCGGCGGCCGGTAGGGACGTCCGCCGCCCTGCTCGGGCTGGACGACGCCACCACCGATCTGTCCCGGCGGATGCTGCCAGCCACCACCCGGCTGCGGCTGCGGGCGACCGCCACCGTTCCCACCCCAACCGCCACCGCCCGGATTGCGCGTGGGCGGGTTCGGGTTGTGCCAGCCACTCGGCGGCGCGACGACAGGCGGCCGGCCATCGCGATGATCGCGGACCTGCCAGTTCGACGGCACGCGATCGTGCGGTGCCCAGTAGCCGGGCGTGTAGACGTACGTGCCGCCGCTGTAGTCGTAGTACGGCTGGACGTACACGTAGCCCTCTTGCGAGCGCTCCCACCGCCCGCTCACCCACACCCACTCGTAACCGTTCCAGTGCCAGTAGCCGTCGATCCACGAGTAGCCGTAACCCGGCGACGCGGACATCGATTCGTAGAGGGGCTCGGGCGGCATGCTCGACACGGTGTACGCGCTCGGCGTTCCGACGGAGACGCTCGCTTGCGCCTGATACGAAGGCCCGCTCGCATAGCCATA
>Ga0070679_100002409_pt1 | contig 16959 bp, 11 predicted proteins | sample KBSC63BmetaG_FD_65652 | JGI IMG/M metagenome (GOLD analysis project Ga0070679, IMG submission 65652) | Corn rhizosphere microbial communities from Kellogg Biological Station, Michigan, USA - KBS C6-3B metaG | ecosystem: Host-associated > Plants > Roots > Rhizosphere | place: USA: Michigan... | reverse complement strand
GAGGGCAAACAGTTGGCTCAGGCGGTGCTTCGCCGCCATCTTGTGCGTTGGGGTGCGGCTTACTGGGCCGCACCGTGACTCGCCCAGCTTGGGAGAGGGCGACGGGTTCGCTGATGGCTCGATTGTCTTCCTCTTGGTCGTCTCTTGTCGCGTTCTGGTTTCGCGACGGGGCTCGGTCATGGCGCGACGGTGGCGCGGGCGGTCAGGTCTTCGCCGCCCCAGTCGCTGGGCAGCGGGCGAACGCCCAGCAGCGAGGTCAGGGTCTTCGTGAACGTCGCGAATGACGTGGGCGCCTGGTCCACCTGCCCCGCGGCCACGCGGCCGGGGGCGCGCACCAGCAGCGGGACGGCGCGGTCGTACAGGTAGGGTGAGCCGTGGCTGGCGCCCTTGCCGACCGCCAGCGCTGGATCGAAGAAGACGCCGCGGTCGACCAGCAGGTACAGGTCACCGTCGCTGTCAGAGCGCGTGGCGCGGCAGATCAGATCGTTCGGCTCCGTGCCGTCGTGCGAGCACGGCGCCGTCGATTGGTGGGGATCGATCACGTGCTGGATGCCCGCCGGCCGCAGGACGCTGGCCAGCGCGTGCAGCAGCCGCGTGCGGTCGGCCGCCGAGAGCGCGCGCGCCTTCGGCGACAGATACAGGTACGGCTCGGCCAGGCCCGCGATCCACTTCTGCTCCGGCGGGCGGCCGCGGCCAAGCGCGCCGTTCGCGGCCTTCTCGAGCTCGGGCAGCAGATCGCGCGGCACGATGCGATGCCTGCGGCCGCAGCCCCGCTGCCAGCGATCTTGGCTGCCGCCGGCCCGATCCTGGCTGCCGCCGGCCCGATCCTGGCTGCCGCCGGTCCGATCTCGGCTGCCGCCGGCCCGATCCTGGCTGCCGCCCGCCCGATCTTGGCTGCCGCCGGCCCGATCTCGGCTGTCACCGGCCCGCTGCACCGCCGCGCACCAGGGGTCCTTGGCCGTCTCACTCAGCTCCGGCAGCGCCGCGCTGCCGTGGTCGGCCGTCAAGATGACGGAGTAGCCCATCGGGCCGACGCTGCGGTCCAGGAACGACAGGAATTCGCCCAGCGCGCGGTCCAGGCGATACAGCTCGTCCCACGCCTCCCACGAGTGTGGGCCGAACACGTGCGCCACGTAGTCGTGGGCCGACAGCGACAGCGCCAGCAACGTGGGCCGTTGGTTCGCGCGGGCGGCGTCCACGGCGGCGCGCGCCAAGCCGAACAGCAGCCGATCACCGAGCGGCGTGGCCCGCAGCGCCTTGGCCGACCCAATGGCGTGCGGGAACGTCACGCCCAGGCCGGCGTAGTCCCCCTCGCCTTCCTGCGCGTCCGGCGTCTCGGCGTGCCCCTGCACCCACGCCAGCTCCAGCCCGTCGAGGGCCCATCCCTCGCGCGCGAGCGCAGTCACGGCGTCCTTTCCGGCGGCCGCGGCCACCCAGGCCGGCGGCGGCGGGAAGAAGCTGGACGTGACCAGCTCGCCCAGCTCGGGATCCAGCCAAAGGGCCAGCTCGGCGCGCCGGCCGGCGGCGAACAGCGCGCCGCGATCCTTCAGCGAGAAGCTGAACACCTGCGCGCCGGCGACCTCCGCCACGAAGCGATCCGCCACCGTCTCGACCTCGGGCGGCAGGCGGGCCAGCGAGCTGCCGGGGTGGTCCAGCTTGCCCGCGGTGGCGCCAACCTCCTTCGCCTGGTCATCGGCCAGGATGGATCGTGCCGGCTGTCCCGGACCGGCGAGGGTCTCGTTCGCGACGATGGCGCTCTCGCGCGGGACGCGTCCGGTGTACAGCGCCGCGTGCCCCGGCGCGGTGTCGGTGACCGCGTGCGTGAACCGCAGATCCTCGACGTACAGGCCCTCGCGGCGCAGGCGCGCGAACCCGCCGTCCTCGGGCAGCTGCGGGAAGCGCTCGTCGGCGATCCACGCCGCCAGCTGATCCACGACGATCGACACGACCAGCGGCCGGCCGCCAGGGGGGCCGGGCGGTGGCGGCGGCGCGGGAGCGACCGCGGGCGCCGCGACGGGCGCCGGCGCGCGGTTCACACACGCGGTCCAGCAGACGAAGACGGCGGCGAGGGCCATGTGCTTCGCCATTCCGAGTCCCGTTCGTTTCGTTCGCGACGTCAGAGCTGATTTCACGCGGACAATTGCACCGCGGCCAGCGGCGGCGTCAAGCCGAGATACGCGCTTCCACTCGATACGCGTCACATCGGGCCGCCGCTGTCTCGGTCTACCCCTCTGGCTCGCCGCTGGTTCTCAGGGCTGCTCCGGGCGCGATGCCTCGACGGCAGCGCGCACGCCGCGGCGGCCTCACAGGTAGCTCATCCACCACTTCCGGTACCGGCGCTTGGCGCCTGCGTAAGCGCGGCAGGGGAAGTACAGCAGCACCACACCCGCCACCCACACCAGGTACACCACGGGCAAACCGAACCCGAAGCCGTGTGCCAGGCGGAAGGCGTCCGGCGGCGAGCGGAAGAAGTGGCTCAGCGACTGCCCGGTCAGTGCCCCCAGCGCCAGCCCCGCCAGGTGCGCGTAAGGCCACTGCAGCAGGTAGTAGAACAGCGGCACGCGGCCCAGCGTCTCGAGCGGCGACGACAGCCACCGGACATTCCGCGCCCGCTCCAGCGCCGCCAGCGCCACCAGGGCCGGACCGCAGGTCATCAACAGGTAATCGAGGGACGGCGGGTACTTCGTGACGTTCAGGAAGGACATCAGCGACCGGGCCGCCGTCGGCTGCGGGGTGGGCGGGCTGGGATCGCCATAGAACCCCCACTTGCCGAGCGCGCGCAGGATCACGAAGGCGACGATCGCGGCCCAGCCCGCGCGCCGCAGGAACCGGCGGCGCCGCTCGCCTTCCCACCCGAACAGCTGGCCCAGCCCGTACCCCGCCGCCATCAGCCCCACCCAGGGCACGATCGGGTACACGATGAACGCCATACGTCCGTCGCTGGTGAACGCCTGACCAAAGCGGTGCACGATCATCCACAGCACCACCGGCCAGGGCGTGGCGGCGCCCGCGGGCGCGGGCGGCGGCCCCACGTGATCCAGCAGGTTGTGCAGGCCACAGATCGCCAGGCCGATGGCGGCGACCACGGGCACCGGCAGGCGCACCAGCGCCGCCAGCAACACCATCGACACGCCGATGGCCCAGATCACCTGCAGGAACCCCAGGAAATGTGGGTCGAAGCTGAAGAACACGCCCCCGCGCACCAGGGTGAACTCCAGCACCACCAACCACAGGCCCCGGGTGACCAGAAAGCGCGACAGGGTCGCGGGCGCCATGCCGGCGGCCGCCTGCATGCGGATGCCGACGCCGGCCAGTAACACGAAGATGGGCGCGCAGAAGTGCGTGATCCAGCGCGTGAAGAACAGCACCAGCGTCGTCCGATCCGGATCGGTCGGCGAGAAGTCGTGCGCCTGGACGTGCACCATGTCCCGCACGTGGTCCAGCAGCATCAGCACCATCACCGCCCCGCGCATCACGTCGATCGAGGCCACGCGGTCGCGGCGGGGCGCCACCACCGGGCCCGCGACCGGGCCCGGCGCCGGAGTGGACATGGACATCGTCCCTGGTCATAGGCGCACGCCGGCAGCGCTTTCAACCGGCCGCGTGGATAAACTGTGCCGGTGCCACGGTCCTCGCGCTGCCTCCTCTCGCTCTCGGCCTCCCTGCTCCTCGGCGCCACGTTCGCCGGCTGCGGTGATGACGGCCCGCACTTCGTCCCCGCCAGCGGCAACCGCGGCCAGAACGTGATGGTGATCGACGAGGGGTTCGACCTGACCGCGGCCGAGTTCTCGGGCAAGGTGGTGGCGGCGTACACGTTCGCCTGCACCGCCGATCCGAACGGCGACGACGCCGGTGGGCCCCTGGGCATCGACGGCCTCTCGGCGGGCGCGATCGCGGACCAGAAGCAACAGCTGCTGGCCGAGCTGGCGCTGCGCGACGAGACCTGCCACCTGCGTTCGGGGATCTCCTCCAAGTCCGATCCCTTCGCCTCGGTGGCGCGCTTCAAGGACCGGTGGAACGCGGCCATGCGAAACAATCAGCCGCTGGGCAGCGCCTTCACCGCCGCCGAGTGGCAGGTGCTGATGCCCGCCCTGCAGCAGGCGCTGTCGAACTTCCCCTACCACGGGACGGCCACGGCGGGCACCGCCGCGCACGACAACGACAGCGTGCGGCTGGTGCTGGTCGAGCGGCCGCTCGGCGACGCCTCGGAGGTGACGGCGACCTACACCTGCGTCGCGCAGGCGGATCTGGATCGCTTCGCGGCGCTGTACGGCGATCCCGACGTGGTGCTGGCCTACGCGAACCAGCCCCAATCGAGCCTGGACGCCGACCTGTCCGCGGCGATGAACACCCACGCGGTGGGGCTGGTGAACGAGAGCTACGGCTCCTCGACGCGGCTCTTCCTCGAGCAGTTGCAGACCATGGCCGGTTGCGGGCCGACGGACTTCACCGGCTACTTCAACGCGCTCGGCAACCTCGAGCTCGCGCAGCGGCGGGCGGCGGCCCAGGCCAGCGGCGTGGCGTTGCCCCTCACCGTGCAGGCGGCGGGAAACGACGGCGCGCAGATCGACTCGATCACCGACGCGCTCGACTGCGACCGGGGCGACCCGTTGAACCTGTCGGTGGGCAGCCTGGCGCTCGACGGCACCGTCAGCACCTTCTCGAACCATGGCGCGTGCGTGGATCTGTATGCGCCCGGCGAATCCGTCATCACCCCGGTGGCCGGCGGATGGTACTTCGCCGTCGACGGCACCAGCTTCTCGGCGCCGCTGGCGGCGCGGGCGCTGTCGCTGGCGGCCACGGCCCCCTTCGATCCGGCGCAGGCGCGGCAGCAGTTGCTGGCGCAGAATGCCGCCACCGGCGAGCAGCTGCCGCCCGCTGCCTTCCCGGGCGACTTCTTCTATCAGCCCGCGGTCGGTGCGCAGGCGCTGGTGGCGACCGGCTCGGCGCCGGCCCCGGGACCTCGCTGGACGCCGTCAGCCCGCATCGATCTGCATCAGATGCTGGGGCCGCTGGCCCGCCGCAGCCGCGGCATCCCCTGAAACGACGAATGCCCCGCGCGGAGGCGGGGCACTCGAATCGATCACACAAGAAGCCCACGCCGGCGCGGGCAGCGCGACGGCGTGGGCTCCGGTCGGTCCTCAGTCGGCCCGGCTGCTTCCCTTCGAGATGAAGTCAGGCCGATCGATCACGGCGGCGGATTCGTCGATGACGCCTCCGCCCGAAGACGGCGTCGCCGCCGGCTTCACGCCGCTCCGTCCGCCGACGCCACTGCCCCCTCCCGCACCCGTCACGCCACCCGAACCCAAGCTGCCCCCTTTACCGCCCGAACCGGTCACGCCCATTCCGCCCATTCCGCTCACGCCCCCGGTGCCGCCGCCCGCGCCACCGGTGCCGGGAGGCGGATCGTTCGGACAGATCAACGCATGCAGGTCCACGTTCCGGCGATGCAGATCATTGAAGCTGCGGACCACGCCGGCCGTGAAGTCGAACACCGTGGTCCCGGTCAGGAAGCCCGACAGGAACGTCTCTTGCCCCGGATTGCGCGGGTTGATTTGCAGGAAGCCCGTCCCCGTCTCGCGCGTCGAATGGCACCCGTTGCAGGTGTTGCGCGAGAAGCGGTGACGCGCCTCCGGATCGACGCCAGGGGCGTCCCAGCCGTTCAGGTCGTTCAGAACGGAACCGGTCTGGAATGACTGACCCTCGAAGGTTTCCGGCACGACGTGGGTCTCGGACAGGATCGCCGTCTGGTTCTGGTTGATGTAGTCAGCCAGCGCCTGCGAGTTGTCGAAGCCGAGGTCGGGCGTCAGCGCCAGCTCGGCGGGGACCAGGCGCCCCGTCGTGGGCGACAGGTGGAACTCCCGGAACTGCCAGATGGAGGACAGCGCGATCTCGTTGGTGCGGAACTGCGAGATGGCGCTGCCGTTCACCCGGCCGGGCGCGGCGTTGCGGCCCGAGAAGCGATCGGTGATCGCCTGCAGCGCCGTGTTGTAGGCCTCGGACGGGAACGGCAACGTGTCCAGCGCGTGCCAGCGGTTCGCCCAGTCCAGGACGTCCTGGGTGGTGGTGGCCGGCAGCTTGAACTCGAAGATCATCGTGAACTGCTGCTGGTTCCCGAACTGATCCAGCACGCCGAACACGAAACGGCCCTCACCGGCGTTGCCGCTGGCGAGATCGCGCAGATCGATGCGGTTGACGATGGCCAGCAGGCGCACGGGCGCCTTCGTCAGATCCAGCTGGCCGTCGGCCCGGCGCGGGAACGAGTTGAGGACGAGGTCGTTCATGCCGGTACGGGCCTGGATGGTGAACGAGTTCACCGTCTGGTCGGTCAGCCAGGTGCGCAGCATTGCCTCGACCATGGCCGGGGCGTCCGCCGCGGACGGCGCCATGTTCTCCATGAGGCGGGCGAACGTCCACGGGCCGTCAGCGACGGTGCGGACGGGATCCTCGACCACGCTCAGGTCGGTGATCATCAACTCTTCACGCGTGCGTACCGAGCACGGTCCCCCCTGCACGTTGTACGTGAGGTTGCCATTCGCGAAGTCCCCCGCCCCGCTCAACGGGTCCTGGGCGAACAGCTGGAACGGCACGATGTAGGTGTCGGGATCGACGTCGGTGTTGGACGTGATCGAGACGGCCAGGTGACCGGTCTGGCCAGGCGCCACGGGATCGGTCTGCGTGAAGTTGGGCGACGGAAAGATCCCGGCCTGCGTCTGGAACGCCGAGAACTGATAGCTCTTCGGCAGGCAGGTCTTGCCGTCGTGGTTCGTGATCTGCACGTCGTAGTCGACCTCGGTCCCCGCCGGCACGGCGGGACCGGCGACCGGCACGACCGATACGGTGGTCTGGCCGGGGACGCAGGTCAGGCTGGCGATCTGATCCGCGGTGGCCGGGAACGTGTCGAAGTACACGGTGTCCAGCGTGCCGTCGATGCGGCGCCCCGAGGCGTCGTTACCCATCAACACCGGCCCCAGGCCGGTGCTCAGGGTGCCGACCGCGTGGCTCTTCGCCGCCAGCGTGCCGTTCACGTAAAGCTTCAGATCCTGGCCGTCGTAGGTGGACGCCACGTGCGTCCAGGTGTTGGTCGTCGCCTTGGCGGTGACCGACACGGCCTTCCCGCTGCTCAGCTTGATGACCATCTGATAGTTCTTGTCGTTCGTCGCGAGGACGAACGTGCTGGTGCCATCCTCGCGCTTGCGGATGATGGTGCGCACGTCGCCCAGCTTGTTCAGCTTCACCCAGGCGGCGACGGTCAGACCGTTGTCGAACGTGAAGCTGGGCTGGTCAGGCACGTACACGTAGTCGTCGGAGCTGTCGATCCCGATGCCCTGGTTCTGATTCCCCGCCACGCAGGCCGCCGTCACGGCCCGGAACGCGGTGTGGAAGTTGAAGCTGTTGTCCTGCAGCTCGGTCCGATCCGGATTGCAGTCATCGAAGGCCCACAGGCCCTGCCCGCTCTGCGGGAACGGCCCCTGGTTGTTGCCCATGCCGCCGAACCCACCGAACCCGCCCACGCCACCGAACCCGCCCGACCCGACATCGCCCCCCGAGCCGATGAAGCCGCCCGAGCCGATGAAGCCGCCCGACCCGATGAAGCCGCCCGACCCGATGGAGCCCCCCGAACCGATGAAGCCGCCCGAGCCGATGGCCCCCCCCGAGGCGGGTCCCCCCCGCCCGGCCGCCGCAGCCGCCGTCAGACCGTGAATCGACATTTGCGACAGATCACCATCATTCAAGATCGCTTCCAGGCTCTGCTGGTCGTCGGGCTGCTGCTCAGTCGAGCAGCCGGTGACGACGGCCGAGGCGAACAAGGCCGCCGCGAGCCAGCGTCGTGGCGGGCGGTGGCCGATCTCGACCAACTTCGACGACAACACCCTTCTCCCAACCGGATCGAAGACCAACATTTTCATGGGCGCTCCCAGGCAACGAGGAACCGCCTGCCGAAATGACAGGCGGGAATGGTCCCGAAGCTAGTACCGTCGAGCGGCAAAACTCGGTCACTTCTTTTTGATTGCGACCGCCGCAACGACTGTTTTGATGCTTCAGTTCCGACGCGCGCGTGGTCAGCAACAACCGTACCGTCGACGAGCGACTGACGTCGGGGCCGAACTACAAGAGTCGCCAGCGCGCGGAGATGGACAGCCTTTCAAAGATCCCCGCGTGCCTGGGACAACGATGTCGCGATCCGGTCGTCACTGGCCGTTCGCCCTTCGCGCCCCGTTCGGAGTAAGGTTTTCATTCATGTCCGATTCGACCGAAGAGCTGCAGGCGGCGCTGGCGCGCGTGGAAGCCGAGCGCGACGACCTGGCGGCGAAGCTGGAGCTGGCGCGCCACCACCTGCTGGCGGTCGAGCAATCGCCCATCGGGATCATGTGCGTGTCGGCCGTGAAGGGCCGCTATGTGTTCGTGAACGAGGAGTACGCCCGTCTGGTCGGCTACCAGCCCGCCGCGCTGATGGCGCGGGATCCGTACGAGCTGTGGCTGGAGGTCACCCACCCGGACGAGGCCGAGGTCGAGCGCGCCCTCATCGGACGGGTGGGCAAGGGAGAGATCGATCGCTTCCACCTGGAGAAGCGCGTGCTGAGCCGAGACGGCGCGACGCACTGGGTGAGGGCTGAATTACGGAGTTCCCGCGACGCCCAGGGACGCCTGGAGTTCATCGTGGTGTCCTTCCTGGACATCGGCGCCCGTCGGGCGGCCGAGGCGGCGCGCGACCAGATGGAGGCGCAGCTGCGCCAGGCCGAGAAGTTGGGGACGGTCGGCAAGCTGGTGGGGGGCATCGCCCACGACTTCAACAACCGCCTGGCCATCATCATGGGCTACGGGGATCTGCTGTGCACGGGGCTGGCCACCGACGATCCCCTGCACCACCACGCCACCATGGTGCTGGAGAGCGCCAAGGGCGCCGCCCAGCTGACCCGGCAGCTGCTGGCGTACGGACGGCGACAGGTCTTGAAGCCCGTCTCGTTCGATCTGAACGAGATGGTCGATCGTATGCGGCGGCTGCTGCGCAGCGTGATCGACGACCGCATCGAGATCATCGTCTCGCCGAACGCCCGACACCCCATCTTCGCCGACGCCGGTCAGATCGAGCAGGTCATCCTGAACCTGGCGTTGAACGCACGCGACGCGATGCCGGGCGGCGGCCGCCTGAGCCTGACCACGGCAGACGCGCCCGATGACATGGTGGCGCTGAAGGTGGGCGACACGGGCACGGGCATCACCGACGAGGTGTTGCCCCACATCTTCGAACCGTTCTTCACGACGAAAGAACTGGGGCAAGGCACGGGCCTGGGCCTGGCGATGGTCCAGGGGATCGTCCGGCAGAGCGGAGGTTCGACCAGCGTGGACAGCCACCCCGGGGTGGGCACCACCTTCACGGTGCTGTTGCCGAGGGGTCGGGTGATGGCGGGGTTCCCGGCGGCGCCCCCGCTGCCCCCGCCCGTCCCCACCGGCAGCTACGAGGCCGTCCTGATCGTCGATGACAACGACGACGTGCGGAACCTGCTGGTCGGCATCCTGACCTTGCGCGCCTACGTGATCCTGACCGCGCGCAACGGCCGGCACGCGCTGGAGGTGGCGGCCCAGCACCCTGCGCCCATCCACCTGCTGGTGACCGACGTCGCCATGCCCGAGATGGGAGGGATCGAGCTGGCCGCCGCCCTGCGCGAGGCGCGACCGGGACTGAAGGTGCTGTTCACATCGGGGCACGCCGAGCACCCGGACCTGGTCTCGAAACCGCTCGGCGCCGACACGCAGTTCCTGCCCAAGCCGTTCCTGCCGGGCGATCTGACGCGCGCCGTGGTGGCGCTGCTGGAAGGCGCACCGCCCCCGAACGGGACGACGGCGCCGCACGCCTTCAAGGAAGCGAAGACATAGCGGGTGCTCGAGCGGCCGGTGCGCCAGCGTGATCGGGGCCGGCAGCCAGTTCTCTCCGTAGCTTCGGCACATCCAGGTCGCCTTCCCAGCGCGCGATGGCCAGCGTGGCCACGCCATTGCCGATCAGGTTCGTGATGGCCCGCGCCTCGGACATGAAGCGGTCCACGCCCAGCAGCAGCGCCAGCCCCGCCACCGGCAGCTTGCCGGTCGCCGACAACGTGGCCGCCAACGTCACGAAGCCGCCGCCCGTCACCGCCGCGGCCCCCTTCGACGTCAACAGCAGGACCGCCAGCAGGCCCAGCTCGTCCCCCAGCGGCAGCGGCACGTCCAGCGCCTGCGCGATGAACAACGTCGCCAGCGCCAGATAGATGGACGTCCCGTCCAGGTTGAACGAGTAGCCGGTGGGGACGACCAGGCCCACCACCGCGCGCGGGCAGCCCAGCCGCTCGAGCTTGGTCATCAACAACGGCAGCGCCGACTCGGACGACGACGTGCCCAGCACCACGAAGATCTCCTCGCGGATGTACTTCACGAAGCGCAGGACATTGAACCCCACGCGCCAGGCCACCACGCCCAGCACCACCACCACGAACAGCGCGCTGGTCAGATAGAACGCCAGCATCAGCTTCAGCAGCGCCGCCAGCGAGGCGATGCCGAACTTGCCCACGGTGAAGGCCATGGCGCCCATCGCGCCGAGCGGCGCCAGCCGCATCACCAGGCCCACCATCCGGAAGAACAGCTGCCCCATCTGATCGATGAAGGAGGTGACCGCCGCCACCCGCTGCCCCAGCGCCGCCGCCGCCACCCCGGCCAGGATCGACACCAGCAGGACCTGCAAGATGTCGCCGCCCGAGAAGGCCTCGCCGACGGTGCTGGGGATGATTCCCAGCAGGAAATCCGTCACGCCCAGATGCTTGCTGGCGGTCGTGTAGCTCTCGATCAGGTGGGCGTCCAGCGCGCGCGGATCGGCGTGAATGGAAGCACCCGGCGCCACCACGTGGCCCACACCCAGGCCGATGGCCAGCGATACCGTCGTCAGCAGCTCGAAGTACAGCAGCGCCTTCAGCCCCACGCGCCCGACCTTGCGCATGTCGGCAGCGTGGGCGATGCCGCCCACCACCGTCGCGAAGACGATGGGCGCGATCAGCATCTTGATCAGGCGCACGAACCCGTCGCCCAGCGGCTTCAGCGACACGGCGAACGACGGCCGGATCAGCCCCAGCAGGATGCCCAGCGCCACGCCGGCCAGGACCTGCAGATAAAGACTTCGCGTGAACGCCGGCCGCCCCACGGGCCCGACGATACACCGGGGGCGCTCAGGCGACGATGTCGACCTTGCCCGGTTCGCGCAGCGCCGGATCGCCGGTGATCGGCGTCGACAGGGAGCCGAAGGCGACGCGGATGCCGGCGTTGATTGCGGCCAGCACGATGTCGTCTTCCCGCTGCAGCGTCGCCGTCGCCGCGTCGTCGATCGTCTGCTGATCGAACGCGGTCTGCTCCTGTTGCGCCTTGATGGCGTCCTGCTGAACCTGGATGTTGTTCTCGCGGCTGGCCTCGTCCAGGGCCTCCAGCGCCTCTTGCACGGCGGGGTTGTCGACCGCCGGCGCGCCGGAAGCCCAGTCGCTGCCGATCGCGCCCGTGACGGTCGAGAGGTTCGTCGAGACGTTCACCGCGGCGTCGGCCGAAGCGCTGGCGGCGGCTGCCGCGTCCTCAGCCGCCTGGTCCAGGGCCGCCTGTTGCTGGGCCTGCGCCTCTTGGCTGATGGCCACGACCGTGGCGTCCGTCTGATCGTTCACGACCTGATCGGCCGTGGAGGACTGGCCCCCGTTCGTGCCCTTGTTACCGGCAGCCAGCTCGGTCCTGGACGCGGCCAGGGCGCTGACACCGGCGACTACGGAACCGATGGCATCGATGGACATGGATTTTCCCCTCCCCTGACAGGCGAAAAAACCCGCCCGTCTACGCGGGTATCGGCACGCCCGAAGGGCCGTCTTAAGGGGGCGAGCGAAACTTCTTCGATCAGGCGACGCGGGCGGTCGTGTCCGCGGCTGGCGCGGCGGCGGTAACCTCGCGCGCTAGCTCGACAATCTCCTCGTCCATGATGCCCTTCTTGCGGTCGGCCAGCGCCGAGAATCGCACGTACAGGGCATCCAGCTGCGCCCGGTCCAGCTTCAGGCCCAGCTCCTCGCAGCGCGCCGACAGCGCGTGCCGGCCGCTGTGCTTGCCCAGCACCAGGCGGCTCTCGGGCACGCCGACGCTGCGCGGCTCGATGATCTCGTAGGTGGTCCGCTCCTTCAGGAAGCCGTCCTGATGGATGCCGGCCTCGTGGGCGAAGGCGTTGCGGCCCACGATGGCCTTGTTCGGCTGCGGCCCGAACGCGATGATCGACGACAGCATCTGGCTGGCCGGGTACAGGTGCTCGGTGTGGATGCCGGTCGTGAAGGGCAGCCGGTCCTGGCGCGTCTTCAGCGCCATCACCACCTCCTCGAGCGAACAGTTGCCGGCGCGCTCGCCGATGCCGTTGATGGTGCACTCGATCTGCCGCGCCCCCGCCTGCAGCGCCGCCAGCGAGTTCGCGACCGACAGGCCCAGATCGTCATGGCAGTGCACGCTGACGATGCCCCGGCCCGCCAGGGCCTCGACGACGCGGCCGATCAGCGCGGCAAACTCGTCAGGCACCGAGTAGCCGACGGTGTCGGGGATGTTGACCGTGCGGGCGCCCGCCTCGACGACGGCCTTCGCGACCTGCACCAGGTACTCGGGGTCCGTGCGCGCCCCGTCCTCGGCCGAGAACTCGACGTCGTCGACGTACTTCTTGGCCAGCTTGATGCCGGCCACGGCCGCGTCCAGGACCTCTTGCCGCGATTTCTTCAGCTTGTGCTTCAGGTGGATGTCGCTGGTGGCAAGGAACGTGTGGATGCGCGGGGCGACCAGGGCCTGGTCCAGCGCCGCGCCCGCCTTCTCGATATCGCCGGGCACCGAGCGGGCCAGCGCCGCCACCGACACCTTGATCTCGCGGCTGACCGCCCGCACCGCCTCGAAGTCGCCCTCGGACGCGATGGGGAACCCGGCCTCCAGGATGTCGACGCCCAGATCCTCCAGCTTGTGAGCCAGGCGCACTTTTTCGGTGACGGTCATGCTGCAGCCGGGCGACTGCTCCCCGTCGCGCAGGGTGGTGTCGAAGATGTAGACGCGGTTGGAGGTCATGGTGACGGGTCAGTTTGGGCGTACGAGTGGGATTCGGCAAATTTATAAAAATAGATGAATGCATTAGGGATGATTATCGGCCTGCGGTATCGTGGCGCCGGTGCCCCACATCGAGCTGTACGCGCTGCAGGTGTTCGCCACCGTCGTGGCCGAGCAGAGCTTCTCCCGCGCCGCCGAGAAGCTGTTGCGCACGCAGCCGGCCATCTCGCTGACGCTGCAGCGGCTGGAGGCCGAGCTGGGCGAGCCGCTCATCGATCGGAGCTTCCGGACCGCCAAGAAGCTGGTGCTGACCGACGCCGGTCAGGTGGTGCTGGACTTCACCCGCCGCTTCGAGAACCTGCGCGAGGAGATGTCGACGGCGCTGGCCGAGCTACGCGACAACGCCGCCGGGCGGCTGATCATCGGGGCCAACGAGTCGTCCACGCTGTACCTGCTGCCCCACATCGAGCAGTACCGGCGGCTGTACCCGAAGATCAAGGTGCAGGTGCGGCGCAGCCAGTCCAGCAAGATCCCGGCAGAGCTGCTGGACGGCAACCTCGAGCTGGGCGTCGTCAGCTACGACCCCGCCGACGCGCGCCTGCTGTCGCGCACCCTGTACGCGGACGCCCTGGCGTTCATCGTGTCGCCGCAGCACCGCTTCGCGGGCCGCAAGTCGGTGTCTATCACCGAGCTGGGCGAGGAGACCTTCATCGCCCACAACGTCGTCTCACCCTATCGGGAGAACGTGGTACGCGAGTTCCGGCGCCACAAGGTCCCCCTGAACATGGACGTCGAGATGCCCACGCTGGAGGCCATCCGCAAGCTGGTGCAGAGCAACGACGGGGTGGCCTTCCTGCCGCGCATGGTGGTGCGCCAGGAGCTGGACCGGCGGGCCCTGGTGGAGGTCAAGGTGAAGGAGATGCACATCGAGCGCCCCATCCGCCTGCTGGTCCCCCGGGACCGGACGTTGTCGCACGCCGCGCAAAGTTTTCTGGAGGTGGTCAAGAAGGCGGTGGCCTAGGCCGAGATCGGTGATTAGTCTTCATGAAGTTCCCGAGAGGTCCCGTGGCCAAGTCTTCGTCTTCGATCGCAGAAGCCGCGTCGTGGATCGAGAAACGATTCGCGAAGCTGAGGCGTTCCGATGAGGAGGTTCCGGAGGAGGGCCCCCGGTACGGCATCGAGCTGCGGCGCTTTGCCGGGCCGCGCGCGTATCGCCGGCGGCTGGGACATGCCCGGATCGCCCACCTGACCGACCTGCACGTCGGGCGCGTCACGCCGTTCGCGGTGCAGAAGGCGGCCGTCGACATGACGAACGCCGAGAACCCCGACCTGGTGGTGCTGACCGGCGACTTCGTCTGCCACAGCCAGCTGTGGCTGGACCAGCTGGTCGACGTGGTCAGCGGCTTCAAGGCACCGGCCATCGCCGTGCTGGGCAATCACGACCACTGGTCGGGCGCGGACGAGGTCGAGGCGGCGCTGAAGCGCGCCGGCGTCGAGGTCCTGCGCAACCGCAACACCACCGTCACGCTGGGGCATGAGCGGCTGCAAGTGGTCGGCCTGGACGACGCGTACACCGGGCACGCCCGCCTGGAAGAGGCGGTGAAAGGCCTGCGGCGCGACCTGCCCACGCTGGCGCTGTCGCACATCGCCGAGGAGGCGGACGGCCTGTGGAAGCGCGGCATCCCCCTGGTGCTGTCCGGTCATACCCACGGCGGCCAGGTCACGGTGGCCCGCCTGCACGAGCTGTCGCTGGGCAAGATCGGCGGCCACAAGTACCTGCACGGCCTATACGGCACGCGGGACGCGCGCGGCAGTCACGAGGACTCGCTGGTGGAGGCCCTGCCCAAGAAGAAGGACGGCGGCGGTGCGGTTTACGTGGGCGCGGGCATCGGGGCGGCGGTGATGCCGCTGCGGCTGGGTGACCGGGGCAAGCGCGAGGTCACCATCTTCGAGCTGGGGGCCGAGCCGGGCGCGCTCGACGAGCATCACACGGAGCAGCAGCCGATGCCGGGGCGGAAGCCCTCGCAAGCCGTGATGGCGAAGCGCGCCGCCGCCGTGGTGCGCAAGCGCCTGCTGCGTGAGCAGCGGGCGGCCCGATCGCGGGTCGGCTGAAGCGCCACGGCGCCCGGCCGCCAGGCCGCGCCCGCGCAATATGGCAATCGCAAAGCCATCCGCACAGGCGGAAATCGTCCGGCCGTCTGTAGGCAAAGGTGCACTTTCGGGGTAAGACGCCGACCGAACGAATACAGACCGACCCTGAGCCTTAGGAGGCAGCACCGATGTTGAACCTGAAGAAGATCACCACCACCGTTTCTCTTTTGTCGCTGGGGGCGCTGTCCGTAGCGCTGTTCAGCACTGGCTGTGATAGTGGCACCAGCAGCAATGGAACCGGCGGCGCCGGCGGCAAGTCCTCGACCGGCGGCGCTGGCGGCAACGCGGGTGGCCACGCTGGCTCCGCGGCGGGCGGCGCGGCGGGCGGCCACGGCGGCTCCGCCACGGGCGGCGCGGCGGGTGGTCACGGCGGCACCGCTTCGGGCGGCACGGCCGGCTCTGCGGGCGGTCACGGTGGCACGGCGACCGGCGGCGCGGGCGGCACGGCCAGCGGAGGCGCGGGCGGCACGGCCAGCGGCGGCGCGGTCGGCCAGGCGACCGGTGGCGCGGCGGGCGGCTCCGCGGGTGGCCACGGCGGCGCGGCGACCGGCGGCGCGGCGGGCGGCTCCGCCGGCAGCGCGGGCGGCGCCGGCGGCGAAGCGAACATCATGTACAACGTCACACTTACCGGCGCGATGGAGGTTTTTTCGACCCCAACGGCGGCCTCGACCGCTACGGGCGCCGCGACGGTCACCCTGAACCCCAACACGGGAGCCGTGTCGGTTCAGGGCAGCTTCACCGGGTTGTCTGCGGCAGCCAGCAGCGCGCACATTCACGGCCCGGCCGCCGCGGGCGTAAACGCCGACATAATCCTCCCGCTGACCGCCACGCCAGCGACTGCGGGTGCCGTCAGCGGCTCGGGTACGCTGACGCCGACGTTTGTGACCGCCATGAAGGCCGGCCAAACGTACATCAACGTTCACACCAGCGGCCCATACGCGGGCGGCGAAATCCGCGGCCAGATCCAATAGCCCCTCACCCTCAGACCTAAGGAAAGGCCGGCACCCGCCGGCCTTCTTTTTGTAGTACTAAGCTTTTAAGAAAGCCGCGACGCAGCTGGTGATTCCGAGGATGTCGGCCAGGAAAAAGCATCTGGCGCCGCACTAGCAGGCACTTCGGCCCTCTATCATGGGAGAGAGTGCGACCTGCCATAGCAACGGCCGTGGCGGCTGATCTACAGTCAGGGCAGGACGCACGAGCGTTGATGGTTACGCTTGGCGCGGGACCGGCCGGCTCCGGTACGTCGGGTCCTCCTTCTTCTCGGTCTGTCCAGTAGAGTCGCGCCGGCGCGGCGCGATCTGGGCTGCTCAGGCAGGGCGGCCGCGTAACTCGCTCGGGAGGATTCGGCAGTTAATCGAGCCACGCCTGCGCTCGTTCACATCTTATCTTCGCCGAATGATGAATTCTGATCGCGTGGCGAACTGAGTGAAACGCTATTTCGCCAGTTCAAAAACGCCCCCCGCGTTGGTCACCCAATATATCGCTTTTGTGTCTGTAGCGATGCCCGAAGGGCGATCTTGGCCAAGGGCGAGAACCGTCGGAGATCCGTTACATCCGTCATGCGGGCACATTACTATAGTCGTCGCTTGTCCGTTGGCCTGATTGCTCCAATACACTCCTGAATTGTCGCAGGCCAACCCGTCAATAATCTGTCCAGGGGTGCCGGCCGCAAACATGGGTCCGGTTGCTGCGCCTAAACCATTGGGAAGCGGCACGGCGTAAACATTGCTCGGGCTATAAGAC
>Ga0070679_100002405_pt1 | contig 16970 bp, 22 predicted proteins | sample KBSC63BmetaG_FD_65652 | JGI IMG/M metagenome (GOLD analysis project Ga0070679, IMG submission 65652) | Corn rhizosphere microbial communities from Kellogg Biological Station, Michigan, USA - KBS C6-3B metaG | ecosystem: Host-associated > Plants > Roots > Rhizosphere | place: USA: Michigan... | reverse complement strand
TACTAGGTGAGATAGGGACGCTTCTCGCCCTGAGTTCCGGGGGTTAACAGGGTAAACAACTCGGTCAACATGTACACGATGCTATTCGTGCTCGCGTCGTGGCGCTTACATGGGTGTTGAAGTCTCTATCACGTGCGTAAGCCCTGGACTACCGACAGGCAGCCCCACCTAGTTGTGCAACACTGACCGGGAACCCCCGTTTTTGACCAACGTACATTGGTAGAAAGGGAAGGACACGTTATGTCGGATATATTAGAACAACCTAGTTTACCTATACCATCAGATTTCGCTGTGCTGAACACGAGCGGGTTTCCTTGTAACTGCTCTAGTTGTAAGACTATAAGAGTAAACAGACTTGGAACTCGTTACGGCCTAGTTGATGTCTACGGGCATCCCTTTGTGCTCAAGCGGTACCAAGAAGCGTCATCCGGACACACCCACGCGAAGGAACGTTGGGACCTACGACTTCTCAAGATGAAAGTCATTCCGGACTGGCTTCGCGAATTCTGCAAACTACCAGTAGACAAGACCGAGAACGAGAAGACAGGACGTATTCCGCCGTGTGTCTACAAGTTCGTTAATCCAGACGAGATGATGGAGATCACACGCGCAATGTGTGACGACGCACACAAGCGAGTCCACAAGTAACATCGAGGTTGCGAGACAATAGAGTGATGACCACAACTGTCTCGCAATGGGATGCAGTATCTAAGACTTCCTCGTGCAGAGGGTATTGTTCACCGTCCCAATGCACGGTCCCCCCTGGAAGTCAAAGATTACTGCATCCCTTTTTTTGTCTAGAGTGGGTACGGTTTTTTGACATTTGACAATACCGTAACATTCTGCTACTATATAATTGTTGGTGACGAGAGGAGTACATTAGATGTCGGCAGTGGTTACACTCGATGTACCACCCAAACAACGAACACAGACCTACAAACAAATCCCAATCACAGTCACGTTTCAAGTTCCCACACGTACATGGCACTGGCAATTCCCGATGAAAATCGAACACATTGTCAGCGGTGAGGCACACGACATGAACGTAGCCTTCACTAAAGCCAAGAGACGGATCGACGAATTGGGACTAGGCAAATGACGGACATTGCGCAAGACGCCGATGGAACACAACCCCCCGACTTCATTACGCGACAAGACATCACGGAGATGTCTGACGACGAGATCGATGCTCTGCTCGTACCGATCAGAGAACGTCGTCTCAAGATGGCAGTGCTGCACAGACAGGCACTGGAGTTAAAAGAAGAAAAGGCACGCGGCAAGGCACGAGAGAAGCTTGGAGATCAAATTCGAATGCTGGAGAAAGAACTAGCTTCGATGGACAAGCTGATCGAGAAGCTTGACAAACGCGTGTTGAACATTCGTGCTCTGAGACTGGAGATTGAAGGATGACGCAGAACGTTTTGGAAGAAGACAAGCTTGATCCTCGCGATGTTTCCATTCAACAGGTGATGGAACAGATCAAGTCAAGCTTGACACGAGAGCATGTCGAGACCCTGGAAATCATGGGCCGCGAGATGCGAGACAATCCCACACTGGCGTTCGAGTATCTCGTACATCAGCACAACAATCTCAGTCGTCTCTTTGGACAACTCTGCAATGCTATGGGCCTGAGCATTGTTGAGAAGAAGGAAGACAAGGGGGCGCTGAACTAATGGCTGTTAAGGCATCTGAAATCAGGCTGCATTGCCAAGGCAAGGCAGACCCTGCCATCGTCACGTTTCTCTGCGCACTTGCAGAACAGCATCAAGCGCTCACTCAGTCGATGATTGAGATGAGCAATATGCTGGACAAGATGATGGATGTACTCGTTAGTATGACGCAGGCAGTAGGCGGCGTACGTGACGAGCTTCACAAGAACATTCTTGGCCGAGAGAAGTCAGCCGTCGACATGGTGCGACGAACGAACGAACCCGGAGCGGATTGGAAGGAGCCTGATACGAAGTGAGAGGGATTAAGGAAGTCCAATTTCGACCAACGGACGTTGATCGAGACAAAGACCTTCCTACCTTCGACAACACCAAACTCACCGCCATCAACACTTGTCCTACCTGGGGTCTACTTCGTTATGAACATCACAAAGCGATGCCAGGAGCAGGCAGAGCTATGGCACTGGAAGCGGGTAGTGCTATGCATGATGTGTTCGCTGCTGTCCGCCTTTGGCAGTTACGCTTTGTGCAAGGCCACACTGACTTGTTCGAGTACCACGGCAAACGTCTCTTTGGCCCACAACGCTGGGAGAGAATGACAGAGTTTCTCGTCACTGATGGTGGCGATGAAACAGAACGACTGAACTTCTGTCTCGAAGCACTCTACACTAACGGCTTCCACGACGATCCAGGCGACAGACGACGCACTGTTCGTAACCTCGAAGAATGCGCCATACGGTACATCGCAGAGTACGAGTGGACACGTAGGCCCGTGTGGGTAAGGGCACCGCACGATCCGACGTCAGATGTCGGCATCGAAGTACCTTTCGATATCGTCATCACGTTCATCTTCGAGAACGAAGACGAGTTCTCTATTCGCTTCGTCGGTAAGATGGATGGTGTTCATGTAGAAGACGACGAGACTGTTGTCATCGAAGAGAACAAGACGGCATCTCGTCTAGGTGATGCATGGATGCAATCGTTCGAAATGTCCTCGCAAGTCACGGGGTACGCGATGGCGATTGCACTATGGGTACAACAGCCCGTCAACAAGGCTATTGTCCGAGGCGTGGCGATACCACTACCGAAGACATATGACTACGGAGGCGTCGTTGCTGTACCTGTTAAACGCGAGCAGCATCACTTCGAACATTGGCTTAATTGGGTCAGACATACAGTGTTCGAAGTGTGGTTACCGTACAAAGATGACGTCATTCACGCCCCACGATACACACACAGTTGCAATCGTTACTTCCGACCCTGCTCCATGTTGCCCTTCTGCGCCGTTCCTGACGATGAGAAGGAACAAGTCTTGAGTGAGATGGAGTACAAACCCTGGAGCCCACTACATGAGGAGCATGAGAGCAGCGAATGACAACACCGACTAAGATCGTTCTCGGTGGAATGGAGTTGAAGACATCAACGTCCGTTGATGAGAAACGACCATTCTCGATGGTACTGTGGGGTAAAAGTGGTTGTGGAAAAACTACTCTCGCGGCAACCGCTCCTGGACGGAAGCTCTGGATACTCTTTGATCCGGGAGGAACGGATAGCATTAATAACTTCATCAACAGAGGAGAAGTGGTCGTACTTGACACGACGGATAAGCCTAACGCGATTGTTGAACGGTTCATCAACGAGAACCCTCTTGGACTAGAGCAGTTCCTTGATCAGAACCCTGACATCGAGACGATAGTATTCGACAGCACGACTTCGTTCAGAGAGCGTTGTCTGCAACATGCCCCGGTCAAGGGCAAAGCTATCGCAGTCGATGATCCAGGCCAAGCTGGTTATGGATACCGTAACAGGTGGACACTAGGAGCAGTGTTCCACATGCTACGGCTCGCACAGAAGAAGAAGCGGAACGTCATCTTCATCGTACATGAGGATGCTCCAGACAAGGACACCAAAGGGCAGATTGTCTCTATCTCCATGCTCCTCGGTGGCTCTCTTGTCGAAGAGGTTCCGCTAAACTTCTCAGAAGTGTGGCACATGAAAGACAGCGGCGGCAAGCGGTCTATTGCAGTCCGTCCGTATGGCTTCTATTCGCCAATGAAGACACGTATGTTCAAGACCGATAAAGGCACGGTGTTTGATTGGAACTACAATGCAGACACCGATGTTGGACTTCGGCTTTCACATGTCTATGACAAGTGGAAGACGGCTGGATACGAGAAAATCTCGTTACCCTCGGCAACAGTAGCACAGGAGAAGAAGTAATGGATCGTAATCACATACAAGGAGCAGGTACTCTCGGTCATCCTGAGAAGTACAACTTCGGAGCAGATCAGGCAAAACAGGTCAACAAGGCAGAAGCACAGCCTCCCGCTAATCCGTATCTCTCCGCATTCGTCTCCGGCATCATCGTCGCTACACGTAACGCCAGTCACGTTGTCACCGACATCCGTAACACGAACAAGCTTATGACTTGTCTCACCGAAGATGCCAAGCGAGAACTGGCGAAAGAAGTCTACAACACTGTTGTAGAACTCCGTAGCCTCGCAGACCAGCTTCTCTCAGAGAGCGTCAAGCTCACGCGGACCCTCTAACTACCTATAGTAGTTAACACAAGTACATTGCCACTAGATACAGTGGCTTGACCTTATCCCTCGTTGTGATAGGGTCACTTCCCTTTCATGTACATTCAGAGAGTAGAGAAATGAGCGAAGAAGCCCTTCCTTCGATTGTCGAGTTCAGCGAAGACCTGTCCACGCAGGAGGCTCCGAACCCTCTGCCCATCGGCAAGTATCGCGGAACTGTTCGTGCAGCAGAAGTCAAGCTGTCTCAGAAGGACAAGAAGTACGGTGCAGTGACCTACTTCATCTCTCCTGACCAGTATCCGGCTGACTACACGGACGGCAATCCGGAGGGAACCACGCTGGTGTACCGCCGTCTTGGTCTCGAAGACAATCCGCAGGCCCGGTTTGGTGCCCGCAAGTTCTGCGAGATGCATGGCGTCGTGCCGTCTCGATCCATCGATATGAACTCCTTCGTTGGCACCGAGGCCCTCCTGCATATCAAGCATGAGCCGTACGAGGGTATCCAGCGGGCAGTCATCGACAAGGTGTCTGCCGCTTGAGACAAGCTATTGTGGTGGCCGTCCTCATTAGTGTCATACTAATAGTGGCCGGCTCCATTCTGGTCAGTCTCTAAAAAAGTGACGGGGTTGGTACTTTTCTCTAGCCAACCCCGTCCTGTTTTGGTACATAGAGATTGTCAATCGTGTTCACTTATAGCCCCGGAGATGAAAGTGGCTGAGACCGTTAAGAAGACCCGTAAGCCCCGTGACCCGAATGCCGTTCGCAAGGCCCGTCCGCTCTATATCGCTTTTCGTCTGAACGAAGAGGCGAAGGGCGGCGTTGAGTTCCTGACGGTTTCCCGTAACCCGAAGGACGTGCTCGACGCGATGGAGAAGGGCGCCAGCTACGCGAAGATCGAGGCGGAGTAAGGTTCGTCCTACTGCAACTTGATCGGAGGGGCGGCGCCTACGGGGAGTAGGCGTCGCCTTTTTCTTTTCGGAGTGACAATGACCGAGTACGATCCGAGACTTCAACTAGTCATTCCGCTTCCTACGAACATTCCACGGGCACGCGGTATTCATGCTACGAACCGTTACGCAGATGCACTACAAGTACGAATGTCAGCAGCAGACAGGAAACTTATCGGAGATGAAGCTGCACTACTAGGCATGTCACCATCGATGTTCACTCGTTGGTGCGCTGTCTATGCAGCAGAAGCACTACGGAGGCTCAGAGATGGAGAACAAATTCATGTTGACCCTTGACCAACTCTTTAACGCCCGTTTCAACACGCCATTTGGCAATGCGCAGGCTGCACAGTTTGCGCTTTGGAACGTCCAACGTACGTTGGACAGAAAGGACAAAGAGTGGAACTCGACGGAAAGCAGCAAGAAGCAATCAGCCGTTGCTGCGACGTAAAACAACGGGTGGTGCCGGTTACTGGCAAAGCTGGAACCGGTAAAACCACCATTATGAAGAGTGTGTACGATGCCCTCACAGAAGCTGGATACAACGTTGCACTCGCTGCGCCTACGGGAAAGGCAGCGAAAAGAATTCAAGAAGCAACAGGAATATCTGCTACAACGTTTCATCGACTACTCGAATTCACCCATCCCGGAGAACGAGACGAAAAAACAGGGAAGCCTTACGGTTTCAGTTACCCTCGAAGGAACAGAGAAAACCCTCTGGAAATCGATGTTGTGCTCGGAGACGAGTACGCAATGGTCAACCACGAAAATCATCGGAACATTTTCGATGCGCTTCCTCCGGGAGGTAGCATCCGAGTTTTCGGTGATGTCAACCAGCTTAAGCCGATCGAGAGTATCTCGACACTTTCGGCTAAGCCTAGTCCTTTCTCCGATCTGCTCGAACGGTTCAAGGGAATTGTCCTTGACACAAACCATCGACAGAATGCAGGTTCTGGCATTGCGGAGAATGGCGAAAGGATCATTAAGGGTTTCTGTCCTGTCCGTCGTCCCGACTTCGACATCCACATAACAGACAGTCCTGTTCGTGTACTTGAAGACAAGTGCATGGAACTTCTCTTCGATCATGGTATCAGCTTCGCTACAACTGATAACCAGATCATCACTCCGTCTAACAAATCCTGGGTCGGTACGCAGAAGCTCAATGCAGCTTTGCAGCGTGTCTACCAGCCACATGAAGATGGCTGGCATGACATTCCACGTCATAAGTGGATCAAAGAGAAGATGCGTATGCGTGTCGGCGACAAAGTAGTCGTCACGCAGAACCAGTACGATCTAGGAGTGTTCAATGGTGAGACTGGACTGGTCGAGGAAATCACTGAGTACGGCGAAATTGCCATTAATCTTGGCGATCGTACTGTGGTTATCCCTCCTGTTCTCGAAGTCACTCTACGAAATGGTGCAACAACTACTGTCGATCCTCGAAAAGATATCGATCTGGCTTACGCTCTAACGACGCACAAGACACAGGGTTCTGAATACAAACGCGTCATCTATGTCCTCAACAGTTCCACCTTCTTTGTCCAGACACGCTCCAACTTCTACACTGCCGTCACTCGTGCAAGAGAGCACGCGTCAGTGATTACTGATGCGAAGTCATTCCAGTACTCTGTGACGAGTACGAAGACAAAGGAGTTCAAGAAATGAAGACGCATCCGCATCGGGTCATCTTTCTCAATGGCCCTCCTCGTTGTGGCAAGGACTTCGGCGCCAGTCTTCTGATGAAAGAACTGTTCCGCAGTCGTACTGCAAAGTTCTCGCAACCGTTGAAGAGAGCTATTGCAGAGCAGTTTCAGTTGACAGACGAAGAACAGAAGTATCTCGAAGCCAATAAGGACACGCCGCAGAAACTGCTCAACGGTTATACTTATCGTCAGGCTCAGATCAATCTATCTGAGCACCACATGAAACCACTCTACGGTGATGATGTCTTCGGACAAATCCTCCGTCGAGTGCTTTCTCGAAAGGTGGGACTGGCAGCACATGACTATACTATCATTTCTGATAGCGGTTTCCGTTCGGAAGCCGAGCCTGTGGTGTCTACTTTCGGTGGACACAATTGCCTTCTCATTCGTCTCAGTCGACCTGGGACTTCGTTTGAAGGCGATAGCAGGACATACATTAACTTGGATGACCTTGGTGTTCATTCGGTTGATATCGTAAACATGTTGGAGCCCGAGATGTACGTGCTCCAATTGATGAAGAGGATCGAAGCAGTATGGCCGGACACGAAGAAGGACTGAACGCCTGTCCTCATTGTAAACGGCCATACCCTCGTCGATCTGCATACCAGAAGTACACTGAAAACGATGTCAAACGTGTCGTCGACATGTACGAACACGGGCTCAGTACTGCCTACATCGCAAAGCAGATGAAGTGTCCACTAGGATCTGTCTATTGGATACTGAACAAGTCTGGTATCCCCCTCAGAGGAGGTAAACGTGGCAAGCAATGCGGGTGAACTCCTTCGAGAGGTACAAGCAAGAGCCGACATGGCCAGCATGAAGATTGAAGTACCGTCATTCGGTAACTTCAACTCTGACACTGCCATTGTCGGTGAGTACCCAGGAGAGTACGAGTTCATGCAGAAGATGCCGATGGTAGGCAACACCGGCAAACTGTTGTTCAATGTACTACAGAAACAGGGGATTACTAGACAACATGTCTGGACAACCAATGTTATCCGACATCGAGTTACGAAAGCCGATGGTCATGGCGAGAGTGAGAAACTCAGTATCTCAACTGACGAAAAAGCGCATTGGGCAGGTATCCTCGATTACGAGTTATCGCAGCTTCCTAACCTCAAGTACGTCCTTGTCCTCGGGAATGCAGCCTTACACGCACTTACAGGCGAAGTGGGCATCACTCATTGGCGTGGCTCGGTACTTCCCTGGAAAATTAGATCAGTGGCTCCGGGATCAGATGGACCGTTACTACGAGAGAAAGAAGTTACACTGGTCATTGCAAACAATCCTGCTCTCATATTCAAAGACCCCAAGCAAGAACTGATCTTTCACTTCGACATGGACAAGCTGCGGCGTGTACGTACTGGTGCGTATCAGCCGCATGTAATTGAACCCATTACTAATCCAACGCCCGTTGATGCAATTCGATGGGTCGAAAGGATGCATGATGAAAAGCTTCCAGTGGCCCTGGACATTGAGACTATGTCACACGAAACAGCGTGCATTGGTCTTACCAACTCCACGAATACTGGTATGTGCATCAACTTTCGCGATCGATTTAATAACCGATGGTCGGTTGAAGACGAAAGAACTGTGCGTAAGTCAATCGCGAGGCTGGTTACTGCACCCACCACGAGGCTTGTTACACAGAACGGCACATTCGATAGCTATTGGCTCTGGTACAAGGATCGTATTCGACTCCGACAAGTATGGTTCGATACGTTGTTGGCGCATCACACGTTATACCCTTCACTTCCACACGATCTCGGCTTCCTCACCAGTCAATACACAACGCACCCTTATTATAAAGACGACGGCAAGAACTGGAGAGAAGACGGAGATATCGAGACGTTTTGGAAATACAATGTCAAAGATATCTGCATCACTCTTGCGTGTCAGAAGCGTCTTCTTGGCGAACTTCAAGCACAGAAGCTAGACCAGTTCTTTTTCAATCACGTCATGCGTCTGCAACCGAAGTCTGTTCGTATGACAGTCGGTGGTGTCCTGTGTGACAGACCACTAAAGGCTCAGATAACAGAGGATGTTGGCAAGGATGTCGCCGCGAAAGAAGAGACGTTTAAGAACTTGGTTCGTATTGCTGCTAAAGACGACACTCTTGACGTCAATCCTCGTAGTCCCAAGCAGCTATCTGATCTATTCTTTCGGCGGCTTCAACTCGTGGGGCGAGGGACTAGTACTGATGCTAACAACCGCAAACGGATGCTCTCTCATCCTCGCACTTCTTCGTCTGCTAAGGATGTAATCCTCGCACTCGATAGGTACGCAGAAGAGAACAAATTCTTGACTACGTATGCGGAGATGGTCGTTGACGACGACGATCGTATTCGCTGCGAGTACAAACAGTACGGTACACAGAAAGCCCCTGGTCGACTGTCATCCGCAGCCGTCATGTGGGGCTCAGGTATGAACCTACAGAACCAGCCGGATAGAGCGAAGGCAATGTTCGTAGCTGATCCTGGTTACAGGTTCCTCTACTTCGATCTCTCTCAGGCGGAGGCACGAATTGTCGCGTATCACTGGAAAGTACAAGCCCTCATTCAGAACTTTGAAGCTGCCGCCGTCGATAAAAGTCTCGATGTACATCGCGCAAATGCTAGTCGTATCTTCAAGGTACCGTACGACGAGATACCATCTTTCGACAGATGGGAGCTTGGCAAAAATACGGACGATCCTTCACTCGCAGGTAAACCGACAAAACGGTTCCTCGGCAAGCGTTGTGTACATGGTCTCAACTATCGGATGGGTCCAGATCGGCTCGCAGAAACATGTGATATCCCATACGGAATGGCTCTAGAAGCATACATCGCGTATCACAGAGCGTTCCCTGAGATTAAGGTAGCGTGGGATGCGATTGTTAAAGAAGTATACCGTACGCATGAGTTGTGGAACCTTCTCGGGCGTCGTCTCAAGTTCTTGGGCCGTCTCCCGCAGCCCGGTGCGAATGAAGGGACAGAAGAGGCGAATGTTCTTGAAAGCATCGTCGCGTTTGTTCCACAGTCGACGATCGGTGACAAGGTATGTTCCAACATCTATCAGATTGAAGACGATCCAGCTTGGCCGACGACAGCGCGTATGGCTCTTAACGTTCACGATGCGCTTATTGCCCTTGTACCAGACGACGACGACGTGGCACTACACTGTGCTCGTATTATGAAGAAACACGCAGAAAGCCCCATCCTCATCCACGGACACCCTGTCTCTATCCCTGCTGATTTCGCATGGTCATACGCGACTATGTGGAGTGACGAGAAAGGAACCTTCGTGCCTGCGAATGACACGAGTGGTTACCATCGGTGGTCTAACTTGAAGAAGTTCAAACTGGAGTTAACTGCATGAACCAACGTACGTTGATCATTGCGAATGCCATTCGTAAGACGAACCCTGCCGCCGCTCAGGAGTACATCGCAGGTGCTGGTCGTCGTGAATACATCGATCGTCAAGTAGCTGACGTGTACAATCCTCCACCGATTGTGGTGGACGAACTACCGAAGAAGGAGAAGAGACGTGGGCGTGTACAAGCTAGTCATCGCGGGAAGTTCACAATCGGTGACTGTGGTAGGGCAGAGTTTAAGTGACGTTGTCAAGCTACTGAACACAGGAGCTACATCGACATTCAAGACAGTCAACAACCGTGATGTCGTTGTCTTCAACGTTCACATAGCCGCTGTTCTCGATATGACGGAACAGCCAGAAGCGAAGACGCATCCGTCGAACAACCGTTCGGCGGTCAACCCTCGTGCTGCTACAAGGAGAAATAGTCGTGGATGAATACAAGTACTTTGGTCTCGAACTCAAGACCGGCCAGCGTCTCGTCACGCGTTCTCGTTCTCTCGGAGACCTCGTCAACGATACACTGAGCGTCAGGAACGATGAATTCGCATACATCGATCTCTTCGACTTTGAGACTGGCGACTATCTGCCGAGTGCTGTCATACGGGAGATGGTCTATCTCGTCGTCACTCTCAACGATGTACCGAAGAAGCTGGACAAGGAGAAGCAGAGAGGCTCTATCGACGATCCCGAAGAGTTCCTGCGTCAGTTCTCTCGTAAGAACTAATGAACTTCGGTAAGCTAGTTCGTCCGGACTCGTTCATCGGACGCTATCTTACGTACATGTCAGGCCAAGAGACACCAGAAGCTTACGACTTCTGGTGTGCTCTCTGGCTAATGTCGCTTGCAGTGGGCCGGGGGTGTGTGGTTGCACGCCCCCGTGCTCCTGTTTACATGAACATGTACGTAATGCTCGTAGCAGAGAGCGGTGTAACACGTAAATCATCGGCGGTGCGCAGTGCCACTAAGCTCGCAAGACGTTTTATTGAAACGGTCGATCCTACGATGGACCTACTCGAAGCGAGAACAACGCCCGAAGCCCTGGAAGCGCGTCTACACGTTGCCGCAAACCTTCACGGCCATTCACACCTTGCTATCTCAGTTAGCGAACTTGTTACCTTCCTCGGACGCGAGAAATATAACATTTCGATGCCTGGATTGCTCACGGACTTGTACGATTGTCCGGAGATCAGAACTTCTGGTGGAACGATCAATCGAGGCCAATCAGTTCTGCGACAGGTATACCTGTCCTTTATCTCTGCTTCCACACCATCCTGGCTGTCACGTGCGGTTAACCCTGATGTCGTCGAAGGGGGTTTTACGTCGCGTTGTATCTTTGTCCACAGAGAGCAGAGAAAGAAGAGAGTAGCGTGGCCAGAGGAGATCGATGATGCGGAGCTACAGAACTCGCTTATCGAGAAGCTTTCCTCGATACGTCTTGCAACGAACAGCAATAAGACCATCGGGATCACCGCCAATGGTCGCAAAAGATTTGAGAATTGGTATCGAACGAGACCGGAGAACAGAGACCCGTTTCGATCCAGCTTTGAGAGCAGAGAAGATGCCCACGTTCTTCGTGTGGCAGCGTTCTTGGCAATTAACGATGATGCCTGGGAGATACAACATAACCACGTCACTCGCGCAATCGAGATTGTTCAAGACGCGAAGGACGGTGGATCGAAGATATTCGCAGGAGCCGGTACGTCTAGCCGTGCAATTCTCGGAGTGGACAAACTACGTGATACCCTCATGGAAGCGGGGCTTGATGGGATCGCACAGTCGTCTATCACTACGAAAGTTCGAGCCTTCATGGACTCGGCTACCGCTAAGACGGCGTTGGAAATCCTACATGAGCTAGGAATGGTACAGAAGTTCGAAGTCAAGAACGCCGGACGTACGAAAGTCATCTGGAGAGGTACGCGTTTGCTTACTTCTCCAGGTGCTATGACGACAATTCTAGATAGAATGGAGCCAGACAGATAATGCCTGAGACTAGACACGTTACAGTACACTTCGATGACTGGAAGCACGAGACAGAGAAGGCCAATCTCTTTGTGATTGGCGATATAGAAGTCTGGATACCGAAGTCAGTCATCGAAGATGTCGACGAGAAGAAAGGCGAGATTGTAGTAGCAGAGTGGTGGGCATCTAAAGAAGGTCTCGTCTAACGAGGCGCACCTGTAGACCAGTCCTCGAACTTGAACTCGCCAAGATCAGGAACAGCAGAACGAATGTTCTCTTCGACGCTACGGACCTGTGACAGCAGCAGTTCCGTAGCGTCTTGTTCCTGTCTAGTCAATTCTCTGAGTTCCTTGGCACGTTCCATAGGACGCAGAGTTGCACTACCACGTGTACGATTGATGCTCTCTCGTATCGTGTTGATCTCGTCGTTACGAGCATTCAATGTCCGCAATGCGAATTGAGACACAGCCATTGCGTTGAGAATACGAGGATCACCAGAGATGGACCTCGTATCACCACTCGGGAACGGCTTGCCTGCCGACTTGGTACGGAACGTTCCCTGAGAGAACTCGCCAGAGAACTGGTCGAGTAGTGTCTTAACTCCATCCATCTTAGATCGAAGCATTCTCTTCTGCTCCGTATAGGTGCTATTCTTCAATGCACCAGGGAACAGGTACGGGAATGCCTTCTTCGTATTCAACAAGAAGTCTTCGCCAACGTTCTCAGCAGCACCGGTGATGCCGTCACGTTGGAACCCGAACTTCGTCTCTCGTGCAGTCTCGAACAGACTGTCCATGACAGTGCCGAACGCAGAAGAGAGTATCTCTTGCAGCGTTGCAGATGCCACGTCGTCTTTCGTTCTACCTCCACCGAACAGCCCTGGTGTACGGTCCATCATCGGTGGACGTCCCATCTCTCCGGGCGCATCGAATTCGAGACGCTGTCCAGTGGCAGCGGCGAATGGTACCTGGAATACAGGAGGAATAGGAGCAACTGCGAAATTCTTCAATGCCTGTTCAGATGCGATCCAAGGGTTCGACTCGATGATCGGATCATGCGTCGGCATGTCACCGATACCAAGGAAGTCCTTGATCGAAATCTGCAACGGGTTGTCCATCGACGTACCGCGTAGATCAAGCATCAGTGATACTAGATCAGCAGCGGAGTTCGCTACGAGCATCATGCCTGGATGCATCGGCAGCATTAGATAGTCTTCCGGAGGAGCGCCAGGGACAGGCAAGACGAAACCAGCACTACGCACATACTCAGGCATCTGTTCGTAGTAGAACTGTCTATGTGCGTCGGACAAGTGCGACCAGTACATAGCCTCCATCGCCTTCGGAACCATCATTCCGAATGCGAGAGAGGATGCAAAGCGTACAGGATGTTCAGCAGCGAACCGTCCGATACGACTGATCTCTTGCAGTGCGACGTTAGAGAACGGAACCGCAGAGGTTATCCGTCCAACCATCTTACTGCCGCCCTTACGCGTCAAGTCACCCGCTGCTTGGCGTCCTTCGGCTACAGCAGTATTGATCGGTCGACCGAGTTTGTACGACAGCCATGCCTGTTGCAGACGACCGCCTGTGTGGAAGCCCTCTAGTACGTTGTTGTAGAACGTACCGATCGGATGACCTTCCCAGGTCTTCGCAAGAGACTGTACACCGTTAACAGTGTCACGATGTAACGACGCATCGACGCCACCGTAACGGTTGACCTGATGCAAGAAGCTCTCTTTATAGCTCTGTTCCAACCAGTCTGCGACAAGCTGTACGTTCTGCGGCCCGAGCATCTGTACGAGGCGACCGTTTTTCTGGATAGCCCTGTTCATGGCCATCGACATAGAGAAGCTCGCATTCGCATCGATATGCTTGGCTACACCAGACAATGCAGAAAGGTATACTGTCGGATCGATCATGCCGAGTGTCGATACAACGTCACCGGCCTTCTGTCCAAGGAACCTCTGTGCATTGTAGTCAAGGTAGCCAAGCGCATGTCCCTGCGGACGCATGGTCGCAGCAGCAGGAGCGTCATAGAGCCATGACTTGCCAATAGCAAAGTACGGACGAAGCTTGCCAGTGACACCACTGGTCCACAGTTTCCGTAGACCATTCGTCACACCGACGACATGGTACGGCTCCACGTTGAGAGCCTGTAGCAGGTTCTGATCACGGATATTGTAGTACACCGTCTTGCCGCGTTCCATCGTAGAGAAGTTGTGTTCTCTATTCGGAGACACGCGTTCGACTAGTGGACGACCGCTGATAGTGACACGACGAGCGCCTTGTAGACGACGCAGAACATCATTGATGGCACTGGTCTTCTCGATCCATGCCATCGTAGCCTGCGTATTGATCATATGCGCATCCATCGTATTCAGCGGAGCAGTAACACCACTCGCCTCCTGACGCGTACGTGCCATGAACTGCGCAGTCTTCTCCGCTTGGTCACCAACGGACGTTGATCCAAAGAACTGCTTAAGCCGTTCCCATCTCGTCGTACCGGCAGCGTTGTTGACGTCCATCAACGGTGCGTAGTTCGGATTGTTCCGAGTGATCTGTAGTGCAGACATGCGTGACAGTACGCCACGTTGTACAGCATGTTCGACTAGACCATTCGAGACGAGTCGAAGCTGATTAGCTACTGCTGCGACGTCTGGATCAGCACGACCTGCCATGATAATCGTGTCCAATTCCTGATCGGTGTATCGTTGTCCTGTAGCAGGATTGATAACACGATCAGGAGTGACACCACGACGAGCACCAGGGACGTTACGGGCCGCAATTCGGCTATCCTTCAACGTCTGTGCAGTCATGTACTGGTTCAGCAAGTCCTGCTTCTGCGGTTCCATCGCATCGAAGACAGTCTTGACCTTCGCAAGAGAAGGAGCCTGTACCGGAGATGCACCAGGAGCAGCACCAGTTTTAATGTACTCAGCAGCAGAAGTGTCAGCGCCCTGTCTAGTACGCTGTAGAAGGTTCTCTCGGATGAACTGGCGATCTTGTGGATTAGCAAGGTCCCACGTAGGAGTCTCAGCATCGAACACCGCCTGCTTAGCCTTCGTAGCAAGCGGTGTCACACCGGGTTCTACGCTAGGAACGCCCATTCCAACTTTCGGAGGAGCGGAGACCTTTGCGTATCTCTTCATAAGATACGCACCGACACCAGCAGCTACAGTACCGCCTACGATCCAGTCTCTATTCCGCTGCCACCACGTCTGTTCGTCGACGTTAAGCCCAGGTTCGAAGTCTAGAGGCTCAACGCCCGTCGATGTCGAAGTGGAAGTCGGAAAAGGGCTCTCCGTATCCGCCGCCTGCGCCCCCGGTGCAAGTGCATTGATGCCTGCGTCGAGAACAGTTTGGTAGTCCGGATTAGCGTACTTGTTGATACCCTGATCCATCGTAGCAGCGACACCTGCATTCATTGCAAGCGTCTTCGCAGACGGATTGATCGTACCGGGAACGAGTACAGCGTCTGCAATCTCTCCAGCAGTACGAAGCGCCTTCGATCCAGTCTTAGCAGCTTGTGCTTCGAGTCCACCAGGGATCGGAAAGACAGCTTGCCCAACTGCTTCCGGCATTGTCTCGTACCACTGTCCTCCCTGTGGCACTCCCATAGCATCGGATACACGCTGCTTGTAGTTAGCAGACGTATTATCGAGCCAATCGATCAGCCGAGACATGTCAGGCTGACGACCATCCGCAGTGACTTGCAGCGGAAGGTTCTGAGAGAGCCTCGTAATGAGAGACAGTACGTCGAGCCCACCGGCCGGAGCGTCTGCAATGCCTCGACTGAACTGCGCAATCGATTTTAGTGGCGCCGGATAGTTGTCGTAGAGATGCGGTTGCGCCGGTGTCTCTTCCGGTAGACCCGGTTCGAAGATAAGAGGCTCGATGTTATCGGCCATTGATGTCTCGTCCCATCTTATCTAGCGAACCCTGCTTCAACACTTTGCCTGCTGCATCGACAACAGTGACCGTCACAGAACCGTCTGGATTGAACTTCGTATCGACGTTGTGCCCACGCGCCTTCTCTCTCGCAGTCGTCTGTTCGAGACGAAGCTTCAAGTTCGCAGTAATCGCAGGCTGTTCATCAGCACGCGGCGGACCAGGATGCTTAAACGCTGTCTGTCCACCACCGTTGAAGTACGTCGTCGTCGTGGACTCACCTTGTCCACTCTTCTGTGCCTTCAATGCCGCAGCAGTACCAGCAGGATTGAAGTTCATTGCGAACGGGTTACTCGTATCGAGGAACTGCGTCAGGTCACCCGGTACGAACGAGTCCGTAGGCGTGTAGCCTGCTTCGTCACCAGCATGTAGTCCTTCGAATGCAGTCTTGCGGTTCTCGAAGCCCGGTTTCAATGACCGTTCAATATCCATATTCCTCTGTGCAGGAACAGTGGCTGGACCAGCAATCTCAGGAGCAAGTGTGCCTACGATGTCGCCTACATCAGCGAGCTTGTCATACGGCAAGTGCTGTACGAGCGCCATGTTGCGGTCATTCGCAAGCTTACGCATGTACAGCGCAGACCGAAGCTGGTTCGCCTGCTGTGCAGCCTGTTCGTACGCTTGATGACGTTGGTCGTCTTCCTGCGCAGCAACATAGTGCGTCAGCCACGCCATCGGATCGCTGTTCCGAGCAGTCGACAGCGCAGTGACATCTGCCGACGGCTGGAATGCTCGATAGTTCTCGATCTGCGGGAAGTAGGAGCTAACTGTATCCGCCATTCTCGTGTTCCTTACAGATCATTCGACGGGAAGAAGTTCACAGTCGAAACGTTTCCGCCGTATCCGTCACTGA
>Ga0070679_100002403_pt1 | contig 16974 bp, 15 predicted proteins | sample KBSC63BmetaG_FD_65652 | JGI IMG/M metagenome (GOLD analysis project Ga0070679, IMG submission 65652) | Corn rhizosphere microbial communities from Kellogg Biological Station, Michigan, USA - KBS C6-3B metaG | ecosystem: Host-associated > Plants > Roots > Rhizosphere | place: USA: Michigan... | reverse complement strand
TCCAGATCCTCAAGGGATCCGCTGCGTCGGCGATCTACGGCGCGCGCGCTTCCAACGGCGTCATCCTGATCACCACCAAGCACGGTCACACTGGTCCGACGCGCACCAGCATCTCGTCGACCGTGAACTTCGACAAGGCGAGGCTCGTCGATTTCCTGCAGCACGACTACGCGCAGGGCTCGCTCGTGGCTGGCGTAGCAAACTCGCCGATCACCTGCGGTGACACTCCTGACTGCGCGCCACGCGCCGGCAGAACGTCATGGGGTGCCGCGCTGCCTGCGGGCACACCGACCTATGATCACATCGACGAGCTGTTCCGAACGGGAACCACCGCCGACAACAACATCCAGGTCTCCGGCGGAAACGACCGCACCAGCTTCTTCTCCTCGGCGGGGCTCACCAATCAGGTCGGGGTCGCGAAGGGACCGAACAACAAGTACAACCGGGCAAGCTTCCGGCTGAAGGCGACGCAGGAGGTCGGCAGCAAGATCACGCTCGGTGGCAACTTCAACTACGTCGACGCGCGCGGAAACTTCGTGCAGCACGGCAACGACGTTTCGGGCCTCCTCCTCGGCGCGCTTCGTACTCCACCCGCGTTCAACAATGAGAACTTTCTCACGGATCGCGGACTTCAACGCACGTACCGATTTCCAAATGCGACGAGCGTAGAAGCGTTCGGCTGCTGCGCGTACTACGACAATCCGTTCTTCGTTCTGAACAGCGCCGGCAACCGGAGCGAGCTGGGGCGGACCATCTCCAACTTCAACGTCGACTGGCGGCCACTCACCTGGCTCACCGTAAAGGAGACGCTGGGCGGAGACTACTACAGCGACTCCCGTCTGCAGGCGTTGCCGCTCACTTCGGCCAACGACGCCGCGGGCAGCGTCATTCGTGCCGAGCAGACCAACCTCGTCATCGATCACAACCTGATCGCGTCGGCGACGGGTTCGCGCGGGGAAAACCTGAGCGGAACGCTGACGATCGGTCAGAATCTCAACTCGCGACGCTATCGCTCGCTGTCTTCACAGGGCGAGGGACTCATCGCGCCGGTGCCGCTCGCGATCGAGAACACTGTGTCGCAGACGGGACTCGAGAACAGGTCGCTGCGCCACATCGAGAGCTACTTCGGGCAGGGCGAGCTGAATCTCTTCAATCAGGTCTACCTGAACGCCGGCGTGCGCAACGATGGATTTTCCACCTTCGGCGCATCGCAGCGCCGTCACAACTTCTACAAAGCCTCGGCTGCGTGGACCGTGTCGAATCTGCTGAATGGCGGAGATCAGACTGGACCTCTCAGCTTCGCAAAACTCCGTGTCGCTTACGGAGAGACCGGCCGCGAGCCGGACGTCTATGCCGCGCTCAATGCGTTGAGCACGATCACGCAGTTCGGCTCCGGGTACGGAGACGCGCTCAAGAGCTCAGTGGGTGGAGTGCCGGGAATAACCAGTAGTACACGGGTGGGTAACCCGGCGCTTCGCCCCGAGCTGCAGCGTGAGGTCGAGTTCGGTGGCGACTTCGGCTTTCTCAATCAGAAAGTCGATCTCTCGGTCGTCGGCTACAACAAGCGATCGACGGACGTCATTCTGCCGATCACCGTGAATGCCGGGGCGACAGGATTCCTCAGCGCGTTCAAGAACGCAGGCGCGCTCTCGAACAAGGGCCTCGAGCTCACGCTCAACGCGCGTCCGTTCACCACAGAAAATCTGGCGTGGGAAGTCGGCGTGCAGTACGGTAAAAACAAAGGCAACGTGACGAGCCTCGGAGGGGCGCAGATCTTCGACCTTCTGGAAGGATTCGGCGCCAATTCGGCTGAGGGCGCCGACGTGATTGGATATGCGCCGGGCGTGATCATCGGTACGGCCTTCGTGCACTGCGGTCAGGGGGCACAGGTTGCCGTTCCCGGCATCGGTGGAGGGACTGTCCTCCAGGACATCGACGCACTCTGCGCGGCAACGCCGGGCGGCTACAAGCCGAACGCGCTGTTCCTCGGCCCCGACGGACTGCCGATCACGGATCCACAGGTGCGCGTAATCGGTGACCCGCATCCCCGTTACACGATGTCGTACACCAGCTCGCTCAAGATCAAGAACCGATTGACGTTCTCGGGCCTCCTCGATGTGAGGAAGGGCGGAGACGTCTATAACGGCACGCGTGGCGCGCTGTACGTGTTCGGTACGCACGTCGATACCGATCGCCGCAGCGGCACCGGGCAGTACGGGAAGGATCTGGACGTCGACAAGTACCCGAATGTCGCGGGTCCCGGCGCTGGCGTTGTCGGGCTCAAGACTCCGCAGGACTGGGAGCGGTGGTACAGCACCGTCGGAACGGGCGGCGGCTTCTCCGGACCATCGGAGCAGTTCATGGAGGACGGCAGCTTCGTGAAGCTGCGCGAGCTGTCGCTCACGTTCTCGCTCGACCAGCCGTTCCTGAAGAGACTCACCGGGTTCAGCTCGGCCGACGTCCGCATCGCGGGTCGCAACCTCAAGACGTGGACGAAGTATCGCGGCCTCGACCCGGAAGTGAACAACGCCGGCTCCGAGTACCTCACGCAGGGACTGGACTGGTTCGCAAATCCGCAGACGAGATCGTTCGTGCTCTCGTTCAGCCTCAACCGGTAATACCAAGGAGAATTGCAGTGATAAAACTTCGATATCTCGTCACGGTTGCCGCCGGTCTGATGGTGACCGGCTGCAAAAGCGACTTCCTGACTGGGGGCGATCTGAGCACCGATCCAAACCGGCCGAGCACCGCAACGGCGAATCAACTTTTCGCGGGTGCAGAGACGGCAATTTGGGCGCTCCTCGGAAGCGATCCCGCGCGCGTCACCGGCATGTGGGCGCGTCAGTTTGCTGGTGGACAAAATCAGTATCAGAGCATCTGGAATTACGTGTATGATGAAGGCATCCAGAGCGGGTTCAACGCCGGCCTGTATGCGGCCGGCGGGCTGGTCGACATCGTACATGCGCAGCAGATCGCGAAGGACGAGGCGAACTTCGCGCTGCTGGGAATCCTTCAGGTTCAGGAAGGAATAACGATGGGGACGGGGGCGGATCTGTTCGGGAATCTCGTCTACTCGCAGGCTCTGTCCGGCGTCGACAATCCGACATTGGATGGGCAGCTCGCGGTTTACGACTCGGTGCAGAAGGTGCTCTCCGCCGCAGTCACCAACCTGGCAAGCACTGCTGTGACGAATTCACCGCCCGCTGCTTCCGACAACGTGTATTTCGGCGACACGGGCGCGTGGACGGCGCTGGCGCACACGCTGAAGGCGCGCTTCTACATGCACACCGGCGAGGTTCGCGCGGGAGCGTATGCGCAGGCGCTGGCCGAGGCGCAGCAGGGAATATCCTCGGACGCGGGCAACTACTTTGGAGCGTTCACGGCGAACGCGGCCGAGCAGAACTTCTACTTCCAGTTCGAGATTCCGGCTGGACGCGCGGGATACCTGATCGCCGACCCGCAGTTCGTCTCGCTTTTGGAGGCGAGGAATGATCCGCGCCGCGACGAGTATTTCGACGCGGATGGGGGAAGACTGAGCGACGATCGGCTAGCGCCCGATTTCCCGCAGCCGTTCGTCACCTACGACGAGAATACCTTGATCTGGGCCGAGGCGGCGTATCGCACTGGGGATCAGGTGACGGCGCTCGCCAAGCTGAATGAGGAGCGCGCGAATCACGGGCTGGCGGCGGAGGCCGTCGCCGGCCAGGCGCTGCTCAACGAGATCCTGCTCGAGAAGTACATCGCCGATTTTCAGCTGGGCCACGAGGCCTGGAACGATTACAAGCGCACGTGCACCCCGAACTTTGCGCCGACTCAGGCGGGGAAGAAGATGCCCGGTCGGATGTACTACGACCCGAACGAGCGTCTTACGAACACGAACATTCCGCCCGCCGGTCAGGGTTTCAACGGGGCGCGGAACCCGAACGATCCGGCGAACGCAGTGTCAGACGGTACGGGCGCGGCCTGTCTGGCCGGGTAGAGCGTAGGTGAGAAAGAAAATACTGGGAGCGCTGGTCGGGATCGCCCTGTCGAGTGAAGCGTGCACAACGTACACCTCGATTGGCGCGATTCCGCCGGCGCCGACCAGCGAAACTATCCGCCTCTCGCTGACCGACGCGGGCGGAACGCAGATGCTCGGTCCGCTCGGCACTCAGGTAAAGTCGGTAGAAGGGGAGGTGCGGTCGGTGAGCGACTCCACGGTTACGATGTCGGTCGAGGAAGTGGGGCGCGTCTCTTCGGACGCCGAGCGATTCCACGGGGAGTCGGTGACGATTCCGTCACGCTACATAGTTGGAATTGAACGGAAGCACGTTCAGGTGCGGCGATCGTTGTTGATTGCCGGCGCGATGATCGCCGGCGCGATCTGGATTGGGGCGCAGGGACACGGCAACGTGACGGCGGGTCCACCCGGCCACCCTCCGATCGGCGGACAGTGACGAAAAAAAAACGCGCTCGAGAGAGCTCGTTTTTATTTCTATGCGGTGATTCCCCGACTAGGGGAGAACGAACTGGACGCTGGTCTCGACGGGGAAGTTGTTGCTGCGAAGGATCGCGACGGCGGTGAATGATCCGTGCTGTCCCTTCGGATTCCAGCTCTCCTCGAAAACCGTCTCGCCCTTGCCATTCAGCGTCTGGCTGCGCATTGCCGACGTGAACATGCGGCCTTCGCTCCAGCGCCACACTTCCTTACCGGCGAAATCCTTCACCACGAAGTCGTGGGTCTGTCCATCGGGGAAGCGGAGCTCCAGCATCTTCGTCGTGTTGTTCGTCACGTGCAGCGCGAAGTTCAGCTTCTGCGCGTCGTTGTTCTCGCGCGTGATGTCGAACGTCGTCACGATCGGAGCGGTCATCTCCTCGCTGTGGCGCTTTACAGATGCAATCGCTTTTTCATCGTGGGAGAACGGAGCCGCGACGAACGCGACTGAGGCTGCGCAGAGCAGAGGAAGAATGAGGCGGTTATGCATTACCTGGGGCGGCGGCGATCATGATTGGCGGGCGGACCTTGTCTCACATAAGTGAGAAGTCCAACATATCGACCTAAGGACGACCGGTCAACAGCTTGGTAACGCGACTAACCTCTGATGTTTATTGGAGTTGCGAGCTCATCGCAGCTTCGGCTTCTCTTCGGAAGAGGCAGTTAAATTCGCTTGTGAAAATCTTCACAAGCGCTTATTTTCTGGGGAGAATGGGAGACGAAAAGGGGCTGCGCAAAAGCTCGCCATCGGGCGGGTCGTCCGGCGCCGACTTCGCCGGGCTCGGAATCCAGTTCGTGGCCGCGATTCTCATCTTCCTGTTCGCCGGACAATGGGTGGATAAAAGGCTCGGCACCGACGGATTGTTCACGATCGCCGGCGTGTTCGTCGGCGCCGGAGCAGCATTCTACAACATGTACCGCAAGGTTACAGCGGCGCAGCGCCGGGACGACGAAGAGAGAGCGGCCCAAAAGGGACGCGACCCGAGAGATCGACAACCGTGAGGGAAGGGAGAGCGCTCGAATTCTTTGCTGGTGTGTCCGGCGCTCTCATTGTAGTCGCTACCATAGTTCTGCGGACCTTCTTCCGGACGGTGCCCGAACATAGAGCGATGCTGGTGAGTGCTGGACTCGCTTTCGCGGTACAGCTGGGCTCGTACGCGCTGCTTCGGCCGGCGCGTGGAAGCAAGGGCGCTCCGGGGGCGTTGCTGTTCCGGTGGGGAGTCGGTGCGCTGATGAGATTTGTTGTGCTGGTGTTGTACGCCCCACTGGCGAGGGTCATGTTTCTTCCGCTCGATGCGTCGCTGGTGAGTCTGGTGACTTTCTTCTTTCTGACGATGATGGCCGAACCACTGCTGCTCGAATATGATCGCTGACCAAAAAGACTTCATCACTCCGCACATCACCGATGCGCACACGCTCGACTACCCGTGCTTCCATCCCGGGTTCGTGTGCGAGTACGAGCTCCCGCGCTGGAATCCGATCCATATCGGCAGCTACGCTCTGGACATCTCCCCCACCAGGCACGTGGTGATGATCTGGATCGCGGCACTCCTTTGCCTGGTGACTACGGTGTTGGCGCTTCGTGCCCACAACCGGCGCACAAGGGAGGGAAGAGCGCCAAGTCGTTCCGCGAACGGGCTCGAGGCCGTTGTGCTCTATCTCAGGAATGAAGTGGTGCTCCCGAACGTCGGGCCGCACGGGAATGCGTACGTCCCATTCCTCCTGACGCTGTTCTTCTTCATCCTGTTCGCAAATCTCCTGGGGCTTGTTCCGTACGGCGCGACGGCGACGGGGAACATCTCCGTCACGGCAACGCTGGCGATCGTCACGTTCATCGTGATCGAGCTCGCGGGGATAAAGGCGCAGGGCAAGGCGTATTTCCGGACCATCGTGTTCTGGCCACACGACATGTCGCTGCCGCTGAAACTGTTCATCACGCCGATTCTCACGCCGATCGAGATCGTCGGAAAATTCACCAAGCCGTTTGCGCTCGCGATCCGGCTGTTCGCCAACATGGTTTCCGGGCACGTCGTTCTGCTGGCGCTGATCAGCCTGATCTTCACCTTTGCCAGCTGGTATCTGGTGCCGATTCCGATCGCGATGGCGCTCGGGATCTCCTTGCTCGAGCTTTTCGTGGCACTGCTGCAGGCGTTCGTCTTCACGCTTCTGTCCAGCGTATTCATCGGATTGATTCGCGAGGGCGCACACTAACGCGGGGATTGCTCAACTTCGCGTACGTATCCGGCCGAGCGGGCTGGAGAAGTCCGTTGGGGCGGAAGCCCCGCTGGCGGACGGCGATCGATGGATCGCGAGCATGACATCTAACGATTGTTGAAAGGGGAAATACCATGGTCACGATTTTTCCGATGCTTCAGGCTGCAGCAACGTTCACCCGCGAGTACTCGGGCGCGTGGGGCTTGCTCGGCGCCGGCCTCGGCGCGGGTCTCGCCACGATTGGCGCGGGTATCGGTATCGGACGTCTCGCCGGGCAGGCGATGGATGGAATGGCCCGTCAGCCCGAAATGGCGGGAAAGATTCAAAACGGCGCGATCATCTTCGCGGCGCTCATCGAAGGAGTCGCGCTATTCGCGATCGTCATCTCGTTCCTGATCCAGGGTAAGTTCAAGTTCTAGCATAGTGCTGGGCTGGGTCGCGGAGCCAAGGCTTCGCGACCAAGCCCAAAACTTCCGCGACGCAACAGTGTGGCGGATTCCAACGCTGACATACGCAACCATGCCGATATTCATCCTCGCACTCCTCCAAAACGCAGAGATCGCTCCCGCGGAATCCGAGCGGTCTGCCGACCTTCTGACGCCGAATGGCGGCTTGATGTTCTGGACGCTCGTCGTCTTCCTTTTCCTCTTCTTCATCCTTGGGCGTTTCGTTTTTCCGAAAATCACGGCCGCGGTCGAGGCCCGTGAGAAGGCGCTCGAGGACGCAATCGAAGGCGCAAAGGCCGACAGAGAAGCAGCTGCCAAGGCTCTCGCGGAGCAGCAAAGGCAGATCGATGCCGCTCGACTGGAAGCACAGAAGATCATCGTCGAGGGCCGTCAAGTCGGAGAGAAGCTCCGCGCCGACATGATCGAGGAGACGCACAAACAGCAGCAGGCGATGCTGGAGCGCGCCCGCCACGAGATCGAGGCGGAGAAAGAGAACGCGATTGCGGCGCTACGGCGCGAGGCGATCGAGCTCGCGATTGCCGGCGCGAGCAAGGTCATCGAGAAAAACCTCGACGATCAGGCCAACCGCAAGATCGTCGAGGCGTTCCTCTCGTCGATCCCGGTGCCCGAGGTGAAACGCGGATGAATGACGCCACCATCGGCCGCAATTACGCCGAGACCCTCCTGTTCCTCGCGAAGAGGGAAAAGGAGGAGGAGGAATGGGGGACGCTCATCGAATCGGTCGCCGCGGGAATGAGGGAAGGCATGCTCCGGACTTTCCTCGAGTCTCCAAAGATCTCCGCCGCACAGAAGATCGAGATCCTCCAGAAGGCGCTTGGCAAACGAGTGCCGCATCTGTTTCTGCGGTTCCTCGAGACGGTGATAATGAAACGGCGCCAGATGGTGATTCCGTCGATCGCATCGGAGTATCGTGCGCTGATCGATGAGTCCGAGGACAGGGTTCACGCGACGGTCACCGTCGCCCGCGACCCGGGCGAACCCGAGAAGGACGCCTTGAAGCGCCAGCTGTCGAGACTGTTCGGAAAGAAGGTCGTCGCCAACTACTCGCTTAACCCTGCGATTCTGGGCGGTGTGATCGTGAAGGTCGGCGACACCGTCATGGATGGCTCGGTTCGTCGTCGTCTCGCGACGTTGAGAAGCCGGATGCTGGCCAGCGCTATACGGTAGCGAACGGACACAGCAGTACGGATGGGTTGGGCGTAGTTATTGAAGGGCCGCAGTGGGTGCGGCCTTTCTTTTGTCACCAAACCGACCCGTTCAGCACTAGAATGTCATCCAACTATAAGGTGGCGACGCGCACGCTCGTGCTGGCGCTCTCGCTCGCCTGGATTCCACCTTTGTCGGCTCAAGTCCCCCAGCCCGGACTGCAGCCTGGCCTGGCCCGCGCTCCCGACAGCGCGCGCAAGATTTCTCTCGAGGAAGCCATCGCCATGGCGCAGCGGAACGCGCCGGCAGCCGTCCAGGCAGAAGGCCAGGAGAGAACGAGCAGGGCGGCAAAGACGGCGGCGATCGGCGCAATCTTCCCAAGCGCCAGCCTCAGTCTCGGCCGCACGATTCAGTATGGCGGCGGACAGACGCGCGTCAACCAGAACGGCGAAGAGGTCCAGATCGCCTCAGCGCCGACGAACAGCTCGGGCCTCAACCTCAACATGACGCTCTTCGACGGCGGGCAGAGGCTGTACGCGCTGCGGACTGCGAAGTACAACATCGCCGCGGCCGAAGCGAATCGCGTTTCGGTGAAGTACGATGTCGCGCTTCAGGTGAAGCAGCAGTACTACGCGGTGCTGGCGGCGATAGAGAGTCGCGATGCGGCGCAGCTGGAGATGGCGCAGGCCACTGAGCAGTTCAGGGTTTCCGCGGCCAAGGTACGCGCCGGCGCTGCGACGAGGTCCGATTCGCTCCGCGGCGTGGTTCAGGTGGGGAACGCGCAGACCGCGCTGATTACCGCGCAAACTATGAAGGAAGCGGCCGATGCGGCGCTGACGCGACTCGTCGGGTCGGAGGTTCCCGTGACCGCCGACCCGGCGTCGGCCCGCGAGAACATGGCCGCGCTGCCCGACAGCGCGGAGCTGGCGATTCTCGCGAAGCAGGGGCCAGCCGTGCAACAGGCGCAGGCGAATGTCGACGCAGCGCAGGAGGCGAGGAAAGCATCGAAGGCCACCTATCTCCCGTCGCTGAGTGCCAGTTACTCGCGCACCGGGAGCGGCACCGATTCTCGCTTCGGCCTCGGCGGCGGCAATTTCGGGTACAATGGCAGGTTGGCGTTCTCCCTCTCGTATCCGGTGTTCAACAACTTCCAGCGTGAGGCGAACGTCGTTCAGGCGAAGGTGGCCGAGGTGAATGCGCAGGTGACGCTGCGGGATACGCAGCTCGCGGCGCAGCAGTCGCTGACGCAATACATAGGCGCCCTTCGTGGGGCATCGCAGAGGGTCGCCGTAGGGGTGGTGTCCGTCGCCGCCGCGCAGGAAGACGTTCGCGTGCAGCAGCAGCGTTACAACATCGGAGCCTCGGTTCTGCTCGATCTCATCACATCGCAAGCGGCACTCGCGACGGCCGAACAGGCGTTGATTCAGGCGCGATACGACTATCGAATCGCCCGGGCGCAGCTAGAGGCGCTCATCGGGCGGGATCTCCAGTGAACAATCCCGAAACTTCCAGCAAGGCAATGACCGAGAAAGACAAATCGTGCGGCCGCCGGCAGGCGGCCGGCGCGCAGAGATCGACGACTGTCGCGATTGCGCTCATCGTCGCGCTCGCGGGGTGCAAGAAATCGACGGATACCGCGCTCGTCATCGAGACAGCCCCCGTCGAGCGTCGCAGCATCGTGTTGAGCGCCCAGGCGAACGGAACCGTGGAACCGATCGACATCGTCGAGGTCAAGTCGAAGGCGTCGGGCACCATCATCAAGATGCCGGTCGATGTCGGATCGAAGGTGAAGGTTGGAGATCTGCTCGTTCAGATCGATCCGCGCACCGTGCAGAATGCATACACTCAGGCGGCGGCCGATCTTGCCTCAGCGACCGTTGCGAGATCGGTGGCGCTGGCGCAGCGCAACCGGTCCGCGGACCTCTACCAGCAGAAGATCATCACGTCAACGGAAATGGAGGCAGCGACCCTGACTTTCGCAAATGCGGACGCAAACGTCGTCAAAGCGCGAACGGATCTCTCGACAGCGAGACTCCAGCTCGAGGATGCTACCATCACCGCGCCGACGAACGGTACGGTCATCGCGCGTCCGGTGTCGGTGGGGACCGTCATCACGTCGGCCTCGACCGCGGCGAGCGGCGGCACGGCGATTCTCGACATGGCAGACCTCAGCAAGGTCCGGATGCGCGCGTTCGTGAATGAAACGGACATCGGCAACGTCAAGGCGGGTCAGACCGCCACTGTCACTGTGGACGCGTTCCCCAATCGGAGATTCGTCGGTATCGTGGAACAGGTTCAGCCGGAGGCGGTCGTGCAATCGAGCGTCACCATGTTCCCGGTCCTCGTGAGTCTCGATAATTCCGACGGGGCGCTCATGCCCGGAATGAACGGACAGGTGGTGATGGACATTCTGCGGAAAGACGGTGTTCTCGCGGTGCCGAGTGATGCGATACGGAATGCGCGAGACGCGGCGACGGTTGCTCCGGTGCTGGGGGTGAGTCCCGATTCGTTGAAGGCGGCGCTGGCGGCAGCACGAGCGGCGCGTGGGGGAGGAGGCGGTGGTGCGGCAGCGGGCGATACGACGACAGGAGGTCGCCGCAGGTTTGGTGCGGCGAGCTCGACGCCCGGAGCAACAGGGGCGCAGGGAACGGCATCATCAACCGGCCGACGCTTCGGCGGCGGTGGTGGTGCTGGCGGCGGAGCGGGCGGCTTCGCAGGTGGCGGAGGAGGAGGGGCCGGAGCAGCCGGAAGCAGCCGCACTGGCGGCGCGATGTACGTATTTGTAAAGAAGGGCGATAAATACTCGCCGCGGGTTGTCCGCCTCGGAGTCAGCGATTTCGATTATAGCGAGATCCTCAGCGGCGTTCAGATGGGCGAGCAGGTCGCCCTGCTCGGACCCGCAGTGCTGCAGGCACAGCGCGATCAGCTTCAGGCTCGAATAAGAGCGGGCGCAGGTGGCGGACTCCAGACGACGACGCCGGCGGCTGGCGCCGCGGGCGGAGCGGGTGGAGCGGCTGGGGGCGGTGGAGCTCGTGGCGGTGGAGGCGGCGGACGGCCGCCTGGCGGTGGATAACGGGAGGATAGTTCCATGCTGCTCGGAGAAACCATCGGCGTAGCGCTTGGCGCGCTGCGGGCGAACAAGCTACGGTCATTCCTGACAATGCTCGGCGTCGTCATCGGCGTGGGGGCGGTGATCGCAGTGGTCGCGCTTGGACGTGGCGCCCAGGAATCGGTCAACGCGAGAATCTCCGCGCTGGGCACGACGCTCCTGACGGTGCAGCCGGGACAGATCTTCGCACCGGGCGGGGTTTCGTCGGGCAATGACCGTGCGCCCATGGTGGTCGCTGACGCGTACGCGCTCGATTCGGCGGGCGAAGCGGTTTCCGCGGTCGAGCCGGAGATGCAGAAGCAGCTCCAGGTTCAGTATCTGGCGACGAATACGAATACAACCGTGCTCGGCACGACCGCCAATTATCTCGATGTACGCAAGTACACGATGGCTGAGGGAAAAATGTTCACGACGGGCGACGACCGGGCCAGCCGAAGCGTGGCTGTGCTCGGCGCGGCGATTCCCGACAACCTCGGCGTGCCGGCGGCGAGTCTCGTCGGACAGAACGTCCGCATCGGTGGATTTCTCTTTCAGGTTATTGGCGTGCTGGCGAGCAAGGGAAGCGGTGGCGGATTCGGAAACCCGGACGATCAGGTTCTGATACCAATCACGACCGCGCAATTCCGCGTCTTCGGGAGCGACAGGCTTCGCCAGATCGGAGTGCTCGCCTCATCGGAGGCGGAGATTCCGCAGGCGATGGCAGAAATCCAGAGAACGCTGCGCCGTTTGCACAGGCTGCGGGTCGGAATTCCTGACGACTTCCAGATCCGAAACCAGGCCGACTTCCTGAACACGCTCGGCGAGACGACTCAGATCTTCACGTTCCTCCTCTCGGGAATCGCGGCGGTGAGTCTCCTCGTCGGCGGGATCGGGATCATGAACATCATGCTGGTGTCGGTGACGGAGCGGACGCGCGAGATCGGCGTGAGAAAGGCGCTCGGCGCCACACCCAAGAACATTCTGCTCCAGTTCCTGATCGAGGCGGTGGTGCTGTGCCTGCTCGGCGGAGTGGGGGGAATCGTGTTCGGCTGGGCAGCAGCGCTCGCGCTGGCAAAGTTCGGAAACTTCAATACCTCAGTGGCGCCGTCGTCGATTCTGCTGGCGTTCTTTTTCTCGGGGTTCGTCGGGATTCTGTTCGGCGTATGGCCGGCGAGGCGAGCCGCCAACCTCGATCCGATCCAGTCGCTACGGTACGAATAGTCGTCGCTCGAAGAGCTCTTGTTTGATCCCGCTTCGAAATCCAACTCGTGGAGGGAGAGGGGAAAAGGGGGGAGACCGGTGAGACCGCTGAGACCGGTGAGGAACTTTATTTGTTCAGAAACTGGGCCCGGTCTTTCACCGGCTGACCTTTTCGTTGACGATAGGATCAGAAAGGACAATAACAACAGCATTCTCACCGGTCTCACTGGTCTCACCGGTCTCCCAGATCCTACCCCTCTGCCAGATAGAGTGGCCAGTCACTGTCACGAAACGCCGAGCTCGAAGCTGATCCCCCAGTAGGCTCATAGCCGTTCTTTCGCTGCGCGCCACTTGTTCCTACTTTAGTGGTTCTTCCGGCAGCTCCCGTCCAGCTGCCGGCACCCAGGCAATTCATGGAGGTCGAATGAGACTCCGCTACCTTGCGGTCTCTCTCTTGTTCCTTGCCGGTGGTACCGCCGGCGCGCAGACGGCGAAGAGTCCCGAGCTGCGAATCGATTTCACCAAGGAAACGCTGCCAAACGGGCTGACCGTCGTCTATCACGTCGATCATTCCACGCCCGTCGCGGCAGTTCTCCTATGGTATAACGTCGGCTCGAAGATGGAGCAGCCCGGCAAGACGGGCTTTGCGCATCTGTTCGAGCACATGATGTTCAAGGGCTCGAAGAACGTCGCCGATGGTCAGCACTGGGCGCTTCTCGAGGCCGCCGGTGGTCGCGCCGGCGCTGACATCAACGGAACCACCAGCTGGGACCGGACGAACTACTTCGAGCAGATCCCATCCAATCAGCTGGAGCTCGCGCTCTGGCTCGAGTCGGACCGCATGGGAACGCTCACCCAGACACTGACGCAGGAGAAGCTCGACAACCAGCGCGAAGTCGTCAAAAACGAGCGCCGCCAGAGCGTAGACAATCAGCCATATGGCACCTGGGTCGAGAAAACCGAAGAGCTTCTGTTCCCCGACGATCACCCGTATCACCACTCTGTGATCGGCTCGATGACGGATCTCTCGAATGCCTCCGTCACCGACGTCAGAAATTTCTTCACCACCTACTATGCTCCGAACAATGCCGTGCTCGTCGTCGCCGGCGATATAGATGTCCCACAGGCGCAGGCGATGGTGCGGAAGTATTTCGCGCCGATCCCGCGTGGGCCAGCCGCACCACCCCTCGCCAGAATGACGTTGCCGGCGACGGTCGGACGTGAGCAGCGGATTGTCGTACAGGATCAGCAGGCGCCCGCGCCGGCGGTGTACGTCGCCTACCGCGTGCCGCCCGCCAAAGACCTTCGCGCCCCGATCGTCAGCCTTCTCGGCGACGTCATGGGCGGTGGTCGCTCGTCGCGCCTGTATGACGCACTCGTTCGCAGGCAGCAGGTTGCCACGAACGTCGCCGGCTTCAATTTCGGATTGGCCGATGGCGCCGACATGCTCGTTTTTCAGGCGACAGGAAAGCCTGGCGCCAGCGCGGACTCGCTCGAGCGCGCCTTGCTCGTCGAGTTGGCCGGCGCGTCGTCGTTCACGCAGCCCGAGCTGGAGCGTGCGCGCGCATCGGAGCGCTTCGCCTTCGTCGATGGACTTCAGACCACCGGCGGATTCGGCGGCAGGGCTGATCGTCTGGCGGAAGGATGGACGTTCTTCCACGACCCCAACCACGTGAACAAGGTACTCGGCGAGTTCGACCGGGTTACGCTCGCGGACCTCAACGCGCTCGCGCACGAGCGCCTCGTGTCGACGAACCGCGCGATTCTCGTGTATGTCCCCGCCCCTAAAGTTGCCGCCCAGACATCTTCGACGAGGACGCCGTAATGCATAACTCAACGATCTCTCGCCGCGGGCTGGCGTCAACCGTCGTGTTCGCGGTTGCTCTCTCCGCGAAAGCGGCGCTCGCGCAGACCGTGCAGCCGCCTCCGCCGGGCCCACTTCGCCCGTACGTTTTTCCATCCGTTGAGCAGTTCCAGCTCGCCAACGGACTCAAGGTCATTCTCGTCGAGAAGCACACGCTGCCGGTGGTCGAAGGCAGGCTGATTCTCGACGCGGGCGCTCAGCGCGAGCCCGCGGCCAAGAACGGCCTCGCATCTCTGGCGGGACGCCTCCTTTCCGAAGGTACCGGCACGATGACGGGCGCCGACATCGCGCGCGCGATGGACGCCCTCGGCGCGCAGTACAGCTCCGGGGCCGGATACAGCACGTCGTTCGCCGACGTCGTCTCGCTCAAGAACGTATTCCCGCAGGCGATGTCGCTGGCGGCGAAGACGATCATCGCGCCGAGCTTTCCGGCGAGCGAATTCGGTCGCGTGAAAAATCAGGCGCTCGCCGCGTACCAGCAGGCGCACGCACGGACATCGGGCCTCGCGGCGGATGCGTTTATCCGCGCGGCGTTCGACAGCACCGCGCCGTTCTCGCGGCCGACGAGCGGCAACCTCACGACCATCGGCGCGCTGACGCGCGACGACGTCGTTGCCTGGCACAAATCGATGTTCGCGCCATCGGCGGCAACTTTCCTCATCGTCGGCGACATCACCCCCGCTGACGCGAGATCGGTTGCTGACCAGGCGTTCGGCGGATGGACGGCAACCCGCGCGCCTCTGCCCGCAGTCTTGAATCCGGTGCGTGCGAGCACGGGAACGAGAGTGATTCTCGTCGACCGGCCGGGCTCCGTGCAGTCGACGATCATCGTCGGGCAGGCCGGATTTCAGGCCACCGATCCGAATTACATCCCGATGGTCGCGCTCAACCACGTTCTCGGCGGCGGCTTCAGCTCGCGAATGAACATGAACCTCCGCGAGAAACACGGCTACACCTACGGCGCGTTCAGCGGACTCGATCTGAGGCCGGGCGCGGGCGCATTTCGTGTCAATTCTGAGGTGAGGACGAATGCAACGGATTCCGCTCTGGTTGAAGCGCTCGGCGAATACAAGCGCATCGCGACGGAAGTGGTGCCGGCGCCGGAGCTCCAGAGCATGGTCAACAATCTCGTTTCGGGTTTCCCGAACTCCGTGCAGAGCGTTCAGGGTCTCTCCGCCAGCCTTCAGAGCCTCATCATCTGGGGCCTTCCGCTCGATTTCTACAAGACGTATCGGGAGCGGCTGTCGGCGGTGACGCCGGCTGATCTGCAGCAGGTGGCGGCGAGCAAGCTCACCCCGAACAACGTGATCGTGGTCGTCGCCGGTGATCTCTCAAAGATCGAAGCGCCGATTCGCGCGCGGAATCTCGGCACCGTCGAAGTGTGGGACCCGAACGGAAACAAGCTCAGATAACTAGCGCCACAAAGGAAAAAGGCCGTCCCGTCAGCGGGGCGGCCTTTTTCATTTCAACGTGATAGCTTGCGCATCTCATGAAAGCTGTCGTGATCACCAAGCCAGGTGGGCCGGAAGTACTGCGGCTCGAGGACCGCCCCAGGCCCGAGCCGGGCATCGGGCAGATCCGTGTGCGCGTCCGGACGTCAGCGCTCAATCGCGCGGACCTCATGCAGCGCGAGGGCAACTACCCCGTGCCGCCCGGCGTGCCGGCGGACATCAGCGGGATGGAGTACGCGGGCGAGGTCGATGCGCTGGGCGACGCGGCTACGCTCTGGAAAGTCGGCGACAGGGTGATGGGTTTGGTCGGCGGGGGCGGGCACGCCGAGTATCTCTGTGTGCACGAGCGGGAGGCGATCCCGGTTCCCAGGTCGATGTCGTGGGAAGACGCAGGCGCAATTCCCGAAGCATTTCTCACCGGCTACGACGCGCTGTTCAATCGGCTCGAGCTAAAGTTTGGCGAGACGCTGTTGATTCACGCGGTGGGAAGCGGCGTGGGAACTGCGACGCTGCAGATCGCGCGTGCGGGGGGAGCGACCGTGATTGGCACCGCGCGCACGGCGGAAAAGCTCGAGCGCGCGAAAAAGCTCGGGCTGAGTGCCGCGGTCGACGCCTCGATGGGTGATTGGGCGGACGGCGTCGAGAAGGCCGTTGGCAAAGAGAGAGTGCACGCCGTGGTGGATCTTGTCGGCGGAAAATATCTCGAAGGAAATCTGCGGGTCCTCGCGTTGCGCGGGCGCATGGTCGTGGTGGGTCTCACTGCCGGAGCGACGGCGCAGTTCAACATGGGGCTGCTGCTGAGAAAACGTCTCACGATGGTAGGAACCGTGCTGCGCGCGAGACCGCTCGAGGAGAAAATCGCGTTGGCGCGGGACTTCGCTGCGCACGCGATCCCTTTATTCGAGGCGGGATCGCTCAAGCCGGTGATCGATCGCGTCGTGCCGTTCGCGGACATCCGCGCGGCGCACGAGCTGATGGAGTCGAACGGGACGTTCGGAAAGATCGTCCTGCGGTGGGACTAGGACTTTCCCTTGCGCCGCCTGCTGCGCCGGTCCTGAATCAGAATCGTA
>Ga0070679_100002402_pt1 | contig 16981 bp, 13 predicted proteins | sample KBSC63BmetaG_FD_65652 | JGI IMG/M metagenome (GOLD analysis project Ga0070679, IMG submission 65652) | Corn rhizosphere microbial communities from Kellogg Biological Station, Michigan, USA - KBS C6-3B metaG | ecosystem: Host-associated > Plants > Roots > Rhizosphere | place: USA: Michigan... | reverse complement strand
AAAAAGGCCGCCTTCCGGCGGCCTTTTCATTCTCGCAACCTTCTGCGTCAGACCTTGACCAACGGGACTTTCGGGACCGAGCCGCCACGCGGCGGACCGCCCTCCCCGTCGCCCTTCGGGCTGGAAGGCTTGCGCCGTGCGCTCGGCCGGCGCTTCGCCTTCGCGCGAGTCGGAGGAAGCTTTTCCGGTTTCGGCGTCACCGGCCCCTCGATAAATTCGAAGCCGAGCTTGTTGTTGCCGACATCGTCTCTCTGCAACACGACCCGAACGTGACCGCCGTTCTTGAGCTTGCCGAACAGCACTTCGTCGGCGAGGCCCTTCTTGATGTGCTCTTGAATCACCCGCGCCATCGGACGCGCGCCCATCAGTTCGTCGTAACCGTTGGCGATGAGCCAGTTGCTCGCATCCTCGGTCAACTCGATGGTGACGTTGCGGTCGGCCAACTGGGCCTCGAGCTGGATCACGAACTTCTCGACCACCTTGGCGATCACCTCAGGCGAGAGGTGATTGAAGGTGACGATGGCGTCGAGCCGGTTGCGGAACTCCGGCGCGAACAGCCGGTTGATCGCCTCGGTGTCGTCGCCCTCGCGCTTCTGGCGCGTGAAGCCGTAAGCCGCCTTCGCCATGTCGGCCGCGCCCGCGTTCGTGGTCATGATCAGGATCACGTTGCGGAAATCGACCTGCTTGCCGTTGTGGTCGGTCAGCTTGCCGTGATCCATGATCTGCAGGAGCACGTTGAACAGATCGGGATGCGCCTTCTCGATCTCGTCGAGCAGCAGCACCGAATGCGGATGCTGGTCGACGCCATCGGTGAGCAGACCGCCCTGGTCGAAGCCGACGTAGCCCGGAGGCGCGCCGATCAACCGCGACACGGTGTGGCGCTCCATATACTCCGACATGTCGAAGCGGATGAGGTGCACACCCAGGCTGGCGGCGAGTTGCTTGGCCACTTCGGTCTTGCCGACGCCGGTCGGACCGGAGAACAGGTAGCAGCCGATCGGCTTTTCCGGTTCGCGCAGGCCCGCGCGGGCCAGCTTGATCGCGGCGGAAAGCGCCTCGATCGGCTTGTCCTGACCATAGACCACGGTCTTCAGCGTCTGCTCGAGATGCTGAAGCACCTCGGCATCGTCCTTCGACACGGTCTTTGGCGGAATCCTCGCCATCGTCGCGATGGTCGTCTCGATCTCTTTGATGCCGATGGTCTTCTTGCGCCGGCTTTCCGGCAACAGCATCTGCGCCGCGCCCGACTCGTCGATCACATCGATCGCCTTGTCGGGCAGCTTGCGGTCGTGGATGTAGCGCGCGGACAGCTCCACCGCCGACTTGATCGCTTCGTTGGTGTACTTGAGCTTGTGATAGGCCTCGAAGTACGGCTTCAGGCCCTTCATGATTTCGATGGCGTCAGGGATCGACGGCTCGTTGACGTCGATCTTCTGGAAGCGCCGCACCAGGGCGCGGTCCTTCTCGAAATACTGACGGTATTCCTTGTAGGTGGTCGAACCGATGCAACGGATGGTGCCCCCGGCGAGCGCCGGTTTGAGCAGGTTCGAAGCATCCATCGCGCCGCCGGAGGTGGCGCCGGCGCCGATCACCGTGTGGATCTCGTCGATGAACATGATCGCGCCTGGATAGGCCTCGATCTCCTTGATGACCTGCTTCAGCCGCTCCTCGAAATCGCCGCGATAGCGCGTGCCGGCCAGCAGCGTCCCCATGTCGAGCGCAAACACGGTTGCGTTCTTGAGCACGTCCGGCACTTCGCCGTGAACGATGCGGCGCGCCAGACCTTCCGCGATGGCGGTCTTGCCGACGCCGGCCTCGCCGACGTAGAGCGGATTGTTCTTCTGCCGGCGGCACAGCACTTGGATGGTGCGATTGATCTCGGGCTCCCGCCCGATCAGCGGGTCGATCTTGCCGTCCTTGGCCTTCTTGTTGAGATTGACGCAATAGGCTTCGAGCGCGTCGCCCTTCTTCTTGGGCTCGCCGTCGCCGCCGCCACTGCCCTTGGCGTCGGACTCCTCGTCGCTGCCCCGCACCGGGCGCTGCTCCGACATGCCGGGCCGCTTGGCGATGCCGTGGCTGATGTAATTGACCGCGTCGTAACGCGTCATGTCCTGCTCTTGCAGGAAATAGGCGGCGTGGCTCTCGCGCTCGGCGAAGATCGCGACGAGCACGTTGGCGCCGGTGACCTCTTCGCGGCCGGACGACTGCACATGGATCACCGCGCGCTGGATCACGCGCTGGAAGCCCGCGGTCGGCTTGGAATCCTCGCCACCGTCGGTGACCAGATTGTCCAGTTCGGATTCCAGATAGGACGCGAGGTTGCGCTTAAGCTTTTCGATATCGACGTTGCATGCGCGCATGACAGCCGCGGCGTCCTGATCGTCGATCAGCGCCAGCAGCAGATGCTCAAGCGTTGCGTATTCATGGTGCCGCTCATTGGCAAGCGCGAGTGCCCGATGAAGCGACTGCTCGAGGCTACGTGAGAATGTCGGCATCAGTCTCTCTTCGTCATTTGTATTGGACGCCCTCCCAGGGGCTTTGTTCCGTTGCCGATGCGAATTTTTCCAGTTCGCAGTCGTCCGCCTACTTTTTCTCCATGACGCATTGCAGAGGATGCTGATGTTTGCGGGCAAAGTCCATGACCTGCGTCACCTTGGTTTCGGCCACTTCGTAGGTAAAAACCCCGCACTCCCCGATGCCGTGGTTGTGGACATGCAGCATAATCTGGGTCGCCGCCTCCCGGTCCTTGTTGAAGAACCGCTCCAGCACATGAACGACAAACTCCATCGGCGTGTAGTCGTCGTTCAACAATAGCACCCGGTAAAGGTTCGGCCGCTTGGTCTGCGGCTTGGTCTTGGTGATGACGGCGGTGCCGGGATTGCCCCGGTCGCCGCCGCGTTTCTTGTCGTCATCCCCGGCCGCACGCTCGGGCTCCGAATGCGCACAGGTCCCAGGGACGGCATTCAGACAACGCGGCGCTCGGGCGCGATTTTTTGGCCAGTTCTCGGACAAGGCGTCGGACGATCCAGTCACAGTGGCAAAGTTCTTCATCACCTCGATCATAAGGGGCCACCCGCCAGCGTGCCAGACGGCCGGCCCTGCGCCATTCACAGGCTGTTGACGTCCGGTTCCGACGGCCAGCCCCCTCGGCACACAGATATGCAGCCGCCGACAGAACGCAATTGCGGACAATTCGCAGCAGTTTTCGACGAAATTTCGATCATTTGGCCTCATGTATTCTCAATATCTGAGACAGATGATCGAAAAAACAGTTCAAAAAAGCATCATATCGAATGTAACCGGCGCCGAATGCGGCCGAAGATGGGATTTCCCACCGATGTTCCTCAAGCATTTCCTCCGGAATCGCGAGGGCAGCGTCGCCCCGATGCTGGCCATTGCCGCGTTGCCGCTGTTTGGCTTCGTCGGTGCGGCCGTCGATTTCAGCCGGGCGGCGACGATCCGGTCGTCGATGCAGGCGGCGGTCGACGCCAGCGCGCTGATGCTGTCCAAGAACGCGCAGACGCTGAACGGCGATGACCTGTCGCTGCATTCGACCGAAGCCTTCAATGCGCTGTTCACCAACGCCGATGCCCACAATGTCCAAGTCACCACGGTGTTCGAGCAGCCCCAGCAAGGCAGCTTCTCGCTGAAGCTGACGGCCAGCGCCACCGTCAACACGGTATTCGCCCAGTTGCTCGGACGCTCCGAAATCGGGGTGTCGGCGCAAACCGAAGTCCTGTGGGGCATCAAAAGGCTGAATCTGGCGCTCGTTCTCGACAACACCGGGTCGATGCAGCAGAACGCCAAGATGACCAACCTCAAGACGGCAGCGCACAACCTCCTGACCACGCTGCAGAACGCCGCAAAAAAGCCGGACGACGTCAAGGTCGCGATCGTGCCGTTCGCAACCGACGTGAACGCAGGAACCGCCAACGTCGACGCCACATGGATCGACTGGACCGACTGGGACGCTGCCAACGGGACCTGCAGCAAATCGAGCTACACGAGCCAGAGCACGTGCAAATCCAACGGCAAGGTGTGGACGCCCAAAAGCCACAGCACCTGGAACGGCTGCGTCTATGACCGCGATCAGAACAACGACGTCCTGAACACCGCGACCGTGACCGGCTCCCCGGCGACGATGTTCCGCGCGCACCAGGCCGCCAACTGTCCGACGGCGATGATCCCGCTGTCGACCGACTGGACCGCGCTCAACAATAAGATCGACGACATGACGCCGACGGGCAACACCAACGTCACCATCGGACTCGCCTGGGGCTTCCAGCTTCTGTCTCCGGTCGAGCCCTTTAATGCCCCGGCCCCCGAGGCCGATCTGGATAAGGTGATCGTGATCTTGACCGACGGCGACAACACGCAGAACCGCTGGAGTTCCAGTTCCTCGGCGATCGACGCCCGCACCCAGAAGGTCTGCGACAACATCAAGACCGCCAATATCAAGATCTACACCGTGCGCGTCATCAACGGGAACGCCTCGCTGCTGAAGGGCTGCGCGACCAACCCGACGATGTACTATGACGTGCAGCAGGCCGTTCAGCTCAACAGCGTGTTCAGTTCAATCGCGCAGAATTTGGCCAACCTGCGCATCACACAATAACCACCGCCGTTGGTTCATGCCGGGCCCTGCCCGGCACGAGCCGGCGCCGCCGACATGGTTTCGGAACCGCTAACCGGCAGTCGACGATTTACGACAAGCTGTTGAGTGTCGGTTTACGCAACCTCGAAGCAAGCACGGGCGCAGCCTCGATCCGTCTATTTTGCCCGAGTTTCTGTGATCGACTTTACGCTGTTTTCACACGTCCCGTTTACGTCTCGGGCGAGCTACTCGCTCGTAATGCGTCCAACAGGGCAGACGGTCATGGCCGCCAGATCATTGTTCAATTTCTTGCGTCAGCGCTTGTGCGAATTGCGCCAGGCGAATGCTGCCAATGTCACCATCACGTTTGCGCTTGCCATCATCCCCATCGTCGGATTGGTCGGAGCCGCGGTGGATTACAGCCGCGCCACCTCGGTCCAGACCTCGATGCGGGCCGCGGCCGACTCGACGGCCCTGATGCTGTCGAAGCTCGCCTCGACGCTGAACGCAGCCGACCTGCAAACCAAGGCCCAGGACTATTTCAAGGCTCTCTTCGTCAGCCCCGATGCCACCAACCTCGTGGTCAAAGCGGTCTATACCGCCGATGGCGGATCCAAGATCATCGTGGATGCCTACGCGGACGTCAGCACCGACTTCATGGGGATCGTCGGGGTGCGTTCGATCAACGTCGGCGTCGAGTCTCAGGTCAAGTGGGGCAACACGCGGCTGCGGGTTGCCCTGGTGCTGGATAACACCGGCTCGATGGCCGACGACGGCAAGATGGCCGCGTTGAAAACCGCGACCGCGAACATGCTCGATCAACTCAAGACCGCCGCCAACAATGACGGCGACATTTATGTCTCCATCGTTCCGTTCGTCAAAGACGTCAATGTCGGAGCCGGCAATTCCAACGCCAACTGGATTTATTGGGACGACTCCGGGAAAACCGACACGAAATCCTGGGACGCCAACAACGGCAAATGCTCCAGCCCCACCAGCGCCAAGATCCGCAGTTCCTGCACAGGTTCGTGCAGCATATCGGGAAAGAGTCAGAGCACCTGCACGTCGTCGGGCACATGCAGCATCTCGGGAAACAGCACCAAGACCAGTTGCGAAGCCGCCGGCGTCTGTTCGAAGTCGAAGTACAACACCCAAAGCCAATGCCAGAGCAACGGTTACAAATGGACCGCCGGCGTCTGGACGCCCGGCGTTTGGACGGCGGGCGTCTGGACACCCAATGACCACAGCACATGGACCGGCTGCGTCATGGACCGCGGCAATTCCGGCAGCCCGAGCAGCAACAACTACGACACCAACGTGACGGCGCCGAGCCTCGGCGTGGATGCGTCGCTGTTCCCGGCCGAGCAGTACAGCTCGTGCCCGCAGGCCATCATGCCGCTCAGCTACAAGTGGGACGACATGAAGACAATGGTCGGCAACATGGCGTCCAACGGCAACACCAACCAGGCCATCGGTCTTTCCCACGGCTGGATGTCGCTGGTCGGCGGCGGCCCCTACCCGGACCCGCCGGCGATGGACCCCAACTTCAAGTATCAGCAGGTCATCATCCTGATGACCGACGGCCTCAACACGCAGAACCGCTGGACGTCCACGACGAGCTCGATCGATGCGCGGCAGAAGATCACCTGCGACAACGTCAACGCCGCCAACATCACGCTCTACGCGATCCAGGTGAACACCGGCGGCGATCCGACCTCCACGCTGCTGCAGGGCTGCGCCGGCACGGCCCCGCTGCCCGATGGCACGCCGCGCAAATACCCCGACTCCAGCAAGTTCTTCCTGCTGACGTCGGCCGACCAGCTCGTCACCACGTTCCAAAAGATCGGCACGCAGCTTTCCAACCTGCGCATCGCCCAATAGAGCGACGAGCCGAGACCCAACAGCGAAAGCCCGGCCTCACGGCCGGGCTTTTCGTTTCGCCATCGAGCGCAACCGCTACCCGCCCATAAAAAAGCCCGGCCGTGAGGCCGGGCTCTTTCAGTTCATCAAACCGCGTGCGGCAGCGTTACTTCGCCGGCACGACCTTGGCCGCATAAGCCTCGAACGGCTTGTAGGTCTCTTTGGCGAGATCGGCATAGAGCTCGCCGATCTTGGTCGCCTGAGCAACAAAACCTTCGTAAGCGGTCTTGGCAAAGTCGGTCTGAATCTCGATTGCCTTGTCCAGCGACTTGGCGCCGAACAGCTTCTCCAGCACCTTGGTGCTCTCTTCGAAGGACTTCTTGGAATAGTCGGCCACTTCCACGGCGATCGCCTGGGTGGTCTTCGACAGCGCGCCGAACGAGCGCATTGTCGCGTCCATGCTTTCCTTGCTCGCGTTCTGAATCTCGTCGAAATTCTTGATCATGGTCGTCTCTCTCCGTTCTGCCGCGATGCGGTCAGAACCCTGGGGTTTCATCGCCAAACTGGCCCAGACCGATTCGCCGGGCATCGCGCAGCTCAACCGCCGCAGAACCACATATATTGCACTGCACAAAAAAGACAAGGTTTTTTTGCACTGCACCGGGATACCGTTTTATGGCGTCCCAAAATGGGGCTCTTGCCCTTGATTTTATTTAACTTCTTGGCAACCTCACCGCCCTAGTTTTGTGGGCTGTGCCGTATGGGTCACGGTCGCTGAAAAATTGTGCGAAAACTGGCTCCCATCGCATTTGGGACAAAACAGGGGTCTTGGGTGTCGTAAACCGGCACCGTACGGCTTTTAAGACGGGGAAAAACAATCATGCATCGTGTGACGTTCGGGGCCTCCAGCAGGCTCCGCTGGGGATGTTTAGGCCTCGCCGCCGCCGTCATGCTGGTTGCCGTTACGAGCGACCCCGCGGATGCGCGCAGTCGGCGCAAGCGCTCTCACGCCAAACATGTCTCGGCTGCATCGACCTACAATCCGCCCTATGCGGCCATTGTCGTTGACGCCAAGACCGGCTCGGTCCTTCACCAAACCAGCGCCGATGCGCTGCGCCACCCTGCTTCGCTCACCAAGATCATGACGCTCTATCTTCTGTTCGAGCGCCTGGAGGCCGGAAAGATCACGCTTGATACTCCGATGGAGGTGTCCGAACACGCATCCATTCAAGCGCCGACCAAGCTTGGCCTTCGTCCCGGAGATACGCTGAAGGTCGAAGACGCCATCAAAGGTCTCGTCACCAAGTCCGCCAACGACGCTGCCGTTGTGATCGCCGAAGCGCTCGGCGGCACCGAGGGAGATTTCGCGGCCATGATGACGCGCAAAGCGCGCGCACTCGGCATGCGAAACACGGTGTATCACAACGCCTCCGGTCTGCCGGACGATGAGCAGAACACCACCGCGCGCGACCAGGCGTTGCTCGGCATCGCCATTCAGCAGCGGTTTCCGAAATACTATCGCTACTTTTCGCTGCCGAGCTTCGTTTATCGCGGCCATCCGCTGCGCAATCACAATCATCTGCTCGGAAGCGTCGAGGGCGTAGACGGCATCAAGACCGGCTACACCCGCTCCTCGGGCTTCAATCTGGTCAGTTCCGTCAAGCGCGGCGGGCATCAGATCGTGGCGGTCGTATTGGGCGGCCGGTCCGCCGGCAGCCGTGACGCGCGCATGCGCAGCCTCATCGACGAATACATCGCGCAGGCTTCGACCAAGCCGGTGTCTGTGCAGGTCGCCGACACGCCCATTCCCGCCCCGCGTCGCGAGGCGGAAACGCCGGACGCTCCCGCCGCCTCCCAACAGCTTGCCGCCGCGGGCATTCCGATACCGCTTCGCGCGCCGCGCAGCGCCGGCGAACCCGCTGCCGCGATTGCGTCCGGATCGAATGCGCCGCTTAAACCCGTCAAGGTGAAAACCATGACGGTCAGGCTGGTGCCGAGCAAAGACGCGTCGAACAACGATACGGCCGAACTGGCCCAAGGCGATGCCGCCGACCAGAACGATACGCCGCAAGATCGGGTCGAGGCGACGGATCAAGATAACGCGCCGCAGAGTCTCATGCCGCAGCAAGCCGCCAAAGCCACACCGGCTGAGGCTGCGCCCTTGCCGCCGCCGCGCCGCACCGTTCTTGCCAAACTGCAGCCGGTCCTCACCGCCGCCAAGAACGCGGCGAAGAACGCGGGCGTGACATCGGCCAAGGCTTCCGAGGTGGAGGGTACAGACTCGATCCCGGAGCGGCCGACCGCCAAGCGCGGCTGGGCGATCCAAATCGGCGCCTACCAGGACAAGAGCGAGGCCAAGCAACACCTCAACACGGCCAAGAGCAAGGTCGCGGGCGCCCTGCACAAAGCCGAGGCGTACATCGAACGCACGGTCAAGGGCGCGAAGACCTACTATCGCGCTCGCTTCGCAGGCTTCGACCGCGACCAGGCGCAAGCCGTCTGCAAGCGCCTCAAGCGCGATGACATCGCGTGCATGCCGCTGAAGATCTAACGATCGAAACTGAATGTTAAGTATGTCGGCGCTAAGAACCGATAAAGGCATCGAACAAGACAGGAGCCTCTCGCGTGTGAGTCAGTGCGGGAGACTTATTGATGGCGTCGCAACAAAACTTCCTTGGCTTCGTTGATCTGAGCAGCGAGATACGTCGACCCTCCTTGGTCAGGATGCAATTTCTTCATGAGAGCGCGGTGCGCACGCCCGATTTCCTCGAGGCTCGCCCCCGCCGCAATGCCAAGGATCTGATAGGCCTCCTCGTCGGTCATTTTACTGCCCCGCCCCGCAGCACGCGGCCCCGTTGCCGCATCGTCCTGCGTGCGCTCACGCCAGCGGGGCTCCCGGCGGTCAAGATAAGCTGCCAATAGCGCCCTGCTGTCGGCATCGACCTCCGCATACAGGCCGAGCACCGCGCTCAGATCGAGCGTATCGAGCGGCGCGCCTTGATGACGGCCGGCCAAGACCGTGCCCCGCATCGCGCCGCTGTCGTGATCGAGCTCCATCTCGACAAACGGCGCACGCACCCGTGACGATTGCTTGGACGTCTTTTGCGTGCGCTGGAAGAGGCCCGTCGAAGCGAACGGGCCCCATCCGAGCAATCCAAGACCGGTGACGCCGAGGGGGATCGCCACCTCCAGGTGGCCGCGTGCAAACAGAAACGCGGCAGCCCCCAAGGCCAGGATGCCTCCCGACGGCCGCATCACGCGCATCACGGTTTTTGGATTGGCTTTGGTGAAGCCGTTAAGGCCCCACAACACCAGCACCAGAACAAGGACACCGAAGAACAGTGCGGGCATGGCTATCGAAGCTGCGCCAGAAGCTTGACGGCGCCGCTGCTGCGCCGCGCCTTCAGGTCGGTCAGCGCCTTCATCCCGCCTGCGGCGTAAGCCGCAACCGCCCGCAGCAGTTCCGCAAGCTCATGCGCCGCGCTGATGTCGAACCGGCAATAGGCGCCGCGCGAAAGGCGGGCCACCTCGCGGAAGGCGTTTTCCGCGATCGCGTCGCGGCCCTCCTGAAACATGAACGCCGGCACGCCGAGCAGACCCAGGCTTCCCGCCGCGGCGCAGAGGTCGTCGATCGGCTCTTCCATCGCATCCCCCACGAACACCACGGCCTGCACCTTGCGGGCCTCCGTCTCGCGCCGCACATGGGCGAGAACCTTGCGTATCTGGGTGTGGCCGCCCCGGCAATCGATCCGCTCCATCAGCCCGCCCAACTGGCGCGCATCCGACACCCAGCGCGAGGCCCGGCATTCGGACAGGCCGCGATAATAAACAAGCTGAACGTCGAGGCCGCCGACGGCCGACGCTTCGCCGAACATGTCGGCCTGCAAACGGCAAGCCGTATCCCAGAGCGGCTGACGGCTCATGGTCGCGTCCAGGGCAAAGATCAGACGCCCGCGCGATCCAGACTGCGCCGCCGGACCCAGCGAGCGCACGGTGTTCAGGAATGCGTCGATCTCGGCGCGCGAAGCGCCGCTGGCCGGCGCATTGCGGCCTTCGGTTCGAACGGGAGGACGGTCCTTTGCCATGGCTGCGTGTCAGTCTCTGGGCCCAAGTCGATTCCATCTATAAGTGCGCCTTCGGACGCCGGGCGCAATGGCAACCGGTGCCAAAGCCGGGGACGAAGCGCCTCACCTCCGCGCCAGACCCAAGATAACGATACTGTGATATTCCATCCGCTTAGCGCATGTTTCTGGATAAACCGATGAACGATTTGACCGATGGGCCCACGAGCAAAATCCGCCGCTGACAATCGCCGCCGCATGACGGTGGCCCGCACCGTTTCCGCCCTTCGCCTGACCATCGGGCGCTTCCGCGCCGCCGGGGAAACCGTGGCGCTGGTGCCGACGATGGGCGCCTTGCACCGCGGCCATCTGGCGCTGGTCCGGCAGGCCCGCCGCCGGGCCGACCGCGTCGTCGTCTCGATTTTCGTCAACCCGACCCAGTTCGCGCCAACCGAAGATCTGGCCAGCTATCCGCGGACCTGGGACGCCGATCTGGCGGCCTTGTCGCCGCTCGGGGTCGATGCGATCTGGGCGCCCGGCGTTGCCGCGATGTACCCGGACGGATTTGCGACCGCGATCACGCCGGGCGGCCCTGCGCTGGCCGGGCTGGAGGACAAATTCCGTCCGCATTTCTTTGGCGGCGTCTGCACCGTCGTCGCCAAGCTCCTGCTGCAGGTGCAGCCCGACATCGCGACGTTCGGCGAGAAGGACTACCAGCAGCTCAAGGTGGTCACCGCGATGGTGCGCGACCTCAACATTCCGGTGCGGATTGTCGGCGTGCCCACGGTCCGCGAGGCGGACGGTTTGGCCTTGTCGTCGCGCAACGCCTATCTCTCGGTCGGCGAGCGGGCGACGGCGCCGACGCTCCAGCGCGTGCTGAAGACCTGCGCCGCCGCGCTCAAATCCGGCAAGCCGTTCGCGCCCACGCTGGCCAAGGGTCGGGCTGAGATCGAAGCCGCCGGCTTCGCCGTGGATTATCTCGAGGCGCGTCACGCCGAAACGCTCGCGCCGATATCCGCGCTCGGCAATGGCCCGGTGCGGCTTCTGGTGGCCGCCAAGCTCGGCCGCACGCGGCTGATCGACAACATCGGCGTGTGAACACGTCCGCCGCGACGGGGGTGGGCGCTACAGCAGCCCCAGCTCGCGCAGCTCACGCCGCAACGGCTCCGGCATGCTGGCCGCGCCGCGCGCGACCTCGGCAAGGTCCGGCGGCGCATCCTTCGGCTCAAGGTAGCGCCAGCCCTGGAACGCCCGATAAGGCCGCGGCCGCACCGGCACGCATTTGGGATCGAGAATGAGACGGCAGCGGCCGACGCCGTCCTTGTCGACGAACGGACGGATATCCAGGATGCGCTCGCGGCAAAGGACTTCACCGCGGATCACCCAGTAGATCGAACCGCCGTCGATGATCTCGTCCGCGCGCTTGGGCACCATGCGCGTGGTGTGGAAGCGCTCGGGCTTCTTCACGCCGCGCTTCTTCTGTTCGGCGTATTTCAGCTTGATCCAATCCTCGAGATCTTCGATCGAGTCGGTGCCGACGCTGAGCTTGATAAGATGAAGCGGCATGTTCGCACCCGGCCTACGCGTCGATTGCTTCGATGGTCATCAGGCTCGCGCCCTCGGCGACCTGCGCGCCAACGCCCACCGCGATATGCCCCACCCGTCCGGCGTGTGGCGCTGTCAACATATGCTCCATCTTCATCGCTTCAATCACAGCAAGCCGCTGGCCTCGTTCCACCAGGTCCCCATCAGCGACCAGCAGCGCCAGCACCTTGCCATGCATCGGCGCCGCGATGCGGCCATCGCCGCTGGCGGCGTCGAGAGCGCCAATATCGGCATCGGCGCGGCTCACCACGGTCTGGCGGCCTAGCCGCAGAATGTAGACCCCATCTGCGTCTTCGATCGCCTTCGCATCAAGGGCGGGCGCCACGCCGTCCACAGTAACCACCACACCGGCCGGACCGTATGTGACCTGGGCGAGCGTCCGCTCGCCATCCGCCACAATCGGCACCGAAACCGAGCGCCGTCCCGAAAGCTGGAACCCGTCGGTCGCGTCCCACGGTGAAACCGGCGTCGCCTCGCCCTCGGCGGGCACGCGGCGGCCGGACATCCGCGCCAGCAAATGCGTCGCGCCCAGCGCCGCCGCGGCGCTGTCCACGGCGGCCGGTGCCAGAGCCGCGATATCGCGTTCGATCAATCCCGTATCGAGATGCCCGGCCCGCACCGCGGAATTTCGGCAGAGCGACGCCAGCAATCCAAGATTGGTGTAAACGCCCGCGACGACGGTGCGATCGAGCGCGGACGCAAGCCGATCGAACGCGGTCTCCCGGTCCGCTCCATGCGCGACGATCTTCGCAATCATCGGATCGTAGAACGGCGTGATCGCGTCGCCCTGCTCCACGCCGGTGTCGACGCGCACGCCATCCGGAAACTCCAGAACCACCAACGGCCCGGTCGACGGACGGAAACCGTGCGCCGGATCCTCGGCATAGAGCCGCGCCTCGACGGCATGTCCGTTCGATGGGGCCTGCTCCTGGGTCAGCGGCAAAGCCTCTCCCGCGGCAACCCGAAACTGCCATTCGACGAGATCGAGCCCAGTGATTGCCTCCGTCACCGGATGCTCGACCTGAAGCCGCGTGTTCATTTCCATGAACCAGTAGCCATCGGCGCGCGGTCCTTTGGCGCCATCGGCAATGAATTCGACGGTGCCGGCCCCCACATAATCGACGGCTTGCGCGGCCTTCACCGCGGCCTCGCCCATGATGGCGCGCAACGCCGGTGTCATCCCCGGGGCCGGCGCCTCCTCGATCACCTTCTGATGGCGGCGCTGCAACGAGCAGTCACGCTCGCCCAGATGAATGGCATGGCCCTTCACGTCCGCAAATATCTGGAACTCGATGTGGCGGGGCGATGCGATGTATTTCTCGATCAGCACGCGATCGTCGTTGAATGTGCTTCGCGCCTCGCGCTGCGCCGACTCCAGCAGCGCCTCGAAATCGGCATGCTTGTCGACGCGGCGCATGCCACGCCCGCCGCCACCGGCGACAGCCTTGATGAGCACGGGATAACCGATCTCATAGGCCTTCTGTTTCAGGAACGACGGCTCTTGCCGTTCGCCGTGATAGCCCGGCACGACCGGCACACCGGCCTTCTCCATCCGCGCCTTCGCGCGATCCTTCAAACCCATGGCGCGCATCGCCGACGCCGACGGCCCGACGAACGCAACGCCCGCCGCCTCGCAAGCGTCCGCGAAAGCCGGATTCTCGGACAGGAACCCGTAGCCGGGGTGGATGCACTGGGCCCCGCTTCGGCGCGCGATGTCGATCAGCCGTTCGATTGCAAGATAGCTGTCCGCGGCCGGCGCCGGTCCCAACAGATGGGCTTCGTCGGCGAGACGCACATGCAGCGCGCGCGCGTCGGCCTGCGAATAGACCGCGATGGTCCGCATTCCCAGCCGCGCGGCGGTGCGCGCGATGCGGCAGGCGATCTCGCCGCGGTTGGCAATGAGGACCGAGGAGAACATCGCAACCGGATTAGCACCGACGAAGGGCGTTGTCGCCACGCTCCCGCCGCGCGGCCGAACTCAGCGCTGATCGGCCGCCGGCGGCGTGACCGCCAACGGCGGGCCAGGATTGGCATCGCGCGTGCTTTGACGGCGTGCGGCCGGGCGTTTCGCAGGCGCAGGCGGCTTGGGCGCGGCCGCTTCGGGGGCGATTTCCGGGGCCATGATGCTGACCGGTGGGATCGATTCAGACGAAGGAAACTCATATTTGCCCGAGCCCTGGGCCGGCTCGGCCGCAGGCGACGGTGCATGCGGCGATCCGGTTGCACCCACCCCGGTCGTCGATGGCGAGACGGCAGCCGCCGCGCCAGCGGATGCTGTCGCACTGCCACCCTGCCAAGCCAAAGCGTGCGAGCCCACGCGAGTCTCAAAGGTTCGCGCTTTCATGTTGGCGAGGATCGACGCGCTGTCGCGCATGAACTGGAGGTCTGGGCATTCGGCCTCGGTGCAGCCGCGCGTCACCAGCACATGCGCGACGAGACCGAAACGATCCGCCTCGAGCGCACGGCGCAGCCGCTCCAGCGACGGCCGATAGCTTGGATCGCGGTCGGCAACGGCAATGCTCGACGCCAGCAACGAAAGACGCGCATCGACATAAGCCACCGCGGCGGCGACCGCCTCGGGTGTCGCGAACAGCGCCTTCTCGCAACCGTCCTCAACGACGACGCTGGCGACGGCGTCCAGACACGCAAGCGCTGAACCCGGCGCAATCGCGCGCGCCGTCAGTTCCGAGGAACGCGCCTCAAGCGCGCTTCGCTGGGCGGGCACCTCCAGCGTCGGCAGCCGGCTGACGAGCACCCAAGCGAACGCCGCACCGACCACCACCAGCGCGCCGCGCCAGAACAAGCCCGCACGGCCGGCCACGCCGGCATTCCGGAACGCCAGCACGCCGAGCACCGCCAGCACCGCCAGCGCCGCGACTGTGACAACCACCGACATCACAAACGCACCGGTCATCCGATCGACACTCGTAGCAGCCGGGACGAGCCCGGCGGGAAGCCGCCCCACTCCAAACGCCAATGCATGTCCGCAGTATGGCGCAGGCGGAGGCCCGCGACCATGGCGGAAAAAAGCCGTGCATCCCTTCGGACGCACGGCTTGCCATTTCAGCCGGACCTTCGGTTATTTTTTCGGTGCGAGGCCCGCGGTGTCGACCACCTTGGCCCATTTATCGACGTCCTTCTGAAGATAGGCGCCGAATTCAGCCGCCGTCATCACCAGCGGAGACGCGCCCTGCGCGCTCCAGCCTGCAAGCACCTCCGGCTTGTTGATCGCCTGATTGATGGCCGCGTTGAGCTTCGCCACGATCTCGGGCGGCGTTCCCTTCGGCGCGACGATGCCCTGCCAGATGGTGGCCTCGTAGCCGGGGATACCTGCCTCGGCGATGGTGGGCACGTCCGGCAACACCGACGAACGTTGGGTCGAGGTCGTGCCGAGTGCGCGCACCTGGCCCGCCTTGACGTTGGCTGCCATCGTGGTGACGGCATCGAAGGCCATTTGGATATGCCCGCCGATGACGGCGTTGCGCATCTCACCGGAGGCCTTGTGCGGCACATGGACGATATCGGTGCCGGTCATGGTTTTAAAAAGCTCGGCCACCATGTGATAGGGCGTTCCGGGGCCTGACGAACCGTAGTTGAACTTTCCGGGTTCCTTCTTGGCCAGCGCGATGAACTCCTTGAGGTTGGTCGCCGGAACCGACGGATGGATCACCATCACCAGATCGGAATAATTGATCCCCGCAACCGGCACGAAGTCGCGCATGAGCTTGTAGGGAATTTCGGGCTTGAGCGATTCATTGATGGTGTGGGTGTTGGAAATCGTCAGCAGCGTGTAGCCGTCCGGCGCCGCCGTTGCGACCTGCTGGGTGCCGATGATTGCCCCACCGCCTGGCCGGCTTTCGACCACGAACGATTGTTTGAATTGCTCCTGAAGCGATTGCGCGATCTGGCGCGAGAACACGTCGGCCGAACCGCCCGCACCGAAGGGCACGATGATCTTCACCACCCGCGACGGGTAATCTTGCCCGGCCGCCGGCGCAACCGACAACGCCGGCAGCATGGTGGCAAACCCCACGACAACGCCTCGAAGCAAACTCCGCATGGCACCCCTCTTTCAACGGCTTCGCGCCGCCAGACCACAATGACAAGCCACACTTGGCAGACCACACATGGCAAACCCGTGATCCGAGGATCACGGGTTGCATGAGCGCAGACAACGCGGACGAAACGCCGGCGACGGTTCGATGGCCGCGCGTTTCATGATCGTTTCAACGTGCGAAGACCGTAGCTGTCGCCGATGCGCCAGCCAAGAAACCTGCGATTGCGGAACCTGCGATTGCCGCCCGAAAGCCGTGCCGGGCCCGATCCGATGACAGGGTGCGATAAAAAAACCGCACGCCCTCGCGGGCATGCGGTTTTCGTGACCGTCGAAGCGATCAGTTCTTGTGGGCGAGACCGGCGGCGGAAACCACCTTGGCCCACTTGTCGATGTCCTTGCGCAGATAGGTGTCGAATTCAGCCGGCGTCATCACCAGCGGAACGGCGCCTTGCTTGCTCCACGCCGCCAAGACATCCGGCCGCTCGATCGCTTTGTTGATGGCGGCATTGATCTTGTCGACGATGTCCTTCGGCGTTCCCTTGGGAGCCATGATGCCGAGCCAGATGGTCGCCTCGTAACCCGGCACACCGGATTCCGCGATGGTCGGAACGTCGGGCAACACGGTCGAACGCTTGCTCGCCGTGGTTCCGAGCGCGCGCACCTGCCCCGCCTTGACGTTCTCCGCCATGGTCGTGATGGCATCGAACGCCATCTGCACATGGCCGCCCAATACGCTGTTGCGCATTTCGCCCGACGCCTTGTGCGGCACATGGACGATATCGGTGCCGGTCATGGTTTTGAACA
>Ga0070679_100002400_pt1 | contig 16984 bp, 13 predicted proteins | sample KBSC63BmetaG_FD_65652 | JGI IMG/M metagenome (GOLD analysis project Ga0070679, IMG submission 65652) | Corn rhizosphere microbial communities from Kellogg Biological Station, Michigan, USA - KBS C6-3B metaG | ecosystem: Host-associated > Plants > Roots > Rhizosphere | place: USA: Michigan... | reverse complement strand
CCTCTGTCCTGCGTCACGCAGGCGCCGCCTAGTCTACCGCTGTCATACCCCGCGAAGGCGGGGTATCCAGCACGCCGCAGCCTCTCGGTTCAATCGAGCAGCTCTGGGATACTGGATCACCCGCTTTCGCGGGTGATGACGACCGAACTCCAAGTCGTCATCCAAACACTTCTGCGCCCGAGGGCGCATCGCGCTGTCGGGCGTTGGCCTCCGGCCTCAGGGACCGGGCGGCGGGTCGAAAAGAACGTCTTTTCGAGAAGTCGGCGGGTTAAACCCCCGGAAAGCGGCAAAGTCAAGGAAAGTCGCGCTAGATTACCATTATACCTCCATCAAAGCATTGTAATAGTTGATGTTTCCGGGAACCGGGAAATTTTCGGCGAAGCGAACCGGCCGTCTAAAGCCTGCGCGCCCTTCTACTTTGCATGGGGTTGTTTTCGCGATTTTGTGTTTGGGCCCGCAGGGTTCCAGTTGGGCCGGCGCACGCCATATATCCGGACAGCCGCCCCTCTCCCTCCTTTCGTGATCCCGCCCCGTGCCCGTCACCCGCCGCCATGTTCTTGGAGTGCTCGCCGGCGCCGCGGCGGCCGTGGGTGTGCCGTCAATCTGGATGTCCCGCATGAAAACCTATGACGGTCCCGTCTCCGATCACTTCGATGGGCTGACCTTCTTCGATCCCGACGGCGTGCCGCCGAGGTCGCTCGGCGAAGTATTGCGCTGGCAGTTCGGAAGCGGCCGGCAGCGCGAAAACTGGGCGGAGTGGGTGCCGAGTCCGTTTTCGGACACGCCGCCGCCGCGGGTCGAGGGCAATCAAGTGCGGCTGTCGTTCGTCGGTCATGCGAGCTGGCTGATCCAGACCGCAGGCCTCAACATCCTCATCGATCCCGTGTGGTCGATGCGCGCCTCGCCGTTCTCGTTCGCCGGGCCCAAACGCCACAACGATCCCGGCATCGCGTTCGACGCGTTGCCGAAGATCGACGTCGTGCTGGTGTCGCACGGCCATTACGATCATCTCGACCTCGCGACGCTGTCGAAACTCGCCGCAAAATTTTCGCCGCGGGTGATCACGCCGCTCGGCAACGACGTCACGATGCGTGACGCGGATGCCGCGATCAAGGCCGAAGCGTTCGACTGGCAGGATCGCGTCGAACTCGGCAATGGCCTCGCGGTCACCCTGGTGCCGACGCGGCACTGGTCGGCGCGCGGATTGTTCGACCGCAACAAGGCGCTGTGGGCGAGCTTCGTGCTGGAGACGCCCGCCGGCAAGCTCTACATCGTCTGCGATTCCGGCTACGGCGAGGGCAAGCATTTTAGGCGCGTCGCCGAGCAGCACGGCCCGCTGCGGCTGGCGATCCTCCCCATCGGCGCCTATGAGCCGCGCTGGTTCATGAAGGACCAGCACATGAATCCGTCGGATGCGGTGAAGGCGCTGGCCGATTGCGGCGCGCAACAGGCGCTGGCGCATCATCACGGCACGTTCCAACTGACGGACGAGGCGATCGACGCCCCGGCAATTGCGCTTGGCGAGGCGCTCAATGAAGCAGGGATTCCGCGCGAGCGCTTTGCGGCGCTGAAGCCGGGGCAGGTGGTGGAGATTTAGTCGAAACGCTATTCCAGTCCCGCGCGCCGAAAGCCTTCCAGATAATGCTCGCGGTCGGCGTCGTGCTGGATCGGAACGTGATCTGCGACCCAGGCCAATGAGATATTTGGCTGGGCGCGGCGAAGCTCCTGCAGCGCGGCGGCTGCGACCTCGGACGGTCCCGTCATGCCGGTGGCGGCCGTCAGCACGCGATGGGCGCCGGCGTAATCGCTGCGCAGGCGAATGGCGATGCGCGCCAGCCGGATCGCCTCCTCGTAGTTGCGTCCGATATATTGCGCGAGGCAGGCCGAACCGTAGCACAGCGCGAGCGAGGGATCGCGCGGGCTCAATCGAATGGCCCGCATCGCCGCGTCGACGCCTTGCTGCCAGCGGCCGCAAAAACCCAGTGCGGTGCCGTAATAGTTCTGGGCCTGCGAGAAATTCGGATTGAGCCGAAGCGCCAGCTCGAATTCGGCCAGCGAATCGTCGAAGCGCCGCGTGACCAGATAGACCGAGCCCAGCGCATGGTGGGCCCAGGGATCTTCGCTGTCGGCGCGGATCGCCGCCAGCGCGGCACGTTCCGCTGTCGGCGCGATCTGTTCCAGCTCTTCCCATCCCATATGGGCGCCGAACGTATAGCTGGCGCTGAGCACGCCGAGCGCCTGACCGTAATGGGGATCGATGGCGATCGCCTGCTCCAGCAGCGACTGCGCGATCTTGTGGTCCTCGCGTGTCACGCGCCAGTAGTGAAACAGCGCCCGCATCACCAGGTCCCAGGCGTCGAGATTTTCGGTCGGCTTGCGCCGGGCGCGGAAGTTTTCGGCCGCATAGAGCTGCGGTTCGATCGCCGCGACGATGGCCTCGGTGATTTCGTCCTGCACGGCGAACAGATCGGCAAAATCGCGATCGTAGTGCTCGGCCCAGACGTGGCTGCCCCGGAGGACGTCGTTGAGCTGCGCCGTGATGCGAACGCGCCCGCCGCTCTTGCGCACGCTGCCCTCGACCACATAGCGGACGCCAAGTTCCTCGCCGATCTCCTTCATGTGAACGGCCCTTCCCTTGTAGACAAAGGAGGAGTTGCGCGCGATGACGAGGAACCAGCGCAGCTTCGACAGCGCCATGATGATGTCTTCGCTGATGCCGTCGGAAAAATACTCCTGCGCGGGATCGCCGCTCATGTTGTTGAACGGCAGCACGGCAATCGATGGGCGGTCGGGAAGTGAAGGGGGCTGTGGCGTGAGCCTGTCGGCCTCACCCGCCGCTGTCGGATCGGGCGCATCGGCGCCTTGTTTGCGGACCTGGCCTACGAAGCGCAGCCCCTTGCGCGCGATGGTGCGGATCAAACCCTGATTCCGGCCGCTGTCGCCGACCGCCCGCCGCGCCGAGTAGATGCGGCTCGTCAGTGTCGTGTCCGAGATGGCGCGTCCACCCCAGATCGAGGCGATGAGATCATCCTTGCTGACGACCCGATCGTTGTTCTCGATCAGATAAATCAGGAGATCGAGGACCTGCGGTTCGACCGCAATCGAATCGCGGCCGCGACGCAGTTCGCGGCGGTCCGTATCCAGGATGTAATCGGCGAAGAGATATTGCACGCGGATGTCCTAAGCGGCGAATGATCACCGGATCGTGAAGCATATCACATCCGGAAGAACAGTCAGGAATTCTCCATAACTATTCAAGCCCGCCTGAAGCCCGGCTTGAGGACGGCCATGCGAACCGCGACTAAGCGTGAGGCTGAGGGGCTGAACCTTCAGAAGGATATTTGAGCATGGCTATCACGGCGAGTTTTTCTTCCAATGGTCTTCTTTCGATATTCGGCGATTCCAACAAGAACAGCGTCGTTGTGAGCCGCGATGCGGCCGGCCGCATTTTGATCAACGGCGGCGCGGTCAAGATCCTGGGCGGCACGGCAACGGTCGCCAACACCACCAACATCCAGATGTTCGGCCTCGACGGCAACGACACAATCGCGGTCGACGAATCCAACGGTGCGATGCCTGCGGCCTTGATGTTCGGTGGTAACGGCAACGACACCCTCACAGGTGGTTCGGGCAATGACATGCTGTTCGGCCAGGCCGGCGACGACACCCTGATCGGCAAGGGCGGCAACGATCTGCTGTTCGGCGGTGCAGGTAACGATACCCTGATCGGCGGCACCGGCGACGATCAGATGTTCGGCGAGGCCGGCAACGACCGCATGATCTGGAATCCCGGTGAAGGCACCGATCTGATGGAAGGCGGCGACGGCAACGACACCGCGGAAGTCAACGGCGGCAATGGCGCCGAAGTATTCACGATCACGGCCAACGGCACGCGGGTGCGGTTCGATCGCGTTAGCCCCGCTCCGTTCTCGCTCGATATCGGAACCACCGAGAACCTGGCGGTCAACGCCAATGGCGGCGACGACGTCATCACGGCGGGCAATGGTCTTGCCAGCCTGATCAAGCTCACCATCGATGGCGGCGCAGGCAACGACACCATCACCGGCGGTGACGGCGACGACATGCTGATCGGCGGCGATGGCAACGACGTCATCACCGGCGGCCGCGGCAGCGACACGGCACAGCTTGGCGCCGGCGACGATACGTTCGTGTGGAATCCCGGCGATGGCAGCGACACGGTCGAAGGCGGCAGCGGTATGGATACGCTGCAGTTCAACAGCTCCAACGTCGGAGAAAAGATCAATCTCTCCGCCAACGGAACCCGCGCGCGGCTCACGCGCGACGTCGGCGCCGTCACCATGGATCTCAACGGCATGGAGCAGGTCAACATCGTGGCGCTGGGCGGTGCCGACAACGTCACGATCGGCGATCTGACCAAGACCGGCATCAAGCAGGTGAACATCGACCTCAGCGCCACGCCCGGCAGCGGCGCCGGCGACGCCCAGGCCGACAGTGTAACTGTCAGCGGCACCGGCGGCAGCGACCAGATCCAGATCGTGGCCTCCCTTACCGCAGTCACGGTCAGCGGGCTCGCGGAGCAGGTCACCCTGATCGGGCCGGAGACCGGAGATACGCTGACGGTCAACGGTGGTAACGGCAACGATACGATCAACGCGGCCGGCATGACGACCGCCGTCATGAACCTTGTCCTGGACGGCGGCGCCGGCAACGACACCATCATCGGCAGCGGCGGCAACGACATGCTGCTGGGCGGCGATGGCAACGATACCGTCACCGGCGGTCGCGGTAACGACACGGCGCTGCTCGGCGCCGGCAACGACACCTTCGTCTGGAATCCCGGTGACGGCAGCGACACCGTCGAGGGGCAGGACGGCACCGATACGCTGGTGTTCAACGGCTCGAATGCCCCCGAGAACATGGACATCTCGGCCAATGGCACCCGCGCCAGGTTGTTCCGCGACGTCGGCAACGTCACGATGGATCTCAACAGCGTCGAGCATATTCAGCTCAACGCGCTGGGCGGTGCCGACACCATCACGGTCAACGACCTGACCGGTACCGGCGTCACGCAGGTTGCGATCGATCTTGGCGCGACGCCCGGCAATCCCGGCGGCGATGGCCAGAACGATACGGTGATCGCCAACGGCACGGCCGCCAGCGACCAGATCAGCGTCGTCAACAGCGGCGGCTCCGTGATGGTCAAGGGCCTGGCGGCACAGGTATCGATCGCCAACATGGAAGCCGGCGACACGCTCGTCGTCAACGGCCTCGGCGGCGATGACGTGATCAACGCGTCGGCGATCAAGGCCGGGCAGGTCCATCTCACACTCAATGGTGGCGACGGTAACGACTCCATCACCGGCAGCGCCGGCGACGATCTCGTCATCGGCGGCCGTGGCAACGACGTGATGTTGCTCGGTGCCGGCAACGACACCGCCATCTGGAACCCCGGCGACGGCAGCGACACGGTCGAAGGCCAGGCCGGCACCGACACGCTGCAGTTCAACGGCGCCAACATCAACGAGCACATCGACATCTCGGCCAATGGCGGCCGGGCACGGTTGTTCCGCGACGTCGCTAACATCACGATGGATCTCGACGGCGTCGAGAACATCAATGTGGGAGCGCTGGGAGGCGCCGACACCATCACCGTCAACGATCTGACCGGGACCGACGTCAAGCAGGTCGCGATCGATCTCAGCAGCACGCCCGGCAGCGGCGTCGGTGACGGCCAGGCCGATACCATCGTCATCAACGCGACCAACGGCAACGACGTTATCAACATCAGCGAGAGCAACGGCGTGATTACCGTCTCGGGCCTCGGCGACGATGTGACGATCAAAGGCTTCGATGCCAACGATCGCATCGTGATCAACGGTCTCGGCGGTGACGATGTCATCACCGCGTCCGGCCTCCCGGTGGGTATCCAGCTCACCGCCAATGGCGGCGACGGCGATGACGTCCTCATCGGCGGTCTCGGCAACGACATCCTGACCGGCGGCAATGGCGACGACATCCTGATCGGCGGCGGCGGGCAAGACGTGCTCGACGGCGGACCCGGCGACAACGTCCTCTTGCAGGGTTTTGCCGCCCCGGCGGGGGCTGCGAGTGCGGCTCTCCTTGGCCAGTTCATGGCGTCGAGCTTCGCCCCGGCGGGCCAGGGCTTTGGTGCGATGCCGATTGCCGATCCGCAAGCGGGTCAGCAGCCGGTGTTGGCGATGTCGCAGCACGCGTGAGCGCGGCGCTGCCTTGAAGATTGGCTTGCGGATCGCCTTGGAGAATGCAGATGAGCGATGAAACCGGCAGCATGGGACGGCTAGATCAGGGACTCGAAGCCCTCGTGATGTTGCTGCATTTCCAGGGTGTCGCGGCCGATCGCGAGCAGATCAGGCATCGGCTCGGAACTGACAAGATCGGCGCATCGGAGATTCTCCGGTGCGCCAGGGACCTCGGGTTAAAAGCGCGGTCGTTACGCACCGACTGGTTGCGGCTCGCCCGGACGCCGTTGCCCGCGATCGCAAGCCTGCGTGATGGCGGCTTCATGGTGATCGGCAAGGCCGCCGACGACAAGGTCCTGGTCCAGATACCCGGGCAGGCTCGCCCCGCTTTCATGACCAAGGTTGAACTGCTGGCCATCTGGGACGGCGGGTTGATCCTGATGACGCGCCGCGCCGGGTTGTCGGACATTACCCGGCGCTTCGACATCACCTGGTTTCTCGGCGCGATCCACAAGTACCGGCGGCTGCTCGGCGAGGTGCTGGTCGCGTCGTTCTTCCTGCAAATCTTTGCGCTGGTCTCGCCGCTGTTCTTTCAGGTGATCATCGACAAGGTGCTGGTGCATCGTTCGCTGAGCACGCTCGACGTGCTGGTGATCGGGCTCGTCGCCATCTCGATGTTCGAGACCGTTCTCGGCATCTTGCGTACCTATCTGTTTGCGCACACCACCAACCGCATCGACGTCGAACTCGGTGCGCGGCTGTTCCGTCATCTGCTGGCGTTGCCGATGGCCTACTTCCAGGCGCGGCGGGTCGGCGATTCCGTGGCGCGGGTGCGCGAACTCGAGAACATCCGCAATTTCCTCACCAGCTCGGCGCTGACGCTGGCGATCGACCTGCTTTTTACCTTTGTGTTTCTCGCGGTCATGTTCGTCTATTCGCCGCTGCTGACAGGAATCGTGCTCGGCTCGTTCCCGTTCTACATCGCGATCTCGGCAGGCGTAACGCCGCTGTTCCGGCGGCGGCTCGACGACAAATTCCGCCGTGGCGCCGAGAACCAGGCCTTTCTGGTCGAGAGCGTGACCGGGATCGAGACGCTGAAGGCGATGGCGGTCGAACCGCAGATGCAGCGGCGCTGGGAGGAGCAACTCGCGGGCTACGTCGCCGCGAGCTTTCGCGTCCTCAGCCTCGGCAATACCGCGAGCCAGATGGTCCAGTTCGTCAGCAAGGTCGTCACCGCGGCGATCCTGTATTTCGGCGCCCGGCTGGTGATCGATGGCGGCCTGTCGGTCGGCGAACTCGTGGCCTTCAACATCCTGGCCGGCCGGGTCAGTGCGCCGGTGTTGCGTCTGGCGCAGATCTGGCAGGACTTTCACCAGGCGCGGCTTTCGGTGCAGCGGCTGGGCGATATCCTGAACACGACCGCGGAGCCGACCTATTCGGTGGGCCGCACGCAGTTGCCCGTGCTCCGCGGCAACATCAGCTTCGATCATGTGACATTTCGTTACCGGGTCGACGGCCAGGAAATCCTGCACGACATCAGTTTCGATGTGCCGGCGGGACAAATGGTCGGCATCGTCGGTCCGTCCGGTTCGGGCAAGAGCACATTCGCCAAACTGGTGCAGCGGCTCTATGTGCCGGAAAGCGGACGGGTCCTGATTGACGGAACCGATATCGCGATGGCCGATCCGGCCGGGCTGCGTCGCCAGATCGGCGTGGTGTTGCAGGAAAACGTGCTGTTCAACCGTTCGGTGCGCGAGAACATCGCGCTCAGCGATCCGGCGATGCCGATGGAGCGCGTCATTGCTGCGGCCACGCTGGCGGGCGCGCATGAATTCATCCTCGAACTGCCCGAGGGCTACGACACCGTCGTTGGCGAGCGGGGCTCGACGCTGTCAGGCGGCCAGCGCCAGCGGATCGCGATTGCCCGCGCGCTGATCGCCGATCCGAAAATCCTGATCTTCGACGAGGCAACCAGCGCGCTCGACTATGAGAGCGAGCGCGTCATTCAGCAGAACATGAAAGAGATCGCCCGGGACCGCACGGTTTTGATCATCGCGCATCGGCTCTCCACCGTCCGGGCGGCGGATCGCATCGTGACGCTGGAACGCGGCCGGCTGGTCGAGGACGGCACCCACGATGCCCTGATCAAGACCGGCGGCCGCTACGCGACGCTGCATCGGATGCAGGGAGGACTCCATGAAGTCGGCTAGTCAGGCATCTTCAAGTCAAGCGTTACCGGCCAAGCCGGTGCAGACCGTGATTCCATTCAAGCGCAAGCCGGAGCGGCGCGGCGACGAACTCGCTTTCTTGCCGGCCGCGCTGGAGATCGTGGAGACGCCGCCGTCGCCGATCGGCCGCCTGCTGGCGGCCAACATCATCCTGCTGTTCTGCCTGGCGCTGATCTGGTCCTGGTTCGGAACCATCGACATCGTGGCGTCGGCAACCGGCAAGATCATGCCGAGCGGCCGCACCAAGGTGATCCAGCCGTTCGAGACCGGCGTGGTGCGCTCGATCCGGGTGCAGGACGGACAGGCGGTGAAAGCCGGCGATGTGCTGATCGAGCTCGATCCGACCGTCAACGCGGCCGAACGCGATCATTCCCAGAACGACCTCGTCGCCGAGAGGCTCAACATCGCGCGGCTGCGTGCGGCACTTGCGGCCGTGGACGATCGCGAGCCGGAATTCGTCCCGCCAGCCGGCGCGGACCCGGTACTGGTCAGCACCCAGCGCCAGCTATTGCTCAATCAGGTGACCGAGCACCGCGCCAAGATCGCAGCACTTGCGCGTCAACAGGCGCAGAAGGAAGCCGAACAGGCCACCACCGCGGCCACCATCCACAAGCTCGAAGCGATGATTCCGGTGGTCCAGCAACGCGTCGATATCCGCAAGACGCTGATGGAGCGGGAGCTGAGTTCGAAGATCACCTATTTCGAAATCCTTCAGTTGCTGGTCGAACAGCAGGAAGAACTCAGCGTCCAGAAGAGCCATCTGACGGAAGCCGAGGCCGCGGTGGCGGCGATCCGCGAGACCCGCGGCCAGGCGGCGGCCGAATACCGGCACACGCTGTCGGACGAACTCGCCAAGGCCGAGCAAAAGGCCAACGGGCTGGCGCAGGATCTGATCAAGGCCGAGCAGAAAACCCGGCTTCAGCAGTTGACCTCACCGGTTGACGGCGTGGTGCAGCAACTCGCGATCCATACCGTCGGCGGTGTCGTCACCCCCGCGCAGGCGCTGCTGGTGATCGTTCCGAGCGACAGCCGGCTGGAAATCGAAGCGATGGTCTCGAACCGCGACATCGGCTTTGTTCACCCCGGACAAGACGCCGAGATCAAGATCGATACCTTCAATTTCACCCGCTACGGCCTGTTGCGCGGCGAGGTCCTGAGCGTTTCGCAGGATGCCATCATTCGCGACCAGCCGCAGGATCGTTCGGGCGACCGCCGCCCGGGCACGCCAAGCGACTCCAGCGAACCGAAGGGCCAGGAGCTGAACTACAGCGCGCGCGTATCGCTAGATCGCACCAAGATGCGGATCGACGACCGGATGGTCGATTTGTCGCCGGGCATGGCTGTCACGGTGGAGATCAAGACCGGCTCACGGACAATTCTGGATTATCTGCTGTCACCGCTGATTCGCTATCAGCAGGATGTTCTGCACGAACGGTGATCTCACTGTCGTCCCGGCCTTGAGCCGGCACCCATAACCGCTGATGTGAGTCATTGAAAATAGCCGGAGCCGTCAGCTCGTCGTAACCATGAATACTTATCGGGCCCGGCCTTCGCCGGGACGACAGGGACTATTCCTTCGGCTTGATCGCCCAGGACACGCTCACGCTTACCGACAGCGTCTCTTCGCCTTGCGCGACCGGAGCTCCGGCGGCCATCGGAGCCGCCATCTTGCTGCGGAATACCGGCGGGCCTGAACCGCCTTCCTCGGAAATGTTGAGCGGTTCGCCGAGCGTCACGCCGGCGGCCTTGGCGTAGATCTCCGCCTTGCGGCGCGCATCGGCGATCGCCTTTTCGCGCGCATCGTCGAGCAGCTTCGATGCCTGCGACACCATGAAATTGATGCCGCCGAGTTCGTTGGCGCCGGCGCCGACCAGCACATCGACGATGTTGGCGACCTTGGCGACGTCGCGCAGCTTCACGGTGACGCGGTTGCTGGCGCGATAGCCGACCACGGGTGACGGACCGGAACGGTTCGGCGCGTATTGCGGCTGCAGCGACAGCCGCGAGGTCTGGTAGTCCTTTTCGTCGATCCCGGCGCCCTTCAGCGCCAGCAGCACCTTGCCCATCGCCGCATTGTTGGCGTCGGAGGCCTCGCGCGCGGTCTTGGCATCGGAGGTTACCCCGCCGTCAATCTGCGCCTGGTCCGGCGGCACCGACACGGTGGCCTCGCCAGTGACGGAGATCGCCGGTGGCGGCACCTGCGCCATCGCGGGCGCGGCGAGCCAAGTGGCGGCGGCAACGGCAAGTGCGAGGGAAGCCTTCATGCGGATCACTTCAGCGGGACATAGACATTGATCACCAATTTGTCTTCCGCCGTCTTCAGGGGATCGGTGATGTATTCCTCGATGAAGGTGTCCTTGGCTTCCAGTTTCTTGTCGTCGAGGTGATTGGTGATCGCCTCATAGGTGTTGTCCATGTTGTCGTAGGACCCGCGATGGACGAACTTGAGCGCTTTGCCGTCGGGCGATGTGCCCATGCTCATGCCTTTGCCGAGATTCTTCGGATCCTGCTCGACCGGAATTTCGGCGAGAAACGTGAAGCCGGTGTCGTCGGTCGAGGTGTAGACGATCATCGCATTGCCCGCGGCCTTGATGCTCTGCTTGTCGAGCAGCGCGGTCAGCGCCTTGAACGAATCGATCAGGGTATCGAACGCCGCGTCCCAATTGGCGGTGCCCTTCATGATCACCACTTTTTTGGGCTCCAGCGCGAACGGTTCGCCGAAGGGGTCGGCGGTCTGGACGGTCGCGGCGGGCGGCGGGGCAGCCGGGGTCTGTGCGGTTGCCGGCGGGGGTGCGGGTGCTGCCGACGGGCTCGCCTCCGGCGCCGGTGTCGCCGCCGGAGCTGGGGTAGTCGATGCGGCCGGGGTGGGAGTAGTTGCCGGTGTCGCCGCAGGCGTTGCGGAAGCGGCGGGTGCCGGCGTCGCCTGCGGGGCCGGGGTCGGCGTGGCCGCCGGGGTCTGCGCCAGGGCGGTGCCACCCAGCGCAATCGCCACGACGGGGACCAGCGCGACCAAAGCCGAGCGGAACGTGCGGATACGGTTCATTCAGGTATTCTCCATCCCACCAAGCGCTCGCGGCGTGTCCCGGCCCATGCCTGCAAAAGGCGCAATCCGTTCCTAACACGTGAGGTCTGCTTTCGTCCCATGACAGATGCGTCATGCACCCCTGCGGACTGGTCAACGCGCCATCATTCGCCATATAAGCAGGCAGAAATTGGGAATTTCCATGAGCGCGCTGGCCAACCACAGCTTTGCCAAGATGAACGGGATCGGCAACGAAATCGTCGTCGTGGATTTGCGCGATTCGAAGGCGGCCGTGACGGCCGAGGAGGCGCGCGCGGTGGCGTCCCCCGCCGGCGTGCCCTACGACCAGTTGATGGTGCTGCAGCCGCCGCGGCTGCAGGGCACCGAGGCCTTCATCAGGATCTACAACAATGACGGCTCGGAAGCCGGCGCCTGCGGCAACGGCATGCGCTGCGTGGTGCGCCGCCTGTTCGAGAAGACCGGCCAGTCCGCCGTGACGTTCGAGACCCGCGCCGGGCTGTTGAATTGCTGGCAGGGCCCGGCGCCCGATCTCTATACCGTCGACATGGGGGCCCCGAAGTTCGGCTGGCAGGACATTCCGCTGGCGGAAGAATTTCGCGACACCCGCTACATCGAGTTGCAGGTAGGTCCCATCGACGCGCCGATCCTGCATTCGCCCTCGGTGGTCAACATGGGCAACCCGCACGCGATCTTCTGGGTCGACGACATCGAGGCCTATGACCTCGAACGCTTCGGGCCACTGTTGGAAAATCATCCGATCTTTCCCGATCGCGCCAACATCACGCTCGCCCATATCGTCGACCGCGATCACATCACGATGCGCACCTGGGAACGCGGCGCCGGCCTGACCCGGGCCTGCGGTTCGGCGGCCTGCGCGACCGCGGTTGCGGCGGCGCGGCTGAAGCGTACCAACCGAACCGTCGAGATGACGTTGCCCGGCGGCAAGCTCGGAATCGAATGGCGCGAGCGCGACGACCATGTGTTGATGACCGGTACCGCTGACTTCGAGTACGAGGGCCGCTTCGATCCGGCGCTGTTCGCCAGCGTCGCCTAGACCATGAGCGTCGACGTCCTCACCTTCGGCTGTCGCCTCAACGCCTTCGAATCCGAAGTGATCGCGCGCGAGGCCGAGCGCGCCGGGCTTATCGATACCGTCGTCATCAACAGTTGCGCCGTCACCAACGAGGCGGTGGCGCAGGCGCGGCAATCGATCCGGCGGTTGAAGCGCGAGCGGCCTGAGTTACGCATCGTCGTCACCGGCTGCGCGGCGCAGACCCAGCCGGAGATGTTTGCCGAAATGGCCGAGGTCGATCGCGTCGTCGGCAATGACGAGAAGATGCGGGGAGAAGCCTGGCGCGAGACGCGCTCGGCGTTCGATGTCGGCTTTGGCATCGAGGCCAGCGAAAAAATCGCGGTCGCCGACATCATGTCGGTGAAGGAAATGGCGCCGCATTTGCTCGACGGTTTCAAGACCGGCCTGCCGCGGGTGTTCGTGCAGGTGCAGAACGGCTGCGACCATCGCTGCACCTTCTGCATCATCCCCTACGGCCGCGGCAATTCGCGTTCGGTGCCGATGGGCGCCGTCGTCGATCAGGTCCGCGCGCTGGTCGAGCGCGGCCATGCCGAGATCGTACTGACCGGCGTCGACATGACGAGCTACGGCTCCGACCTGCCGGGCGAGCCGAAACTCGGACAACTCACAAAACAGATCCTGCGGCATGTCCCGGAACTGAAGCGGCTTCGAATCTCGTCAATCGATTCGATCGAGGTCGACCGCGACCTGCTCGACGTGATAGCGGAAGAAGAGCGCCTGATGCCGCACCTGCATTTGTCGCTGCAGTCCGGCGACGACATGATTTTGAAGCGGATGAAGCGGCGGCACTTGCGAAGCGACGCCATCGAATTCTGTGCGCAGGTGCGGCGGCTGCGGCCGGACATCGCGCTCGGTGCCGACATCATCGCCGGTTTCCCGACCGAGACCGAAGAGATGTTCGCGCGTTCCCGGGATCTGGTCTTCGAATGCGATCTGACCTTTCTGCACGTGTTTCCCTACTCCAGGCGTCCGGGCACGCCGGCGGCGCGGATGCCGCAGGTCGCGGGCGACGCGATCAAGGTGCGCGCCAAGCGATTGCGCGCGGCGGGGGAGGCGGCGTTACAGAAACGTCTGGCATCGGAGACGGGCGCCACGCGCCAGGTCTTGATCGAAAGCAGCAAGCAGGGGCGGACGGAGCATTTCCTTCCCGTCGCGATATCAGGTGAAACGCCGGGCGCGGTGATGCCGCTGGTTGTCACGGGAAATGATGGCGCGCGATTGACGGTGTGAACCACGAACGCCGCTGTCATCGCCCGGCTTGCCGCCTCCGCTAAAGCTCCGGCGAGCCAACAGACGGAAGCCTCGGCGAAGCCTTGGCGTAGCCGGGACCGGGCGACCCAGTACGCCGCGGCTTCTCAATTGAATCTCAACAGCAGTGGAATACTGGATCATCCGCTTTCGCGGATGATGACAACGGAGGATGGGAGAAGGGGAAGAAATCACTCCCCGTTCCACCCACACTTGCGCAGCCGCGCGTGCATATGCTCCGGCGCCGGCGCCACCACGTGCACCGGCTCCTTGTTCCGCGAAATCGGAATCCCGATTTCGCGGGAATGCAGATGCAGGATCGGTTCGCCGAATCGCGGGCCATTGCCGTAGATGTTGTCGCCGACGATCGGCCAGCCCGTCGCCGACGTGTGCACGCGCAGTTGATGGGTGCGGCCGGTGACCGGTTCCAGCGCCAGCCAACAGAGGCCGTCGCCGCGTCCGCAGACCTTCCAGTTTGTGATGGCTTTTTGACCGTTAGGGTCCGGCTTCTGCCACCAGCCGCGCTCCTCGTTGAGGCGGCCGAGCGGCATGTCGATGGTGCCCTCGTCCTCGGTGGGGCCGCCCTCAACCACCGCCCAATAGGTCTTGGAAATCTTGCCGTGCTTGAACAGCAGGCCGAGCGAGGCGGTGGCCTTGCGGTGGCGTCCCAGCACCAGGCAGCCGGAGGTATCCTTGTCGAGCCGGTGGGCCAGCACCGGCGGCCGCGGCAGGCCGTATCGCAGGCCGTCGAAGGATGCCTCCAGATTGGCGCCACCCTTGGGGCCGCGATGCACCGGCAGGCCGGCGGGCTTGTCGATGACCAGCATCAGGCCGTCGCGGTGGAGCACGCGGGCCTGGATTTCTTCCGCCGTCAATCCGGGGACATCGAACGATGCCCGGGGAACATCAAGCGATGTCCTCCGGACATCAAGTGATGCCGGGGGGATATCGAAGGGTTTGTTGTGACTTTCGCTCATGGCGCGAAACCGCTAACACGTCCCCAACATGAACGATACCACTCCCGGGACCCCCAAATTGAGCTGGTGGCGGCGGCTTTCGAGCGGCCTGAAGCGGACCTCGAGTTCGCTCGGGACGGCCGTTGCCGACCTCGTCACCAAGCGCAAGCTCGACCGCGCCATGCTCGACGATATCGAGGATGTGCTGCTGCGCGCCGATCTCGGCACTGAAGTCGCAGGTCGCATTGCCAATGCGGTCGGCACCGGCCGCTACGACAAGGCGATCTCGGCGGACGATGTCAAAACCGTCGTCGCGACCGAAGTCGAAAAAGTGCTGGCGCCGGTCGCAAAACCGCTGGAGATCGACTCTTCGCAAAAGCCGTTCGTCATCCTGGTGGTCGGCGTCAACGGTTCCGGCAAAACCACCACCATCGGCAAGCTCTCGGCCAAACTGAGCGCCGAGGGCCGCAAGGTGATGCTGGCTGCGGGCGACACCTTTCGCGCCGCGGCGATCGAGCAATTGAAGGTCTGGGGCGAGCGCACCAGATCGCCGGTCATCGCGGGTGCGCAGGGGTCGGATTCGGCGAGCCTGGCCTTTAATGCGCTGACCGCGGCCAAAGAACAAAAGATCGACGTGCTGCTGGTCGACACCGCCGGCCGGCTGCAGAACAAGGCCGAACTGATGAACGAACTTGAAAAGGTCGTTCGCGTTATCAAGAAGGTCGATGCTTCGGCGCCGCATGCGGTGCTGCTGGTGCTCGACGCCACGGTGGGACAAAATGCGCTGTCGCAGGTCGAGGCATTTCATCGTACCGCTGGGGTTACCGGCCTTGTCATGACCAAGCTCGACGGCACCGCACGCGGCGGCATTCTGGTGGCGCTGTCGGAGAAATTCAAACTGCCGGTGCACTTCATCGGCGTCGGCGAAGGCGTCGACGATCTGGCGCCGTTCACCGCGCGGGATTTCGCCAACGCGATCGCAGGAATTGAAAGCTAATGGACAAGGCCCAGCCGCATCCGCTGTTCAAGCTCGCGACCGAACTCGGTCCGCTGCTCGTGTTCTTTGTCGCCAACGCCAAAGCCAACCTGTTCGTCGCCACCGGCGCCTTCATGGTGGCGATCGTGGTGGCGATGATCGCGTCCTATGTGGTGACGCGGCACATTCCGATCATGGCCGTGGTCACCGGCGTCATCGTGATCGTGTTCGGCACGCTGACGCTGGTGCTGCACGACGAGACCTTCATCAAGGTGAAGCCGACCATCATCTACGGCCTGTTCGCCGCGATCCTCGGCGGCGGACTGTTGTTCGGCCGTTCCTTCATCGCCGTCATGTTCGACCAGATGTTCAATCTGACGCCACAGGGCTGGCGCATCCTGACGATGCGCTGGGCGTTGTTCTTCTTCGGGTTGGCGATCCTGAACGAGGTCATCTGGCGCACCCAGTCGACCGACTTCTGGGTGAATTTCAAAGTGTTCGGCGTCACGCCGCTGACGATGATTTTTGCGATCGCGCAGATGCCGCTGACCAAGCGCTATCATCTGGAGCCGGCCACGCTCGAAGCGAGCGAGGCGGATGCGGGTGATCTTACGAAGCGCTGATCAAAGAAAAACGCACCGGCGCGGGGCGCCGATGCGTTCTTCAGATCGCAGTTGGACGCAATCAGCTCTTCTGTTTGGCGATGACCTTGTCCTTGATCTTGTCGTAGGTCGCCTGCGGGACGATGTTCTTCTGAACCAGTTCGTCCTTGCCCTTGTAGGGGCGGCCCGCGATGATCTTGGCCGAATAGGTCTTGCCGATGCCGGGCAGCGCGTCGAGCTGGTCGGCGGTCGCCGAATTGATGTCGAGCAGTTCGGCCTTCGGCGCCGGCGCCATCTTCGACTCAGAGGCCTTCGGGGCCGGGGCCATCATCTTGCTGTCGGATTTGGCGGCGGGCTGCGCGGTCTGGGCCATCGACGGGGTCGCCGTCAGCATGCCCAGAGTGAGCGCGGTTGCGAGAACGGAAGCGAGCGTGAAATGACGCATAGAAGTGTCCCTCCAAGGACGGTTTAAGTAACGCCGTCAAACTAGCTGTGGATTCGTGGCGGCGCCATGGCCCCAGAATGAACGGCAGATAAAAGCGAAGAAATATTTGGAGGGCACGTCATTCCGGGGCGCATCGAAGATGCGAACCTCAGGTGTGCAATTGCACACCGGGGAATCTCGAGATTCCGGGTTC
>Ga0070679_100002396_pt1 | contig 16994 bp, 13 predicted proteins | sample KBSC63BmetaG_FD_65652 | JGI IMG/M metagenome (GOLD analysis project Ga0070679, IMG submission 65652) | Corn rhizosphere microbial communities from Kellogg Biological Station, Michigan, USA - KBS C6-3B metaG | ecosystem: Host-associated > Plants > Roots > Rhizosphere | place: USA: Michigan... | reverse complement strand
GGAGCAAGGGTCCGCGGCCGTAAGCCGGGACTGGTCCGATTTCCTACGATGAAACCGTCGATTGTTTGTTTTTGCCCTGACAGCTTCGGCCGAGCTTCCCTGAAATTATCCATAAGCGAGTACGTTCCAGTATACCCCGTATAAGATACGGCGTAAACCCTCCTGGAGGAGTCATTCGCCGTCTTCTCCTGCCGTGAGCCTATCGAACCGGTTTTCCACTCACTATCCGTTCGTAAACGATAAACCACTAGTAGTTAATGGTAAACCGCCCTCGGCCTATGGTATAGTGAAGCACTGAATGAACGAACAAGAATCATCGTCTAATCAAGCGCCTACGCCGTCAACTCCCACCGCCGAACCACCCAAGGTCACCACCCCGATCACTTCGGCGGATTTAGAATTGCCGGGCGAGCCCGAAGCCGAAGCGCCGAAGCGTCATGGCGCCCTGCGCGAGGCGCTCTCGACCATCGGCGTCCTGGCCGCGGCATTACTGGTCGCGCTCGGCCTGATCGCCTACGTCTTCCAGTCCTACCAGGTCGACGGACCGAGCATGCAGCAGACCCTGCACAATAACGACCGTCTGATCGTCTGGAAATTACCTCGCACCTGGGCTCGGATCACCGGACATCAATACGTGCCCAAGCGCGGTGATATCATCATCTTCACCCAGTCTGGATTAGCTAATTTCGGTCAGACCGATACCAAGCAGCTCATCAAACGGGTCATCGGCTTGCCAGGTGATAAGGTCGTCGTCGCCAATAACACCATCACGATCTATAACAAGGCTAACCCCCAGGGTTTCCAGCCCGATAAGACCCTGCCCTACGGCTCGAATATCACCGAACCAGCCGAACAAGACTACACCGTCACGCTCGGCAAGAACCAGATATTCGTCAGTGGCGATAACCGCACCAACTCACTTGATTCCCGTTTCTTCGGTCCCGTCAACACCAGCCAGATCATCGGTAAACTCATAGTCCGCGTCCTCCCCCTCAACGACGCCGAACGATTCTAGACAACAGGCCTACTTACCCGGCCAGTTGAAAGCGCCGCGGGTCTGGCCCGCGGCCGTAGTGACGCCTAACGCGGCCGCGACATCCGACGGTAAGGCCGCGCCGCTGTGATAGGCGACACTAGTGGCGCGAATAGTGTAATCGTCATTCGCCGCGTTCGTAAAGAACGGATCGGTCGTCCCCACGTAGTCCGTATCGTTCGCCGCCCACGCCGGGAACGCGGCGTGATAGGCCGAAGATGACTTGTAGCTGGTATCGGTCGCCCCGATCATACGGTACAGTACCATGCTACTGGCGCGCCAGTAACTATTCGCGTCGAGGTAGGTAAACCAGGTGTTCGCGTCCGACTCCGTACTCGTGTTGCCGCCGCCGAAATAGGTGACATTACCCGACGCGAGCGGATGATAGATAACATTATTACCGACGCTGACGCTCGAGGTCAGTAGCGACCGGCTGTCATCGTATATACGCAGTTCGATAGCATTGCCGGGGTCACGCGCGCCGGAATTCACGATGGTGTTGTTCCAGATCTTGGTGGATTGCCCCCCGAAATCTATGCCGGTCTGGCCATTGTCCACCAGCAGATTCCCGGCGACAATACCGGTGTCGTCCTGCTCGTAATGGTAGCCTACCGCGGCGTTGTTTTTCACCAGGTTGCCCACGAATACGCCGCTATGGCAGCCCGTGTCGCACCAAGCGGCGCTTGTCTTACTTGAGGGACCTTGCGTATTCTCGATGATATTGTTCGTAATCGTGTAGCCATCCATGTGGGCCAGCTTGATCGCCGCGCCGGCGCAGGACGCCGAACAGTTCATATCGAATTTTTCGGCATTGTTATTGTTATAGACGCTGTTCTTTATGATGAAGTGGTCCAGGCCGCTGCTACTTGAGCCGCCTTGACCGTTATATCCGGTCCCGTTACCGCCGTTAAAGGCGAAAATCGAGTGATTAATGACCGACCCGCCCGCGGGCAGACCGGTCGTGGTCGAGGATCCCATACCGACCGCCTGGCTGGCATTTTCGAAGAACACGCTATTCTCCACGATACTGCGATTACCCTTGATATATAGCACCGAGTTCGTGTTACTGCTATCGCCGGAATCGGTCGCGAAATGCTTGAACCCAAGACCCAGAAACCTCATATCCGGAGAGCCGGTTACCAAAAATGTCGGAAGGACGCCCAATTCCATCGTGTGGCCGGCAGGATTAAAGCTTAAGTACAGCTTACCGGTCGAATTAGCGGTATCTTCTTCGTAACAGAACGACGTGCCGGTGAGACGACTGAAGTCCTGGGTGGTACTGCCCACGGCATGACACGTGACTTCCGGTACTTGCACGCCGTCCTCAAAGACTGTCTGTGGATCGCCGGCCGCCGGATAGTTGGCGACCGTGCTGCCGTATCGGTCCGCGTTGGCACAAGGAGCGCTCAAAGCCGGCTGGGCATCAAAACGATACTGATAATATTTACCGCTGCAGAAACCGGGCGTGCTCCAGGTTTTAGCGTAATGTCCCGTACCGTCAACTGCCCAGTCGGAAGCCGGGAACGGATCACTGCCATCGAACCACACCTGTTCGTGCGGGTACGCCTGAAACGTTATGGATTTCGTGAGAATACTGAAACTAGTGTTGCCGCTGTTATGGTACCAGTCCCGGTACGTCCCGCCTCGTATGACGATCGTTCCGCCGCTCGATGAGACAAGAGTAATCGCTTTGTTGAGCGTTTTAACGGGGGAAGCTTGACTCCCGCTATTGGTATCACTGCCAGTCGTCGCCATAAAGATAGCTCCTGACGGGATAGTATAATCGGTGTCCGGGATAGTGTGACCGCTCGCGTCCAACCCGGTAGGGTCAGTAGCACCGTTGCAACCGCCGAATCGGACGGCGGAACTACTGGACGCGCTACTGTCGGCGACACTGGCGGCACAGCTGCCTAAAGTCCCGTTCTCGGCCTCTTGCGATCCAGTCGGCGTGCCGGCATGCGAAGTCATCAAGAGGACCGTGCCAACGATACCCACCGCGATACCTACGATACCGTATACGCCCCAGTGGCGTAGCCTAGCTACGATTTTTGATGCGGACAGCATCGATGTTCCCCTGACTACTGCTGGCAGTATAGAACATAAGCGTAACGCGGGCAATCAGGGGGCTAGCGCTCTAGGTCAGCGAGAAGCCGCGCTAACTCCTCATCGGAACCAAACCCGATCTCCACGCGACCACCTTTGGCGGTCCGATGAATCCGTACGCTGGTCCGGTAGCGTTTGGCGAGCCGCATAGTCTCGGGAGTCTCAGCGGCCATCCGCTTCTCGGTAGCCTGCGACTCCTTAAAACCTTCCTTGATGGAGCTGACGAAGCGCTCGGCCTGGCGTACCGACCAGCCGTTTTTGATGATCAATTCCAGCAGTTCGGCCTGCTTTTCCGGCGTGTCCTTCAAAGCTAGCAATTGCCGGGCATGACCTTCGCTGATCTGTTTCTCGAACAACGCCTGTTTGGCGGTCTCTGGCAGTTGCAATAATCGGACGGTGTTAACCACCGTGGAGTGAGCTTTGCCGAGCCGCTTGGCGATAGCCTCGTACGAACTATTAAATTGTTCATGCAGCCGCTCGATACTGGCCGCTTGCTCCAGGGGTGAGAGGTCGACCCGCTGGACGTTTTCGATGATCGCCAGCTCAAGTTGCTCTAATTCTTGGGAGGTCCGGACGATGACCGGCACATGCTTCAGTCCGGCCAGTTTGGCCGCCCGCCAGCGCCGTTCGCCGGCAATAATCATATATCCGTCGGCTGTCGCTGTCGCTACCAACGGCTGGATGATACCGAACTGCTCAATAGACTCGCCGAGCTCACGTAGCGAATCCTCATCGAAATGCTGCCGGGGCTGGTCCGGATTGGGTCGCAATGACGAGATCGCCAGTTTCTGAATGCGCTCGTGTTCCTCCGCCAGGATACTACCGGTATCGAAATTCGTCGGCAACAATGAGCCGAACCCTCTGCCCAGCCCTGTTTTCTGTTTCCCTGTCGCCATAGTATGTTTATGGTACCAGCATTCATGGCCGGAGGCTAGGGGCAGGCGGTTGGAAACCCGAAACTAACCGCCATTCGGCGGTTTCGAATTGCGGCTAGGGCTTTCAGGGCTGGTCGGAGACTTTAGCTGCGAACTAGGGGCGTCCGGCTTCCTTGCAGGAGGCCGGGCGCCCCTCCGATCATTATCTTCTCCACCCCCTCTTTGGCGCGGGAGTCTGGGTCGGTGGTGATGAAGGGTCCGTGATTCCGTGATTAGCGGAGGCTGGAAAGAACGGCTTAAAGTCGCTTTTCAGCAGCTATCTTTTACTATTACACCTGGTACCAGTTGGTACCGTCAGACATAAAGTCCTGCGAAGCGTACGAGTTATTGACCGAAACCGAAGCCGAGCCGTCGATCGTACCCGATGGCGGCATGACAGAGACAGTATTCGTGTCAGCACCGAGTTTCTTGACCCGGACATAAGCGCCATTGGCCGCCGCCGGTAACGTGATGATAAACCCGGATGACGCCGAGTTACAGATGACGAACTCACCGCTAGCGGCCGTGTAAGCGCCAGATTTCGCGACCGCCGTGTAAGCGCCACCACCACTGGCGGCAGTCGCCCACTTCACGCCGAGCGTCTGCGTACTGTCTACCGTCAGGACCTGGCCGTTCGTACCGACTGGAAGCCGGGTAGTCGAAGCGCCGTGGACGATGAGATCGCCCTTGGAAGTCGTCGGATCAGCGAACCCGCTGCTCGGCGTGCTCCAGCTAGCAGCCGTCGTACCAGTAGCGGTCAGGACCTGGCCTGAGGTACTCGGGGTATTAGAGACAGTAACACCATTGACCTTAGCCACAGTCGGGCTCGGCAAGGTACCAGAGAGGTCACCGCCAGCAGTCGCGCTGATAGTCGCCGCCGTGCCGAGACCTAAGTTAGTCCTCGCCGTCGAGGCTGAGTTCAAGTCAGAAAGATTATTGGCGATCGCGAGCTTCGTGCTGTCTGTCGTCGACGCGGTCGTCCAACTACCGTTACCCGTGCCGTCACTTGTGAGTACTTTGCCGATACCTGGCGTGCCGCCGGTCAGCTGGAAAGCCGCGGCGCTGACACTGGTACTGAACGTCTTAGCACCGGCCACTGTTTCGGTACCTGTGTTATGAACCACCGCCGTGTCGGTCGCTTTGGCCGATAAAGCCGTCGTCAGGCCACTGACCTTGCTCTGCGCGATCGCCGCGCTGGCACTTATTTGAGCATCGGTAATCGTCGTATTGGCTATCTTGGCGGCCGTTATCGCGCCGCTCGTGATTACCGGAGCCGCAGCGCTGCTGCCCGCACCTGCCAGATCGCCACCAAGCTGGATAAGTCCCTTCGCGCTGGCGCTGGCGTCAGAAATCGTTCCACTACTACTAGGGGTAGCCGGTATCCATTTACTAGAACCTGCGTTGTAACTAAGCACCTGTGTGTCCGCTGCGCCGCTGACATTGACATCGGTCAGGGCGGTTAGTGTCGTCGGACGGCTCAGCGCGGTGTCGATGTCGGCGTCGCGTCGTAGATTTCCGTTCGCAGGATCGAGAGCGACACTCAGGAAGTCGTTAAGGACAGTGCCCCAACTGCCGTCGTCGCCGCCTGGTGTTGGTAATCTGGACATGCTATTTTTAGTTCCTTTTTATATTTGGTTGTTTATCCTAAGGATAATCACTTTATGAGTAAATAGCAACTAGTTATCCACAGGCTCGTCTCGACTCGCGTCCGCCGTTTCTGTTGCCCGACGAAGCCCTGACCATACCAGTTACTCTAAGGGGTGATTTCCATTCTGAGCGCGGTCAGGGCGCCGCCGGCACCGATATGCCAGATCGTGTGCGGCAACACCGCAACGTTCACGGTATCTGCCGCGGAGGCGCTGCCATGATTATCGGTCACCACCAGTGAAAACGTGAGTGTACCACCGGTGAGAGTGGCGGGTGCAGTAAATGTCGGCTGCGCAACTGTTGAACTCGATAAGCTGACTGTGGTACCGGCAGTTTGTGTCCAGGCGTAGGTTATAGTGTCACCTACATCCGGATCAAACGAGCCACTACCATTCAGCGTAACCGTGGCAAATGGCTCCACCCCAGTTTGATCCGGCCCGGCGTTAGCGGTCGGTGTCTGATTGGCTCCCACGTACCCAACCGGTGTAAGCGTGCCGGTGCGCCACAAGACGTCATCGAACGTGACGTCGATGGTTTCGGACGTGTTCGAACCGAGCTGGCCGCGGAGAATATTCGAACCGGAACCTGCCGAGACGTTGGTCGCCGAGTAATTGAACAACAACGTAGACGGATCGGAAACCGCGTACAGCTGGCATTTTATCGTGCCGTCGGTGGTGGTAGTACCCGGACTGGTCTGAATTTCTACGCCGTATGCGGTGCCGGCCACCAGTGCGGACGCCGCCGTCGCCAGAATGGTGCCGCCAGCATCTTGGATTATCGGCTTGCTGGTCGAGTTGACACCGAACCGAGCGTTCGAGCCGAACGCCTGGTTAACGATCCACACCAGGCTGCGGCCCGCGCTCGGCAGCGAGTTCAGGGTGAAATTAACCCGGCACGCAAGCTGGCTGCTGGCGGTAAAACCCTTGTAACCGCGCCAAGCAGCTGCGGTGCCCTGCTGCCAGCGATAACCCAGGCTACCGTGTACCGCCCCAGCTGTTGAATAAATCGGGCTGCCGACAATATTATCAAACGCGCTGCCCGTGGTGACAGCGGCGCCACTGGTGCCTTCTTCGGCATTATAAGTACCATAATCGGTCATGGCGTATGGGCCCCAGAATTATAGGCCCAGACTTGTGTGGTGCCAGATGTGGTCGGCGCCGTGAGCGGTTGCCCCTGGATGGCTAGCGGTGTGTCCGCGTCATTGCTATAGACATTCGTCGAGTCAACGGTCGGCTGCGTCGACCATGAGGTGGTCGGGTCGTTCCGGATTTGTACGTACTGGCTAAACTCTTTGCCCTGGTCTGGGGTGATCCGGTTTTGTATGACTGTCACAGCTCCGCCCGGGTCAAACGCCTGCGCGCCACCGAAACGGATGGCGTTCGAACCATACTTGAACCAATTCCTCTGGACCGTTATGCCCGACAGCGCGTTCTTATTGTTCTGGATAATCATGCCATGGCAGTTCGGCCAGACCTGTTCGGCGTTCGGATCGGGGTTAGCCGTCGAATTCATCCCCGTCAGGGTGCTGAATTTCATTGCGATGGAGTTGCCGTCAACCAAGTGGTTCGTGCCGCCCATAATCTGCACACCGTCGTTATGTGACCAGTAGGCGGGGCTGCTGCCCGACTGATCCTGGTCGTCGGTGCGAAAGCCGGGATCGTGCAAATAATTACCCTGCACCTGCTGTGTACCACCCTTGATATAGACGAGGTCATTGGTGTCATGGATGTTATTGCGGTAGACTGTCGCGGACCCGCTATTGATCAGAACTCCCACCATCCACCACGTCGAATTGTCGGCACTGGTCGACGGGTCGTACTGGGTAATATGGTTGTATTCAAAAACGTTCCCGGTACCGGTGCTGCTTATCATGCCGTAGTGGCTGGAGTCGATGTAAGGATGGCCCGCGTAGCTAACAATTTCGCAGCCGCGGATAGTGACGTTGTTGGCGTCGACTCTGACTATGCCATGGATACGCTTACCCTCCACCACGGTACCGTCAGTAGTAATGATGAGGTCACCCTGCGACATATCAACTAGACTCGCGGAGGTATAGCCGAGCGCCCCGTAGCCGGTATTCGTCGCGTCTGGCTGGGTTGTTCCAAGGGTAAACGGGATGCCGCTCAGCGGCGTGCGGCTACGCGATTTCCAGAAACTATCTGTGTCGAGCCGGTAGACTTGCAAGCTCATCTCGCGCCCTACCCCGCCGTAAACAAAATATCACCAGCGAGCGCGAATGACGGCGTAGACGTATCGACTTTATTGACCGCGAACATCCGCACGTCGGTGCGCGAAGTGGGACGCGTCGTAATAGTATTGCCCGCTTCGTCGAGCCAGTTCGTGCCGTCGTAGTGCACGGTAAAGACCGAACCGGCCGGGAGATTGGCATAGGTAGGAGCACCGCCGGTAGCGGCCGCGTTCTTCCACTTGGCCAGGGTACCGTCATAGGTCAGGACTTGACCGTCCGTAGGATTACTGAGGGCGACATCCTGGGATGTGCTGATCTTACTGCTGCCGCTGCCGCCGCCACCGAATGACATAGGGTCCCCTCTTGTTACTTATGCTAATAGTAATGTCCCGTAGCGATTATTGCAAGCTGCCTTCGGGTGCGCGTACCGGCTGCCTGCCAGTTTACTAACCGAAATCATACGATATCCCGGAGCGTTACCCCACTCGCCTCACTGCCATTTTGGATTACCCCGCGCAGTGTCGCCCCCGAAACCTCGACGCCATTCTGGATCACACCTCGCAGGGTGGGCACTGTCGAAACGGTACCGGGCTGGAGCTCAAGCGCGAAGCCTTGCGCATTCGTTGACGACGCATTCCAAGTTGCGGTAGTAGATCCGCTGACCGTCCCCGCAGTCCCCATCACTAGGCTGGTGACGACGTCAGAGCAGTTCGCGCCTCCCGGACTAGCAGCCCCGAACTGGCTCGCCTCCACTTGGGTGACTGCTCCCGTCACGCTACAGGTCGTAGAAACCGCCGATGCACGGTCCTGGAACGCAAACAACACTAGTGAGCTGCCATATTCGGTTGTCAGGGGACCGGCCACCGCCGTCGTACCAGTGCCAGACCGCACATTACGGGCCCCCAACTGGTAACCGGCGGTCTGATAGCCACGATACCAAGCGACCAGTATGACCGGTACGAGCACATGCGCGAATGTAATGTTTAACGTGTCACCGGCCGAAACACCCGACAGCAGGGCCGCAGCTCCAAGTCCATTCGTATAACTACTCAGTCCGAATAAGCTGGTGACCGAAACCGTGCCGGCACTTGAGGTGGCATTTATCGTATCACCCGGCGTTCCCGCACCAGTCGCGGTGAGCACTAGCGCAACATCAGTAGGCACTACCCCGGCCGGAACGGTGTGCGGAAACGACGTTCCACTGGCTGCAGGAATCGACCCGACCGATGCGACAAAACTCATGCCGGAAGCTCAAAAATCAGCGTGCCATCCGGCAATCCCGCCGGCGCCGCTGCGCCATGAGCCACGACCACACAAGGCGCTATCGCGGTTCCCTTGGTCGACGACGATGTGCCACCAACCCGTACCACGCCGTCCCAGCCAACACCCCAGAGAGTCGGTGAATTACTGACGCCCGTACGGCGATCAACGACTTCGATGGCCGAACTGGTAGAAGGTGACGACAAACTGTCCGAGCGAACGGCGCGCACCAGCGCGTCACCCCATGAATACCCACCGGTACCGCGCAGTGCACCCCACTCATTCAACCAGGATGCCATGGCCGTACCGACCCACACTTCGCGCATATTCGACCAAGTGGTCGTCAGGGCGGTTGTCAACCGCCGCGTCCAGACCGGCGTGCCTGGGTTACCAGCCGGTGACACATCAATAGTTACTTTGGCGTCGAGTGCCGCCTGCTGCGCCGTGCTCACCGGCTTGGCGGTATCAGCCGTGTTATCCACGTTCCCGAGTCCCACGTCGGCGGCCACCAAGACCACCGCCCCGGTCTTACCGGCAACACTCGTCACAGCCCCGCCACCGGCCGCGTTCTTCCACTTGGCCAGGGTACCGTCATAGGTCAGGACTTGACCGTCCGTAGGATTACTGAGGGCGACATCCTGGGATGTACTTATTTTGCTACTGCCGGTGCCGCCGCCTCCGAATGACATAGTGCTGCTCCTTATAACCGTTAGCTTTACTGTAGCACTAGCGCAGCCGCTTGGCTACTTCCTCCGCCAAGTGCTTATACGCCCGTGCCCCTTTGCTCCACTTATCGTGCTCAAAAATCGTCCGGCCATAGCTCGGCGCCTCGGCCAGCCGCACGTTGCGCGGAATCACCGTCTTGAACACCTTGTCACCGAAATGTTGTGCAACTTCGGACTGGACTTGTTCACTGAGGGTCGTGCGCTTATTGAACATTGTCAGCACCACGCCCATGATCTCGAGGCGCGGGTTCAGCCCGGAACGCACCAGCTGGATCGTCTGCAATAATTGCCCCAGCCCTTCCAGCGCGAAATACTCCGATTGCACGGGGATGAGCACATGATCGGCAGCTGTCAGAGCGTTGATAGTCAGGAGTCCCAACGCCGGGGGGCAATCGATGATGATGACGTCGGCCGCGACCGTCCGGAGCGCCGCCCGCAGTCTGTGCTCGCGTTCCGCCACGTTCACCAGATCGACTTCGGCGTTCGCCAGACCGGCGTTCGCCGGCAGAACGAACAATTGCTTGTTGCTTGTCGGCCGGACTATCGTCGCCGGGTCGACGCCATGAACCAGTACGTCGTACAATGTCGACTCCAGGGTCTGCTTGTCGATACCAAGGCTGCTGGTGGCGTTTCCCTGCGGATCCAGATCCACCAACATCACCCGTCGTTTGCCGTTTGCTAACTGGGCGGCCAGATTGACGGCGGTCGTCGTCTTGCCGACCCCGCCTTTCTGATTCGTGACCGCGATTATTGTTTGTATCACCTTGTTTCCCTTTTGCTTATATATAAGTATAGCAGTTCTCGAGCAGCAGCGCGCCGTAGATAAGCAGCCCTCAACTCACCCCCGGCCCGGACTCCTCACGACACCCCGCCCAGACTCCCGCGCAAGAGAGGAGGTGGAGAGAATAAGGATCGAGGGAGCGCCCGGGCCCCCGGGCGCTCCCGAGTTCGCAGCTCAAAGTCTCCGACTAGCCCGGAAAGCCCGAGCAGCGATTCGAATACGCCCGGCCGTCTTGCAGACAGCCGAGCGTATTCTCACTCCTTGTTCTCTCCACCCCCACTCTTGCAGTGTCCGGGCGGGGTGGTATGAGAGGCCTATGGGGTCTGGGTTTTCTTGGTTTCCACAGCCCTCATAGTACTAGCCGTATAGTACTAGTACGATACGATCGCCTAAGTATTGAGTCCCCCGGGCATGCCTTTCGATTAGCCATGAATTCGGCGCGTCGCCACTTCTGAACCCAGCCAACGCGAAAAGCCCTACTTTTGGAAGGTAGGGCTTACAGGCCGAGCGACCTGGCCATAGGACGTCACGGCTCTCAAACGGGACGTCGTAAAATAAGCGGTTCTCTACACCGCTTTGAGTATCGGATCGTTCATAATCGAACGTCTTAACAGTTCTTGCTGTTTGCGTTCCAGATGCGGTAATTGCTTGAGCAACCGGTCATCTTGTTTTTTACGGTCTCGCTTCATGTCGAGAGCTCCTTTTGTGTTTGTTTTTGTTTTTTGTTTGGGGGTTACCAGAGAGCGGGCTCGCTCACCTGTCGCTGGTAGCCTCCCCACCAGGCTCGACTCGTTATTTTGACGATGTCAGTCCGGCAATCTGATCTATTTTTGTGTTTGTAAGATCTAAAAGTCATTGTAAGCGCTCGGCTGTAGCCTTGTAAACGCCATTTCGGGTCTATTTGTAGCGCTAATTACCACCATTTTTAGATCGTTGAGCCATGGAGGATACCCAGCCCTGCCCCTTTTTGCCGGCCGATCTGCGTTACTCGAGGTTATTAATGTAGGTAATCCACTGGTTACTATCGAGTGTAAACGGCGCCTGGATAAAGCCAAGGAGGTCGCGGATACCGAACACTACCGTCTGCGAGCCGTATTTATTGTTGGTTTGGATGTATGCCGTGCCCCAGCCGGTCTTGATGGCAGTGGTCGCCTTGAGTGATTTGGCAACTTTGTCGACGGCAGCCTGGCCGGTACCCAGCGGACCACCCGAACGCTGCTCGCTGACGGTAAACTGTTGGCCTTTGATGGTATCGAGAAAACTGTAACTCTGCTTGGTTTTGTCGTATTTGCTGTGCGTGCCGTCAGGGGTCAGGAGTTCTTGCTTGGTCGCCGGAACGGCCGGGACGTACGGGGGGAGCTCGAGCGTACCGGTGCGGCCCGGATTGGCCAATGACTGCTTGGGGTGGGCCGCGGCCTGGCGATCAAGCTGGTGTTTGCGTATCGCCAGCCCGACCCAGCCACCGAAGATAACGAGCAGGATAATCAGCGTCGTGATGGCTTGGCGCAGGCTGATATGCGCGCGCAGCCACCGTCCGGCGGCCCGGAGGCGGCGAAATTCGGGCTTGGCGAATTGGATATCGATAGATAACTTACCCTCGCGCGGCGGCTTGGCTACCGGAGCGGTGGCGGCCGGCCGGTCAAGCTTACGCGCCGGCACTGACGCCGGCCGGGCAGCCATGTCGGGACGAACCGCCCGGCGGATCGGTGGCGGGACAGCGCGTTTCGGAGGCGTCGTAAAGTCCAACATCAGTTATCGCTTATTATACCGTAAGCGTAAATCTCCCGGCGAACGGCAATTGAAAAGCACGGATGGTGGCCAATCATCCGTGCTTTTTTTGGTTTATTTGAATCGTTCGTCTATTTTCGCTATTTGTTTTTGGTTTATCCGAATCGGCTCGTTTGGAGCGTTCAGACCACTAAGAACAGCGGGTCGTTCAGGATCTGTTGCCGCATCCGAAGCTGCTTGCGACGATCACTGTACGACAGCCGCTTGAGCAAGCGGTCATCTTGCTGCTTGCGAGGCCGTTTCATGATTGTTGGTGTGTTTGTTAGAGTTGTCATTTTTTTGTCTATCTATCGTTTCGCTTATTTTTGTTTTTGATGCAGCCAAATCGGTCGCTGGCCACGGCGGTGGTCGGTTTGGCTGATAGGTGTGAGAGATGAGATGTGTCATGGTGTTTGTTACTGGCTCGTGTATTGGAAATTAATGTTTCCGGCGTAGGCGTTGCCGTTGCTCATGGACGTGACATCGACCTTGAAGACGATGGTGTTGCCGGCGGCGAAGGAACAGTTGGATGGGTCGGCGCTGCCGCTGGCCGTGCCGGTCTGCCAGCTGGTCTGGACCCCTGATGACACGCTGACGGCACTGCCACAGGCAGTCATCGTGCCGCCGACGTTCTTGTAGGCGGTGTACTGGACGCTGTTGCTGGTGGCATCGGACTTGCCGAGCATGGTAGTGGCACCGGCGACGAAATTCTTGAAGTTGCTGGGCAACTTGTACGAAACGTAAATACTAAAGGTTTGAGTGCTGCCAGAGGTGCTGGTCCACTTGTAGAAATTGTTGGTTTCACCGCTGCCACAGATTGTTGGTTGGCCAGAGCTGCCGTCATTGATGTTGAGATCGTCGGAGCAGAGATCGGCCGTCATCGTACCACTGCCGCTCCCGTGCAGGACCGCCCCGGCGTACTCGGGTGCCAGCGTGACGCTGGTGTTGGGCGCTACACCACAAGCGCCCCAACGGGTGCCGTTATAACACTGGAAGCTACCGGCGGTAGTGTCGAAGTACATCGAGCCGGCCATAGCGGCGTTACTACCGGTGAACGGATTGCCGGCGTAGGTGTCGAGCTGCAGCAGAGTCAGGCTCTGGCTGGTAGCCCCGCCGATGTGAATGATGGCGCTATTCTTGGTAGCGGAACTGTTCTGCGAGACGATGCTGAGGTTATCGACATAGATACTGCGCGCGGTGCTGTCAGTCTGGTAGATCGCCAGATAGGCGGAGGCGGTCGTGGTCGTGGCGGTCGTGATCATGATACAGGTGAACTTCGTGAAGGCGGTCGTACTGAGCGTGGCGTTCGTACCGGCGGCGCACGTGGCGTTGTTGCTGGTCGTGCCATCGGGACTAAAGACGACCGCCAAATTGGCATTGCTGAGGCTGGCCGTCGCGGTCCGGATAGAGAAGCTGACGTTGTAGGTGGTGTTCGCCGAGACGGCAGTCCCGACGGTATCACGCAGACCCTGGGTAGCGCCAGTGGTAACTGCTTTCGCGCTGGCAGTACCGGCGGCAAAGATGGTCGCGTCGCGGCTGAGGGTCGCCGAACCATGCGCCGCCCAGCTGGTCGGTGTGGTGCTGCCCAACTCCGCGCCGCCGTTAACGGCGACGTTGGCGGTCCCGTTCGTGTTGAGGTCATCGACACCGAACACACTGGCGCCGGAGGAGTTGTTGATCGTAAAGGCAGTAGTACTATCACTGTTCGATTGGATACCGACGCTCGTAGCCTGGATAAGCGTGTTGACGACGTTGCTACTACCGAGATTAATGCTAGTAGCGGTGGTCGTACCGATATTCAGCGGACCGGCGCTCACGGCGTCTACCGTCGGTGTCAGGACGCTACTGCTAAAGCTGCCACTGCCACTGACATTCAAGGCATTACTGCCGCTGCTGGTTCCGATACCGATGTTTCCGGCGAAGTAGTTGAACGCTGTCGAGCTGTCGTAGATAGCGTAGTTGCCAGTCGTGCCCGCTCCGCCCGATCCGCCGTTACCCTGGATGTACAGCCCGTAGTTACTAGTGGTGCCGGCCCCGGAGCCGTTCGGCACGTTCAGGCTGATCCCGTAGTTGTTCACCGTGCCGCCAGCGCCGGCCGCGGCGGTCGTGGTCGTGATATTCAAGCTCTTGTTCGTTATTGTGCCACTCGTCGTCCCATCCCCGTTGGCGCTGCCAGCGATATTTATACCGTTGTAACTGCTGAAGTACTGGCCAGCCGAACCAAAGGTCGGTGCCTGGACGGAAATCGCAGTGCCGGAGGTGATGGGGTTGGCACCACTGTAGCTGGAATCAATGCCGATGCGGTCGTTGAAGCCGGTGACGGTGGAGATGTCGATGCTCCCACCGACCGTAGCGACGTTATTATGGCCATAGATGTTGGCGATTGACGAACTGGTTGGGGCGTACAGAACGGTATTGTCGAAACCGTAAATCGTGCCACCGCCGTAACTCGAGCTGAAGGTGGTGGCTGACCTGACGATGGTGTTCAGACTGGTAGTGAGCGTCCCGCTGCCACCAAGGAACGCTGTGCCCTGCAGGTTGATGGCTACGCCGCCTTTACCGATATTGACGCTGCCGGCAGTGGTCGTGCCAAGATTAAGCGCCCCGGCCGTAGCGGTATCGAGCGCGCCCCCGCCGGCAACCTGTAAATTACCGGCGATACCGGTCCCAGAGATATTGAAGTTCCCAATCTGCGCAGTACCCGGCGGCGTGCCACCTTGGAGCTGCAGGAAGCTGCCGGCCGCGCCCTCTGATGTCAGTAAGTGATACGTGCCGGCCGCGCCTTGGTCTTGGACCACGAAGTTCTGGTCGCCGCCGGTCGGTGCTTGCAGGCTGAAGGCCGAGGTGTAGCCGGTAGTAGCGTTGTACTGCGAAACCTTCCCGGCCGCGAACGCGTAGGGGGTGCTCGTCAGCTTCAGCCGCGGAGTCATCTCGGCATCGTTAGGCGTACACGAACCAAACGAACAGCTCCCCGTCCCCCGCACGGTCATGCCCAGATACAAATCCTGGTCCCAGTTGATGGTCGACGGGAAGGCCGTGACCGAACCCAGGTTAGCGCTCAGATAACCATTCTTGACGGTGATGCCCTGGCTGTTCGTGTTGAGATGATCCTCAGTCCAGAGGGCGCTGCCGCCGCTGAGACCGGTGTAGAGTTTGAACTCGACGTTATAATCGCCATCGGCCGCGATCGCGCCGGCGGCGCTGGACAGCCGGGCCTGGAAGTTGATGGTACCGTTCGTATCAGCCGCCGTCTTCCCAGGGTGCGCTAGACCCAGCCCCGTCACCATCGCTACTAACACCACCAACCCTGCGGCCAATAACCGGCCTTGGCCGGTGCGCTCAGGGGTTTTGCGAAGTAGTGCAGTTTGGTTCGAGCTCGAGAATTCCTGAATCGAGTTCAGGACAGGCTCCGCTTGAGCCGTACTCGAGGGTACGGGGAGTGCGAATCGGAGAGATCGGGCCAAAATGTGCTGCTTCCCAAAAGCCCTTAGAACGCCCACAAGCACCCTTCCGACTTCCGTCTCGAGGGTGCTTGTAAACAGTTTCCGTTTTTCAGGTGTTTGTGTGGGCATTTAGGGTTTTGGTTTTGGTTGTTTGTTGGGGCAGAAGCTTTTGCGATGCTCCTGTCTAGCTATGATTATCCTCTGTACCCCTTATGGCTTCAATACTTTTCTGAACAAAAAATATGTGCGCTTTCGAGTTTCATTTGGTCTAAAAATCTGTGGTCAGGCGTTGTGATTATTAATACTATTACTGTGTGCATCTGTTAAATTTCGTCTTCTACTTTTCGGTCAGCCCTAAAAACTGTAGAATTTCATTGATATTAATACTACGTTGTGTATACGACATCTATATTTATCCACAGGCTATTTGGGCGCTGCTCCGGCTATTCTCAGCCAAATAAATACCGCCCTGTCGGGCGGTATTTATGAACACAAAATATAGCTTAGGCTATGCTGGTGATCTTGAGGGTCGTCTGGTGTTGACGGTGACCCCGGACAGTGTGCACGCGCTTTTTCGCCTTGTAGCGGATAGAGGTCACTTTGTCGGCTTGGACGTCCTCGGCGACGACGTCAGCCGACACCTTGATCTTATCGACGGCTGGAGCACCGACACTGACCTTGTCGCCATCGATGACGAGCAACGCGTCAAAGCTCAGCTTGCCCTTTTCGGCCTGAACCAGCTCGACATTCAGCGTTTCGCCTTCAGCGACGAGATACTGCTTACCGCCGGTAGTAATGACTGCTTTCTTCATCTAAAACTCACTTCTTTAGAAATTTAGTAACTCGATAGAGTGTAACAGATATGGCCGTACCTGTAAAGGCACTCATGACCCGACGCTCGGATAGCACACTGCATCAAAAAGCCTTTCCTTAATCTGAGCCCGGACACTACGAGAGTGGGGGTGGAGGGAATAAGAGAGTGAGAATACACCCGGGAACGCCGGGTGCATTCGAGTTGGCAGCTTGAGCTTTCTGAGCTAATCGGAGATCTTTAGCTGCGAACTAGGAGTGCCCGGCTTCCTTGCAGGAGGCCGGGCACTCCTCCGATCCTTATCTTCTCCACCCCCTCTTTG
>Ga0070679_100002394_pt1 | contig 16999 bp, 15 predicted proteins | sample KBSC63BmetaG_FD_65652 | JGI IMG/M metagenome (GOLD analysis project Ga0070679, IMG submission 65652) | Corn rhizosphere microbial communities from Kellogg Biological Station, Michigan, USA - KBS C6-3B metaG | ecosystem: Host-associated > Plants > Roots > Rhizosphere | place: USA: Michigan... | reverse complement strand
CGTGGATGTTGCCCAGCAGGAAGCGCAACGTGTTGCGCAGCTTCTTGTAGTTCTCGCCGACGCGCTGCATCAGGTTTTCACTCGCCGCCACGTCTTCACGGAAGTCGACACTCGCGACCCAGAGACGAATGATCTCGGCGCCGAGACGGTTGGCGACGTCGACAGGATCGACGCCGTTGCCGAGGCTCTTGGAGAAGGCGCGCCCCTGTTCATCGAGCGTCCAGCCGGACGTGGCGACCATCTTGTACGGCGCGGCGTCGCGGATGCCGACGGCGTTGAGCAGTGAGGAGTGGAACCAGCCGCGGTGCTGGTCGCCACCTTCGGTGTAGAGATCGGCGGGGAAGTGGAGCTCGGGCTCGACCTCAAGCACGGCGTGCCAGCTTGCGCCGGACTCGAACCAGACATCGAGGATGTCCATTTCCTTGCGGAAGTCCATGACCGCGTCGCAGTTTTTGCAGGCGGTGCCGGGCGGCAGAAGCTTCTCTTCCGAGTACGTGTACCAGGCGTCGGCGCCTTCGCGGGTGAAGAGTTCCACGACACTCGCGTTGATGGCGGGATCGTTGAGCGGCGTGTGGCACTTCTGGCACATGAAGACGGCGATCGGCACGCCCCAGATGCGCTGCCGCGAGATGCCCCAGTCGGGACGCTCGGCGATCATGTTGGAGATGCGGTCTTCTCCCCACGCCGGGTCCCAGACCACGGCCTTGATTTCGTCGAGCGCACGCTGGCGGAAGGTAGTGTTGCCGCCCTGCATGGACTCCATTGGGGTTTCCATGGCGATGAACCACTGCTCGGTGGCGCGGAAGATGAGCGGGTTATGGCAGCGCCAGCAGTGCGGGTAGCTGTGATGGATGTCTTCGGCGGCCAGCAGGGCGCCGCGCTCGCGCAGGATGTCCTTGATGATGCTGTTGGCCTTGAAGACGAACATGCCATCGTACTCGGGCAGACCGTTGCGGAGCTTGCCTTGCGCGTCAACGTTGCAGGTGAGCGGAAGACCATAGCGCTTGCCGGTCTCGAAGTCGTCGGGGCCGTGGGCCGGGGCGGTGTGGACGGCCCCGGTGCCCTGGTCGACGGTGACGTAGTCGGCGTTGACGCCGAGGATTTCGCGGTCGAGAAAAGGGTGCTGGAAGGTGGCGCGGTCGAGATCCGCGCCGTTGAAGCGGGCGATCACGGCGTCTTCGGAAGACAGACCCCCGAGCTTGAGATGGCACTTCTCCACGACGGTCTTCAGCAACTCTTCGGCGACGATGTAGACGGCGTCTTCGATCTGCACGCCGACGTAGTCCAGCGTGGGATTGAAGGCGACAGCCATCGAGGCCGGCAACGTCCACGGGGTGGTCGTCCAGATGATGGTGTAGACATCTTTGCCATGCAGTTTTGAGGAAATCTTCTCTGGCGGCGAGGTCAGTTTGTATCTGACGTAGACGCTCGGCGAGGTGTGCATTTCGTACTCGACTTCAGCCTCGGCGAGGGCGGTGTGGTCGTGCGAGCACCAATAGACGGGCTTGAGCCCCTTGTAGACGAAACCCTTCTCGTAGAAGCCGTAGAAGGTTTCAAGAATGCTGGCTTCATAGGGGAAGTCCATGGTGGCGTAGGGCTTGTCCCAGCGGCCGAAGACGCCGAGGCGTTTGAACTGCGAGCGCTGCAGGTCGAGGAACTTCTGGGCGTACTCGCGGCAGGCGCGGCGGACGGCGACAGCGGGCATTTCCAGCTTCTTGCCGCCGAGTTTCTCATCGACTTTGATTTCGATGGGCAGGCCGTGGCAGTCCCAGCCGGGGACATAAGGGGCGTCGAAGCCGGCCATGGTCTTGGTCTTGACTACGAAGTCTTTGATGCACTTGTTGAGAGCATGGCCGAGGTGAATCGCCCCGTTGGCGTACGGCGGTCCGTCGTGGAGGATGTATTTGGGGGAACCTTGGCGGGCACTCCGGATTTTTTCGTAGAGGCCTGTGGATTCCCACTCGGCGAGGCGCGCCGGCTCATTCTGCGGCAGGTTGGCCTTCATGGCGAACTGGGTTTGCGGCAGGTTCAGGGTTTGTTTCAATGTTTTGGCTTCGGGTACTTCCGGCATCCGGGCTCCATCGTTTGTTGCGTCGTGTGGCGTACTCAGAGCAGCGCTCAGCAGCGTCTGCTCCAATCTCCTATTGTAAAGGCGTCAGAGAGATGTGACAGGGATGTGACGAATGCGAGACTGTTTGCACTGTTTGCGCGTCTAATATGTCTGGAGTAGCTTCCATCGGACTCTATAGAATGGAAGGACAGAACGAAGCTGTCGTTGAGCGAGTGGTGTTGCTGCGGCGGCGCTTGGACGACCCCGATTTCTTATGGCCCATACCGAACTCTTGCCACCTGAACCCGAGACTGCAGAACGCTCTCTACCGACGCTCACTCCGGCCGATGAAGCCCCGCACCTGGGTACCGAGCTGAAGGAAGAGGGGATTTTCACCTCCCTCGTCGCCAGCATTCGCGACACGTTCTTTGCTCCGAAGCTGCCGCCGCTGGTGCTCGAGTCGAAGCCCATCTACACCAAAGACCCGATGGCGACCAAGATGAGCCGGTCGTCGATTGCGACTTCGATCGCGTTCTACGCCGTGCTGATTTTGCTGTTCGCGCTGCTCTTGAAGAAGGGTGTGCAACTGGCTGCGCCGCCCAAGACGACATATGCGTCGATCGATATTCCACCACCGCCTCCTCCAGTGGCCCCGAAGGCGGAAAAGATTGGCGGCGGCGGCGGACAGAAAGGCCCCACTCCGGTAACGCAGGGGCATCTGCCGAAGCTGGCGCAGCAACAGATCGTTCCGCCCAAGGCGCCCCCGGTGGAACCGGCGAAGCTGGCCGTGGAGCCGAGTGTGGTTGTGCAGAAAGATCTGAAGATGGCCGACAACAAGATGCCTGACCTGGGCGTTCCCAACTCGAACCTGAAAGGGTTCTCGATGGGCAACGGCAATGGGAGCGGCATTGGCTCAGGCAACGGAAGCGGTATTGGGCCGGGGTCGGGTGGCAACACCGGCGGTGGCGTAATGCATATCGGCGGGTCGATTCGTCCGCCGAGCGTCGTCTTCCAGGTCGATCCCGAGTTCTCGGAAGAGGCGCGGAAGGCGAAGTTCTCCGGCAACGTACAGGTCTATCTGATCGTCGACGAGCAGGGGAACCCTTCGCACGTGAAGGTGGTGCGTGGCGTAGGCATGGGATTGGACGAGAAGGCCGTCGAGGCTGTGCGGCAGTACAAGTTCAAGCCGGCGACGCAGAATGGCAAGCCCGTCAAGGTTGACCTGTACATCGAGGTAAACTTCCAGATTTTCTAGAGGCAGGGATTGGAACGACGAAGTCCGCCGATCGAGGGCGGGCTTTGTTGTCTTAAGCGATAACAGGCTGCGTGGCTTCGAAGGTCATGTGCTCGGCGGGGCTGCCGGTAGTGGCTTTCCAGGCGAGGAAGAGTTTGCCGTAGCTGGCGGTAGTGGTGTCTTCGATAGCTACGCCGAGACGTTCGATGATGGTGTCGATCCAAGCGGGGTCGCCTTCGAGTTCGGCCCAGGTGCCGATGGGTGTCTCGTCGAGGACCAGATGGCCGGGGGTATCGATGGAGGCCCACTCGGTGCGGAACTTGTCGTAGTGAAAGACGGGTCCGTAGCCAAGCTGGAGAAAGATTTCGGCGAGGGCGTCGCAGTCGTCGATACCGCTTTCGGTTTCAATCCGGGTTTTGTAGCGGGTATCGGCCACCGAGCCGGCGGGCACGCGCTTGTGGGTCACCGTGCAATGGCTGCCGTAGGTGCGCAGGCGGAGGATTTGTCTGCGGGTCTGGAGGTCGCGGGTGGGCGTGTCGTAGAGAGTGTTCCGCTCCAGCGTGCGTTCGGTTTGGAGACGGAAACCGAGAGCCTCAACCTGGCGGCTGAAAGCTAACGGGTCGGAGACGGGGAACTTGAGTTCGATCTCGGCACCCTGCATGGGTGTCAGTATACGGGCAATGTTACAGGGCGAAACGGATACCATGAATTTATGAGCATTACTTTACGTTTCGACCCGGCGCGTGCGGGTGATTTGGAGCAGGCGGCGGCAATTCTGCGCCGCGGTGGAACGGTCGCGTTTCCTACCGAGACGGTGTATGGTCTGGGGGCCAACGCGCTGGACGCGGACGCCGTCGCGAGGATCTTCGCAGCGAAGCAGCGGCCTGCGTGGGACCCGCTGATCGTGCATCTTGCGGAGGCTGCGCAGGCGGAGACGGTGGCGGAGGTGAGTGAGCTTGTACGGGCGCTGGCTGAGGCATTCTGGCCGGGGCCGCTGACGCTGCTGCTGCCGCGGCTGGCGAACATTCCCGACGCGGTACCGGCAGGGCGGCCGCTGGTGGGAGTGCGGGTGCCGGCACATCCGGTAGCGTTGGAACTGCTCCGACTGGCCAGGGTTCCGGTGGCTGCGCCGAGCGCGAATACCTTCGGGCACACCAGTCCGACGACGGCGGCGCATGTGCTGGCCGATCTGGATGGCCGGATCGATGCCGTGGTCGATGGCGGAGCGACTACGGTTGGAGTGGAGTCGACGGTGCTCGACCCCGAAAAGATGGTGGTGTATCGGCCGGGTGCGGTGACGCTGGAGCAGATCGCGGCGGTGTGTGGTGTGTCGCCGACCCTCTACGTTGCGCCTGTGATCGCGGAGCCGCGCGAGGCCATGCCCGCACCGGGAGTAGGGATTCGGCATTACGCTCCGCGGGCGAAGGTGGTCCTGGTGGAGGGAACTCCGGATGCGTTGCAGAGCGCCGTCGATGCGGCGGAAGGAAAGCGCATCGGCGTGATGAAGCCGGATGGGTGGATGCTCGTTTCAGATGCAGGAATTTTTCGGTGGGGAGATTGGGAGTATCCCGAAGAGCTTGCAGCGCTGCTGTTTGCCGGACTGAGGGAGCTGGATGACCGCGGGGTGGAGGAGATCATTTGTCCTATGCCGCCCGTGAGCGGGGTGGGGCAGGCGATTCGGGACCGGCTGGAGAAGGCGGCGCGGGAGAGTTAGGCCGCACCAGAATAAAAGCCCTCACGGAAAGCTCGCAAAGTCAGCCAAGTTTCGCAGAGGGTTCCGTGGCGAAACTTGGCGCCTTTCTTTGCGAACTTTGCGTGAGGGCACTCCTATCCCGGGCACTTCTGCCATTCCCAACAACATCCGGGTACGGCGCGGGCTTGGACTTCGCTCCGTCGGCTGCTGTATACAAGAGTGGCCCCTTGTCAGAGCGGTTTTGGAGGTAGTGTGGTGGTCTTTGGTGCGATTCTCGTGATGGCGATGGCGGGTCTGGCGGCGAAGCCGGCAGTGACGGTAGCGGCGGATGGCTCAGCAGACTTCAAGACCGTGCAGGCGGCGGTCGATGCCGCGCCGGAACAGGGTGAAGTAATCCGCATCAGGCCGGGTGTTTACAAGGAAAAGCTCGCGATTCCGCAGAACGGCATCGAACTGCGCGGGTTGGGACAGAAGCCGGGTGACGTAGTGCTCACGTACGATGACTCCGCGAAGAGTGCGGGTGGGACCGGCAAGTCGGGCAGCGTAACCGTTCGGGGCAATGACTTTATCGCGGAGAACCTGACCATCCAGAATGACTGGGAAAAGACCCACGAGCGCATGGGTGAGGGAGCGCAGGCCGTGGCGCTGAATATTTCCGGCGACCGCGAGGTGCTGCGGCATGTGCGGCTGCTGGGCTACCAGGACACGCTGTATGCAGGCAGTAACACGTGCCACGCGAAAGAAGACGTAGGCAAGCCCTGCCAGGCGGCGCGGATGTTGTTTGAGGATTGCTATATCGAAGGCCACGTCGACTTTATCTTTGGCGACGCTAAGGCCGCCTTCAGGAACTGTGAAGTGCACGGCATGACGCACCCGGTGATCGCGCTGACGGCGCAGAGCAAGCTGTTTCCGGAAGAGGACTCGGGGTATCTGTTTTTGGATTGCACGATCACGGCGGATGTCGCGGTCGACAAGGTCTACTTTGGCAGGCCGTGGCGGGCTTACTCGACGGTGTATTTCATCAACTCCGATGTGAAGGGTACGGTGATTCAGCCCGAGGGATGGATGGAGTGGAAGAATCCCGATGGGACCGGCAAGCTGGCAACCAGCACCTACGTGGAGTTCAACACGCATGACGTGAACGGGCCGGTGAAGACAAACAAGCGCATCGCGCCGTCGAAGCAGTTGACGAAGGGCGAGGTTGCGAAGATTTCTGTGGCGAGCTGGTTGGCGGGGACGGATGGGTGGAAGGCTGAGGCGGTGCGGTAAGACGTAAAAGCCTTGACGCAAAGTGCGCAAAGTTGAAATGCGAAGTTTCGCGAAGTAGAACCGGATCGGAGATGGAATGCGTAAGGCGCTGGTTGGGTGTTTGTTAGTCGGGGCGACGTTGGGTGTGCGGGCGCAGGATACGCGGACGGTGACGGAGCCGGTGATTCCTGCGGTTTGTGCGACCTTGAAGGCCGTGTTGGCTGCGCCGTCGGGGATTGTGGCTGAAGATGAGAAGAAGCTGGATACGGAGCGCGTGCAGAAAGCGATCGATGGATGCGGTGAAGGCAAGGCGCTGAAATTGGCTGCCGATGGAGCACACAATGCGTTTCTGATTGCGCCGATTACGCTGAAGTCCGGCGTGACGCTGCTGGTAGATAAGGGCGTGACGCTGTACGGCTCGCGCGATCCGAAGGACTACGAGGTTTCTTCGGGAGCCTGCGGCATCGTCAACGAAGGCGGCAAGGGATGCAGGCCGCTGATCTCTGGCAAACATGCGGTTAACGCGGGCATCATGGGCGATGGCACGATCGACGGCCGGGGCGGGTCGAAGATGATTGTCGACGGAAAGATGCAGGGCAAGACCTGGTGGGACCTTGGCGAGGACGCGCGCAAAGGCGGCCATCAGCAGGTGCCGCGACTGATCGTGTTGGATGGGTGCGACAACTTTACGCTGTACCGCATCACGTTGAAGAACGCGGCGTTTTTCCATGTCACCTACAGCAATGGCGATGGATTTACGGTGTGGGGATTGAAGATCGACACACCAAAAACCGCGCGAAATACCGATGGCGTCGATCCCGGATCGTCGAAAAATATTACAGTCACGCAGTCCTATATACGCACCGGCGACGACAACATCGCGATCAAAGGCGGCAGCGGGCCGGTGACGAATATGACCGTCATCCACAACCATTTTTATTATGGGCACGGGATGTCGATCGGGTCGGAGACGCAGGCGGGTGTCAGCAAGCTGCGGGTCTCAGACCTGTCGCTCGATGGCACCGACGCGGGCGTTCGTATCAAGTCGCAGGAAGCCTATGGCGGCCTGGTGCACGATGCAGTGTACGAAGACATCTGCATCCGCAGCTCGAAGGCGCCGATCCAGTTGGACACGAATTACCAGGCAAACCCGAAGCCAGGCAAGGGGCTGATTCCGGTGTTCAACGACATCACATTGCGCAATGTACGAATTTCGGGCGGCGGCAAGATCCAGTTGAACGGGTTCGACGCAACGCACCGGATTGGTATCCAGTTCGACGGCGTGATGCTGACGGACTCACCGGCGCTGTATAAGTTCGCGGTCAACCACGCGGACATCACGCTGGGGCCGGGGCCTGTGAACTTTCAGACGACAGGAACGGATTCGACCGTGCGAGGTGCGGCGGATAAAGGCACGCTGGATTCGTGCGTGGCGAAGTTCGTGCCATTCCCGGAGAAGTAGGTTACTCGCCGAGCATAAACCGCTGGATGTGATGGGCGCGTCCGGTGGCCCCGTCGCAGGAAATGAGCGTGGCGCACATTTTGGGGTTGCCCTTGGCGGCTTCGAACTTGCCGGGCATCCCGGTGAGGAAGCGCTTAAGGACAAGCTCCGTCTCCACGCCAATCACCGAGTCGTAAGGGCCGGACATGCCAACGTCGGTTTGGAAGGCGGTGCCGCCGGGGAGGATGCGGTCGTCGGCTGTGGGGATGTGCGTATGCGTGCCTAAGACCGCCGTAACGCGGCCATCGAGGTACCAGCCGAGGGCGACTTTTTCGCTGGTGGTTTCGGCGTGAATGTCGAGCAGGATGACCTTGGCGGTAATCTGCGACAGAAGGTCGTCGGCCTTGCGGAAGGGGTCGTCGCAGGAGGACATAAAGACGCGTCCTTGCAGGTTGAAGACGGCGTACTCCTGCCCGGTGGGAAGCACTCCCTGGTAGAAGCCGAAGCCGGGTGTTCCGACGGCGTAGTTGGCGGGGCGGATGACGCGGCGGGCTCGCGCGTGCGAGTCGGCCGGGACCGTCATGTACTCGAAGATTTCCTTCTTGTCCCAGATGTGGTTGCCGGTGGTGATGACATGCGCGCCGAGGTCGAAGAGTTCTTCCGCTATAGAAGGCGTGATGCCGAAACCGCCGGCGGAGTTCTCGCCGTTGATGATGAGCAGGTCGACGGCGTGGGTTTCCATGATGTGGGGGAGGTGTTCGCGGACGATGTGGCGGCCGGCCGAGCCGAAGACGTCGCCGACGAAGAGAATATTCACTTGCTGAGTTTAAAGCATTTCCCTGTTAGCAGGGTTTCCGGAACTGCTGTGCAGCGGCGTTTTCTTTGCGGAAAACGCCCATGAAGGTTGCGGCTTTGGACCACACCCACAGGGAAATTGCTTTATCGCGTGTGGAGAGGAAAACTTTAACGCAAAGGGCGCAAAGGGAAGCGCGAAGGTCGCGAAGTAAGACTTAGACTTTGTAGATGATTAATTTGCAAAGTAATTATCCAGTGCTGGCGGAGCAGGATGCGCAGTGGAATCGGCTGTTGCATGGCGCGGTCGATCGGTTTGCGCCGGAGTCGCTGCGGCTGCCGGCGTTTGGCGGCAGTGTGGAGAATCGGCGGCTGGCAGCGCAATGGCTCGGAATGCCGATGGAGCGGGTATTTATCGCCGAAGCCGGGCATCATGCGCTGATAGCGTCGGTGATGGCCGCGGGGCTGGTGGGGAAGACCATCGCAGTTGAGGCGCTCACGTATCCGTGGTTTGTGCGTCAGGTGCAGATGCTGAACATCCGGGTGGTTCCGGTCGCACTCGATGGCGAATGCATGCGGCCGGATACGCTGCGCGAGGTGTGCGAGCGCGAGGAGGTGGCGGCGGTGTATACCATGCCGACGCAGCATAATCCGACGGGTGCAGTGGCATCGCTGGCGCGGCGCGAGGCCATTGTCGAGGTGGCGCGAGAGTTCAACCTGACCATCATCGAGGACGGCGCGTACGGCTTCCTGGTCGCCGATGAGCCGCCGCGGTATGTGGCACTGGCGCCGGAACGGGCGTTCTATGTGGAGAGCTTGTCGAAGCGCGTGGCGCCCGGGTTGCGTACGGCGTTTCTGGTCGCGCCTGCGGAGTTGGCGAGTAACGCCGAGCTGGCATTGCGAGTGACGACCAGTGGAAGCTCGACGCTGCTGGCGAGCCTGGGCTGCTCGATGGCGGCGGATGGGTCGTTGGCTGCGGTCATTCAGGCCAAACGCGTGGAAGGTGCGCGGCGGCAGGCGATGGCGCTGGAAATGCTCGCGGGGTTGGAAATCGAGACGGGAGAAAATAGCTGGCACATGGTCGTTCCGTTGCCGGAGGGGATGACGGCGGAGTCGTGCGAGGCATTGTGTGAGGCACGCGGTGTGCTCGTCACAGGGCTGCATTGGTTTACGGCGCCGGGGGTAAAGGTCCCACGGGGCGTACGAGTTGGTCTGGGTGGCGAGACGGAGTGGGAAAGAGTAGCCGAGGGATTGAGGGTGTTTGCGGAGATAGTGCGGGGAAGCGCTAACAGACAACACTTTTAGTAGAGCCCGAAGGGGACACAAATGAAACCCGGTTACGCCTACATTGTCGGCAGCACCACCGGCGTCCTCTACACCGGCGTAACCAGCAAACTTGGGCTACGCATCTTTCAGCACAAGAACGGCATCTTTGAAGGCTTCTCCAAAACCTATAAGTGCACCCGTCTTCTCTACTATGAACGCTACGAAGACATTCGCAGCGCCATCGCCCGCGAGAAACAACTCAAAGGATGGCGCCGCGAAAAGAAACTCGACCTTATCCGCACGACGAATCCGGATTTTAAAGATCTCGCCGAGCTTTGGGACTCTAAGCTGATTACCAGGTACGAGCGGATCGAAGACAGCGATTAGTGCTGCCACATATCCGTCACCGTGACCGAATATTCGCGATTTGTTTCTCTTCAACCCACCGAAAATCCGTCATCCTGAGCGGAGGCTCGCGGCCTTTTGCGAGCCGGAGCCGAAGGACCCGCCATACAGATCAGCCCCGTAGAATGTGTCCCTCTTTCTACCAATGCATTGGACTTTCCACCTCGGCTACAAGGCAGCGGAGATTTGTAGCTAACGCTCCGAGCTTGTGGCTTCGCAAAGGCGGTTGTGGTTGAACGGTTCGATCGGTAGCGGTGATGCGAGCGGCTTGGCAGATCCTTCGACTACGGCTCGCATGAAGCCGCGAGCCTTCGCTCAGGATGACGCGATTAGGTTGGATTTAGAGAGAACTATTCCGCGGACTCCCCGTGGTCTTCCTCTGTCGCTGCCTGCTTTACCAGCGGTCGCATAAGCGGGAACAGGATGACGTCGCGGATGGAGCGCGAACCCGTAAGCAGCATCGTCAGGCGGTCGATGCCGATGCCTTCTCCAGCTGTCGGCGGAAGGCCGTAGCCCAGGGCCCGGACGTAGTCTTCGTCGATTTCGGCCATGGATTCGGGGTCTTTGTCGTCTACCTGGGCTGCGAAGCGGCTACGCTGGTCGCCGGCGTCGTTGAGCTCGGAGAATGCGTTGCCGACTTCGAAACCTCCAATGTAGAACTCGAAACGCTCGACCCAGTCGGGCTCGTCGGGCTTGACCTTGGAAAGAGGTGAGACGGCGAGGGGGAAGTCGTAGATGATGGTGGGCTGTACGAGGTGTTCTTCGGCGATGACTTCGAAAAGCGCGGCAAAGCTTCTACCGAGTGCGAGTCCGTAGTCAACCGTAGTACTGCCGGGCTGCGGCTGATCGCTGAGGTCAGCGAAGACCTTTTGGCAAGCAGCTCCAATTTCTTGTATTTTTCTAGCTCTCTCTACGCTTGCTGTAATTTTTGCGTCGGCGGAAGCCTTATTGCTCGGGATGTAGTCTGCGACATAATCTTCGACAGCTTCGAGGAAATAGAGGAATGCGATCCGGTTTGAGAAATCCGCCAGGGTGGGAGCTGGCTCGAGTTCTTCCGGCCAAAACTTTATAACAGCCTCGCGCATGGAAAGCTTCGTCCACTGGCTTAGGTCGATTTCATCGCCATTGAAGTGAGTGATCGTGGTTCCGTTTACTTCCTGCGCAACCTGCGTGATGAGTTCCTGCGTGAGGTCCATCAGGTCGTGATAGTTGGCGTACGCCTGGTAGAACTCCAGCATCGTGAACTCGGGGTTGTGCCTGGTCGAGACGCCCTCGTTGCGGAAGTTGCGATTGATTTCGTAGACGCGGTCGAGACCGCCGACCACCAGCCGCTTGAGGTAAAGCTCCGGCGCGATGCGTAGCGACAACGGTATATCGAGCGCATTGTGGTGCGTGGTGAAGGGGCGCGCGGCGGCTCCGCCGGCGACGGTGTGGAGCATAGGGGTTTCGACTTCGAGGTAGCCGCGCTCGTCGAAGAACTTGCGGATGGCGCGGAGGATGGCGGCGCGCTTGACGAAGACATCGCGGGAGGGGAGGCGGGTCTGTTGTGGCTCTGCGGGAAGGGAAACAGGTCTCTCCACTGCGTCCGCAAAAGACGCGGACTCCGGTCGAGATGACACATCTGTGGTCGGGGCCTCAGGCGCGGGCAGTTCCTCGTAATCGCCAGTATCGGTGAAGAGATCGAGGTAGCGGCGGCGGTAGCGGAGCTCGATGTCTCCAAGGCCGCTGAACTTGTCCGGCAGCGGAAGCATCGCCTTGGTGAGGAAAGTCAGCTTTTCCGCGTGGATGGTGAGTTCGTTGGTGCGGGTACGGAAGAGGAAGCCTTCGACGCCGATGTGGTCGCCGAGGTCGAGCAGTTTGTACAGCTCGAAGCCGTCTTCGCCAACGTTGTCTTTGCGGACGTAGATCTGCAACCGCTGGCCACCCTGCTGGAGCTGCGCGAACCCGGCCTTGCCCTGGAGGCGGATCGCGACGATGCGTCCGGCGATGGCGACGGGGGGCTTTTCGGCTTCCAACTGCTCGGCGGAGAGGCGGTCGTACTGGCGGCGGATGGTGGGGATGTCGATGCCCTCAGGCGAAAAGCGGAAGTGGTTCGGATACGTCGCTTCGGCTGCCGAGAGGCCGGTCTTCTGGCCCAGCTCCGCGATCTTCTGGAGGGTCTGCTGACGGGCGTGGTACAGGTCTTCTTCGAATTGGCTTTCAAACTGGGACAAGATTGGGGCTCGCTTTGGGTGTCTATGTTGAAGTCCAGTATAGCGACTGAAGAAAAGCAAAAGCTCTCACGCAAAGTTCGGGAAGTGAGCGAAGTTTCGCAAAGGAGTGCGCCAGAGTGATAAGTTTGGACGGTGGCAGATGACGGCAAAAAGAGTGGTTTAGGCGGAGGGCTCGGCGACCTGGTGAAGGCCGAGGCCATGATCCAGCTTGCCCTGGCGGTGCCCGCCGGATGCGCCGTGGGATGGTTTTTCGGGTACCTGCTGGACAAACATTTCCATACGGAATGGATGACAATTGTTGGCATTGCCCTGGGAGCGGTGGCGGGTTTTTTGCAGATTTACAGGGTGGCCTCGAGCTATCTGAAGCGAGGTGACAAGTAATGGAGCTGCCTGATTTTACCGACGATGACTCGAAACGGATGATCCTGCGGGCGATACGCCTGCTGGTGATCGTGACCGTGGTGGCCGTGCCGATTGTGTGGTGGAAGCTGGGCTGGCAGACAGCGGCTCTGCTGGCGGTAGGTGCGGCAATTTCGGGGTCGGGGTTGTGGGAGTGGCTGCGGCTGATGTCGGCTGTGATGGTGCGAATGGATGGGGGCGGAAAGCCCCGGGCGATGGGGACGGTACTGACTGGTTTCTTCCTCAGGCTGGCGCTGACTCTGGTGGTGCTCTATGTTAGTCTTAAGTTTCTGGATGGTTCTGTTTACGCGCTTGCCGCGGGGCTCGCCATGGGCGTTTTTGCGCTTAGTTTCGAGGGCCTGAGGCTGGTAAGAGCGTGGACGGTTTAGTCCCCGGATGGGCTGCATTCCAGAAGACTTTGACCCGCAATTTGTAAGAAACCAACAGGTTTGTTCAACCAGTTTTCAACCAGCTTCACTTCAAACAGCAAAGGCTTTTGCTTAGTTTTCTATGCCGACACAATTGCTTTTTACGAAACTCCTGAATCAGTACTTCGCCGGGCCGGTGGACTCGCTGCTGAACGCGGTGCATGTTACGCCTGCGTATCCGAATGCCCCGATCACCAACGCCGTGGCGATGGAGCTGCTGGTGTTCCTGGTGCTGCTGGCGTACTTCATCGTGGTGCGGGCTTCGTTGAGTGTGGAAACTCCGAATGGCGTGCAGCACCTGGCCGAGATGACCAACGAGTTCGTGGTGGAACAAACCGAATCCATCATCGGACATGGGTATGAGCGCTTTACCAGCTACCTGACGGCGCTGGCGCTGTTTATCCTGCTGAGCAATTTGATGGGGCTGGTCCCGGGGCTCGAGTCGCCGACCGCGGACATCACCGTGCCGCTGGGCTTCGCGCTGATCACATTCGTTTATTACCACTACCACGGCATTCGTTCGAACAAGTTTGGTTACATCAAGCAGTTCATGGGGCCCCTGTGGTGGTTGTCGTGGCTGCTGTTTCCGATTGAGATTATTTCGCACTGTGCGCGTGTGCTTTCGCTCACGGTCCGTTTGTACGCGAACATGTTTGCCGGCGACCTGTTGACGATGGTGTTCTTCTCGCTGATCCCGGTCGGCATTCCGCTGATCTTCCTTGGTCTCCATTTTGGCGTGGCGATCGTGCAGGCGTACGTGTTCTTCCTGCTGGCGTCCATCTATCTTTCGATGGCGGTTGCGCACGAGCACTAGAATTTGACTTCACCAGCCGCGGGGCGCCCCCTCTCGGCTGGTCGTTTTACCCGCCCCAACAGAAGCGGAAACACCCTGGCGGCGGACACTTTGACGGGGGCCTAGGAGCAACAATGCGTAAGCTTCAACTACTTTTCTCGACTTTGGCTGTGCTGCTGATCTCGACGCCGGCGTTCGCGCAGGCTGCGGGTGCACCGCCCAGCTACTGGTGGGTTTCCATCGGCGCCGGTTTGGGCATGGGAATCGCAGCCGGTCTTTGCGGTATCGGTCAGGGCAATGCGACCGCGTCCGCTACACTGGCGTTGGCGCGTAACCCGGGTGCACGTCCTGGAATCTTCATCTTCCTGATTCTTGGACTGGCGTTTATCGAGTCGCTGGCACTGTTCACGTTCGCCATCATCTTCGCTAAAGTCAAGTAGCAAGCCCTTCGGGGCGAAAAAGAAAGGCCTCCCACACGGGGGGCTTTTCTGTGTCTGGCAGCGAGTCTTTAGAAGCCGTAATTCTTTTTCCGCAGCGCATTCTTGTACAGTTCGCGCGCCTTCTTGGCCGCCGATTCGGCATCGAGCACCTTGAGGCAGGCATCGTCCCAGAGTTCCATGGCGATCATGGAGTGGTCGGAGTTGGCGAGAGATTCCTCGGCGCGGATGGCATCGACCCAGCGGTCGGTGGCCTGTTTGTAGTCGTCGTATACGGCGTCGAAATCGATGTTGTCCATGAGCGCCAATCTATCGGCAGCCCAGGCGAGAGTCAACGCCGTGGACGACTTCTTAACCGACGTTTTACAGTCGATGACCGCGGCGCGATCAGTTCGATTATTTGACCAGGTTGGACGGGGTAGCACGCTGAGCGAGGTTCAGGATGCGGCCCGGTAGTATGCCGAGACCCAGCGTCGCCAGCACCGTCGCAGCCAGGGCAAGGCCGGCGGCGGGGCTGAACACGCGGCCCGGCGGCGGAGCGGTCGCTTCGCCGGAGACCGGGCGGGCGTAGAGCGCAGCCAGCAGCTTCAGGTAGTAGAAGCAGGCGACGCCGGAGTTGGCGAGGCCGATGATTGCGAGCCAGACGTGTCCCGAGTGGATAGCGGCGGAGAAGACGTAGAACTTGCCGAAGAAGCCGCCGGTGAAGGGAATTCCGATCAAAGACAGCAGGAAGAAGGCGAGGATGGCCGCGAGCACCGGGCGCTTGAGCGCCATGGCGGTGAAGTCATCGATGGAGCGGGCACCTTCGCCGAAGCCGGAGATTTGCGCAAGGACGAGGAAGGCCCCGATGTTCATCGCGGCGTAGGTCGCGGTGTAGAAGCAGACTGCTGCAACTGCGTCCTGCGGGAAGCAGACGTAGGCGACCAGGATGTAGCCGGCATGGGCGATCGACGAGTAGGCAAGCATGCGCTTGACGTCGCTTTGCAGCAGCGCGCCGAGGTTGCCGATAGTCATCGAGAGGACCGCGAGGATTTCGACGAGGATGACCCAGTGGTCGCGGAGCATCGGCGCGCCGTTGAACAGGATGCGCAGGAGCACAGCGAACGCGGCGGCTTTGGGCGCGGTCGACATCAGGCCGACAACCGGGGCGGGAGCGCCCTGGTAGACGTCTGGGGTCCAGACGTGGAACGGCGCAGCGGAAACTTTAAAGCCCAGGCCGATGAGGATCATCGCGACGGCCAGCAGGCTGAGCGTGGGGCTGGCGAAGCGGCTGGCTGCGCTGCTGGTGGCTACGAGGCCGTCGTGAATGCTGGCGATGGAGGTTGAGCCGGTGGCTCCGAAGAACAGGGCGACGCCGTAGAGGAAGAACGCTGTGGCGAAGGAGCCGAGCAGGAAGTATTTGAGCGACGATTCGGATGCCGTGGCCTGGCCCTTGCGGAAGCCGGCGAGGATGTAGGTCGAGATCGACGAGATTTCAAGGCCGATGAAGACCATCAGCAGTTCGACGGCGCTGGTCATGAACATCATGCCCGTAGCGCCGAAGAGGACGAGGGCGAAGTATTCGCCGGCGTGAGTAATTCCGAGGCCGGGGGCTTCGAAGTAGTCCAGTGAGCCCAACAGCGTGACCAGGACGATGGCCGCGATCAGCAGGTGGAAGAAGATGGAGAACGTGTCGACCTGGATGGTGCCGTAGAAGCCGGTGATCGGGCCGCTGGGGTTGACGATCCGAAGCTGGTAGTAGGCGGCGATGCCTGCGAGCATGGTGCCGAAGATGGCGACCCAGCCCAGCGGCTTGCGGGAGCGGCCGGGGGCGATCATCGGCTCGGCCAGCATGATGATGATGCCGGTGACGGTGAGGACGAGTTCAGGCAGCAGTGTGATGAGGTTGGCGGAGAGGTGCGGCATTATTTCTTCGCCTCCTGGGGGAGAGTCGTGGCTGCTACGAGAGAAGCAGGTCTCTCCACTGCGTCCGCAGAAGGCGCGGACTCCGGTCGAGATGACAATGCTGAGGAGGGTGCGGACAGGGGAATCACTGCTCCGTAGGTTTCGGTTTCCATGTGCTTGATATTGCCGGGTTCGAGCGTGGCGGGAAGGTTGGCGATGGCTGCACCGAAGGTATCAATAGACCTCGTCCAGACTGTGGGAACCAGGCCCATAATGAGGAACAGCACGGCGAGCGGCCAGAGCTGGAGGTGCTCACGGGCGGTGAGGTCCCAGCCTTTAACTTCCTCAGGGCGATAGCCAAGCTTGCCGTAGAAGACGCGCTGGATCATCCAGAGCATGTAAGCCGAAGAGAAGATAACGCCAGTGGTGCCGACGACGGCCCAGAGGATGTGGTGGTTGATGATGCTTTGCATTGTCCCGGACAAGATCAGGAACTCGCCGACGAAGCCGCTCATCATCGGGAGACCGACTGCGGCGAGACCGGTGATGACGAACATCGTGACCATCCACGGATGACGCGCGGCGAGGCCGCCGTAGTCGCGCATGTCGTAGGTGCCGTACCGCTCGTAGAGCAGGCCGAGCAGGATGAAGAGCGCGGCGCCGATCAGCGACTCGTTGAGGATTTGGAACGTGCCGCCGTCAAGGCCGGCGATGGT
>Ga0070679_100002392_pt1 | contig 17004 bp, 11 predicted proteins | sample KBSC63BmetaG_FD_65652 | JGI IMG/M metagenome (GOLD analysis project Ga0070679, IMG submission 65652) | Corn rhizosphere microbial communities from Kellogg Biological Station, Michigan, USA - KBS C6-3B metaG | ecosystem: Host-associated > Plants > Roots > Rhizosphere | place: USA: Michigan... | reverse complement strand
GCGCTGGTCGAGCAGCTGGAGGCGAAGCTGTTCGAGGTGTTCGCCTGGCCCGACGGGCAGTACATGTTCAAGCAGGGCGACGCCACCGACGGCGACGCGCTGAAGCTGGACCGTTCCGTCGCCTCGCTGATCCTGGAGGGCATCCGCCGCCACTACCCGAGCGAGCGCCAGGACGCCGTGCTGGAGGCGTACGCCGGCAAGTACGTGGCGCTGAACCCCGATCCCATGCTGCGGATGCAGGAGATCACGTCCGACCCCGCCGAGCAGCGGTTCATCCAGGACATCGACGGTCGCACCAAGCTGGAGACGGTGGTGGGCGGCGCGCGGATCCCCCGCGACAAGGCGCGCCTGCTGCTGGTCGCCCTGTCGCAGGCGGGCATGATCGAGCCCGCTGACGCCCCCGTCCGGCGGCCCGCCGCCGAGCCGACGCCGTCCACCACCGCCGTCGACGTGACGGGCGGTCCCGTGGTGCTGCCCGGCACCGCGGCGCTGCTGTCGGCGACGCAGCTGGGGCTGGTGGCGCAGACCGTGCGCAGCCAGAACTACTACTGGGCGCTGGGGGTGAAGCCGGACGATCCCCCGGAGGTCGTCGACCAGGCCTACGAGGCGCTGGCGCGCAGCTTCCACCCTGATCGCTACCGGCAGCGGCCCGAGGAAGATCGGCGCCTGGCGCAAGAGGTCTTCGATCGGCTGACCGAGGGGCATCGCGTGCTGCGCGACGCCTCCCGGCGGCGGTCCTACGACGCGAAGCTGGAGAAGCAACGCCCGAACGAGCTGCTGGTGGGCCAGGCGTCGACGGGCGCCGCGCGTGAGCTGTACGACGTCGGTATGCAGCACCTGCGCGCCAACCGGCACCGTGAGGCGGTGGACGCCCTTCGCCAGGCAGCGCGCATGCTGCCCGATCAGGCCGACTTCCGGGCGGCGCTGGGGTGGGCCCTGTTTCGCGAGGCGCCCGCCGACGCCCGCGCGGGCCGCGCCGCGCGCGCCGAGCTGCTGCGGGCGATCCAGCTGGATCCCAAGAACCACCGCGCCCGCTACTACCTGGGCCACTTCTACGCGCAGACCGGCCAGGCCGATCTGGCCATCGCCGAGTTCGAGAAGCTGCTGGAGCTGGACCCCGGCGCCCTGGACGTCGCCGACGAGCTCCGCCGCCTGCGCGGCGTGCACTAGTGAAGGGGGTCAGGGCTTCGCGGGGACGAAGTCCGCGGGCATCAGCTCGAGCCGGATCATCGGCGTGCGCTTCACGGGCAGGATCGAAACGCCCCTGGAGGCGTCGCGATCACGCAGGAAGCTCTGGCCCGAAGGAACCGCGCTGGTCCACAGCGCCGGGGAGCCGGCGGTCTTGCGAACGCCCACCCAGATGGGGGCGTCGATGGCGTCCAGGTTCTGCAGGTCCTCCACCATCCAGCGGCCGTCGCGGCCGGAAGAGACGTCATCGGCGACGATCTCGCGCGTGACGGTGTCGATGGGATCGCCGGGCGCGGTGAAGACCGTGTCCTTGTACAGCGTGACGATCACCGTGCCGGGCGCCTGTGCCAGCAGCCAGAGGCGCAGCGGCCGCTGCTTGCCGGCCGGATCGAAGCGCACCAGCGCCTCGTAGGTCATGGTCGGAAAGGTCAGCGCCGCGCTGGGGTGGTTGTCGTCGTAGGAGACCAGCACCTCGCGCAGATCGCGCGGGTGGCCGGCGCCCTTGTGCCCGCAGGCAGCACAAAACGCCCCCAGCGCCGCCACGACGCACATGCCGCCACCGACTGTCGAAAAGCCACGAAGCAGGGACCGCGAAGCCACCAGGCCGCCACTCTACTAGAAGTCCCGCGTCGAGAGCAGCTGCCCGCCGCGGGCTTGCTAACATGCGTCCATGCCGGGCATAGCGACCGCCGTCGTCGGCGCCTCGGGCTGGGGGCAGAACGTCGTGCGCGCCTTTCACGCCGCCCGGAACGGCACCCTGCGCTGGGTGTGCGATCTGAACGACGACCTGCTGGCGACCGTCGGCGCCGGGCTGCCCGACGTGCGGGTCACCCGCAGCTTCGAGCAGGTCCTGGCCGACCAGGACGTCCGTGCGGTCGGCATCGCGGTCGACGCCCCCAACCACTACCGGTTGGCGCGCCTGGCGCTGGAGGCGGGTCGTCACGTGCTGGTGGAGAAGCCGCTGGCGCTGACCGCCGCCGACGCCGCGTCGCTGTGCGCGCTGGCCGAGGCGCGGGGCCTGACGTTGATGGCCGGTCACCTGCTGCTGTACCACCCGGCGGTCGAACGCACGAAGGCGGTGATCGACGAAGGCGCCCTGGGCGACGTGTTCTACCTGTGCACCGAGCGCGTGAACCTGGGCATCGTGCGCGACACCGAGAACGCCTGGTGGTCGCTGGCGGCGCACGACATCGCGGTGGCCATCCACCTGTTCGGGGCCGAGCCGCTGTCGGTCAGCGCGACGGGCGCCGCCTACCTGCGGCCAGCCATCGCCGACGTGGCATTCGCGTCGCTGCGCTTCCCGGGCGACCGGCTGGCGCACCTGCACGTCTCGTGGCTGGACCCGCACAAGCGGCGCAGCCTGACCGTGGTGGGGTCGCGCAGGATGCTGACTTTCGACGACACCGCCGCCGACGAGAAGATCAAGATCTACGACAAGGCGGCCGTGCCGCGGCCCGGGTACGCGTCGTTCGCCGAGGGGGTCGCCGTGCGCTCGGGCGACGTCTGGTCGCCGCTGCTGCCGAACGTCGAACCGCTGCTGCGCGAGTGCGAGCACTTCCTGTCGTGCGTCGAGACGGGCGCGCGCCCCCGCAGCGACGGCCGGCAGGGCCTGGCCGTCGTGCGCGCGCTGGAGGCCGGCGACGCGTCCATCCGCGCCGGCGGCGCGCCGGTGGCCGTGGCCGGCGGGGCGCCTTGACCAGCCCCTTCGTCCATCCCACCGCGGTCGTCGATCCGGGCGCGGTGCTGGGCCCCGGCTGCAAGGTCTGGCACTTCTGCCACGTCATGCCGGGGGCCCGCGTGGGCGCCCAGGCCGTGCTGGGCCAGAACGTCTACGTGGGCGGCGCGGCCATCGTCGGCGCGCGCTGCAAGATAGCGAACAACGTCTCGCTATACGACGCGGTCGAGCTGTACGACGACGTGTTCGTCGGGCCGTCGGTCGTGTTCACCAACGTGAAGACGCCGCGCGCGTTCGTGTCGCGCAAGCACGCCTATGCCCCCACCATCGTCGAACGCGGCGCCAGCCTGGGCGCCAACGCCACGATCGTCTGCGGCCATCGCCTGGGCGCGTACTGCCTGATCGGCGCGGGCGCCGTGGTGACCAGCGACGTCCCGCCGCACGCGCTGTTCACGGGCGTCCCGGCGCGCTGGCAGGGCTGGGTGTGCCGCTGCGGGGCCAGGTTGCCCGAAGCCTCCCCGGACGAATCGCTTCGCTGTCTCGAATGCGAAGGCGTGTATCAGCTACGCGCCGGCGCCGTGATTACAGGTCGATGATAGCTTCGCGGTCGGACGACCCGCCGCCCCGCTCCGGTGGCTTCTTGGCTGTGGAGCGGGCAGGGGAGGTGGCGCCCGAGTGGTGAGCACTGCCCTCCTTTTCGCCGGCGCGGTCACGTCCGCTCGCCGGAGTCGACTTCGCAAGGGCAACGAAATCGACGATGCGGTCGCGCGTGCCGTCCAGATCGATGACCCGCGATGACTCGCCAGGCGCCTTGATCACCAGGTGGTGCACCTGCTCGCCGCGGGGAAGATTTATGGGCAGCGTGACCCGAGCCCCATCCATCTGTGCAGTCGTCCCGTCGGGCAGCCCCTGAAAGTCGATGCGAACCGTCTCAGGCAGGGCTGGCGGCCGGGGCACGTCGGGGACGGGCTGCGGAGTCGCTGCCGGCGGTGCCGGTGGCGCCGCGGGAGCCGGCTGGGGCGCCCGGGCCTGGGACACAGCGGCCGGGGATGGGACCGACTTCGGACGGCTGAGCGCCACGATGGCACCTCCGGCGACGACCAATCCGCCCAGGGCCATGGCCATCAATCGCCTGGGTCGCGCGGGTACCTTGGGCGCGTTCGCCACGGCCTCAGCCGCCGTCGAACTCAGCGTCGTCGTCTTTCGCTTTCCGAGGACATTGCCGGGCGCGGGCCCGGATTGACCGGAGCGATCGGCGACGCCCCGGCCGCCCGAGACCTTCACCGAACGGGACGACGCCCCGGACTGAGCCACCGGGACACCTTCCAGGACGGGCACCGGCCGGCTGGCGGGCCTCAATCGGGCCGTTTCGGCTCCCGACGGACCGGACGCCGCGGGAGGCTGCGTGGCAGCATTCTCAATCTGATTCGCCGGCCGTTCCACCGGAATGCGCGGACGCAAGGGGGCATCGGCCTCGATGCCCAGCGAGCGCGCACACGCCCGCAGCGCCACGACGACGTCCTCCATGGTCTGCGGGCGATCGTCAGCGCTCTTGGCCAGCATGCGCAGGATCAGGTCGCTCAGGACCGGCGGCAGAGACGGCTGATGCTCCGTCGGTGCCACCGGAGCCTCCGCCACGTGGGCGATGATGAGGTCGCCCATCCCATCACGCACGAACGGCGGAAACCCGCAAGCCGCCTCATACAGGATGCAGCCCAGCGAGTAGATGTCCGAGCGGTTGTCGACCCGACCGGCGCCCCGGCATTGCTCGGGCGACATATAGGTCGGCGTACCGAGCAGCACCCCCGTGTTCGTCTGACTGGGGCCGGAGTCCTGCAGCGCCAGCTTCGCGATGCCGAAGTCGAGGATCTTCACGACGACTGGCCCGTCCGACGGTCCGAGGTGAAGGTAGATGTTGTCCGGCTTCAGATCCCGATGGATGATCCCCATGGCGTGCGCGGCGCCCACGGCGCTGGCAACGGCGGTCCCGGCCCCGAGCAAGAACGGCAGGTCGCGCTCCAGGGGTCCGGTGCGAAACAGGTACCCGCCCAGGTTCTCACCGTCGAGGTACTCCATGACGATGTAGGCCTGGCCGTCGTACAGATCGCAGTCCAGGATCTCGACGATCCCGGGGTGCCGGATCAGCGAGGCGGCCCGAGCCTCGTTGAAGAAGCGGTCCAGCACGGCAGCGTTCTGGGACAGCTCGGGGACCAGCACCTTGACGGCCGCCCGCCGCGCCACCCGGCGGTGCTGCGCCAGATACACCTCGCCCATGCCCCCCCGTCCGAGCAGGTGCATGACCGTGTATCCGCCAATCTGCTCGCCTGCGCCAATCATCAGGACTTAGACCCAAAAGTATCCCGGGAAAGGCTCAACCGCGCAAGGCGGCCGACCCGAGGGGCGGTTCAGAAGGAGCAGGTCCCGTCGGTCGGGCAGTCGGGGACGACCTTTTGTCCCTGACAAGCGGCGCTATTGAGGTCGACGTCGTATGTCCGCGAATTGCAGGAAATGTGAAAGATGTTCGGTGTCGCCGGGTCGACGTTCGTGTTCGCCACGACGGTGCCGTTCGGCATCTTCCACTGGTACTCGATCGCCGTGGGAGGGACCGCATTCTTGACCTCGACGACGTAACAGATCGAACTCTGACCGCGCACGGTCGTGGTCTTGTCGACCATCGTGGGAGAGGAGTTGGTGACGGTCTCGACCTTTGTTCCGTTCCCCCAGCAGTTGTCCGCGACCACTGGGGTGGAAGTCGACGTCTGCTTCATACATGAACCGGCGATCGGACAACTGCTGGCCAGATCGCTGATGCATGACGGGAGGCAGGTTACCGAAGCGCCGCCGCTACCGCTTCCACCGCTGCCTGGGTTGGTCCCGCCGGTGCCCTGGCCCCCACTGCCCGCGACCTGTCCTCCGGCTCCCCCCCTGCCTCCGGCGCCTGCACCGGAGCCGCCTGTGGAGCCCCCCGCTCCCCCACTGCCAACCATGCCCCCTGCCGCCCCTCCACTGGCCACGGGCTTCCCGCCGACTCCGCCCTTGGCGCCCGCCCCCATTCCGCCGGACCCGCCACCGCCCCCCGCCCCGTTACCACCAGAGGAAACGCCCCCTGTCCCCGAAATTCCACCGGAACCCGGGGCGCCCCCACCGCCGGAGGCCGTTCCCCCGGCGGTGCCGCCTTGAGCCGGCTGGCCAGCCTGGCCGCCAGAGCCGCTTTCGTTCGCTCCGCCGCTACCACCGCTTCCGCCCCCGCCCCCCATCAAAGCTCCCGTTCCCCCCTTACCACCGCCCTGGATTCCCCCCGTACCATGCCCCGCGCCCCCATCGGGCGTTGAAGATCCGCCGGACGAACATCCAACGATCAGGCCCCCCAGCACCGCCATGACTACCGAACGCGCGATCGACACCGTCTTCACGATGAGGTCTCCTGGCGCAGGTCGCGATCACTCCGGCGACTCAAACGCGGCTCGATGCTACTGGGCATTGACCGTGAACATCGCCGTCGGAATCGACGGGGTCGCGTTAATGGGACTGCATGTGATCGTCACCGGTTCTGGATTCGGATTGGCGTCCGTCCCGACGCTGATCGTCAGGGTCTTGGCCGTCGCCGCCGATCCCCAGCTACCGCCCGTGCCGCCCGTGAAAGTCACGGGACTGACCGTCACCAGGGCGCTGCCCGAGGTGCAGGCCATCGTGGTGGTGGTGATGGGATCGTATTGAATCCAGACCGACACGTCCGTGTTCGCGGGAGTCCCCTTCGCGATGTTGATCGTGCGTGATCCGTCGAGCCCCAGGAACCTGAGCGTCTGGTCTGATTTATTCGGATCCGTGGCTGTGAAGCTCACCTTCCGGGTCGCGAGGAAACCGGATGACGAGAGATTCACGGTAGCGCTAGTGTCGTTCGCGTCGAAATCCGCCTGCACGATGTACGACAGGAGCTGCGGGGTGTTGTAGTTGCTGGGCGTGAACGCCAGCGGTATCGCCGGCGGCGTGACAAGCCGTGGATAACTCAAGATCGGGCCCGACGATGCCGCGACGTCCACGAAGTTCGTCGACAGCGGCTGATACTTCAAGCTGACGCAGAACTGCGCCATCGACATGGAGTCGCCTTCCGCGATGGAGGCGAGTGTGACGTCCAATCCGTTCGCGAGATCCGCCCCCCCGACGGCGCAAGGCGGATTCGAGATGATGATCTGCTGGGTGTCGTCGTCGATCTCTGTCACGTTGACGAATGCGTCCCCTATGCCTGGCGAGCTCACGCGTATCGAGAAGGGATCCGTTCGGAGATCGTTGTCCGGAACCCCCGCGATGGTCACACTCTGCGTGTTCATGTAGTTCACCGCGTTGAACGTCAGTGTCGTGCAGATGCTTGGCCTCGTCGCCGGAGCAAGGACGGGGGTGGTGCAGGCGTTATTGCCTGCCTGGCTGGTCGGATAGATCAGGATGCCATCAGCCTGGTCTGGTACGGCCGACAGCGTCACGGTCGTGTCGCTCACGGGCTGCCACATCAAGCTGACGTTGAATGTGGTCGTCGTCGGCGAGGCCCGCTCGTGAATCATCGGATTCCCGGGCGCCGAAACCACCAGGGTCTGGGTGTCATTGTCGCGGGTCGACACGGCGATCGTGGGAGACGACGCGATGGCCGAAGCAGAAATCGTGATCGTTCCCGACTCGTTCGCGGTGTTGACGTCCTTCACCGCGTGAACACGCAAAACGCAGGTGCTGGTAACCAGCCTCAGGACGCACGGCCCGTTGTCGAACGTCGCCGTGAGCGAAGACGTGGGAATGGTCGACACAACGGATACTGGGACCATCGCGGCCGCAGTGACCGTGAGACCGATCGTATAGAGCACGTCGGTCGACGTATCGGTAGGGCCTGACGATTCCGGAATAACCACCGGCGCGGTCGAAGGCGATACTGTGAAGTTGAGCGTGTCCAGGTCTGTGATGACGACCGTCTCGGACGCCGTCGTTGCACCGACGGACGACGCCGCGGATACCGCGACACTGTCATCGACCATGTTGGAGTCCTTCACCGATCTGAGCGTGACGAACTGATTGGTGGAGTAGGCGGCGGTGCCGTCGAACTTAACCAGGACCGTGGAATCGGTTCCGCTCCCGAATACCAGCAAGTTGGTACCGCTGCTGGTCAGGGTCACGTCTTCCTCGCCCACGGGACGGTAGGCCAACCTGACGCCTAGCTGGGCCATCGACCCCTCCAGCATCGTGAGCGACGGGCCAGGGCTAAGGACGATGGACTGCACGTCGGTGTTCATTTCGGACACGGTGACCGACGCCGTCGCGGGATCGGTTGCGCCGGCACCAGCGCCCTGGATGCTGATGGTGTTCATGTAACTGGCCATATCGTTGTCGTCGACGGCCGTCACTGTGACCTGCAGGCCCGTCGCGAAGTTCGCCGACGTGAACGCCAGTGTGGCCGGGCTCACCGTGAAGTGGGACGGATCACCTGAAAGCACGCTTACCGTCACGGGATCGACAGGGTTCGCCTTCAGGCCGACCATGAACGTACCGGTCATCCCCTCCGGGATGATGGGGATGGTCATCGGGACCATCGTCAGTCCCTGGGTGTCGCTGTCGGTCACGGTCACCGAAATCGTCCGCGGCGTCAGACCTGCTGCGCTGATGGTGATGGTGCCGCTCTCGTTGCGGATGTCGTTGTCGACGATCGGGGTCACCGTGACTGCGCAGCCCGTGGTCATGGCCGTCGCGCCCGACAGCGAGGCACAGGCGGACGAATCGACGGCGACCTTTCCGGCCAGGCTGGGGCTGAGCGTGAACGCCGGCGTGACGGCCACTGGTGGCTGCAGCGCCAGCTTCAAGGTGAAGCCTCCTGCCGGCCCGGCGACGCCCGCCCCCTCGGTAACGTTGATGGCGTCCTTGTCGACCAGCAGGTTCTGGGTGTCGATGTCCAAGATCGTCACCGGTAGGTTCACCTCCGATGCCCCGCCCACACTCGCGGTCACGGCCGCCTGGATGTCGACCATGTCGGGCAGGTGCTTGGCGGACAGGGTCACGAACTTCGGAACGGCGTAGTCCGCACCCGAGAAAATCACCTGAGAGGGGCTGACCGACAGCTTGTCGGGCCCCATCTTCGTCGAAGCAGCGAAGCTGACAGTAGCCCCGTTGGCTGGCCGGAAAGCCAGTCTCACGCCCAGCGCGCTGCTGGCGCCTTCTTGCATGACCAACGAGCTACCTCCCCCTGCGGGAATCAATTGAATGGCCTGATGATCGTCGTCGGTGATGTGCGTGGAGACGGTGACGCTGGCGGCCGCCGAAGCGATCAACGTGATATTGACGCCATCGTCGGCCAGGTCATCGTCCTGCTGCGCCATTACCGTTACGGTCTGGGGCACGTTGTAGTTGGTGGCGTTGAAGTGCAGCACGGGGGGAACCAGTTGCAGTTCGTCCGGGTTCTGCGAATACACGTTGACCGTGGTGTCGCCATCCGGCTGCAATGCCAGTTGCACCGTGAAGCTGCCGGAGGCCCCCTCAACCAGGTTGAGCGTCGCCGGGGACGCCATGATGGACTGGCTGTCGGAGTCGTGAACCGTCACTGCGACGTCGCGCGGATCGGGAGGCGGCGAAAGCCCAATGGCGGTGAACGTGATCTTCTCGTTCTCGTCCTTGGCGTCGTTGTCGGGCACGGCGGCCACGGTGACTGCCTGGGGCGTATTGAAGTTGTCGGCCGTGAACGCCAGCAGGGCCGGCATGACCGTGACCTTGGCCATATTGGACGAGACGACTTGAATGTTCATGTCGTTCGGGGGCGCCTTGGTCAGCGAGACCATGATCGTCCCAGGCATGTTCGCGCGCTCTTGCAGGGACACGCTCGACGGCGTGATGTCCAGGTTCACGGCGTCGATGTCGGTGATGTCGACCGGAACCGACAGGCTCTGGATGTTTCCGGTGGCCATCAGGCTCACGGCCACGTGCTCGGAAATTGCGTCGTCGTCCTTCACCCCCGTCAACGTGACGGACTGCGGGATCGAATAATTGGACGCATTGAACGTCAGCATCGGGGTATCGAGCGTCAGCTTGGCGGTGTTGGACGACGCCAGCGTGACCACGATCGCGCTGGCAGGCCTCTTCGCCAGCCGTACGCTCAGGGTCTCGGTCCTGCCTTCCGTCATCGACACCTTGGTTGGCAATACCAGCAGGCTCTGCACGTCAGGGTCGTCGACATTGACGGTGACGGACTTCGCCCCCGTCTCCACCGCGTTCGCGATGATCGTCGTGGTGTTGTTGATGGTGTCGTCGTCAACGGGGGCCAGGATCTGAATGGCCTTCGGCGCCATCGTCATCGCCGGAAACGTCACCGTGTCCTGCAGGACCGTGGCGACGTTGGGATTGCTCGACGTGATCGTGACCGTGATGTCCGCCGACCACTCCTGATCCAGCCCAACCATTATCACGCCGGGGGTCGGCTGGCCTTCGGTCATCATCAGGACCGGGGGCCCGACGACCAGCTGCACCGGCGTCGTTCCGCGCGTGGGAAGGTCCGGGGTAGCATCCGTCGGGGCCGCGTCCTGTCCGGCGTCCGCGCCGGTGCTCCCGCCGGCGGCGGGCAGGCTGCTGCCGCCTGCGCCACCTGCGCCGCCTACGCCGGGCGGGGGGTTCGTACTGTTCGAGCTGCTGCACCCCACGGCAGCGGCTAGGGCCAACAGGCCGAGGAGAGCAGACCAAGACGACGCACCACGGAGCTTCACCACGTTTAGCCTCCAACCCGAAGTAGTAAGCGCCTTACAGAAACCGCGTTGCGATCGATATCCTGTTGTCGCCAAAACCGCAAATTGCGGTCCGCGACGGGCAGCAAAGCAATACCCGTTTCACGACGCACGCCTACAGACGGTCGAGGCGGCGGATCTTCCACGCCTGGGACGAAATAGCGTGCCTTGACCGTTGCTGGCGAGCCGCGATACAAGCATCGACGATGGGAAAAAGGACGAGCGTACGTGCGGCTGGATGGTGGCTGCATCCGTTGCTCGTCTTGGGCCTGGTGCTGGCGGCATCGGCTGCGCGCGCGGAGGATCCGAAGGCGCAGGCCCGTGCCAAGTTGGTCGAGGGCAGCGAGAAGCTGAAACAGGGTGAGTACACCCAGGCCCTCACGCTATTCAAGGAAGCGTACGCCTTGGTCCCCAGTCCGAAGATCTTCTACAACTTCGGCATCGCTTACTCGAACCTGGGCCGCGCCACCGACGCCGTGGAGGCCTTCGAGAGGTTTCTCGACGAGGCCACCGATGCCAGTCCCGAAACGCGCGCCAACGCCGAGCGCCACAAGAGCGAGTTGCTGCCCCAGATCGGAAGCGTGGTGGTCCAGTGCGACGTCGACGGAGCCGAGATCTCAATCGATGGACGATCGAAAGGGGTGACGCCCCGGAAGAATCCAGTGCGGGTGGATCCCGGACCACACTCGCTGGTCGTCGAGAAGCCTCCGGCGACCGCTTTCACCCAGAGGGTGGTGGTGGGTGCTGGCCAGCATGTAGTCGTGGACGTTCACCTCGACGTCCAGCCGCCCGCGCCGGCGTCCGCTCCTGTCGTGGTGGCCCCGCCGTTACCCCCACCGCCGCCGGTTCAGCCGGCGGCGGCAGCCGTCCCCGAGTCCGCGCCCATGGCGCTGAAGACCAAGCTGGCGATTGGTCTGGGCGCCGCGGGGGTACTGGGATTAGCCTTCGGGACCTACGAACAGTTGGCAGCCAGTTCGAAGTACGACCAGTTCAACAACGCCATGGCGCCGCTGCCCAACCCGACCGGAAAGTGCGACGCCGATTCTCGGGTGATTCCGGCAAGGGGGGGCGCCCAGTGCGCCAGCTTGCTCCGCGACGGCGACTCGGCCAGCCTCCGCGCCAAGATCGGGTTCGCGATTGGAGGCGCGCTCGCCGTGTCGTCCGTGGTCCTGTACGTGCTCGACCGGAGAGAGCAGCATGAATCGACCGCGTTCCTCGGCTGCGCACCGAGTGGGTCAGGAGCGATGTGTGCAGCGCATTTTTGAGCGTCCGCTGACAAGCCGAACGCGCTCGTACCTGGGCTCCAGGTGGCCGATGGCCCTTTCGGCGCTGCTGGCCCTGGCTGCTGGGGGCTGCACCGATCCGCAGAGCGGCGTGTACGCGAAGACCTGGTGTCACCCGACGGCGGCAGAGGGTCAGCCCTTGATCACGCTGGACGACATGGAGGACGGCGACGCCACCCCCTGCACTGGCGGTGGCCCCTGGATCGTTGACGGGACGGGAGACTTCACGCCGGCGAAGATCGGCAGTCCCGCGCTTCCGACGGAGCTGTCAGACGCGGACAAAGTGCTACGGGCTCCGAGTGTCCGCGCACAGTATCTGCACGGCACGCTGGTTCCGGACGGCTACGCTCGCATCATCCTTCCGTTGCCGGCGACGCTGGCCGATCTGCGCGCCTTCCAGGAGATCGACTTCTGGGCCCGGAGCGACGCTGGGGCGGCCACCGTCCGTGTGGGCCTGTTCACGGCCTCGGCGCCAGACGGAGACTTCGGTGACGATGTCGTGATCCAGCCGATGTGGGGCCCTGACGGGAGAAACACGATGGCCGCGAACGCGGCGCTCGCCGCGCTGAGACGGTCCGACGATGTGACGGTCATAACGCCGGACGATCTGGCGGCGAGCACCGCGATACAGTTCGTCTTCTCATCAGACAAGAACGGGGGTGCCACCACCTTCGGCTTCTGGATCGACGACGTCCAGTTGAAAAGGCTTCCCGGCCAGTAACTCCTCAAATCGCACCGTGAAGGCGCGCCCACAGGATGCCGAGCCGCTCGTGCTCGGCACCCTCGAACAATTCCAGGCGCTCGCTGGTCGGCCACATGCCGAAGTGATCCGGCCAGAAGCCGGCGGGCGCCGGGATGACCGTCATCCCCTGCTTCTCGAACAGGCGAACGGATCGCTCCATGTGCACCGCCGACGTGACCAGCACGACGCGGTCCTTGCCCACCATGGGTCGGATCAGGCGCGCCTCGTCGGGCGTGTCGTCGGATTCACCTTCCTGCAAGATGTCCGCGGCCGGCACGCCCAGCGCCTCGGCCGCTTGCTGCATCACCGCCGCCTCGGTGGGCAGCTCGCCGTAGCCACGGCCCGACATGATCAGCTTCGCTCCCGGTAGCGCCCGGTAGACGCGGATGCCTTCCACCAGCCGTTCCAGCGTGTGGTGGCTGAGCCGCGACGTCGGCGGCAGCGCGCCACGGATGTCGTAGCCGCCGCCCAGAACGACCACCCAGCGCGCGCCGGCGGCGCCCGCCGCCGGGTCCACCAGCGCGGGCCGGCGATGCAGCGACGACACGAACCACTGACTGGTGGGATACCAGGAACACAGCAACAAGACCGCCACGCCCGCGGTCACCAGCGCCCGTCCAGTCCGCTGCCGCGCCGTCAGCCACAACAGCAGCAGCCCCGCCACCGCCAGCAGCATCGCCAGGGGGAACGGCAGCAGGAAGTAAGCGATCATCTCCTTCAGCCACATGCCGCAGATTATCCACGACAGGACGGGATCATCGGGCGGCCGGGGCGCTATCCTCCTTCGATTCCCGACGACGCCCCAGCTGGCCCGCCCGCGCGCACGGTGCACAACGCCGACGCCCTGGCCTGGTTGCGCGACCACGCCCCGCTGGCGGACGCCAGCGTCATCACGTCGCTGCCCGACCTCTCCGAGCTGGGCGGGGTGGACCTGACCGCGTGGCAAACGTGGTTCCAGGACGCCGCCTTTCACACCATGAACGCCGTCCCCGATCAGGGGGTGGCGATCTTCTTCCAGAGCGACATCCGCCACGACGGTTTGTGGATCGACAAGGGGGCCCTGGTGCAGCAAGCTGCCGCCCGCGCGCGCATGCGGCTGCTGTTTCACAAGATCGTCTGTCGGAAGGCCCCAGGAACGGTGACGTTCGGGCGGGCCAGCTACTCGCACCTGCTGGCCTTCGCGCGCACGCTGCGCCCGGCGCTGGGCCGGACGACGGCGGACGTCATCCCTGACGCCGGCTTTATGCCCGGCAAGAAATCGATGGGCGTGAACGCGTGCGCCGATGCTTGCCGCTTCGTGCGAACCGAGACCACCACGCGCACCATCGTCGATCCGTTCTGCGGCTTCGGCACGGTGCTGGCCGTCGCGAACGCCCTGGGCCTGGACGCGGTGGGCGTCGATCTGTCGGCGCGCATGTGCCGGCGCGCCCGCACGCTGCGCCTCGCCCCGGGGCTGGTCCGTGGATAGCGCACCGGTGATCGCCGACGACACGCCGGCCCGCCCGCTGCGCCCGACCTGCACGCGCTGCCGGCGGCCGGCGCCGGTCTGCTACTGTGCGGACATCCACCCTCTGCCCACGCGCACCCGCGTGGTGCTGCTGCAGCACCCGCGCGAGCGCCACGTGGGCGTGAACACGGCGCGCATGGCGCACCTGGCGCTACCGAACTCGACGCTGCGCCTGGGCCTGGACTTCTCCATCGACCCGGTGGTCACCGCGGAGCTGACAGCGTCGCCCGACACCTACCTGCTGTTCCCCGGCCCGAACGCGCAGGACGCCGCATCGCTGCCGCGCGATCGCCCGGTGACGCTGGTCGTCCTGGACGGGACCTGGTGGCAGGCGCGGAAGCTCTACAAGCTGAACCCGTGGCTGGCGGGCCTGCCGCAGGTGGCGTTCACGCCCCGCCACGCCAGCGCGTACCGCATCCGCCGCCAGCCTGCCGCGTTCTGCCTGTCGACCATCGAGGCGCTGGCCGAGGTGTTGCCACTGCTGGAGCCGCCGGGCCAGCCGCTCGAGCGCCTGCTGGATCCGTTTCACGCGATGGTGGCCCGGCAAGAGCGCTACGCGGTCGAGGTTGCCTCGGCCCGCCACCGTCACACCGGTCCACCACGACCGCGGGCGACGGCGGCCGGGGCGGCCGATCAGGCCATGGCGGCGCTGGCGGAAATGTGGCCGCGCCTGGTCTGCATCTACGGCGAGGCCAACGCCTGGCCCAAGCGTCAGCGCGAGCGCCCCGCGTCCGAGATCGTGCACTGGCTGGCGGTGCGACCGGCCACCGGCGAAACCTTCGAGGCGGTGGTCGCGCCCCGGCAACCGCTGGCCCCCGCCATCGCGGGCCGGCTGGGCATCGACGAGCAGGCGCTGCGGGACGGGCACAGCCTGCATTCGTGGCGCCAATCGTGGGCCGAGTTCCTGCGGCCCGACGACGTGCCCGTGACGTGGGGGATGTTCCACGTCGATCTGGCCGCCGCCGACGGACTGCCCTTGCCCGAGCCGGCGCGCTTCGTCGACCTGCGCCAGCAGGCGCCCGGTCGCTGGCGGCGCCGCGTGCGCACCGTCGCGGATGCGGAGGCGGCGCTGGCGGACAGCGGCGTGGCGCTGGCGGAATGTCCGCTGGCGATCGACGGCGACCGCCGCGGCGGCCAGCGCCTGCGATCGCTGCTGCGCGTGCTGTCCGCGCTGACCGCCGTCCCGCGGCCGTGAAATCGCCCGTCATTGGTAATACGGTCGAGGCCCGTAGTAGAAGCCGCCCCATGGCGGAGACACGAAGGTGGACTTTCTTCCGGGCGGGCGGCTTCGATCAGGTCAAGCTGGAGACGGGCGCCGACCTGGCAAACATCGGCAAGCTGGATCAGAAGCTGTGGGTCGCCCTGGCCTGCCCCACGGTGGGCCTGGAGATCGACGCCAGGACGCTGGCGCTGATCGACACCGACAAGGACGGCCGGGTGCGCGCCCCCGAGCTGATCGCGGCGGTGAAGTTCGCCACCGACAACTTGATCAGCGCCGATGACCTGCTGAAAGGCTCCGCGACGCTGCCGCTGGCCGCCATCAATGACAAGACGACCGAGGGCGCCACCCTGGTCGCCTCGGCCCGGCAGATCCTGAGGAACATCGGCAAGCCGGACGCGGCCGTCATCTCGATCGAGGACGTCGCCGATCCGGCGCGCATCTTCGCCGAGACCGCCTTCAACGGCGACGGCATCATCGTCGAGGACTCCGCGCCCGACGACGCCACCCGGGCCGCCATCCGCGAGATCATCGACACGCTTGGCGCTGACAGCGACCGTTCGGGGAAGCCGGGCGTGGGCGTCGAAAAGATCGAGGCGTTCTTCGCCGAGATCGAGGCGCACGGCCAGTGGTACGCCAAGGCCGAGGCGGACGCCGCGCGCGTGTTCCCGCTGGGGCCCGCGGGGACGGCGGCGGCCGCCGCCGCGGTGGAGGCGATCAAGGCCAAGGTCGAGGATTACTTCGGGCGCTGCCGGCTGGCCGCGTTCGATCCGCGCGCCATCCTGGCCCTGAACCGCAAGGAAGAGGAGTACCTGGACCTGGCGGCCAGCGACATGAGCCTGGACGTCGCCGAGGTGGCCGGCTTCCCGCTGGCCCAGGTCGCGGCGCAGGCGCCCTTGCCGCTGACGGGAGGCGCCGTGAACCCCGCGCACGCCGCCGCCGTGAAGGCGTTCGCCGACGCCGCCGTCGCGCCGCTGCTGGGCGCGCGCGATCGCCTGACCGAGTCCGAGTGGGCGACCGTGCGCGAGAAGCTGGCGCCGTACGACGCCTGGCTGGCCGAGAAGCAGGGCCTGCGCGTCGACAAGCTGGGCGAGCCGCGCGTTCGCGAGCTGCGTACCGGCGGCATGAAGCTGGCGCTGCTGGACCTGGTCGCGAAGGACAAGGCGCTGGAGGCCGAGGCGAACAGCATCGACAGCGTCGAGCGGCTGGTGCGCTACCACCGCGACCTGTACCTGCTGTGCACGAACTTCGTGAACTTCCAGGACTTCTACGACGGCGACGAGCCCGCGACGTTCCAGTGCGGCACGCTGTTTCTGGATCAGCGGGCCTGCCGCCTGGTCCTGCGGGTCGAGGATCTGGCCAAGCACGCCCTCATGGCGGGCCTGGCCGGCGCCTACCTGGCTTATCTGGAATGCACGCGCAAGTCGACGGGCCAGAAGATGAACATCGTGGCCGCGTTCACGGCCGGCGGCAGTGACAACCTGATGGTGGGCCGCAACGGGCTGTTCTACGACCGCCAGGGGAACGACTGGGACGCCACCATCACGAAGATCATCGACAACCCGATCAGCCTGCGCCAGGCGTTCTGGGCGCCCTACAAGAAGTTCGTGCGCCTGATCGAGGAGCAGGTGGCCAAGCGCGCCGCCGC
>Ga0070679_100002390_pt1 | contig 17016 bp, 18 predicted proteins | sample KBSC63BmetaG_FD_65652 | JGI IMG/M metagenome (GOLD analysis project Ga0070679, IMG submission 65652) | Corn rhizosphere microbial communities from Kellogg Biological Station, Michigan, USA - KBS C6-3B metaG | ecosystem: Host-associated > Plants > Roots > Rhizosphere | place: USA: Michigan... | reverse complement strand
CGCTGGGCTGCTTGTAGGCCCGACGCAGGTTGTCTTCGTTAAAGTAGCGCTCGGGCTGGTTGAGGCGCTTGGCGAGATTGGTTTCTTCCTCGTCCGTCAGCGCCTCGCCGGCCTCGATCTTGGCCAGCACGGGATCGTTCGTGGCCTTTTCGCGCACGGCCTTTTCCCAGTCGGTGACGTATTCGCGCTTGTCCACACGCTCGCCGTCGGGACCGACCTCGATGTAGTGCACGGCGTTAAGCCACTCGTCTTCCAGACTCAATTCGACCAGTTCGCGCGGCTCATGCGGACGCGGTCCGGGCTTGCGTATACCCCCGCCGCCCGTGCCGACGAAGATGTCGGTGTCGGAATCGTTGAAGTATTCGTGGTTGCCGAAGAAGTCGTAGATCACGAACTTCTTTTTGTCGATGTGCGGCGCGGTGCGGGTGCCACGACCGCGCATCTGCTGGTAGAGGATGGGACTGCGCACGCGCCGGCACATCACAAGATGCAGCACTTCGCGGCAGTCGAAACCGGTATCCAGCATGCCGACGCTAACTGCGACCTGGGGGTAATCCTCGCGCTTGAAGCGGCGGATCAGATCGCTGGCGTCGGCGACGTCCGAGGTGATGACTTCCGCGTAGCGACCCTTGTGTTCGGGATGCAATTCGTTGAGGTACCGCGCTAGTCGGGTGGCGTGGTGCTTGGTGATGGCGAAGACCACTGCCTTGCCGGGGCCGGTCTTCTGGCCGGGTGCGAGGTCCTTGTAGTCCTGCCACGCAAGCCGGTCGAACTCTTCCATCATCAGGCGATTGCTGGCTTCGTTGGTCCACTCACGCTCGAATTTTTCCGGGTCGTAGTGCTGGTCGCCCATGTCCGCACCGCCGGACATCAGTTCCGTAATGCCGGTGGCAAACTTGTAAGGCACCAGGTAACCCTGCGCGAAGGCTTCCTGGATGGTGTAGGCGAAGTCCGGCGTGTTGTTCTTGCAGTGGTAGAAATCGAAAGTATTGCGTTCGATGTAGACCGCGGGCGTGGCGGTCAGACCGACATGGAAAGCATCGAAATGGGTGAGTGCGGTCTGCCATGCACCGTAAATGGAGCGATGGCACTCGTCGGCGACGACAACATCGAAGTAACCGCTGGTGTATTCGTGATAGCGGCCGATCATGGTTTGCAGCAGACAAACCGTGATCTGCTTTTCCTGCCGCACCGTGCCGGATTTCAGCCAATAGCTGGAATAGCCGGGCAGCAAGTCCTGGATGGCCTCGATCGCCTGCTTGGCGAGTTGTTCGCGATCCACGAGGAACAACACGCGTTCGGCGTGCCCGGCCTGGAACAGGCGCTTCAGGTAGAGCACGATCAGGTCAGTCTTGCCGCAGCCGGTGGGCAATTCGATCAGGAAGCGCCGCTTGCCGAGCTCGACCGCGTGATCCATTGCCCGCATCGCTTCCTGCTGGTACGGACGCAGCGAGCGGGTTTCGCCCTGGCGGGCGTAGGTGTCCGGAATGGGAATGGTCGCGAGCGATTTGCGGTCCTCGCGCATCTGCACGATGCGTTCGAGATCGCGGCGCGAGAAGAACGAATCGACGATGCGTGCATCATCGTTCTGATAGTCCCAGAAGTAGATCAGTTCGCCGTTGGCGAGGAAGATGAAAGACGCGTTGATTTGCTTCGCGTAGGGCAGCGCCTGCTGCTTGGCGACGTAGGGGTTGATGGCCTGCTTCTTCGCCTCGACCACAGCCAGTGGACGGCCCTGTTGATTGAGCAGGACGTAGTCCGATCGCCCCGGAATGGATTTGTCGTCGCTATTGGACGTGCGGGGAAAAGCCTGGTCGCTGCCATGATGCGCGACGCCGGCATAGGGGGCGACGGGCACTTCGGTTCGGACTTGCGACTTGTCTGCCGGATTCCAGCCGGCAGCGCGCAACTGATCGTCGATCAGGATGCGTGCGTCTGCTTCGCTGGTATCTGCCACGGATACGTCCCCTTAAGTGTGACCCGACAAGTATGGCCTACGATGACCAACTTCCGAGCGCCGAGGACGCGAAAGGCCTCCGCACCGATGGTGGGGAAGCCTTGAGTAGATCGCATTATGGGGGTCAATTGCGTGCACGTCAACTCGGGGGAACGCACCGTACATCAATCGTTGCAATGTTTTATGCGGCGGTTGCAACGAGTTCGCCTTTCCTCGGCTAGAGCCTGACGATGACGTGCAGCATTACGATCCCCTGAGATTCGTACGTTCAGACACTGGCTCTCTCAAACATACGTTCATATCGTCAGGGCGGTGCTAACCAACCGGCCAGCCTGCGTAGAACGCGAGATGCGTGATCACTTCGACCAGAAGATCAGCCGTTCGCCGAGCGACGTATTTGCACGTCTACGCCGGTCATTCGCAAGCGCCATTCGCAAAGTGTGGTGCTAACTCCAAAGTGTTCGGCGATATCTGCCACGCTTTGCTGGCGCGAGCGCAAACCCACTAGGCCATCCCGCGGGACAAGAAGCGCTCCTGCCTGCCAGTCTGCTTCCTGCTCCTGTTCGTCGGAGTAGTCACTCAAGAGAAGCAGCTTTGACGGTGCGACATCTACACGAGCAGGAACGTGTCGCAGAAGAATGTGCGATAACTCATGCGCAAGGTCATTCCGTTGCCGTACTTTCGCGTGAGCAGGGTTGATCACGATCGCAAAGGCACCATTTTCTTGCAGCGTCAAAGCAGACCAGCTCGAAGCATCAGTTTCTGTCAACTGGCGGATGACTTCGTGCTCCAACCCAAGCGCAGCGAAGTCGAAAACGCTCACGTGGAGATGCTCGGCATACGCCCACGGGTCCAGGGGGGCCACCTCTGTTAATCCCAATGAAGCCCTTGCCGCAGCGGAGTTCCGTTCCGCTTGAGCTTTGAAGCCGCGGCGCAAGGCTACTTACCCATGAGGCTTTCGCGCGCACGCATTGCATTCTGCGCAGCGATGATGAGGTTCCCTAAGGCAGTCGCAGTTTCCATCGACACTGTCTTCTTCTTTTTAAAGTGTGCAACTGCGGCTGGTTGCTGTGCTTCGTCGTTGCTGACTTCCATACCAAGGAACTCCCGAGGGTCTCGTTCGACCCATTTGCAGAGCTTGGCAAAGGTAGCTAGATCGGGCATGTGACCGTTCTCCACTCTGGATAGAGTCGCGGGGCTCACATCTGCCTCCAAGGCCGCAGCCCTTACGCCACGAGTTCCGCGCTTGGCGACGATCATCTTACCTAAATCATTGATTTTTAAAGTCACTTTACCTCCGTGCACATAAAGAGCGCCCGAGTCTTGACGACTCAGGCGCTGCCAAGTACAGTGTTTCGCAAGTAAGACGATATGTCTAACATAAAATACGTCCTACGACTGCAACGAATAGAATCACAACCGAAGCGCTCAGTCAAGAAGGTCTCCCCATGAACGAACAAGTAGAAGAATCCAAGCAGCATGGTAAGCACGTGGAGATTCATGTGCAGGACATTAAAGAGGCGGAGAGGGTCACCTTCCCTGACTCCATCACCGCAACCCTGATGCAGGTCTGGGATAAGGCCTATGTCGAGCTCAAGATCGCGCGGAGACCAAAGGATATTTTTCAAACGGAGGGTCACAATCCGAAGTCTTTGATGAGTCATCTCGAGCTGACTCTCGAGCAAGCGCGCGATCAGGGCATCATCAATGACTATCGGTTCAGCATCGCGTCGGAGACCGGGGGCGCATAGATCATGGCGCAAGCAAATGAGTACCCGACGATGGATCCCGAGGCGGGCGCGGCGGCCCTGGAGGAAGACCTTCCGCGCGTCTTGAGGATGCTGGGCGCTTCGATGGAAGAACTGGGTTGGACGCGCCCGAACAAGCTTACGTTGTTAATTCCTCTCTCAGGTGTCTATCAAGGGCACACGGATGACTACACGTTGCGTTTGGGGTTTCATGCCTACCGGGCATGGCCACCGAGCGCGCAATTTGTAAACCCACAAACGCAGAGCTATTCCTACCCTCAAGATCAGCACTTTGTCCCACAGCTTACGAGCGGAGAATGTCGGACCCATGCCGAGTACTGCCATGGCACAAAAAGGATTCAGCTCATTTGCTGTTCGGCCACGCTGGAATTCTACGAAGTCAAGCACAACGTCAATCCCGAGCATCTGTGGTCCGACACCGACAACTTTTGGACTACTGTCAATGCAATAAAGCGAGCAATGGGATCTTTCTATCAGGGGCGGTTTCCGAAGCATGGACAGTGAAGGCGATATCTCGCGTCCTGTGGCAGCACGATCGTACGAGCCTAATGGACTCCAACTTCGAGTGCCGTTCTCGGCCTTGGCATCTACGCTTAATCTGCTGCGGAAAGCAGGACGTCGTGAAAGTGGAGTGCTGTGGTACGGGGTGCGAGACGCCTCGGGCAACGGCACCGTGGCTTACGTGGTGGCCCCGCGCCAGCGCATGAGCTGGGGCAACTACTTGGTGCCCGCGCAAGCTTTGACCGATGTAGTTCGTCGCTTGCCCGACCCATGGAAACCCTTGGCACAGATTCATAGTCACCCAGGTGGGCATGTGGAGCATTCAGGCTACGACGACGAGATGGCGTGCAGCCGCAAGGCGCTATCCATTGTCTTCCCATTTTATGGTCGAGGTACTCCAGCATTTCCGAGCGAAGTTGGCGTCCACGAGTGGCAGAACGAATACTGGCACCTCCTAGACCAGGAATCAGCAAAAGCCCGTGTAGTTCTCGTTCCGGGAGAAGTCAAGGTGGAGGACCTGAGATGAGTGACGACCGCGAAATTGGCGATCGGCATCTTCAGCTTGCGGACGGTCTTTCCGATACGCTTGAGTCCGATTCCCAGTACGTGCGCATTGTCGTCGCAGACGACTGGGGAGGTTCTCGCGCAGGGCAGCTGCTCGTCACGTGCTTGGTGAATCTCCTGTGTCGACAAGTTGGATTGGTCAGCCACCTGGAGGTCGTAGCGCACCCCACAGCCGGAGCAGTTCGACTGCCCAACGGTCAAGCGGCTGGAGCCTTTCCAAACTGTCTTGAAACACTCGTACGGTGGGCGGTGGGCGATAAGGTTTCAATCTCTACTTCGGAAACTAACCAGCAGGCAGATCACCTCATTCTCATCGGCAGCTCTGCCACTTCGAAGCCTCTGTTCGCCAGGCGCCAAGTCATTACGGTGGTTGCTGATGGCTGGTGCGCCTGGGTTGGTGAGCCGAAGAACGCTCCACGCTACACATCTCCAAAGTCGAGGTGCCCAATCGGGCCATTCCTGGGAGCGGCATTAGCTGCCGGCGAAGTTTTCAAGCGTACGCGAGGGATCACCCGAGGCAAATTCCTCAGCTCAGCCGGCTACTCCTTATGGTCCGGGAACTCTCAGGAGGATTGGAGCATGCTGGAGCAAGGCCCCGAGGTCTCAGGGCTACGCTTGGATCCCATTCATGTTTTTGGTTTAGGCGCCGTCGGCAACGGGCTTGCTTATTTGATGCAGAACATGGAGCTGGATCACGGATACTTCGTTTTGGTGGATGACGACAGCTTCGACAGCACGAATTTGAACCGCTGCTTTCTTGCTGGAGCAGAAAACGTCACGCAAAGAAAAGTTGATGTTGTTTCTTCAGCGTTGCGAGCCTACGAAATTGAAACATACCCTTTCCATGGCACTGTGAGGGAGTATGTCTCGGACAGCCGCCAAGATCTTCGTTCCGATGTCGCCGACCTGGTTGACAATTCCGTGTTCGAAGTGGTCGCATCATGTGTAGACAAGGGAACTTCCCGCCAAGACATCCAAGCACTGCAGCCGCGGTTATTGATGGGCGGAAGCACGTTGGATCTTTCGGCTCGAACCAACTGGTATTCGTTTCGACCAGGCGCAGCCTGCCTAGCGTGTTTCAATCCAAAAGAACGCGACGGTGAAAAAATCCGCAGCCTAGAGGCCCAGCTTCGCCTGATGGCGAACGAGGAGCGGCGGAGATTTCTGGCCGAGCAGGGATTGAATGTCGAGGCTATTGAAGAATTCCTCGCCAATCCGCAGTGCGGAAGCATCGGCGAGGCGGCACTCAATGACTTCGCAACACGCGCGCCAGCTCAATTTTCCGTCGGATTTGTTTCACTGGCGGCCGCGCTGCTGCTTGGTGCTGCGCTGCTGAAGCACACCGTGTTGAAGTCGCCGTTCCACTACAGCGAAATATCGGTTTTGAACTTCCTTAACGGTGGGCGAGCAGATGGAAATTTGGGATCAGACGACAAGTGCGAATGGAAGTGTCGAGAGCGCCTGCGACGGCGAGCAATGAGGTCAGCGAACTATTCTCGGACTGATCTGGCTCGACCAACTTAGCGGAACAGTAATTCCAATTCGAACAGCAGAGCAAAGGCTAACGCGATTGGATTGACTGATCCATGTCTCGGAGCTTCAATGATCTTCGACGATGTGCTGGCTGGCTCGAAACGTCGCAGCATCTTATATAGTAGTTATCCAGTAGCTAGCGCTGATATTTCAGCGATCTCCTGGAACTCGGCGAGATACTCGGGCCGATTGTTTCGCAGCCAACTCGCGATGCGGGGCTTGCGCAGCAGCTTGGCCAGGTACGTCTTAGCAATCGTGAGCTGCAGATTGTCCTCACCATAGGTTTCTTCCACGTACCGCGTTCGGCGTTGAGCAGCCTCAAGCTCGCGTTCGAGGCGCGCAATCTGCTCCCGAGAAATGTCCGCGTCCTTTGGCTTCCCGGGAGGGGCGACAAGTTGGTCTGGCGGGGTCGCCGCCAAGATAGCTCTGACAAATGGAGAGGAATAATTCTTCTGCCCCACCATCAGATCGGCCGCTTCAATCTGGCGGAGAGGCTTCATCCGTTTGAGTACATCGAAAACCGCCATGGGGCACGGTTTGTCTGCCAAGGAGTCGATCGCCTCCTGGCAGATACCCTCCAGAAGCCGGAACCTGCGACGCACTGAACGCGCTTCGATATCCAAAGCCTCTGCAATGCGCTCATCGGGGACGCCGCGCTCGACCGCGCGAACGATCATCCTGTGTTCCTGCACCGACGAAAGGCGATTGATTCGCTTGTTGTAGGTATAGGCTTCATCGTCGGTCGAGACAAGACATTCCACCTCCTTCCAGCCAAGATCCTTGGTTGCTTCGAGTCTCATCAGTCCGTCCAGAAGATAGTACATACCCTTCTTTTTCGCGTCAGGCGTAACGACAGGGCATTCCACCAAACCGACTGCGCGAATGGAGGCGACAATCTGCCTGTACTTCTGACTGGTTTTGGCCGTTGCCCGCAATGGTTTCAAAGGCACAATCGACGCGATAGGCACTTGGCGCGTCGCCAATTCGAACCCGACCTTCGTCGGTTTGACGGTTGCGTTCATCGTATTGCCCTCGCGGTTACGCTCTTTTCCAGCGCCGCGGGGATCGTGTCGATTCCCTCTTCGCGAGCCAGAGCAACAAAAGCAGGAATTGCCCGCAACTCGGACAATGCCCGGGTGACAAACAACAAGCGCGTCTGAGTGAACTCGGCCCTTTTGGCCAACAACTTCTGCTTGTCGACTTCCCGCTCGTAGATCCGTCGCAGATACTCGGCGGTGAGCTTTCGGCTCCCCCTGCGACCATAGGTGGGCTTCGAGACCTTGCGGCTGATACGGGAACGCCGTTCCAACAGACGCCGCACGACACCAACTTTCTTGCCCCTCAAACTACCGTTCGTGTAGGCCTCGGCGAGCGCTTCCTGTATGCCGGCGTCATCGCTACGGGCAATGTCCACTGCGAGGCTGATCGGTATCAGCCCCGTTTCCACGGCGGCGACTAATCGCTCCTCGCCGCGTTCGAGCAGGCCTAGCAACATGCTTATCCACGAGGAGGTGACCCCGAGTTTGTCCGCAATTTCGGTTTCGTTGTAGCCGCGCTGGTGCAGATTTTCGATTCCATGCATCAGCTCGATCGCAGGATGCTGGCGCCGCGCGACGTTCTCGACCAGACTCATGACCAGACAGTCCTCCTCTTTCGCTGAGATCACGAAAGCAGGGATTTGTGACTGGCCGAGCATCTGGTAAGCCTCCAGCCTCCCCTGCCCGCACACGAGATCGAATTCGATTTCCCCTTCCGGGTGCTGACGTCGGCTTACAGTGATTGGGCGCTTCAGGCCGATGGCATCGATGTTGTCGACAATTTCCCGATGGTGCCGACGGTTGCGCACGCGCGGGTTCAATACCTGAATCTTTTCGATGGGAACCATTTCAACGGAACGCATATAGGTTCCTCTAGGTCATGCTGCCATGGCAAACGGAACACGCTCGCCGAGAGCGTAGAGCGCTTCCAGCGAATCGAACCGGTACGCGTCAAGCGATGTCTCGTTGTTCTCCTCGGCGAGTCGAATTGGGTGTAGCGGCAAATCGATATGCGGGAAGACGTAGTAGTCGAACACGTGATGCTGATCGGCCGCCATGCGCACGGCAATCGTGACGTCGGGCGCCAAGCTGGTATCGAACCTGAGCCTCCAGCGGAAAGTTCCGCTTGCAAGCTGCATACATCGAGCAATCACGACGGAGAGCGTGAATTCCCGGTTGATCGTCAGGAGATCGGTGATTGGATCCCGAACGGCCGTTCCGCCTGCAGCGGTGAACCCGGCCAGCACATCGGACACGATTTCCGGCAATCGAGCCCGCAGTATCCGGTTGATTTCCAAGTATCGGTAATCGCGCTGTGGGCGAAACCCGATTAGCGAATAAGCGCGCACCAAACCACCGAAACGGGCTCGGTAAGTGCTGCTGGACGGCATACTTTCCTGCTCGTCAATCAACAGGCCCGACAGGACACCGCTTCTTTCATACAGCTTATGGAGAAGATCGAGCATCGATGCATCGTCGAGACTCTCGGAGCGCGCAGCGACGATCGCTTGGGCGCGGGCAAATAGATCCGGCGGAACGATGGCTTCGAAAGCTCCATCTCGACGAATCCACATCTGGGGTTCGTTACGGACATGCCGCTGTTTCAGTTTGAATGAGGTACGGTTGTAGACATTGTTGCCTACGTACTTCTCGTTGGTGAGAACTTGATGCACCGTGCCACGGGACCACGCTCGACCGTGGTCGGTACGCAAGCCAGCCTCGTTGAGTGAGTCGGCAATTTCCTGCTCTGCCTTGCCCGATTCGACGAAATCGCGATATATGCGCTGGACGATCGCGATTTCGTCCTCGGGGCCGGGCACGAGCACGACACGATCGGTCTGAAGACTTTTCTGTTCCCCCGCACCGAGCAGACCCTTGGGCGCGCGGGATTGGTCGAGCAGCATGCGCCGCAGCCCAAAACCGGGGCAGCCACCTTGTCGGAATCCAAGTTCGATTAGACGGCACTGGCCGGCGAAAACCTTGTTGGAGAGCTCCCGGCTGTACTCGCCGGCCATTACTCGCTTGATGCTCTTCATGACGACGGTCATCGGACTGCCGTCATCCTGGAAAGGCTCCGCGCAATAGAGAACGCGGATGCCGGAGCGTCGGCACAGATACTCGTAATAGGCGCTCTCGTCGGCGTCCTGGAATCGACCCCAGCGGCTGATGTCGTAAACCACGATGGCCTGAAACCCCGCTCGGCCGCTCTGGACATCGCCGATGAGCTGCTTCAGCCCGTCGCGACCTTCGAGGCTTAGGCCGCTCTTGCCTTCGTCCGCGTAAGTCCGAACGATGACCATTCCGTGGCTGTCAGCATATTTCTTGATGGCGTCGCGCTGGTTCTCGGTCGAATAGCGCTGATGATCCGTCGACATGCGCACATACTGGGCCACCTTCACCGGGTCGCCGGGAGCAGTCGAACCAGAAGTGCCTCTCCGCGAGCCCATGACCGCACCCGGAGGAACGCCAAGTATCGAAGTGACTATCATTAGACAAATTGTTGGAGAATGTCAAGCAATTCCAACGTTTGTACAGTAAGCTACTTTTGTGCCTTGACTCTGCGAGGATGCGCCGACGGAACGATCGCCTCGAGAAAGCGCAGGAGCTCCGCCCGCTGGTTTCCCGTCATACGTCGAAAATGTTCGAGCAGCCGCAGATCTTCCGGGCTCATCTGTTGCGGCAATTCGTCGGCAACGAGTGCCCAAGGATGGCAAGACAGGGCCTTCGACAACCGGACCAGCCACTCCACGGTCAGCCGGCGTTTGCCGGCTTCAAGAAGGCTTATCTGTTGATTGGTCGTACCGACGAGAGATGCCAACGACTCCAAGGACAAATTCTGCGCTTCGCGAAATGTTCGGATCTGATTTTTTATGCTCCGCACAGAAGCGACCTCGGAAACAGGAGGGGACCCAGCGCATGGTTTTAGCGACACAGGGGATCCGAGATCGTTGGGCCAGATGTCTCGAGAACTAACTATCACGCTTGCAGTGATCACACCAAGCCAGAGAGTTTCATGTTCTTGACCCCTTGCAGCCGTTCCCTTCGGAACGTATGTCAGAAGCCGAGTATCTCCCGCAACGGTGCACTCAAGCACTTATACCATTTGGTCGAAAACGCGCCAAGATGCAGTCTACGACCTAGGCGACCAAGCTAGTGCGCATATGCCGCAGTCCTTTTATGGAGATCTGACGATGGTTTGGCTCACCAGGCTGTTTCTACCCCTAGGCATCCAGGCCGACGTTCGTGTTGATAGCAACAGCGGCTTGTAAGGCGACTCCTACATTCCTACGCGACCTTTGCCGACAGACGACGCTCTACCTGATAGGCGACGATCTTTCAGCCGGTTGTCTGGCGATCGTCATGGATGCGATGCGGCCGGCTATCCCGGCCAGCGCCGCCCTTTGAGGCGGCGCTTTCGTTCACGACCCCATGACGGAGACGCCGTAGGCGCTCCTCGCTGGACCGCACGATGTTGATCTACATGGTCTAAGCGACGACAGGTGCGACGGGTGATTTGAGTCTTGCAGGGCTGCCTGGTTGCGCACCCTGAACCCACCCACCATGCTACGGACGGCGGAGCTGTCGCAGGAGCATTCTCAGGGCCTGCGACGGATAACAGCTACATAGGGGGTAGCCATGGATGAACTCAAATTTGCAATTATTCATTCACTGGAAAAGACGAAGGGCGCTTTGTCCGCCAGCGTGCGCACGCGGGACAAGGTCCTCGATATCCAGAAGCCGGTGATCAAAGATTTGGCTGAGACACTGGCCAAGTTGGTGGGGAAGGACGGTAGCTCGGTGTATTGGGGGCAGTTCGGCACCAATCGCCGCGAAGGCTTGTTCCCTTCGCATGTGAAGCCATTGATCTCTAGCTGTACGGAAGAGGCCTTCATCGCGATGTCGAAGGTGGCGATGGACGAACTTCGCGGCAAGGCCTCCGAGGAAAGCTTTGCCACTGGCGGTCATGTCTGCTTCTTCGTGTATCGCATCCAGACGTCAAGCTTTCTGCTGGTCGCCATGGTCAAGGAGCGGGGCGGCATGGTGCTTTCAGCCGATCTCGAACCGACTGAAATCACGGAGATTGATCTGTCGAAGCTGCACCAAGCGGCCCGGGTCAATCTAGACCGCTACGGCGCGTTCCTGGCACCGGCTAAGGGGAAAGCGAGCTCAGCACCGGATGCCGCGGAAGACAGTACCGAGAAAACCTACCTCTGCTTCATCAACCGTAAGTCCCACTCGGATGTGGCGGAGTATTTCGTCGAGGCGCTGGGCTGCGAGAAGGGCGTCGCCTCGGGCCGTACGACCAAGGCGGTCGTCACGGAGATTCGCAAATACGTCAAATCCATTCCCGAAATCAGAGAGAAGGCGCCCGCGGTTCACTTGGCCGTCATCGAGTACCTGCAAGCCCAAGAAGACGGCGCGATGGTGTCGCTCGACAAGGTCGTTGCCGTGGCGCGCCGTGCCATCGGGGTAGATCTGGAACAGCATGTCAATGGCCTGAAAAACCATCTGAATGGTGAAGGCGTGCAGATTCCGGACGAATTCCCGGTGAGCGCCACAGCGTTGCGCTCGTATACCCGGATCTCGGGCAAGGCGTCGCGTTGGCAGATCAGCTTCGAAAACGGTGCGCTGGGCGAGCGCGACGCCGAGATTATCTACGACGCGAATGAGAAAAGCCTGAAACTCACCCAACTGCCACCCGAGATGATCGCCAAAGTGGAGGAGGCGTTGGCGGCGCGGGCGCAGTTGTCACCGGACGCAGCAGAAGACTAGACCGATGTTTGCAGATGTCGTCTCACTGTATCGCGAAGCCCAGCGCCCTGCATTCGATGCAGGGCGATTTCGTTATTCTGGGGTGGCTTCGGCGTCTCTGCGGGCCGTCATCGCGCGTTGCGATGGCCTGAACGACACGTTTGGCCACTTCGAAGATGCGCCGGAGTGGACGGACGATCACGTCGAGTTTTGTTGGCTTGTGGGTGACAACGAACATGGTCGTTTCTATGCGAACGTTGCCGACTTAGTTGCTCGCTCTCAAGCGTTGAGCCGGGGACAGCGGCCGCAGAATTTCTATCTGATCGAGGACGACTATTACGCAGGGGAAGACAGTCCGCCAGAACAACTGAGTCATGCCTACGAGTTGTGTGAGCTTATCCAGCTTCTCGGAAGCATCTCCCTGACAGCGGATCTCAGGGCGACCACGCAGCCCAAGGAACTCATCTTCGTCATCCCGGCAGGGGAAAAAGCGCCGCCACGAACCCTGACCCTGTCGACGCGATTGGAGCCGTTGGTACTTGCCGAGCAGCGGCTTGATCTCGAGCCGTTGCGCAGGCTCGTCTCGGATGAGAGTACATATTTGCTGCATGTCCAGGAGCTTCGCGCGCTGTTCCGACTGGCAGTCGCTGATACGGTTGGTCGTGCACCCGCGAGCGAGAATGCATTCACCTTCCTCACGGCCCATTGGCCAGATGTGCTCGAGAAATATAGATTCGACGTCGATTGCTACATCAGCAACTTCTCGTTCGAGAAAATCCGGCTGGAAATAGCGCAGATGGAGCTGGACTTCTCCAGCAAGCTCAGTTCGGTCATGGGGGATAGTGCGGCCAAGTTCCTTGCGCTCCCGCTCCCAATTGCTGTGCTGGCAGTCATTTACAAGGCCGATGGAATCGTGGAAGCCTATTTGCTATTTATCGGCTCGCTAGTGATCGTGATGCTCTTTTCCGGCATGATCCACAATCAGCTCTTGCAGCTGGCACGCATAGTTCATAGTTTCGGGGTGATCGTCGACCAGTTCAGCAAGAAGGTCGAGAGCTACCCTACGTCGATTGCGGACCGCTTGACCGAGGCCCGCGACGGGTTTACTAAACAGCGATCGTTCCTGTTCCGGACCCTGTGGGTCTTACGAGTACTCGCATGGTTGCCGATCGTCACGGGCCTTGCGCTGCTGGCTTGGAAGTACAATCCCGGGTTCCGGGCTTGGGTCGGATTCGGATAGGCGCGCGTCGCCGTCGCCAGCTTGTCACGGTCATGACCAAAATTGGTGACCTGAGGAGATCACACCCGCAAGAAGGTGAACGTCTACGTCACTTGTGCCACAAAGAGGGGATCGCGTCGCGCAGCCATACTCGATCATGCCGATACAGCCACATATAGTTGCTTCCTGGAACACGCCGCAACTCTTTGATGGTCGCCTCATGGCATCGCCGGGCCACCGACAGGAAAGCCGTTCGCGCGAGCCGGCGTCGGGCCAGCAAGGCAGCGGTCTGCCACACCTGTTTCAGATCGCTATCAGCGGCCACAATTCGGTTGACGGACACCACCGATATGCCGCACTTTTGCGCAACGCGTCGGGCGGGCAACCCCTTGCTAAGCAGCCGCACTGCTTGCTGCAATCGCCGTCCTTTGAGCGATTTCCTCCGCGCCGTGAACGGCAGTCCCTCGCGTCGAGCCATCTGGGCCGCCGTCGTTGTGGAGATCCCAAGACAGCGTGCCGCTGCACTGATCGAGATCCCGGCTCCGCAAACGAGGGTAAGCAAGTCAACGGCGAGGTTCGGCGCCTTCGGCACCAACTCAGGCTGGACGAGGGGTGTCGGCTCCTTTGTCGCGTAGCTGCGCTCGAAGTCTTCCCACGTGTCGTACACCAACGCGATCATCAACAGGTGCTTCAGCGGATGGGCGTGCCGTGGTGATCGCCGCGCCACCGAACCGACCAGCCCCGCCCAATCCGGCGTAATCGCATTGAGCGCCTCGAACCCGGTGATGTCCTCAATACCCCTATATCGCTGGCGAATTTCGCCAATCAGGTTCTTGATCCGGAGCGACCCCCCGCTGGTGGCCAACCCGCGGTCACGCAATCCTCGCTGATAGCAGGCAGCAAGCCGCTGCGGGTCGAATGCCTCTGGCTCACTCGCGGCCCACCGAGCAGAAAACTTCGCTAGCCGGGCCAGTTGGTGCAACTGCCGGTCATCGCGCACGGGTATTTCAATGCGCTCCCACGGCTGACCACCTTGCGGAAGCAACCAGCCTCGACGGTGGACGGGCGTGATTGGATCCCACGCAATAAACAGCGGTTCCGCGTGGCGGGCGCAGGCCATCGGCGTACGGGTGGACCAGCGTTGCGCCGGTTACATGCTGCACCTGGGCGCATCTCTTCGCGAGCCGCTTGGGTTAGTGCGCAGCGATGCACGATTCCACCTGCGCGCTTGATGTTGGCGATCTTTGCTTCGACCGCACCGTCCGGCACCACGATATGCGCCGGAATGTCCCGAGTACGATCCGCCAACGCCAAGGCGGCGCCGTGGTTGCCGGATGAAGGGGTCACGACGCCACGTTTGGCCTCATCGTTCGGCAAGGCCCACACCGCGTTACAGGCGCCGCGAAACTTGAAAGCTCCGCCTTGTCAAAGGTGCTCGCACTTGAAGTACACCGATGCACCAGCCGTTTCGTCCAGGATATCGTTACGGAGTACAGGGGTCACTACCGCATATGGCGCAATGCGTGCGGCAGCCAAGCGGATATCAGACAACGTCGGGCACACGAAATTATTCATGAGCGCAACGTAGCGCGTGCGTGGAAAAACAGGATACGGTATGCCGTAACCGTGTAACGGTTGACTCGCCGTCAAATTGGAGAAGGCAGGCGCCAGTCGTGCTGGGCGCAAGCGGCGGCAAGGCGCGCCGCGACCCAGCATATGATCGGCCGATCTCAGGAGTTCCAAAGTGACGGAATCGTCGTGCGCAGCCACTCGCGATCATGCCGGTATAGCCATGTGTAATCGGCGTACCGCATTCTTCTAAGTTCCTTGTTGGTCGCTCCGGGGTGGCGCCGAATCGCCGTCATGAGCGCCTTCCGCGAAATCTTGCGTCGCGCCAAAAAAGCGGCGGTCTGCCAAGCCTGCTTCAGATCGGGGTCCGCAGCCAACAAGCGGTTGATGGACACGACCGACCGATCCGTCGCCTCCGACACACGCTTCGAAGACCAGCCCCGACGCAGTAACCGTTCGATCTGCCGCAGGTGAGGTCCCTTGAGCACCTTTCGCCGCTGGGTGAACCGGATGTCGGCGCGCCGCGCGATTTGGGTCGCCGTGATCGTGGTGATTCCAAGCTCCCGCGCGGCAGCCGAGACGGACAATCCACCCGCGACCAAGCAAGCGAGATCCGCCGTCGGATCGGCAGGGTCCGGCGTCGCCGCCGGCTGCGGCGGTTCCATTTCTAGCGAACCAGCTTCCTCGTAGCTGACCAGAAAATCCCGCCATGTGTCGAAGACAAGCGCGATCATCAAGAGATGTTTCAGCGGATGGAGGCGGCGGGGTACCGTACGGGCAGCGGAACCGATCAGGCCCGGCCAATCGGTGGTCACCGACTTGAGCGCTTCGAAGCCCGCGAGGTCTTCCAATCCCGAATACCGGCTCCTCATCTCATTCACGAGCGTTTTAAGACGCAGCGAACCCATCACTGTCACGAAGCCATGGTTGCGCAGCCCGTGCTGGTAGCATCTTGCGAGCTGAGAGACGTCGAATGTCGCCGGCGCGCAGCTCGCGAACTTGAGGGAGAACTCCGCTAGTCGGTACAGCTGTTGGAGTTGCCGATCATCCCGCACAGGCACCTCGAGGCGTTCCCAACCAAAGCCGCCGACCGGCAACAACCACCTGCGGCGATGAACTGGCGTCACGGGATCCCAAGCAATGAACAGCGGCTGCTTGTGCCGTGTACAAACCATCGATGACGGAAACTGATGCCCGATGTGCCAGTAGGCAACGCCGACCCGGTTGGTGTCCTCAACAACGCAGGCGTCGCAGCCTTTCAGGGGATGGTGGCCACCGACCCGGCTTGCAGTGATGCCAAGCCGCATCTTGATCGATGGCAAACTCCCGTCAGTCACCAACGCGAGGAGCCGATACGCAACCACACGTGGCTGCAGGATCAGAAAGTAACCGAGAAGCGTGTGCCGCAATGCCAGCTCGACCTCACCAAACCCAGCGTCCGGAAAGTGGGTTGCCAGATAGCTCAGCCTCGAAGGAAAGTCGTGACAAAGTGCGGCGTAGGGAGCATCGAACAGCGCTCGACTCGTCGTACGTGCGTCAGACGCTCCGTTCATCGCATGCGCGTGGGCACACCAGCTGTATAGCGTCTGGTCGTTCTCAAGCCAAGGCAGGTTTGCCAGCATGCGGCGAAATTGAAGTCTCTGTTCAAATTTTTCAGGCGGCGAGCCTAAGCATCAAAGTGCTGTCACCACGTTCGAATTATTCCTTCTGAAGGTCCTTTGGAGCCTAAGGTGCCACGTGAGGCCCAAAAGGCATTCCGAATTCGGAGTATCCACCCATTCCTCCGTCGGCAGGCCTTTCACTTGGGCGGAACCCTCGGTAAGCGTTTGCGGAGGTGATGAGAGGCAAATTCTTGTCATCCCCGGGTGCAACTACTCACGAAAAGGTAGGGTTGGCAGCCGCTCGCGTGTTTGTCCAACGACGCACCTTGTGTTCATGAGGTCGGTCGTCCTTGCCTGCTGGCGTAAATCGCAGTTGGCCAGATTTTGCACGGCGAAGGATTGACCCCGCTCCAGCGCAAGGGCACATTGCAGGTGTCGGGCAGCAGGCGGGTGACGTTGTGTTGAAACGTTCGGCTGAATGCAGGAGAGCGGAAACGCTGCCGTCCAGCGACGC
>Ga0070679_100002387_pt1 | contig 17026 bp, 16 predicted proteins | sample KBSC63BmetaG_FD_65652 | JGI IMG/M metagenome (GOLD analysis project Ga0070679, IMG submission 65652) | Corn rhizosphere microbial communities from Kellogg Biological Station, Michigan, USA - KBS C6-3B metaG | ecosystem: Host-associated > Plants > Roots > Rhizosphere | place: USA: Michigan... | reverse complement strand
GGACGCCCCACGGGTCCCCCCGCTCCCCGCGACCCGGCCGTCTCGGCCACGGCCACAGCCTGCCAGGGCCGTGGACGAGACGGCCCGTCCCTTCCCAGGGCGCCAGCTTGCGGGGCCACGGCCCTTCCGGGCGCCAGCTTCAGGAGGCCACATCCCTTCCCGGCGCCAGCCGCCAAGGGGCCCGCGTCCCTTCCGGGCGTCAGCTCCCCGAGCTCGACCTGGTGAACGCCCGCGGATTGACGACTCGGGTCGCTAAAGCCCGCTCGTGGTCGCCGCCCGGATGGCGAGGAAGAAGATCACGATGCAGCTCACGGCCATGATGCCCATCTCGCGGCGGAGGATCTGCATCGCGATGGATTCTTGGGCCTCGGGGGGGAAGGATTCGATGTCGAGCTCGCCGAGCTCGCGCTGGGCGGCGCCGAGGCGGGCGCCCTCGGCGATGAAGGAGATGACGAGGGGCAGGATGCCGTAGAGGTAGTGGAGGTCTTCCTTCGCCGAGTGGCCGGTGACGAGGAGGAGGGCGCCGAGCGCGGCCTGGATGAAGACGGCGATCTGGGCGAAGCGGAGGAGGTACCAAAAGGGCACCGAGGGACGGACCTTGAACCAGGCCCAACCCCCGATCGCGCCGGCGGCGAGGTTGAGCAGGATGACCAGCATCCCGACGGCGATGTGCAGGCCAACCATTTTGACTCAAATCCTCCTGAAAGGGTCGGGATTCCGCTTGCTGATGCGGAAAATCACTATGTAGCAAGTTGTCACAATGTGCTTGTATAAAGCACGGCTAAGGGTTACCGATCGGCCGTGAACGGGCTGTCTCGGAACCCTGAAAACCGAGACATCACACCACTTCGTGCTCAAGACCTACTTCCCGATCCTCGTCTTCGCCGCGCTTGGCCTCGGCGTCGGTGGCATCTTCGTGATGCTGAACCACCTGATCGGGCCGAAGAAGCCGGCCCACGCGACCGACGCGAGCCGCCGCCAGCTCGAGCCATACGAGTCCGGCATCCCGGTCGAGCCGGTGAAGAACTTCCGCTTCGGCGTCAGCTTCTACCTGATCGCGATGCTGTTCATCCTCTTCGACATCGAGGTCGTCTTCCTCTACCCGGTCGGGGTGATCATGCGCGGCGCCTCGAGCGTGTTCGTGCTCGGCGAGCTGGTCACCTTCGTCACCCTGCTGATGCTCGCCTTCGTCTACGTCTGGCGGAAGGGGGCACTCGATTGGAAATAGAGCGCCGCAGCCTGGAGAGCCGTCAGGCCTCCGCCCGCGACATGCTCCGCGGCGACCTCGAGGGCGAGGACCTGGAGCGCTACGTCGAAGAGCGCGTCGTCACGACGACCTTCGAGAAAATGCTGAACCTGGCGCGGGCCAACTCGATCTTCCCGCTGACCTTCGGCCTCGCCTGCTGCGCGATCGAGGCACCGATCTCGATCGTCACCGCCCGCTATGACCTCGCCCGCTTCGGCGCCGAGGCCCTGCGCGCCTCACCGCGCCAGGCAGACCTGATCATCCTGTCGGGCCGCGTCTCGATCAAGATGGCGCCGGTCGTCCGCCGCCTCTACGACCAGATGCTGGAGCCGAAGTGGGCGATCTCGATGGGCGCCTGCTCCTCCTCCGGCGGCATGTTCGCCAACTACGCCGTCGTCCAGGGCGCCGACAAGTTCATGCCGATCGACATGCACATCCCCGGCTGCCCGCCGCGGCCGGAGGCGGTCATGTACGGCTTCAACAAGCTGCAGCGCAAGATCATGGGCAACCCCGACCAGGGCTGGCGCCGGCGCTACAACGCGCTCGGCACCGAGGAGTGGGCGCGCGGCGGCCCCGCCTCGAAGCCCAGCGTCGAGTCCGCCGAGGCATACGAGCTCGCCCGCGAGCTCGCCGTGACGGAGGGGCCCGCAGGTGCCTGACGGTCCCGGCCTCGAGCTGCTGCGCGGGGAAATCGACGTCGACGCCCCCGGCGCCGTCCTCGCCACCTCCTACGACAAGGAGCGCGCCACGCTGATCGTCGACCCGGCCCGGATCGTCGAGATCCTCACCTGGCTGCGCGACAAGCCCGGCCAGGGATACCGCTTCCTCTCCAGCCTCCACGTCGCCGACTACCTGCCGGCCGAACCGCGCTTCGGCGTCCACTACGAGCTGCTGAACCGCGAACGGGTCGAGCGCATCCGGGTCAAAGCGATGCTCCCGGCCGAGGGCCCGGAGATCGACTCGGTCACCGACCTCTTCCCCACCGCGAACTTCCAGGAGCGCGAAGCCTTCGACTTCTTCGGCGTCGTCTTCCGCGGCCATCCCGAACTGACCCGCATCCTCCTCCCCGAGGACTACGTCGGCTGGCCGCAGCGCCGTGACTTCCCGGTCGGCGGCGAGCCGGTCACCTTCACCTACAGCGAAGAGCGCTATGGCTGAGCAGCTGATCGACGAGCTCGACCGCACCACCGAGGTGATGACGGTCAACATCGGCCCGCACCACCCGGCGACCCACGGCGTGCTGCGCCTCGTCGTCGACCTCGAAGGCGAGGTGGTCCGTGATCTCAAGCCGGTGATCGGTTACGTCCACACCGGGATCGAAAAGTCCTGTGAGGACAAGAGCTACTGGAAGGTCATCCCCTTCGTCGAGCGGATGGACTACGTCTCCTACTTCTTCCAGATGGAGGCCTACTGCGGCGCGGTCGAGCGGCTGATCGGCCTCGAGATCCCGCCCCGCGCGAAGTACCTGCGGACGATCTTCCTCGAGCTGAACCGCATCCACTCCCACCTGGTCTGGCTGGGGACGACGGCGCTCGACCTCGGCGCGATCTCGATGCTCTGGTACTGCTTCCGCGAGCGCGACCGCATCCTCGACCTCTTCGAAATGGCGACCGGCCAGCGGATGCACACCCGCTACTTCCAGGTCGGCGGCGTGATCGAAGACATCCCGCTCGGCTTCGAGGAGAAGTGCCGCCAGTTCGTGCACGACATGCCGATCCGCGTCGGCCAGTACGAAGCGCTGCTCGACCGCAACGAGGTCTTCCTCCAGCGCACCAAAGGCGTCGGCATCGTCAGCCGCGAACGGCTGCTGGACCTCGGCGTCACCGGGCCGCTGCTGCGCGCCGCGGGCGACCCCTGGGACCTGCGCAAGGCCTTCGATTATCTCGCCTACCCGGAGATGGACTTCAAGATCCCGGTCGGCACGGTCGGCGACAACTACGACCGCTATCGCGTCCGCGTCGCCGAGATGGTCGAGTCGACCAAGATCATCGGCCAGGCGCTGGAGGCTCTCCCCGGCGGCCCGTTCATCGCCGACAACCGCAAGTACGTGCTGCCGCCGCGCTCGGAGCTCTCCACCTCGATGGAGGCGCTGATCCACCATTTCAAGCTCGTCACCGAGGGCTTCCGCGTCGACCCGGGTGAGATCTACTACGCAATCGAGGGCCCGCGCGGGGAGCTCGGCTGCTTCGTCCTCGCCGACGGCTCCGCCAAGCCCGCCCGCGTGCACTTCCGCGATCCCTCCTTCGTCAACCTGCAGGCCTTCCGCGACATGGCGAAGGACTCCTACGTCGCCGACATGATCGCCAGCCTCGGCATGCTCGACCCGATCCTTGGCGGGGTCGATCGATGAGCCCCGTCGACGGCGCGGGCGCCTCGAACCCGAACCTGCCGGTCGACCGCGCGGTCACCGTCGGGCGCGAGCCGAGCTCCAGCCCGGAGCAGATCCCACAGCTGTCGGAAGTCGACTGCCCGGCGGAGCTGCAGGAGCGGATCGAGGCGCTGATGGCCCGTTACCCGGACCGCAAATCGGCCTCGATCCCGGCCCTCTGGGCGGTGCAGGAGCGTTATGGCTGGTGCACCCCGGAGGGGATCCGCCAGGCCGCCGCGGTGATGCGCGTCACCCCCGCCTACCTGGAGTCCGTCGCCAGCTTCTACGACCTGCTGCACACCGAACGCGTCGGCGAGCACCGGATCGAGGTCTGCACCAACATCAGCTGCTGGATGCGCGGCGGCGACGAGCTCCTCGACGCCTTCCGCGCCGCGGCCGAGGGCGAGGACGTCTTCGTCACCGGCTTCGAGTGCCTCGGCGCCTGCGACATCGCCCCGATGGCGGCGATCGACCAGCGCTACTTCGGGCCGCTCGTGCCGGGCGAGGCGCGGACGGCGCTCGACCAGCTGCTGAGCGGCGACCCGGTCCTCCCGGAGAAATCCCTGGAGAGGCGCCCCCTCGCGGGCGACACCCCCGACGCTTGGACGCGTATGTCGGCAAAGCGTCGAGAGGAGGAGGGCGCGTAATGCCGCACGCGCTCGAGACCCGCGTCCTGCTCGACAAGGCCGAGGACCCGCGCCTGGCGACCCTGCAGGGCTACAAAGACCTGGTCGGCGGCTACGCGACGCTCGAAAAGGCCTACAAGTCGATGGAGCAGGACGAGGTCCTCAAAGAGCTCGAAGACTCGGGCCTGCGCGGCCGCGGCGGCGCCGGCTTCTCGATGGGCAAAAAGGCGAGCTTCCTGCCGCGCGGCGACATGAACAAGTACCTCTGCTGCAACGCCGACGAGTCCGAGCCGGGCGCCTTCAAGGACCGCGAGCTGATGCAGCGCAACCCGCACCAACTGGTCGAGGGGATCGCGATCGCGGCGCTCGCCGCCGACGCCGGCCAGGCCTTCATCTTCATCCGCGGCGAGTACGACTCGCAGGCCGACGTCCTCGACGCCGCGGTCGCCGAAGCCTACGAGGCCGGCTACCTCGGCAAGGACATCCTGGGGACGCACCGTGATCTCGAGCTGGTCGTCCACCGCGGCGCCGGCGCCTACATCTGCGGCGAGGAGACGGCGCTGCTCGACGCGCTCGAGGGCAAGCGCGGCAACCCGCGCCTGAAGCCGCCGTTCCCGGCGGTGCAGGGCCTCTACGGCGGGCCGACGCTGATCAACAACGTGGAGACGCTCTCCAACGTGCCGCGGATCGTCGCCAACGGCGCCGAGTGGTTCCGCCAGTTCGGCACCGAGCAGTCGCCCGGCACGAAGGTCGTCTCGATCTCCGGCCGCGTGCGCCGCCCCGGCAACTACGAGATCTCGCTCGGGCTGCCGACCCGCGACCTGATCTACGAGCTCGCCGGCGGGCCGCTCCCCGGCCGCACCGTGAAAGCGATCTACCCCGGCGGCTCCTCCTCCCCGGTCCTCAAGGCCGCCGAAGCGATGGACCTCCCCTACAGCTTCGAGGCGATGGCCGAGGCGGGCTCGATGCTCGGCTCCGGCTCGGTGATCGTCGCCGACGACCAGGTCTCGATCCCCCACATGGCGCTGCGCACGGCGCGCTTCTACCACCACGAGTCCTGCGGCAAGTGCACGCCCTGCCGCGAGGGGACGAACTGGACGGTGAAGATGCTGGAGCGGGTCGTCCGCGGCGAGGCGACGCCGATGGACCTCGACATCATCAGCTCGGTCCAGGAAAACATCATGGGCAAGTGCCTCTGCGTGCTCGGCGACTCGATGGCGATGCCGGTGTCGGCGATGGTGCGCAAGTTCCGCGGCGAGTTCGAGGCCGTGATGGCGGAAGCCGCCGAAGGCATCGATCCCCACGTGGTGGTCGACGCGCCAATCGAGACCCTGGGAGCGGCGACGTGAGCGAGAAGCGAGAGGTGACCCTGACGATCGACGGCCGCGAGGTGACGGCGATCGAGGGCGAGATGCTGCACGACGCGGCGCGCAAGGGCGACGTCGAGATCCCGGTCTTCTGTTACGAGCCGAAGCTCGGCGCGCCGGTCGGCGCCTGCCGGATGTGCCTGGTCGAGGTCGAGGGGATCCCGAAACTGCAGACCTCCTGCTCCACCCCGGTCCGCGACGGGATGGTCGTCCACACCCGCACCGACCAGGTGAAGAAAGCCCAGAACGCGGTGGTCGAGTTCCTGCTCGTCAACCACCCGCTCGACTGCCCGGTCTGCGACAAAGGCGGTGAGTGCCCGCTGCAGGACGTCACCCAGGGCTGGGGCCCGGGCAAGTCGCGGGTGATCGACGAAAAGCGCCACTTCGAGAAGCCGATCGAACTCTCGCCGCTGGTCGCGATCGACCGGGAGCGCTGCATCCTCTGCTATCGCTGCGTGCGCTTCAGCCAGGAGGTCTCCGAGGACGCCCAGCTGCAGCTGCTGGACCGCGGCGACCGCACCTACGTCGGCACCTTCGACAACCGTCCCTACGTCTCGCCGTTCCACGGCAACATCACCGACCTCTGCCCGGTCGGCGCGCTGACCAACTACAGCTACCGCTTCCGCGCCCGGCCCTGGGACATCGAGCAGGCGGGCTCGGTCTGCACGCTCTGCCCGAGCCAGTGCAACGTCAGCTTCACCGTCCGCGACGAGAAGGTGAAACGGGTGATCGTCCGCGACAACCCCGGCGTCGACGATGGCTGGATCTGCGATCGCGGGCGTTATGGCTTCGAGATGTTCGGCGCCGCGGAGCGGGTGACCGAGCCGCGCCTGAAAGGCGGCGACCGGATCTCCTACGAGGACGCGATCGCGCGGGCGGCCAAGGGCCTCGCGGCGCGCGACGGCAAGGTCGCGGCGATCGTCGGCGACGCCTCCAACGAGGAGGGCTTCCTGGTCGGAGAGATCGTCCGCGGCGCCCTCCACTCGCCCCACCTCGACTCGCGCCCGGCGGCTGGCCCCGGCATCGACACGATCCTCGGCCTCGCGCGCCCCGAGATCCAGGCCGCGGTCACCGACATCGACGAGGCCGACGTGATCCTCGTCCTCGGCACCGACCCGATGCAGTCCTCGCCGATCCTCGACCTGCGGATCCGCAAGGCGATCCGCCGCAACGGCGCGCGCCTCGTGGTCGCGACCGAGCGGCCGACCGCGCTCGACGGCGGCGCCGAGGCGATCGCCCGCTTCGCGCCCGGCCAGGCAGCCCACTTCGTCGGCGAGCTGACGGCGGCAGTCGGCGGCGCGGAGAACATCGCGACGCCCCTGGCCGAGAGCCTGCGCGAGGCCGGCAAGGTCGTCGTCGTCTGGGGCGAGCGCCTAGGCCCCGCCGCCACCACCGAGCTCCTCAGCCTAGCCGACACCCTGAAGTCCCTCGGCACCGATGTTGATGGGCCGAAAACTAGCCATATAGGCAAGTTTTCGGCCCATCAACAAGGGCGGGTCGGGTTGCTGGAGGTGCCGGAGACGACGAATGCGCGGGGGCTACGGGAGGCCGGGGTGCTGCCGGATGCCGGGCCCGGGCTGGCGGCGCTGGCGATCAACGGGCACGGCACCGAGGCGATCCGCGAGGCGCTGATCGACGGCTCGCTCGACGGCCTGATCCTGGTCGGCGTCGACCCGCTCCGCGACTTCGCCGACACGGCGCGCTGGGAAGAGGCCCTGAACGCCGCCTCCTTCATCGTCGCCTTCTCGACCTTCACGACCGCGACCGCCGCCAAGGCCGACGTCCTCCTCCCGCTCGAGACCCACGCCGAGAAAGACGGCACCGTCACCCACCCCGACGGCCGCCTCCAACGAGTCCGCCCCGCCGCCGGCCGCCCCGGCGACATCCGCCCCGGCTGGCAGACCCTCGCCAACCTCTCGCTGGCCCTCGGCCACGACACCGGCGTCAGCTCCCAGCCCACCGCCTTCGCCGCGCTCACCTCAGCGGTCCCCTTCTACGCCTCGATCACCGACAAGTCGATCGGCGGCCGCGGCATCCGCTGGCAGGAGACGGAGAGCGCCGGAGCCCTGCCGTCCGCCGCGCCGTCGGGAGCCGATGCCGGCGTTCCCTCCGAACGTTTTGCGCAGGAGGAGCTGGGAGCACGAGGCGACAGCCCGGCAGCGCCCGATCGACGATCTGCGAGTGAGGAGGGAATGCCGGTAGCGGCTCCCGCGTCCCTCGCCCTGGGCACTTACAGAGACCTCTGGGCCGGCCCGATCACCGAGCTGAACCCACCGCTGAAATTCCTGACGCCTTCCCAGCGCCTTGAACTGTCCCCCGAGGACGCCGCCCGCCTCTCCCTCGACTCCGGCGACACCGTCCGCGTCACCCAAGGCGACAAGTCCCTCGAGGCCACCGTCGCGATCCGCGAACGGGTCCCGGAGGGCGTCTGCTTCCTCGCCGAGGGCGTCGCCGGCGCCAACGCCAACAGCCTGCTGAACGGCCACCAGGTGAGCGTCCGGATCGAGAAGCTCAGCGAGGTCCCCGCGTGACCCACCTCGTCCCGCTGGCGGACACGCAGTTCGCCGAATCGATCTGGATCATGATCGCCAAGACGCTCGTGATCTTCGCGGTGATCTTCGCGATCCTGCCGATCCTCACCGTGGTCGAGCGGAAACTGATCGGCCGCTTCCAGCACCGTTATGGCCCCAACCGCGTCGGTCCCTTCGGCCTGCTGCAGCCGCTTGCCGACGTCGGCAAGCTCATCTCCAAGGAGTCGTTCCGGCCGGAAAACGCGATCTCCACGCTCTTCGTCTTAGGGCCATTGCTACCGGTCCTCTCCGGCGTCCTCGCCCTGGCGATCATCCCCTGGGGCGACACCAAGAACGGCGTCGGCTTCTACGGCATCGACGTCCCGATCGGCATCCTCTACTTCTTCGCCGTCGGCTCGATCGCCTTCTACGGCCTCCTCCTCGGCGGCTGGTCCTCGGGCTCCAAATACAGCCTCCTCGGCGCGATGCGCTCGGCCGCCCAGCTGATCTCCTACGAGGTCTCGATGGGGCTCGCCCTCCTCGGCGTGATCATGATGAGCGGCTCCCTCAGCCTGGTCGACGTCGTCCATGCCCAGGGCGGCGTCTGGTACGCCGCCCCGCAGATCGTCGGCTTCCTGATCTTCATGCTGGCCGGCTTCGCCGAGACCAACCGCACGCCGTTCGACATGCCCGAGGCCGACGCCGAGCTCGTCCAGGGCTTCATGACCGAGTACGGCGGCATGCGCTTCGGCTCCTTCCTGTTGGTCGAATACATGGAGATCCTGGTCGTCTCCGGGATCGCCGCGGCGATGTTCCTCGGCGGCTGGATGGGCCCCGGCCCCGGCTGGCTCGACCCGATCTGGATGCTGATCAAGATGCTCGCCCTGGTCTTCGTCTTCATCTGGGTGCGGGCGACCTTGCCGCGACTTCGATATGACCAACTCATGACCCTGGGGTGGAAAGTGCTGCTGCCGTTGGCGACCTTGAACGTCCTCGTCACCGCGATCCTGGTGGTGGTCACGTGAGCGACCAGAGCTTCTACCGGCAGGCCGCGTCCTACCTCGACTCGGTCGACGTGGTCGAGGTGCAGCGCGGCCCCGAGCCGGGCGGCGTCGGCGGCGCCTACCGCGCCTTCGGCGAGACCCTGCGGGGGCTGAAGACGACGATGTCGCGGCTGATCGAGGGCCCGCTGACCATCGAGTATCCGGAGGAGAAGACCCCCGTCTACCCGCGCTTCCGCGGCCGCCACAAACTGCACCGCTTCGAGGACACCGGCCTGGAGAAATGCGTCGGCTGCTCGCTCTGCGCCGCCGCCTGCCCGGCCGACTGCATCCGCGTCGTCGCCGCCGAGAACATCCCCGGCGAACGGGTCTCCTCGGGCGAGCGCTACGCGGCGGTCTACGAGATCAACCTCTCGCGCTGCATCTTCTGCGGCTACTGCGAGATCGCCTGTCCCTTCGACGCGATCACGATGGGCCACGACTACGAGATGGCCGACTACGACCGCACCAACCTGATCTTCACCAAGGAGATGCTGCTCGCCGAGCCGATCGAGCGCACGCCGCTGAAAAGCGAGGGCGAAGACGTGAAGGGCGCCCTCTGATGGAAGCCGTGATCTTCTTCATCGCCGCGATCGGCGCGGTGGCCGGCGCGATCGGCGTCGTCGTCGCCCGCAACCCCTTCTACAGCGTGCTGGCGCTGATCGCCCACCTGTTCAGCCTGGCGGTGCTCTTCCTGCTCCTCACCTCGGCCTTCGTCGCCGCCGCCCAGGTGGTCGTCTACGCGGGCGCGGTGATGGTCCTCTACGTCTTCGTCGTCGCCTACGTGGGAAGCGCGCAAGAGGCGAAGTGGGACCCGGTCCCCGGCCAGCGACTGTTCGCCGGCCTCCTGGCCTTCTTCCTCTTCGTCGAGATCTCCTCCGCCGTCCTCTCCTCCGGTCTCCGCGCCCTCTCCACCCACGGTCCCGACGTCCCCGCCGGCTTCGGCGACCCCGCCGCGATCGGCAACCTCCTGCTCGAGAAGTTCCTCGTCCCCTTCGAGGCTTCGTCAGTCCTGCTTCTTATCGCCGCGGTCGGGGCGATCGTCCTGGCCGGCCGCAAACGTGAGTCAAGTGAAGCGGGCGGCCGCAACGGCCGACTGACCGGTGGCGGGGTGACCCCTTCCGGACACTCAGCGCCGAAGGCGCGTCCGGAAGGGGTTGCCCCGGCGCCGGTCCCACCAAGCCCATCCGCAGGAGCCCCCCGATGAACATCGACTGGTACATCGTCCTCAGCGCCCTCCTCTTCACGATCGGCGCCATCGGCATCCTCGTCCGCCGCAGCCCGATGGTGATCCTGCTCTGCCTCGAGCTGATGCTGAACGCCGGGAACCTGGCGCTGGTCGCCTTCAGCCGTGAGGTCGGCAACCAGCAGGGCCAGGTCTTCGCCCTCGTGGTGATGGTGATCGCCGCCTGCGAGGTCGTCGTCGGCCTCGGCCTGATCGTCGCGATCTTCCGCCGCAAGCTGCCGCTCGACGTCGACGACCTGCGGAGGCTCCACGGATGAGCGCCACCGCCTGGGCCTGGCTGGCCCTGCTGCTCCCGCTGGCCGGCTCGATCACGATCGCGCTCGGCTTCCGCACCACCTCGTGGCGGACCGCCGGGATCATCGGCACCGGCGCGATCGGGCTCGCCTTCCTCTGCGGGATCCTCGCCCTGGTCGAACTGCTGGGCGAAAGCCCCGACGCCCGTCATCACGCCTCGGCGCTGTGGGAATACGCGAGCGTCGCCGGGCTCCACATCAAGCTCGGCATCTACGTCGACCCGCTCTCGATCTTCATGGTGCTGGTCGTGACCGGGGTCTCGTCCCTGATCCACCTCTACTCGTTCGGCTACATGCAGTCCGACGAGGGCTACCACCGCTTCTTCAGCTACCTCAACTTCTTCGTCTTCTCGATGCTGCTGCTCGTGCTGGCGGGGAACTTCGTCCTGCTGATCGTCGGCTGGGCCTTCGTCGGCTTCGCCTCCTACGCGCTGATCAGCTACTGGTACCGGCGCACGACCGCGACCCGCGCCGGGTTGAAGGCCTTCGTGATCAACGTCGTCGGCGACATCGGGTTGATGCTGGCCGCCTTCCTCATCTTCCAGCAGCTGGGGACGTTCGAATACACCGAGGTGTTCGCCACGGCGCCGCAGGTCTTCCACACCAACGAGTGGACGGTCACCGCGATCTGCCTGCTGCTCCTGGTCGGCGCCTTCGCCAAGTCGGCGCAGCTGCCGCTCCACACCTGGCTGCCGGACGCGATGGAGGGCCCGACCCCGGTCTCCTCCCTGATCCACGCGGCGACGATGGTGACCGCCGGCGTCTACCTGATCGCCCGCACCCACGTCCTCTTCGTCCTCGCCCCGACCGCTGCCGACATCGCCGCCTTCGTCGGCCTCGCGACGCTGCTCGTCGCCGCCTCGATCGCGCTGGTGATGACCGACCTGAAGCGGGCGATCGCCTACTCGACGATGAGCCAGATCGGCTACATGATCGTCGGCGTCTCGATCGGCGCCTACAGCGCCGGGATGTTCCACCTGATGACCCACGCCTTCTTCAAGGCGCTCCTCTTCATGGCGGCCGGCTCGATCATCGCCGCGATGGCAAACGAGCAGAACATCGACAAGATGAGCGGCTTCGGCAAGGCGATGCGATTCACCTCGGTGACGATGCTCTGCGGCGGGTTGGCGCTCGCCGCCTTCCCGCTCACCTCGGGCTTCTTCTCCAAGGACGAGATCCTCGCCTACGCCACCGCCCGCGGCGGGATGTACCTGATCTTCACGATCCTCGGCTACTTCGGGGCGCTCTTGACCGCGATCTACACCTTCCGGCTGATCTTCCGGGTCCTGCGCGGCGATCCCTGCCCCGAGGCCCAGCACCTGATCGACACCGGCCACGTCGCCCACGCCGAGGCGCCCTTCAACCCGGCGACCGGGGAGATCGAGGACACCGACGTCGGCTTCCCCGGCGAGGTCCATACGATCGCCGAGGGGTCGCCGCCGATGAAGCTGGCGATGGGCGTGCTCGCGTTCCTGGCGCTGTTCGCCGGCTTCATCCAGGTTCCCGGCGTCGACGAGACCGTCACCCACTTCCTCGACCCCGTCTTCACCGACTCGCCGCTGGCGGCGATCCACCCGTCGAACACGGCGGCCTGGATCGGCCTCGCGATCGGCGCGGCGATCTCGCTTGCCGGCATCGCGATCGCCTGGTGGCTCTACGTGCTGAGCCCGGAGACGCCGCGCCGCCTGCAGGAGCGCTTCAGCGCGGTCCACACCTTCCTCTACAACAAGTGGTACTTCGACGAGGCGATCGACATCCTCGTCGTCCGCCCGGCGCTGGCGGTCGGCCACTTCGCCAACCGGGTCTTCGAGCGCTACGTGATCGACGGGGCGATCACCGGCGGCACCGAGGACGCGGTCGGGCGCGCCGGCGCGATCGTCCGCACCCTCCAGAACGGCGTCGTCCGCACCTACGGCCTCCTCCTCGTCTTCGGCGCCGTCGGCCTGGCCCTCTACTTCCTCATCCAACAGTCATGATCAACGCGCTCCTCTGGGTTCCCCTCGCATTCGGGTTCGTCGGCCTCTTCCTGCCGAAGCGGGCGGTCGGCTGGTGGGCGACCGCGGGCGCCACGGTGACGCTGGTGATCGGTGTGATCATGGCCTTCGGCTTCGACAACGGCGCCGCCGGCCTGCAGGACACGGTCCACACGAGCTGGATCTCCGGGCTCGGCGTCGACTACAGCCTCGGCCTCGACGGTCTGAACCTCTTCCTCGTGCTGCTGACCGGGTTGCTCTGGCTGGGCGGGATCGCCTTCGCCGCCTTCCGCGAAAAAGATCGGCCGCAGCTCTTCTTCTTCCTCATGCTGGCCGCCGAGACGGGGACGCTCGGCTCGTTCCTCTCCCAGGACCTGCTGCTCTTCGTCCTCTTCTTCGACCTGATGCTGGTGCCGTTCTACTTCCTCTTCGGCGCCTGGGGGATCGACCGCACGGCCGAAGGCGGGCCGACGGCGCCGCGGGCGACGCTGAAGATGATGATCTACACGCTGATCGGCTCGCTGCTGATGCTGGTCGGCGCGATCGCCACCGCGATCATCTCCGCGCACGGCGGCCACCTCACCTTCTCGATCGAAGCGATCCAGCAACAGGGGGTGCCGGTCGGCAGCCAGCGCTGGATCTTCTGGTTCTTCGCCGCCGCCTTCCTGGTCAAGATGCCCGCCTTCCTGGTCCACGGCTGGATGCCCGACACCTACCGGGCCGCGCCGCTGTCGACCCTGGTCGTCTTCTCCGGGGTGCTGGCGAAGGTCGGCGCCTACGGGTTCCTGAAGATCGTCCTGCCGCTCTTCCCGCAGGCGACCTCGCAGTTCCAGACCGTGCTCCTGCTGCTCGCGCTCGGCTCGATCCTCTACGGCTCGGTGATGGCCTTCACGCAGACCAACCTGCGTCTGATCGCCGGCTATTCCTCGGTGGCGCAGCTCGGGTTCATCACGATCGGGATCTTCACCCTGCGCGCCGACGGCTCCGACGGGGCGATCCTGCAGATGGTCAACCACGGCCTGGTCGTCGGGGCGATCTTCATCATCATCGCGATCCTGGTCGAGCGCTCCGGCACCGAGGATCTGCGCGCGATGGGCGGGATGGCGATGCGGGCGCCGGTCTTCGCGGCCCTCTTCCTGATCGTCACCATGGCCACCCTGGCGATGCCCGGATCGGCCAACTTCATCGGCGAGTTCTACATCCTCAACGGCCTCTTCCAGTCGAAGATCGTCTTCGCCTTCATCGCGATCTCGGCGGTGGCGCTGGCGGCCTACTACGCGCTGCGGCTCTACATCGGGACGATGCACAATCGCAGGCCCGACGGCATCCTCTCGCGCGAGATCAGCCTCCGCGACGGCATCGTGCTGGCGCCGCTCGTCCTCTGCATCCTGGCGCTGGCGCTCTACCCGCAGCTGATCCTTCACCGCGCCGACCCGAGCGTGCAGCGGTCGGTCGCCGCGGCCACCGGCGGTGAAAGCGCGCCCTCGTCTCCCTCGTCCTCCGAAGAAGAACTGGCGGTGAACAAATGAGCGGCGCAGGCTTCGCAGCCCCCCACGTCGATTACGCGGCGGTCGCGCCGATCATCGCGCTGACCGTCGGCCTGGTCGTGATCCTGATGAGCGGCGTCTTCGAGACGACCAAGCGTTGGGCGCCGGGGCTGGCGGTGATGACGCTGGCGGCGACCGCGGGGCTCCTGCTCTGGCACTGGAACGACCAGATCGACCTCATCGCCGGGGCGCTGCGGGTCGACAACCTGGCGATCTCGATCTCGCTGATCGCGATCGCGAGCGCCTTCACCACGATCCTCCTGTCGATCCGCGAGCGGGCCGCCGAGGAAGCCGGGCAGGGCGAGTACTACGCGCTCCTGATCGGCTCGGTGCTGGGGATGGTGCTGCTGTCGGAGGCCGAGAACCTGGTCACCTTCTTCGTGGCGATCGAGACGCTCTCGATCCCGCTCTACATCCTCTGCGCGACCAACCTGCGGCGCGAGGGCTCGCTCGAGTCGGGGCTGAAGTACCTGATCGTCGGCTCGCTCGGCTCGGCGACGCTGCTCTACGGGATGGCCTTCATCTACGGCGGGACCGGCTCGACCGACTTCGCCGGCATCGCCCACGGGATCCAGGCCAACGGGATGCTGCACGATCCGCTGATCCTGATCGGCATCGCCCTGGCCGCGGTCGGCCTCGCCTTCAAGACCTCGATCGCGCCCTTCCACCAGTGGACGCCCGACGTCTACCAGGGGGCGCCGACCCCGATCACCAACTTCATGGCGGTGGCGACGAAGGCCGCCGCGTTCGCCGTCTTCGTCCGCTTCTTCATCGTCGCCCTCGGGCCGGAGACCGGCGACTGGCAGCTCGGCCTGGCGATCCTCGCCGCGATCTCGATCGTCGTCGGCAACGTCGGCGCGCTCGGCCAGGACTCGCTGAAGCGCCTGCTCGGCTACTCGGGCGTGGCGCAGGCCGGCTACATGCTCGGCGGGATCGTCGTCGCCTCCGAAAAGGGCCTCAGCGCGCTGGTGTTCTACCTCGCCGCCTACCTCTTCATGAACCTGGCGGCCTTCGCGGTGGTCGTCGCGCGCGAGCGCGAAACGCCCTACGGCGACGACATCCGCGGCGTGCGCGGGCTGATGGCCGAGCGCCCGGCCCTCGCCTGGCCGCTGACGATCTCGATGCTCGCCCTGGCCGGCCTCCCGGCGACGGCGGGCTTCATCGGCAAGCTCTACCTGATCGAGGCCCTGGTCGAAGGCAGCTACACCTGGCTTGCCGTCTTCATCGCGGTCGGCACGATGATCTCGCTGGCCTACTACCTGCGGGTGGTCGCGGCGATGTGGATGACTCCCGGCGAAAGCGCGCCCGGCCTCGCGGCGACCGGCGTCGGCGGGCCTGGCACGGCCCCGGTCATCTCCGGCGCCTCGCCCGAAGCCGACCCGGTGGACCCGGAAGCGGGCCGCCGTTGGTACCTCCTCGCCCCCGCCGTCATCGCCGCCGGCGCCACCATCTTCCTCGGCGTCATCCCGCAGCCGCTGGTCGACTTCGCGACCCACGCCGGCAGCTCGCTTTTCTAGCCCTGCCGCGTTCGCGCTTTCCCGTCGCATATACGGGGAAGTGCGAACGCACAGAGTCGCGGCCGGATCCGCCCTCTGAGCACCAAGTCGCCGCGGCCGATATATCTGTCGGCCTCCGATGGGCGTCCTCCTTACCGCCGCGCTGATCATCGCCGGCACCGCGGTCGGGGTCGGCGCCGAGCATCGTCATCCAATGGCCGCGGTCGCGCTGGCGCGGCGTCTGATGCTGCTCATCCTCTACGTCGCGGTCCCGTTCGTCATCTTCTTCAACCTGGCGCACGCCCACATCAGCATCGACAACGGCGTCGGCCTCCTCCTCGCGCTGCTGACGACGGTCCTGGTCGGCACCTTCGCCTGGTTCGTGTCGAGCCGGGTGCTCAAGTTGAGCCGTGCCCGAACCGGCGCGGTGATGGTCGCCGCGATCGTCGGCAACACGACCTACCTCGGCTACCCGCTGACGGTCGCGCTGCTCGGCCACGACCACCTCCCGACCGGCGTGCTCTACGACGTCCTCGTCGGGAGCCCATCGCTGATGCTCGGCGCCTTCGGGATCGGCGCGGCCTTCGGCGACCGGGCGGGCGAAGGCCTCCGGCAGCGGTCGAAGGCGTTCCTGACCCGCAACCCGCCGCTCTACGCCGCGATCCTCGGCCTGCTCGCGCCGCCCGCCCTGGCCCCGACGGTCCTCGTCGACGCCTCCCAGATCCTCGCGGTCGCCGTCCTGCCGGTCGGCTTCTTCGCGGTCGGGGCGACCCTGGCGGAGGGCGCCGAACAAGGCGACCTCCCTTTCCCGCCGCCGCTCAACGCCCCGGTCTCCCTCGCGGTCATCTCCCGGATCGCCCTGGCCCCGGCGCTCCTCATGCTCCTGGCGGCGCCGCTGATCGACCTACCATCCGCCTACCGCCTGATGTCGGCGATGCCCACGGGCCTGAACGCGATGATCGTCTCCCACGCCTACGGCCTCGACAACCGCACCGTCGCCGAGGCGATCACCTGGTCGACCGCGATCGTCGTCATCGCCGCCCTGATCTCGCTCCTGCTCTAGAGGAGTTGATGCACGTTCGGGGGTCCGGGGAAGGGACGGGCGGGGCGGGGAAGGGACGGGCGGGCTCCGGGGGCGGGCGACCGTCCGGGCGAAGGCCCGTGGCCCGGGTGGCCGTCCGAGGTGCGTCGATGGGTGTCCCGGGCGCCTCATGGGGGTCCTGGCAGGCTGTGACCCCCATGAGGCGCCCGGGACGTGAGGCTTTTGTGGAAGAGGCGTCACAGGGACGGGAGGAGGTCGGACTTCCGTGACGG
>Ga0070679_100002386_pt1 | contig 17027 bp, 12 predicted proteins | sample KBSC63BmetaG_FD_65652 | JGI IMG/M metagenome (GOLD analysis project Ga0070679, IMG submission 65652) | Corn rhizosphere microbial communities from Kellogg Biological Station, Michigan, USA - KBS C6-3B metaG | ecosystem: Host-associated > Plants > Roots > Rhizosphere | place: USA: Michigan... | reverse complement strand
CGGGCGCGGTTGCGCGAGCGCGTCGTCGACGTCGTGTTCGAGCGGGTGCGATCCAGACTCTGGCACGACACCGCGACGAACGCGTGGCTCGACGCACAGCTCCCAGCGCTGGAGCAAGGCACCACGAATCCGTTCGCTGTCGCGGACGCGCTGCTCGCCCGAAGTGCAGACCTTTTGACGCGGATCGATTGATGACCTCGACGCGAGATTTCACCGAGAATGTCGACAACGCGCCCGACGAGCGCGCCGAGCTCGAGCGCCTGCGCGCCGAAGTCGCCGAATGGCGCCGGCTCTATGACAAGGGGGCGCTCCGCGACATCGGCTTCAATAACTCCGCGCAGGAAGTCGCGCCGCTCTACACCGCGCTCGACGTCGATCGCGAATCAGCCGAGTCGCTTGGCGTTCCAGGAACGTTTCCGTTCACGCGCGGCATCCACCCCACGGGCTATCGCGGCAAGCTGTGGACGATGCGCCAGTTCGCCGGCTTCGGCAGCGCACGCGATACGAACGAGCGATTCAAGTTTCTGCTCGCGCACGGTCAGACCGGCCTGTCCACGGCGTTCGATTTCCCGACGCTGATGGGCTACGACTCGGATCATCCGCGATCCGAGGGCGAGGTGGGCAAGACCGGCGTCGCCATCTCCAGTCTCGCCGACATGGAAGTCCTGTTCGACGGCATTCCGCTCGACCAGGTCTCCACGTCGATGACGATCAACGGACCGGCGATCATCATCTGGGCATTCTACATCGCCGCGGCGGAGAAGCAGGGAGTGTCGTCGGACCAGCTCCGAGGCACGATCCAGAACGACATTCTGAAAGAGTACATGGCGCAGCATGCGTGGTGCTTCCCGATCGAGCCCGCGCTGCGACTCATCGTCGACTGCTTCGAGTGGGGCGCGAAGCACGCGCCGCTGTGGAACACGATTTCAATTTCTGGATACCACATTCGTGAAGCCGGTTCGACCGCGGCGCAGGAGCTCGCGTTCACGCTCGCCGATGGCTTCACGTACGTGGAACGCGGCATCGCGCGCGGGCTCGACGTCGATGAGTTCGCGCCGCGGCTGTCGTTCTTCTGGGACATCCACAACGACTTCTTCGAGGAGATCGCGAAGCTGCGCGCCGCGCGGCGCATCTGGGCGCGGCACATGAAGGAGCGCTATGGCGCGAAGAGCCCGCGCTCGTGGATCATGCGCTTCCACTCGCAGACCGCGGGTGTGACGCTCACGGCGCAGCAGCCCATGAACAACGTCGTGCGCGTCGCCTATCAGGCGCTCGCCGCGGTGCTCGGCGGAACGCAGTCGCTGCACACGAACTCGATGGACGAGACGCTCGCGCTGCCGACGGAAGAAGCCGTGCAGGTGGCGCTGCGCACGCAACAGGTCCTCGCGTACGAGACCGGCATCCCGAACGTCATCGACCCGCTCGGCGGCTCGTATTACGTCGAGACGCTGACGGATCAGCTCGAGCGTGAGGCCGAGGCGCTGTTCGAGGAGATCGACGGCGTCGGCGGTGTGGTGCGCGGTCTCGAGACGGGTTGGCTTCAGCGCAAGATCGCCGAGTCGGCGGCACGCCAGCAGTGGGAGATCGAGCAGCATCGCCGCGTGATCGTCGGCGTGAACGAGTTCGTCACCGACGAGCCCGAGCTCAGCATCCCGATTCTCAAAGTCGGCGCTGATGCCGAGCGCTTGCAGCGCGAGCGCATGGCGAAGCTGCGTGCGGAGCGCGACAGCGTGGCGTGCACCGAAGCGCTCGATCGGCTGCGCGAGGCAGCGCGCGGAACGGAGAACGTGTTCCCGCACATCCTCGAGTGCGCGCGCCGCTACTGCACGCTGTTTGAGATTCGGCGGGCCATGGAGGACGTGTTCGGCGCGTACCGCGAGCCGGTGTTTTTCTAGCGCGTGCCGCGCATCACGCCGGACGACCCGCGATACGACGACCTCGTACGCCGCGGCTTCAACAAGCGGTTCGTGCCGTGGCCAGACTATGTGCGGCTCGTCGCGTCGACCGAAGAAGTCGTCGACGCGGTGCAGGATGCGGTGCGCGAGGATCGCCGCATCGCCGTGCGCAGCGGCGGACATTGCCTCGAGGGTTTCGTCGGCGACCCGGCGGTGCGCGCGCTGATCGACATGTCGCTCATGAGCGGCGTCTACTTCGACAGCGAGATGGACGCCTTCGCCGTCGAAGCGGGCGCGCTGCTCGGCGACGTCTATCGCAAGCTCGCCGAGGGCTGGAACGTGCTGCTTCCCGCCGGACAGGCTCCGACGGTCGGCGTGGGCGGACACATCGCGGGAGGCGCGTTCGGATTCCTGCACAGGCGCCACGGGCTCGCCGTGGACTACCTGCACGCGGTGGAAGTCGTCGTCGTCGACGCGGACGGTACGGCGCGCAGCGTGATCGCGACGCGCGAGCCGGATGATCCGAATCGCGAGCTGTGGTGGGCGCACACCGGCGGCGGTGCGGGGAATTTCGGGGTCCTCACGCGCTGCTGGTTTCGTTCTCTTCCGCCCGTCCCGGAGTCCGTCCACACGTTCCGCGTTTCATGGCAGTGGGACGACGTCGACGAGCAGACCTTCGCGACGATGCTGCGCAACCACGGCGAGTGGTGCGAGCGGAACGCGAGCGCGTCGCTTCCGTCGGCCGACCTGTTCAGCGTGTTTCTCCTCGGCCGGCGCGCGACCGGGAAGATCGAGCTGAAGGCCGTCTGCATCGCCGGCGCGAAGTCGCAGCGGATCTTCGACGAGCACCTCGAGGCAATTGGACGCGGGGTGCGCGCGCCGCATGCGCGCACGGACGAGCATCTCACGTGGCTCGACTTCGCGACGAACCCGTTTCCGGAATTGTTCACCGCACCGCCCGGCGGCATCCGCGTGAAGGTGAAGGACGCGTTCGTGCGCCGGCGCATCACCGATCGGCAGATCGCCGTTGCGTACGAGTACCTCACGCGCACCGACTACGACGTGATCGGCGGCATGTTCGGCCTGGCCACGTATGGCGGGCAGATGAACACGGTCGCGCCCGACGCGACGGCCACCGCGCAGCGCGAGTCCATCATCGACATGGCCGTCAACGCGGGATGGCTGGCCCCCGAGGACGAAGCGCGACACCTCGGCTGGACGCGCGCGTTTTACCGCGACCTGTTCGCCGACACGGGCGGCGTGCCGGTACCCGGCCCGGTTGCCAACGGCACGATCATCAATCATCCCGACGCGGATCTCGCCGACCCGACGTGGAACACGTCCGGTGTGCCGTGGTCGACGCTGTACTACAAGGACAACTATCCGCGCCTCCAGCGCGTCAAGTCGCGCTGGGATCCGCGCGATGTGTTCCGCCACGCGCTCGGCGTGCGGCCGGCTGACGAGCGATAGACGGAGCGCTGGGCGTCAGCCGCTCACAGCGCGTCGATGTACGCTTCCATTCGCTTGCGGGTTGCCTGATCCGGCAGCCCACCCTTCGCCGCGCCGAGATCGTCGGTCAGATACTGCACGGTGCCGATGCCCGGAATCGCCGCCGTCACCTGCGGATTCGACACGATGTACTTGAGCGCGAACTGCGCCCAGCTCGTGATGCCGTACTCCTTCGCCCAATCCGGCAGCGGCTTGCCGGCCGTCTTCTGAAAGACGCGATTGCGCCCGAATGGCCCGTTGATCAGCACCGCCATCCCGAGATCCGCCGCCGCCGGAATCACACGGTCCTGCGCGCTCCGGTTGTCGATCGCGAGGTCGATCTGCAAGAAGTCGTATTTGTGGGCTCTCATGGCGGCTTCGAGATCGCCGTACTGCCCCTTGAAGCTGCTGGTGATGCCCGTGTAGCGCGTCTTCTTTAACGCCTTCCATTCGTCGAGGATCGGAGCGATCAAGGACGGATTCGAGACGTTCCAGATCTGCATCAGATCCACGTGATCCGTGCGGAGATTCTCGAGCGACTTCTCCATCTGCGCGAGCACGGCCGTCCGGTCGCCGGTCCCGCGCACGGAGACCTTCGTCGCCAGGAAGTACCGATCTCTGTTCCTGAGCTCCGAGAGAATCTCGCCGACGACGCTCTCCGCCCGGCCATACGACGGTGCGGTGTCGAGGACTTTTCCGCCTTGCTCGGGGAAAGCGCGCAGAGTGTCGCGCAGCGGCGGCATCTGCTCCGGAGTCGGATTCTGATAGATGACCGCCGTGCCCATCCCGACCACGGGAAGCCGCTCGCCGGATGACGGAATCGGCCGAGTGATCAACGGTCCGCTCTGCTCGGCCGGTTCCGCGATGAGCGACGAACGCCCCAGCACGAGTGCGGCCCCGGCGCCAACGCCGAGTTTCACGATCTCGCGGCGGGAAAGTGAGCGATCGCTCGACATCGAAGCTCCGAAGAATTGGGTGGGTGCCACCGATCGTCGCTTATCTTCATCGCATGACGAAGCGCGCGCAACCGGCCGATTGGTGGAAGAGCTATTTCGACACCCAGTATCTCCTCGAGTACGAGCCGCTCTTCTCGCTCGAGCGCGATCGGCATGAAGTCGCGCGACTCATGGAGATTCTCGGCCTCCCGTCGGGAGCGCGCGTTCTCGATGTGCCGTGCGGGCAGGGTCGACACGCGCATCTGCTCGCGGAGGCAGGCTTCGACGTCGACGGATTGGACTACTCCCGCGAGCTGCTGGCGCGCGCTCGCCGGCGCGGAACCGCGTCGCGGCTTCGCTATACGCGCGGCGACATGCGTCAGCTTCCCGCTCGATGGACGGGTCGCTTCGACGCGGTTCTCAACCTGTTCACGTCGTTCGGATTCTTCGCCGATCCGAACGACGATCGCCGAGTCATCGCCGAGTTCGCGCGTGTGCTCGCGCCCGGCGGCGTGCTGATCTGGCATGGCGGGGACCGCGACGGCGTCATGGCCCGGTTTCTCTCACGCGATTGGTGGCGCACCGAGAACGACACCCTCATCGCGCAGGAGCGTACATTCGACGCGTTGTCCGGCTTTCTCACCGTGAGCACGAGCTGGTCCGGGCCCGGCGGAACTGGAGCCCGCGACCATCGGATTCGTCTCTACACGCCGACACGGCTGGCCGAACTGTGCGCCGAAGCGGGACTCATCGTCGAGCAAGGCTTCGACGGATTCACCTCGCGGCCGGTGACGCGGCGATCGAGTGAGATGCTGCTCGTCGCGCGAAAGGCCGCGCCCGTGCGTCCGTTGCCGCGGCGTCCTCGTGGCGGCTAGCTTTTTGACGCGGCTCCCAGCGCGGTATCCGTGCGCCCGCATCATTCGAGTTTGACTCTAAATCCGACGGAATGCGCCCCATCCGCGTGCTCGTAGCAAAGCCCGGTCTCGATGGACACGATCGCGGCGCGAAAGTCGTCGCCGCCGCGCTTCGCGATGCCGGAATGGAAGTCATCTATACCGGTCTTCATCAGACCCCCGAGATGATCGCGACGGCAGCCGTCCAGGAAGACGTGGACGTCGTCGGGTTGTCGATCCTGAGCGGCGCGCACATGACGTTGTTTCCGCGCGTGCACGAGCTGCTGGCGCAGCAGGGGCGCGACGACATCCTCATCACGGGCGGCGGCATCATCCCGAAGGAGGACATGGACGCGCTGCACGCGCAGGGCATCGGCAAACTCTTCGGTCCCGGGACGCCCACGTCGGAGCTGATCGCCTACATCAAGCAGTGGTTCAGCGAACGCGAAGGTGAGGACGCCGTCGTGAACGACGCGAAGGAAGCGTGACGCCGCGGCTCCGCGAGCTCAGCGACGAGGTTCGATCGCTCGAGGCCAGGCTCAGGGAAGGTGGTGGACCGGACAAGATCGCGCGGCAGCACAAGCAGGGAAAGCTCACCGCGCGCGAGCGCGTCGAGCGCCTCTGCGACGCCGGATCACGATTCGTGGAAGTGGGGCTGCTCGTCGCCTACGACCAGTACGAGGGACAGGCGCCGGGCGCCGGCGTCGTCACCGGCATCGGAACGGTTGCCAATCGCCAGGTCGTGATCGTCGCCAACGACGCCACCGTGAAAGCCGGTTCGTGGTGGCCCGAGACGATCAAGAAGATGTTGCGCGCGCAGGAGATCGCGATGCGCTGCCGCATCCCGATCGTCTACCTCGTCGATTCGTCGGGAGTGAACCTGCCGTATCAGGGCGGGGTGTTCCCCGGGCAGTACGGCGCGAGCCGATTGTTTTATTACAATTCCATCATGCGCCGGTATCTGCGCGTTCCGCAGCTCGCCGCCGTCATGGGACCATGCATCGCCGGCGGCGCGTACCTGCCGGCGCTGTCGGATCTCATCGTGATGGTGAAGGGGAGCTCGTTCATGGGGCTCGGCGGCCCGAATCTCGTGAAGGGCGCGACCGGGCAGACCATCGACTCCGAGACGCTCGGCGGCGCGGCGACGCATACGGAGATCAGCGCGGTCGCGCACTACGCCGTGGACGACGACGACGCGTGTCTCGTCAAGCTGCGGGAGCTGGTCGAGATGCTGCCGGGCCAGACGTCGCCGGCGACGCACCAGAGCGCACCGTCCGCCACGACCCCTGGCGCAGAGGCGCTGTACGATCTCCTGCCCGCGGATCACCGCATGTCGTACGACATGCACGAGCTCTTGCGCGCGCTGCTCGACGACGGTCGGATCGATGAGTTTCAGGGCAATCTCGCTCGCGAGATGATCTGTGGTGATGCGCGCATCATGGGCATTCCGGTCGGGGTGATCGCCAATCAGCGCGGGTTGATCAAGGGACGCGCCGGCGAGAAGCCGCGCTTCGGCGGAATCGTCTACGCAGAAAGCGCGGAAAAGGTCGCGTATTACATCGATCGCTGCGATCGCGAGCACATCCCGCTGCTCTTCGTGCAGGATGTCTCCGGCTTCATGGTCGGTCCCGAAGCCGAGCACGAAGGCATCATTCGCGCGGGCGCTCGATTCGTGGAAGCCATGGCGTGCGCACGCGTACCGAAGATCGTGTTGACGGTCAATCACGCGTCTGGCGCCGGCTACTACGCGATGGCCGGCCAGGGCTTCGATCCCGACTTCATCTTCAGTTGGCCCACCGGCCGCATGGCCGTGATGGAAGGCGAAGCCGCCGTCCAGGCCGTGCATGGCCCGACGATCGACGCCGCGAAGGCGAAGCATCAGTCACTGCCGCAGGCAGTGACCGAATCGATCGCAGAGATGAGAGCGGACTACGAGCATCAGCTCGACGCGCGCTACGCCGCGGCCCGCGGGTTCGTCGATGCCATCGTCTATCCCGAAGACACGCGGGAAGTCATCGCGCTCGCGCTCGGCGCGGCGCTTCAGAATCGCGGTCCACATCTCGGAGCCTTCGTGCTCCCCGCACACTTCGACGACGCATGAGCACCAGCGCCAGGCAGGACAGGATCGTTCGCGTCGCCTCGGGACAGGGCTTCTGGGGCGATTGGCTCGAGGCGCCGCGGCGCCAGGTCGAGGGTGGCGACGTCGACTATCTCATGCTCGACTACCTCGCCGAAGTGACGATGAGCATTCTGCAAAAGCAGAAAGAGCGCGACCCGAACATGGGATATGCGCGCGACTTCGTCGGCGCGATCGAAAGCGTGCTGCCGGCCGTGGCGAATCGCGGCGTGCGCGTCATCGCGAATGCGGGCGGCGTGAATCCGCCGGCGTGCGCCGCGGCCATCCGCCAGGTCGCGCAGAAGCACGACGTCTCCGACCGCGTGAAGATCGGCGTGGTGACGGGCGATGATCTCTTGCCCCGCATCGATGAGCTGATCGAGTCCGGCCATGCGCTCGCCAATATGGAAACCGGCGAATCGCTCTCGACCGTGCGCGATCGCGTCCTGTCGGCGAATGCCTACATCGGCTCGACGCCGATCATCGAGGCACTTGGCAAGGGCGCGAACATCGTCGTGACGGGGCGTTCGACGGACACCGCGCTGACGATGGCCCCGCTGCGCTACGAGTTCGGCTGGGCCGACGACGATTGGGATCGGCTCGCGGCGGGCATCATCGCGGGACACATCATCGAGTGCGGCGCGCAGTGCTCGGGCGGCAATTGCCTCTACGACTGGCAGAACATCCCCGACCTCGCCAACGTCGGCTATCCGATCGTCGAAGGCCACAGCGACGGCACGTTCGTCATCTACAAGCATCCGAACACGGGCGGACGCATCTCGGTGCCATCGGTGAGCGAGCAGCTCGTGTACGAGATGGGCGATCCAAGATCCTACATCACGCCGGACGTCATCGCCGACTTCACCTCGATTCATCTCGAGCAGGTGGGCGACGATCGCGTGCGCGTGTTCGGCATCAAGGGTCGTCCGCCCACCGACAAGCTCAAGGTCTCGATCGCGTATCGCGCCGGATTCAAGGCCGTGGGCACGCTGGTGTACGCGTGGCCCGACGCGTACCCGAAAGCGGAGCTCGCGGATCGCGTGCTCCGCGAGCGTCTCGAGCGGCTCGGCCTGAAGTTCGATCACGTCCTCACGGAGTTCGTGGGCGTGAACGCGACGCATGGCCGGCTCGCCGGCGAGCCGCACGATCCGCCCGAGGTGCAATTGCGTATTGGCGTCCGTGGCACCGACAGGGCGAGCATCGAGCGCTTCACGCGCGAGATCGCACCGCTCGTGCTCAACGGTCCGCCGAGCGTGACGGGCTTCGCCGGCGGGCGGCCGAAGGTGGAGGAGATCGTTGCGTACTGGCCCGCCCTCATCGACAAATCGGTGGTGCAGACGCACGTCGAGGTGCTCGCATGAAAGTCCGCCTGCTCGACATCGCGCATGCCCGCTCGGGCGACAAAGGCGACACGGCGAATGTCGGCGTCATCGCGCTAGAGCCCGAGTGGTACCCGGTGCTCGCCAACCACCTCACGCTCGATCGCGTCACTGAGCATTTTCGCGGCGTGATCGACGGCCCGGTCGAGCGTTTCGAGCTTCCTAATCTCAACGCGCTCAACTTCCTGCTGCACGGAGCGCTGGACGGCGGCGGCACGTTGTCGTTGAAGACGGACGCGCAGGGCAAGGTCTTCTCGACGGCGATGCTTCGGCTCGTCCTCGACGTTCCCGACACGGAGGCTCGCGGCCTTGGCCTCCCCGGTCACAAGGAGTGGCCCGAGTACCGTCGCGCACCCAAGGAATAGCGCGATGATCGACCGTCGCACGGAGATTCAACTCGCGCTGCTCGTGATCGGGTTGATCGTGTGGGGCTATGGCCAGCGCATCGATGATCCAACGCTTCGGTGGATCGGAATTGCGTTCTTCGCCATCGCGACAATTCTGAGATTCTTCAAGAGGAAGCCGCCGGAGGATGAACCTCCTACGGCGTGATCCTGAGGCTGCGGAGAGAGAATTGTCATCCTGAGGATGCGGAGAGAGAATTGTCATCCTGAGGAAGCGAAGCGACCGAAGGATCTATTTTCATCCGGTAGTGACTCGAGAAGCCGCCGATCGCAGCGAACGCACCGGGAACCACCGAACGTCCTGTGGCCACGGATTGCACGGAGAGCTGCACGGACGTCCACGAAAGAGCGTCCCACGGCCAACGTCAAACGCTGTATCCGTGGCCTTCGGTGCAGTTTTCGGTGCCTCTCCGTATTCCTTCTCGTGGAGCTTTCTGAAACACGGAGCAATACTCAGCCACGGCTCCGCATGACTGCCATAAAGTGCCCTAAGCCATTATATTTCAACGCTTATGGCACATCGCAGCATACCGGAGCTGCTCGCTCCGGCGGGGTCGATCGAGGCGGTTCGCGCCGCGGTTGCAAACGGCGCCGACGCCGTCTACCTCGGCGCGTCGCGGTTCAACGCGCGTGACGAAGGCGCGCAGCTTTCGCTCGCGGAGCTCGGCGAAGCATGCCGCATCGCGCATGGGCGCGGCCGCCGCATCTACCTCACGCTGAACATCCTCATCAAGCCCGCCGAGCTCGTCGACGCACTGATGTTCCTCGGCGAAGCCGTCGATCTCGGCATCGATGCGGTGATCGTGCAGGATATCGGCCTCGTGCGTCTCATTCGCGCGATCTATCCGAATCTCGAGGTGCACGGATCCACGCAGATGACCGTCCACGACGCGTCCGGCGCCGCGGTCATGCAGGAGCTCGGCGTCTCGCGCATCGTGCTCGCGCGCGAGAACACGCTCGACGACATCCGCGAGATTCGCGCGTCCGTCCCCGACATCGGCATCGAGACGTTCGTGCATGGCGCGCTCTGCATCTCGTACTCCGGGCAGTGCTACATGTCCGGCATGATCTCCGAGCGCAGTGCCAATCGGGGCTCCTGCGCGCAGTCCTGCCGCAAGGACTATGTCCTGACCGACGCCTCCAACAATGCCGAGCTCGATCGCGGCTACCTGATCTCGGCGAAAGACCTCGGCGCGTACGATCACCTCGCCGAGATCGCGGATGCGGGCATCGTGTGCCTGAAGGTCGAAGGGAGAAAGAAGCGGCCCGAGTACGTCGCGACCGTCACGAAATCCTATCGAGAGTTCCTTGATCGGCTCGAGGAAGGGCACGTCGCCCCGCCGGCCATCGAGGAAGTGCAGCCGCTCGTGCAGATCTACAGCCGCGGCTTCACGGGCGGCATGTACGGCGGCCGTGACGGACGCGGCTACGTCACCCGCACGCAGCCCGACAATCGTGGCATCGTCCTCGGGAGGGTCGTGGGACGCGAGCGCGGCGAGTTGATCGTCGACGTTTCGAGTCCTCTCAACGTCGGCGACGGCCTCGGCTTCGAGGCGCCGCAGAGCGTCGGCGGCCCCACGACCGGGTTCTCGGTTACCGGCATTCGCACGATCTCGAACAAGCACGGCCGCTATCGCCTCGCGCTCGAGACGCGCATCAACGTCGATGCCGGATGGACGGTCGTTCGCACCTCGGACGCCTCGCTGCTCGAGAAAGCCCGCGCGAGCTATGCCGCGCTGTCGCCGGTCGCGCGCGAGAAGAAGACGCGACTCGACGTGCGGCTCTTCGGCGCGCCGGGAACGCCGCTCAAGGGCGTGTTCGTCTGCGATGGTGACGAAGTCACCGCGCGAACGGAGATCACGCTCGCACCGGCGTCCAAACGCCCCCTCGACGCGAAGACCTTGCGCGAACAGATCGGGCGGCTCGGCGACACGCCGTTCGTCCTCGGCGCGCTCGACACGAACGGGCTGGCCGAAGGCCTCTTCCTTCCCGTCAGCGAGATCAATCACCTGCGACAGCAGGCGGTCGATCAGCTCATGACGCAACGCGATTGGGCACGACAGGCATCGACGGCTGAACGTCTCGCGCGAGTCGAGGGCGCCGTGCGGGATGTTCCTGTGAGCCGCGCGTCCGATCCAGGTCCGAGCTCCCGGCCGTTCGAGCTCACCGCGCAGGTCTATCGCATCGAAGACGCCGATGCCGCGGCAGAAGCGGGCGCCACGGAGATCTGCTTCGACCCGTTCCTGCGTCATCCGGCGCCGCCGGTTGCACGCGTTCGTGCGCTCCAGGAGCGACTCGCGCAGCGCAACGTGACGCTTCGACTGCGCACGCCGACGATCGTTCGCCCCGAGGAGCGGAAGGTCGTTCAGAAATGGCTCGACCTCGGACTCCCGATGCTGAGCGGGCACCTCGGGCTCGTCGCGGAGTTGGCGCGCTCCGGTCGCGACGTGATCGGCGATTACGCACTCAACGTCTTCAACGCGCACACCGCGGCGGAGGTCTTTCGTCTCGGCGCCCGTCGCATCGTCGCATCGGTCGAGCTCACGACGGAGGAGCTCGCGCAGCTCGTCGCCCCCTGGGACGGCAACGGCTTCGACGTCTTCCTCTATGGCCGCCCGGAAGGGATGACCATCGAGCACTGCGTACTCTCGGCGGCGTTCGATCGCGTGCCGACCACCTGCCGCGATCTCTGCGTCAAGAGTCACACGAACGTCGAGCTCACGGATCCCGCGGGCTATACGTTCCCGGTGGCCACGGACTCCGCGTGTCGCAACCGCTTGCTCCACTCGCGCCCCGTCGACGGATCGGAATTCGTGCCGAAGCTGTGGCGGGCAGGCATTCGCGGATTCCAGACCGTGTTCAACGTGCCTGGCGACGACGTCCGCGCGATTGTCGCGAGCTACCGCGCCGCGCTCGATGCGCTCGCCGGTGGAGTGCGTCCAGACGTCGACGCCGTACGCGCCGTCGTGGGTTCGGAGTTCACGCGCGGACACTTCGCGCGCGCGGTGTAATGGATCGTGCCGCGCTCGAGTGATGGCGCGGCCGCTGGCCGCGAGAGCGAAACTGCACGCATGAGTGCTGATCATCCCGAGACGACCGTCGAAGACGCACGCGCCGCGCTGCGCGAACACTTCGGCTATCCAGCATTTCGTCCCGGGCAGGAAGCGGCGGTCGAGTCGGTCCTCGCGGGCCGCGATACGCTCGTCGTCCTGCCCACCGGCGGCGGCAAGTCGCTGTGCTACCAGGTGCCGGCGTTGATGCTCCCGAAGCTCACCGTCGTGATCTCGCCGCTCATCTCGCTGATGAAGGATCAGGTCGACGCGCTCACGGCGCGCGGCTTGCCCGCGACCTTCGTCAACAGCACGCTCACCTCATCACAGATCTCTGATCGCCTCTCGCGCGCGGTGCGCGGCGACGTCAAGCTGCTGTACGTCGCCCCGGAACGCTTCGACTTCGGCACGACGGCCGAGCGGTTGCGCGACGCGGGAGTGTCGCTGCTGGCCGTGGACGAGGCGCATTGCATCAGCGAGTGGGGACACGACTTCCGGCCGAGCTATCTGCGGATTTCGTCAGTGCGCGAGCGGCTGGGCAATCCGCCGACGGTCGCTCTCACGGCGACGGCGACACCGCATGTGCGGACGGACATTGTTGCCCAGCTCAAGCTCGACTCGCCGACGACCATCATCACCGGGTTCGATCGGAAGAATTTGTCCTATCACGTGCTCCCGACACGTTCTGATCAGGACAAGGATGATGCGCTCGTTCACCTCCTTCGCACGAATGAAGGGCTTGCGGTCGTCTATGCATCCACCCGCAAGGCCGTGGAGCGGATCTCCGCGCTGCTCGATCGTTCCCACATCCCGTCGGCCGCGTATCACGCGGGACTCGACGACGCACGCCGTCATCAAGTGCAGGACGCGTTCATGACCGAGAAGGTGCGGGCGATCGTCGCGACGAACGCCTTCGGGATGGGCATCGACAAGCCGAACGTGCGCCTGGTAATTCACTACGCGATGCCCGGCACGCTCGAGGCGTACTATCAGGAAGCCGGACGCGCGGGACGCGACGGGCAGCCTGCCGCCTGCTACCTCCTGCACGCGTTTCCCGACCGCTTCACTCATGAGTTTTTCATCAAGGGTGCGTATCCGGAGCGCGCGCTCGTCGAAGAGGTGTACGAGCTCCTGCGCCGCAACACCGATGAGACGGGCGCGGTCGATCTCTCGCCCGACGACATCGCGACGCGCATTCGCACCAAGGCCACGGGAAGGGAAGTGGAGTCGGCGATCCGCATCCTCACCCAGGCCGGCGCGTACTCCAGCTCACAGGATTTCAGCGCGCGCGTCTTCGTGCGCCTCCTCGCGACACCCGAGCGCATCAAGCGCGAGCTTGGCGGTTCCGATTCGCTCGACATCGGCATTCTTCGAGCGATGTGGCGCGTCGCCGGCGCCGCGCTCAGTGACGGCGCGGTCATCGACCTCGATGGCCTTCCGCCAGGCTTTGGCGGCGCCCCGGGCTCGATGCCGTTGCTCGACGAGCTTCAGTCTCGGCAATTTCTCCAGTGGCGCCGCTGCGGCGGGGGGGCGTCGCTCACGTCGCCCAAGAAGCCGCTCACGGCATTTCGGATCGACTGGAGCACGATCGACCGGCGTCGCAAAGCTGATCTCCAGAAGTTGGACGCGATGCAACAGTACGCGTACACGAAGGGCTGTCGGCGCGGATTCGTGCTCAGATACTTCGGCGATCGCGCGGCGCGGACGTCGTGCGACGGCTGCGACAACTGTCTGGGAACGCGCGTCGACGTCGAAGCTGGCGCGGCATCTGCGCATAGAGCGACGGCGCAGAAGTCCCGCTCGCGGAATCCGTCATCGCGCAACGCCCGCGGCACGCCCGCCGACGACGCGCCGACGCTCAGTGGTGCGGACGAAGCCCTCCTGGCCCGGCTCCGCGACCTTCGCCGCACGATCTCGCGCGAGGAGCAGGTGCCGGCGTACGTCGTGTTCTCGGATCGCACGCTCGCCGAGATGGCGGTCCGTCGGCCCAGGAGCGAAACGTCGCTCGGGGAGATTCGTGGGGTGGGTCCTGTGAAGATCGAACGTTACGGCCAGCGCTTCCTCGACGTGGTGCGCTCCGCCGACGAAACCGAGGCCGCCTGAGAGCAATCGAGAACACTCATGGACGACACGCTGTACTTCACCGAGCAGCACCTCGCTACCCGCGACATGGTTCGTGCGTTCGCGCGCGAGGAAGTCGCGCCCGTCGCGGCAAAGCTCGACGCCGAGGCGAAGTTCCCCTGGGACAACATCCGCAAGATGGGTGAGCTCGGCCTCCTCGGCGTACCGTGGGCGGAGGAGCTGGGCGGCGCCGGGCTCGACACGATCAGCTTCATGATCGCGATTCACGAGCTCGCAAAGGTCGATGCGTCGCACGGCCTCACCATCTCGGCGCATACGACGCTCGGCACGTCGCCGATCGTGAAGTTCGGCACCGAGGAGCAGAAGCGTCGCTACGTGCCATTTCTGGCGTCGGGCAAGGTGATGGGCGGCTTCGGCCTCACCGAGCCCGAGGCAGGCAGCGACGCCGGCGGGACGCGCACGACGGCCGTTCGTCGCGGAGACTGCTACGTGCTGAACGGGACGAAGCGATTCATCACGCACGGCGGCGTCGGCGAGATCTTCGTCGTGACCGCGGTGACCAGACCGGGCCAGGGAACCAAGGGCATCAGCTCGTTCATCCTGACCAAGCCGACGAACGATCCAGAGGGTGCCGCAAAGGCCGGCGTTGGACATGAGCCATCGCTTCCAGCGATGCCCGGGTTCCGGGCAGGGAAGAAGGAAGACAAGCTCGGGTGGCGGGCGTCCGATACGTGCGAGCTCATCATGGAAGACGTCGAGGTACCGGCGGAGAACCTTCTGGGTGAGGACGGCGAGGGTTTCGTCAATTTCATGAAGACTCTCGACAATGGGCGCATCGGCATTGCGGCGCTGTCGCTCGGAATCGCCGAGGGTGCGTTCGAGCAGGCGCTCCAGTACACGACCACGCGCAAGCAGTTCGGCCAGCCGGTCGCGATGTTTCAGGGCGTGCAGTTCCAGCTCTCCGACATGGCCACGGAGATCGAGGCTGGCAAACACCTCATGTATCACGCGGCGTGGCTGGCGCAGAACGGCCGGCCGTTCAGCAAGGAAGCCGCGATGGCGAAGCTGTTCTGCTCCGAGCTCGCCATGCGCACCACGATCGCGGCGGTGCAGCTCCACGGTGGCTACGGCTACACGAAGGACTATCCGGTCGAGCGGTTCATGCGCGACGCGAAGATCTGCGAGATCGGCGAGGGAACGTCCGAGATTCAGCGGATCGTCATCGCGCGGCAGTTGCTGGCTGGGCTCACCGACGCTGGTCGCTAGTGGCCTCGCCCCGTGATCGACGTCTAGCGTTCGGCTGCAAAGTTTCGTTTAGTTTATAGCGGTGACTTCCTCCTTCCCGATGTTTTTCGCTCCGATCCCGTTCCGCGACTCGATGCGGGGACGGAGCGCGTGGCGCGCAGGTGCGACCGAAGCCGTCTTGGTCGCCTTCTTCGCGCTCGTTCTGTATCCGGTGCGTGGCCTACTTCAATGGGCCGATCGCACGCTGCTTCGTACGACACTGGATTGGGCGCGGGCCGTGTGGCCCGCGCGGGCGCGGCGCTGCGCCATCCAGGCGACGCATGCGTGGACGATCATGCCGGTGCGCAGGACCAACCCCTCGCGTGATGCCGCTGTTCAGATGACTGAGCCGCGGCCCGCCACCCACTTTTTGCACCTCCAGCACGCCCTCCCCGCCGAGTCGCCGGGCCGAGGAACGGTGTTGGAAAACGATGAAACGAGAGATTCTGATCAACGCGAACCCGCGCGAGACGCGGGTCGCCATCATCGAGGACGACCAGCTCGTTGAACTTCTGGTCGATCGTCCCGAGGCCCGCCGCATGGTCGGCGACATCTACCTCGGACGCGTAGAGGCAGTACTTCCGGGCATTCAGGCGGCATTCGTCGACATCGGCACCGAGAAGAGCGCGTTTCTTCACGCCTCGGATCTGGTGTATCCCGAGGACGAAGCCGACGCTGACGCCGACGAAGACGAGGATGACGACGACGATGCCGACGGGGGCGGCGGCCGCCGTCGTCGCGCCAAGGCGCCGGCGATCCAGGACGTCCTCAAGCGCGGCCAGGACCTGATCGTCCAGGTCTCCAAGGAACCGATCTCCACGAAGGGCCCGCGCGTCACCGCGCAGGTCTCGCTTGCCGGCCGATTCCTCGTCTACATGCCGTTCGCTGAACGCGTCGGCGTGAGCCGGAAGATCGGCGATCGAGAGGCCCGCAAGCGCCTGCGAGCGCAGGTCGAAGAGATCCTCCCGAAGAACGCGGGCGGCGTCATCGTTCGCACCGTCGGCGAGGACGTGACCAAGGAGACGCTCGAGCGCGAGCTGACCACGCTGATCGGGCAGTGGAAGCGCATCAAGCGGAAGACGCACTTCGTTCGCGCGCCATCGCTCATTCACCGCGAGACGAGTCTCACGCGCGGACTCATGCGCGACGTCTTCTCGACCAAGGTCGAACAGGTCACGGTCGACTCCAAGCAGGTCTACAACGAGATCATCGAGTATCTCAAGGGAATCGCGCCGGAGCTGATCGACCGCATCAAGCTGTACGAGGATCCGATCCCGCTCTTCGACAAGGCGAACATCGAGCAGGAGCTCCGCGACCTCTTCAAGCGGCGCTGCGACTTGCCGTCGGGCGGCTACCTGATCATCGAGCCGACGGAAGCTCTGGTGTCCGTCGACGTCAATTCCGGTCGCTACACGGGGAAGAAGGATCCGGAGAAGACCATCCTCAAGACGAACCTCGAAGCGGCTCGCGAGGTCGCCCGGCAGGCCCGGCTGCGCGACCT
>Ga0070679_100002384_pt1 | contig 17029 bp, 15 predicted proteins | sample KBSC63BmetaG_FD_65652 | JGI IMG/M metagenome (GOLD analysis project Ga0070679, IMG submission 65652) | Corn rhizosphere microbial communities from Kellogg Biological Station, Michigan, USA - KBS C6-3B metaG | ecosystem: Host-associated > Plants > Roots > Rhizosphere | place: USA: Michigan... | reverse complement strand
TAAAGAGGGTTTCAAAGTCGCGCTTCAATTTGCTGGCAATCAACTCGCCCATCACCTTCACGCTCCTGATCGTGTTTGGTTACGTGGCAGTCGCCGGACTGATGGACGTGAACCTGGTCTTCGCGGCGTTCTTGGCGGGTTTTGCCGTTTCGCGCAAGAAACTGGGCGACGCGCTGGAAACCATTTCCGGATTCTCGTTTGCGCTGTTCATACCGCTTTATTTCGCACTCGTCGGTTACAGCCTCATCTTTGATAAACAATTTTCCATGACCATGTTGCTGGGCTTCCTCGCCGGCGCATGCATGCTCAAGTTGCTGGCCGTGGCTCTGGGCGGACGGTTGGCGGGATTCCATGGACTGGACGTGGTGAACCTGGCAATCGCAACCAACGCGCGCGGCGGGCCGGGGATAGTACTGGCGAGCGTGGCTTATGAGGCTGGAATCATCAGTGCGGCGTTCTACACCACGCTAGTACTCGTGGCAGTGCTCACGTCGCAGGCTGCCGGAGCATGGCTGGAGTTTGTGTTGAGACGAGGCTGGCCGCTGCTTTCGGGCGATGACTCGCAACCTAATCGCGTGGAGAACGGTACGGAGGAACTCGCGGCATAGGTCACCACGCGAGTTCTCCCCGCTGGCGCTGTTCCCCGGCGGACCGCACCAGCGTCTGAGTAATGCGGTCATGCCAGCCAAGCTGATTTTCGTCCACTAGCGCCCACAGGTATCCCAACCCTACTGACACCACGGAGAGCGCTCCTGCTATGGCGCGATATTGCCGCTGGCGCAGTGAAAGCGGTCTGCCCTCGAATGTTGATAGTTCCAGTCCGCCGAGGTTCATCCCCGGCGTCTTGCGGCCGTAGACCAGGAACACATATTGATAGAGTGTCCACAGCACAGCTCCCACCATCAATGTGGAAAGCAGGGCTACGCGCGATTGTGGCGAGTCCTCTGCTAACTCCCTGAACGCGAAATTAAACGTTGTCACGGCTGCAACCACGATTAGCGCATCGATCACGCCAGCCATCATGCGTTGACCCAGCGCAGCCGGCCTCGGCATAGCATCAATTTCGGCGAGCAGTGGGTTGTGCACAGACTCCAGCTGAATATAGTCAAAATTTGGCAGCAGCTCCAATTGCTGGGCAGGAGGCTGGCCTTGTTGTGGTTCCGGAGGATCGAGAATGATGCGCGGATTAGCGAATTCGTTTGCCTCCAGAGCGGCTTCGAGCTCCGCAACCGTTTCTGGCTCTGGAATCTCTGTGGTGGCAGTACGGGGGAAGCGGATGATTTTTGGTGTTGCTGTGTTCACGGGCTCGGATTTGAAGGCAGGCACCATCTCTGGTTGAGAAGCCACGTCGAGCGACTCGGCAAATGCGAGGCTCTGGACCATCTCTATGGCCTGACGTCTACGCGCGGCGAGGTTCGGACGCGGAAGAGGGCCTGTCATTGAGCCTGGGAAATCGATGTTGAGCGATCGGTCGACTGCATCCTGACTGCGCCGCCGTGAAATATGCTGTTGTACCCGGGTCGCAACCTCGCCACGCCAGTCATTTTCCTGGATTTCGAGGTCCGCAGTGAGATCAGCCGGACCAGGTCCGTGGTTCATGGGTTCGAGAAGGAGCGAACTCTGGGTGTGGCTATGCGCGCACGGATACGGGTCACCGCACAGAGGGCAATTCATGGAGCGGGTTGTGAGCTTCGCCAGAAGCAGGGACCGCGGTCCGCTTTTGCCTTTCCCGATTCGGGCATGTTACCTTGCCCAGTCCGGTCCAAAGCATACGGAATGCGTTCCCAAACTATTCTAGTTATCACAGTGGGCGTGCTTTGTCACCTTGTTCTGCCGGCTGCGGTATTAGCGAGCCAGACGCTCCCTGCACAGCAGCCGCAGGAAGGAGGCAACTGCCATCTGGTGCTTACCTCCCCGCCTACGCGTCCCGGCCAGGAGAACGCGGCTGCCAGCAAGATTTCGATCAGTGAATCGCAGCCCGTAGACGTGACCGCGAACCAGTGCGAGAAGAATGGAAATACGTACACGCTACGCGGCGATGTGGAAGTCACCTTTGGCGATTATCGCTTTGCCGGCGACAGCGTGAGCTACGACTCGAACACTGGCGAGTTAAACAGCACAGGTGGGGCTTCTCTCAGCGGCGGCACACGAGATTTGCACATCACTGCCAGCCATGGCACATACAACTTGAAGGAGCGGCGCGGAAAGTTTTACGACGTGCTGGGAACCACCGGCGCGCGTTTCCGCGGAAATAATGTGACGCTCACCTCTTCCAGCCCAATCGCATTTTCGGGAAAAGTGGTGGAACAAACAGGTCCTGACGAGTTTGTGCTGCACCACGGTTCGGTAACCTCCTGCGAATTGCCCAGGCCGAAGTGGACCTTCAACGGAGAGACAATCATTCTCCGTGTGGGAGAATACGCGCACGTCTACAACACAACTTTCCGCCTGAAAGGCGTTCCAATTCTCTATCTCCCTTATGCTGCGCCGCCGGTAGAGCGACTCGGACGAAAGAGCGGCTTTCTGATCCCGAACTTCGGCACCTCGAGCACGAAAGGGACGATCCTGGGCGATTCTTTCTTCTGGGCGATCAATCGCAGTTTTGATACGACATTTGGAGCAGAGTACTTTTCCAAACGCGGCTGGTCACTTCAGGATTCCTTCCGCGGCAAGCCGAGCGAGAATTCATTCATTAACCTTAATTACTTCCAGGTGCTCGATCGTGGCATCGCCGGATCCGACCCGCAAGGGAATCCGACCACGATCGATCAGGGCGGTGAGGACGTGAAGCTGAACGCGGAGTCCACCTTCAGCCATGGCGTTCGTGGAGTGGCATCGCTTGACTACTTAAGCTCATTTCTATTTCGGTTGGCCTTTACTGAGAACTTCAGCCAGGCCGTGGACTCAGAAGTTAAATCCGTCGCTTTTCTCTCCAAGAGCATTCACGGGCATTCGTTCAACACCTACTTGTCGCGCTATCAGAACTTTCAGAGCACCAACACCAACCCGACCGACGTGATCACGATCCTGCACACGCCTGCGCTGGAGTTTGCCGGAGTCGACCAGCCCATTGGAAGCTCACCCGTGTACTGGTCCTATGACGTGGCCGGAGAAGGTGTGCGCCGGAGCGAGCCGGGGTTTGTGACGCAAGGCCTGGTCGGGAGATTCGACATCGACCCAAACCTCAGCCTTCCTCTGCTCGTGAAAGGCTGGATGGTTCGTCCTGAGGCAGACCTGCGGAACACGGTGTACACACAGCAGCAGGTTCCTGGGACGCCACAGGTCCCCACGCACAACGTCTTCAATCGACGGACTATCGACGCGGCCCTCGAGGTGCGGCCTCCCGCGATGGTAAAGGAATTCGATGGCGAGTTCATGGGCGCCAGGGTGAAGCACACGATCGAACCGCGAGCGGTCTATCGCTATACCAACGGTGTGGAGAAATTCGGGAACATCATTCGCTTTGACTACAGGGATATTCTGAGCAACACGAACGAGGTCGAATTCGGGCTAACCCAGAGGCTCTTTCTTAAAAAACAGAACGCCGATTGCGGCGGGCAGGTAAAAGTGCAGACGAATACCGCTCCCGTGACCCCGGCCGCGCCAGGCAGAGCTGCTCCTTCAAAGCCCGCCGAAGTTTCCTGTGCGCCGGCAGGAGCTGATGAGTTCCTGAGCTGGGAAGTGAAGGGGAAATATTTTATTGACCCGACTTTTGGCGGCGCAGTGGTGACCGGAACGCGCAACGTGCTGACGACGACGGTCGATTACGCCGGCATCGCTTTTCTGACCGATCCCAGAAGATTCGCTCCCGTGGTCTCGCGCCTGCGCGCGCGCACCACCCGGAACAGCGACTTCGAATGGGAGTTGGACTACGACACCAAGAAGGGCCGCATCAATGCCAGCACCGTTTACGCGAACTGGCACGTGGGGAGCTTTGTGATTGAGGGCAGCCATGCCTATTTGCAGGTTCCGGGCGAGGTAGTGGTGGACCCGAACGATAAGACCAAAACGTTACCCATCTGCACTCCGGGCATCTTGAATACCAGGAATCAACAATGCGTTCCACCCGTTTTCAACCAGTGGCGAGCCTTACTTGGCTATGGGAATCCAAGTAAGCGCGGCTGGAGCGCGGCTGCGAACGTGGGCGTGGATTCAGAATTCAACCTGGTCCAGTATTCCGCGGCCCAGACCGCCTATAACTGGGATTGCTGCGGCATCAGTCTCGAGTACCGGCGCTTTTCTTTGGGGCCGCAAGTTCTTCGAAATGAAAACCAGTATCGCTTCAGCTTTACGCTGGCGAACATCGGTTCTTTCGGCAACCTGAAGCGGCAAACCCGGCTGTTCTGATTTGCCAGCCCCTTCCCTCAAAGCACTTCGCAAGGCGCTAAAATGAAAACATGACGCTATCGGCCAGGAAGGAGAGGCTGGACCAACTGCTACGCGCGCAAGGGCGGACCCTTGTGGCCTATTCAGGCGGGGTGGACTCAGCCTTCCTTGCCTACGCTGCCGCGCGAGCATTGGGCGAAGACATGCTGGCGGTCATCGCCGATTCTCCGAGCCTGGCGCGAACCCATCTACAGGACGCCGTTACGTTTGCCGAAGAACAGCGCATCCCCCTCCAGATCCTTCAGACGTCCGAAATGGAGCGTCCTGAATATGTCCGCAATGATGCGCAACGCTGTTTTCATTGCAAAGATGAGCTATTTGCCACGATGGAGACCTTTGCGGCGAAGCAGCAGTTTCAGACGATCGCGTACGGGCTTAACGTAGATGACCAGAGCGATTTCCGGCCCGGCCAGCTCGCCGCGAAGCAGCACCGAGTGGCGGCGCCGCTCCTTGAAGCAGGGTTAAGCAAAGCCGATATCCGCGAGCTGGCACGCATGGCAGACCTGCGGGTATGGGACAAGCCGGCGTCCGCATGCCTGTCATCGCGGATCGAATACGGTCGCCCGGTAACCCGGGAAGCCCTGGCGGCGGTTGAACAGGGCGAAGACGCGTTGCGGGCGCTTGGGTTCAGGCAGTTTCGAGTGCGTCATCACGGCGAAATTGCGCGGATTGAGATCGCCAGGGACGAACTGCCCGCTGCCATGACCATGGACATGTTTTCCCGGCTTACGGAGATCTTCAAAGGACTGGGTTTCACATTTGTGACCCTCGATACGGAGGGATTCCGCTCGGGGTCCATGAACTCTTCGCTGCCCGGACAGGGTCTGATAAAGCTTCTCTCTTAGGCGTTCCCGGCCTGCAGCATGAGATAATCTGAAATACCAGCAAAGCATAAAAGGCGGTTTAATTGCATAGATTTATCAATCTTTTAGCGGGTCTCTGTCTCACATTCACCTTCACGTCAGCGGGCTGTTTAGCCCAGCAGAGCGGAGGGCCCGGTCTCGCTCAGGACGTCAAGCGGCGGGCGGAATCGATCATTCGCAGCCAGTACAACGTGCCACCCTACGTCACGATGCAGTTCTCCGAACTGAAGCCGAGCGACTATCCCGGTTACGATCTAATCACGGTAACCTTTACCGGCCGAAATGTAACCAAATACGACTTCTTGCTTTCCAAAGACCGTAAAACGCTCGCCCGGCTGGAAAAGATGGATCTTGCAGCAGATCCGATGGCGAAGATCGATGTGAAAGGCCGTCCCGTGCGCGGGAACGCAAATGCGAAGGTGACGATCGTCAACTACGATGATTTTCAGTGTCCCTTCTGCTCCCGCATGCATGCAACGCTTTTTCCGGACCTGATGAAGCAATACGGCGACAAGGTAAAGGTCATTTACAAAGATTATCCGCTCGTCGAAATCCACCCATGGGCTATGCACGCCGCCGTGAACGCGAACTGCCTCGCTGACCAGAGCAATGATGCCTACTGGGATTTCGCCGATTACGTCCACGGGAACCAGAAGTCATTCTCGGCGCCTACGCCGCAAGAGACATTCGGCAAGCTGGACAGTACCGCACTCGAACAAGGCAGAAAGCATGGCGTGAACGAAACAAAGCTCAACGCCTGCATCCAGAAGCAGGACCAGAGCGCGGTGCGGGCTTCCATGGCGGAAGGTGACACCTTGCAGGTGGATTCCACACCCACGCTCTTTATCAACGGAGAGAAGCTCTCCGGTGCCGTTCCAGAAGAGCAGATGAAGCAGATCCTTGATCGAATCATCGCCGAGTCGGGAGAAGAAGCTCCAGCGGCAAATGCAAAGAAGTAGCTTCGAATGAAAATCTCGGGTATCGTACCTGTGCTGAAGGGCTTCAGGAGGGGACGTTTGATTCACACGCTGAACAGCCGAAGTGTCTGTGCAGCAGGCGTGGCCTGCATGGTCGCCGTGTTTGCAGGGATGAGCGGATGCAACTCCGGCCCCGGTGGCCAGGACGTTATGGCCAAGGTCAACAGCTATAAGATCCTCCGTTCAGAAGTCGACAAGAGCTACAACAGCCAGGTCGCCGGCTCTCCCCAGAAACCAACGGCCGCCGAAGAAGAAGCTCTGCGGCTGCAGATTCTTCTTCACTTAATCGATCTCCAGATCCACCTGCAACAGGCAGACAAACTGGGGGTAATGGCCACGGATGACGAGGTGGAAGCGAAGTTTAATCAGCTGAAGGCGCCGTATACGCAGGAGGAATTTCAAAAGAGGCTTAAGGACCAGAACCTGACCGAAGCCGACTTGAAGCAAGACATTCGCCGCAATCTTACGATTGAGAAGCTGCTCAACAAGGAAATCGCTTCCAAGGTCAGCATCTCCGACGCAGACATTTCAAATTACTACAACCAGCACAAACCGGACTTCAACCTGATCGAGCCTCGCTATCACGTGGCCCAGATTCAGGTGCTGGTGGGCCAACCCGCACAACCGGGCGCCAAGGCGCAGACTGACGCAGAAGCCAGGCAAAAAATTCAGATGATCTACAACCGGCTGGAGAGCGGGGAAGACTTCTCTCAGCTGGCGGGGCAGTGGTCAGAGGATCCGGAGACGGCTCACAACGGTGGGGACCTGGGCACGATTCCTGAATCAGCATTGAAGAACACGGATGTGCCGACGCGCGACGCTATCCAGAAACTCAAGCCCGGCCAATACAGCCAGATTATCCCGGTGATCAATCCCAACAACCGTCAGCTGGTGGGATACCGCATCGTAAAGCTCATGAGCAAGGAACAGGCAGGGCAGCGCGAATTAAACGATCCGGCAGTGCAGCAGTGGATCAGGTCGCAGCTCAAGGGGCAGCGTGAACAATTGCTCCGCGCAGCTTACGATGAGGTCCTGCGCAACAAGGCGGAAATCCACAACTATTACGCCGATCAGATCATGAAAACGACGGCTCAGAAGTAGGCTGAAAGCGCGGGAACGGGTCACTCTACTTCGGCCAGAGTCTGTCCTGCATCCACGGCGGCGCCTTCCGCGACCGTAAGCTTCTTCACCACGCCTTTTTTGGGCGACTTGAGCTCGTTCTGCATCTTCATGGCTTCAATCACGATAACGCCCTGCCCGGCATCAACTTCACTGCCGGCAGGCGCAAGCACGCGCACGACCTTGCCGGGCATTGGTGCATTGATTTTCTTTACGCCCTCTGCACCTGCGGCTGAGCTGCGCCGCGATCGCAACGAACGGGGGTCACGCACAGTCGCTGGAAAGCGTTGATTGCCGACTACGACGTTCGATTCCGCGCCAACGACCTCTTCTTTCACCTCGTACGACTTCCCGCCAATGATCAACGAGAGCACATTTTCACGAGTAGGAACGGCATCTACGGTGATCTCGCTGCCGTCAAGCGTGCAGCGCCAGCTTGAACCGTGGCGCTGGAGCTCGAGTTTGTGAGTCTTGCCGGCAACAGAAACCTCGTAAATCATCGCTCGCGCACTCCTTCGGTTCGCGCGGCTTTCTTCCATGCGGAAGCCTCGTTCTGAGACGCATTGCCGTTCGAGGTTTTAACTGTGCCATTCAATCCCGGCTTCGAAGTTGCGCTAAACAGGGCAGCTGCAATAGCGGCAGTATTGCTTAGATTATTCGTGTGAGAAGCACCTGCTTGATCAGCCGGCACCGAGAGCAGGCGGTCAAGGAAGCCGGTATCGATGCGCGCCGCCTGAAAGTCAAGATTCGCCAGAATCCTTCGGAACAGACCGAGATTGGTCTTGATGCCGCCCACGAAATATTCATTGATGGCCCGCTGCATGCGCGCGATTGCCATCTTGCGGTCGGGCGCGTGGACAATCAGCTTGGAGAGCATGGGATCGTAATCGAGCGGAACCGTCCACCCCTCGTAAACGCCGCAATCCTCGCGGACGCCGGGGCCGGAGGGCTGGATCAGGCGGCGAATCTTTCCAGGGGACGGAAAGAAGTTGTTGTCAGGATCCTCTGCATAAATCCGGCATTCGAGAGCGTGACCACGGAGGCGAACGTCTGCCTGGCTGAGCGGCAGGGTTTCTCCTGCGGCAATCCGGAGTTGCAGGTGAACCAAATCCAATCCTGTAACGAGCTCTGTGACCGGATGTTCGACCTGAAGACGGGTATTCATCTCAAGGAAGTAGAAATTCCGCTCGCCATCAACCAGGAACTCCACCGTACCCGCATTGGCGTAGCCAGATGACTTTGCTGCCTGAACGGCGACAGCCCCCATCCGTTGACGCATTTCTTCATCGACGATTGGGGAGGGGGCTTCTTCGATGACTTTCTGGTGCCTCCGTTGGACGGAGCACTCGCGCTCCCCGAGGAAGATTGCATTGCCGTGCTCATCAGCGAGGACCTGAATCTCGATATGCCGCGGATTCGCGATGTATTTCTCCAGGTAGACTTCGGAGTCATCAAAGGAGCGCTGCGCTTCGCTCTGAGCGGTCTCAAAAGATGATTTCAGGTCCGCAGGACTAGCGACCATGCGCATACCTTTGCCGCCACCGCCGGCTGCCGCCTTGATCATTACGGGATAGCCGATTTGGTTGGCGAGCGCTTCGGCTTCACCAAGGGCAAGTCCCTTCGACGATCCGGGCACAAACGGCACGCCGGCAGCCTGCATGGCCTGCCGCGCCCGCGTTTTTGAGCCCATCAATTCCATGGCGGACGCGGGTGGTCCAATAAACTTGATGCCGGCTTCGCTGCAGGCGCGCGCGAACTGCGGGTTCTCCGAGAGAAAACCATAGCCGGGGTGGATGGCCTGCGCGCCAGATCGACGGGCGATCTCGAGAATCTTGGCGATGTTCAGATACGAATCACGAGCAGGGGCAGGACCCAGCAGGTAAGCTTCGTCGGCGGCGGTAACGTGAAGCGCTGCGCGATCCACGTCAGAAAACACGGCGACCGTGGCAATACCCATCTCCTTGCAGGCACGGATGACGCGCAATGCAATTTCGCCACGGTTTGCTATGAGAACCTTGTTGAACATAGATGCAGCAGGCAAACCTCGATTCTAATCCAATGTTGTTGGCTGCGGGATGTGCGGGCGATCACAAGCAAGAAAAAGCCCCTCCCGCAGGAGGGGCAGAAGACTTCGTTTGAGCTACTTCTTGGGTTGGGACTGACCGCCACCTTGCTGGTTCTGGGGTTGGTCAAGGACGATGCCACCCTGATTCTTCTTCGCCGCTTCTTCAGCTTTCTTTTTGCGAGCGGTCATGGCTTTTTCGCTCCAGTCATCGGCCTGTTTTTTCAGGTCGGCGCGAGCTTGAGCATCGTCGCAATTCAGGTCATTAGCCTTCCGGCGATAGATCAGGTTCAGGTAGGCCATTGCATCGTCATAATCCTGACGCTTGTCAATGGCGGTCTGAAGCATTTTGGTCCCTTCCTCGAGGGCCGGACCGCTCTTTTCCTTGAGCTGGTCACACCATTTCTGGCTGGCTTTCCCTTTGAGCTCGTCGTCCACTTTCATGCCGTTCGCGGCTTTGAGATCGGCAGCGTCCTTGTAAGCCTGCGACCAGTCGATCACGCCAACTGAGTAGTAGATCTCAGGATCATTGGGATCGACGTCGATTGCTTTCTTGTAATACTCGCGCGCTTCGTCGAACTTTTTCTGCTGCATGTAGAGAAAAGCGATCCCCTTGAGGCTGTTCACGCTCTTGGGATCGTTTTCAAGAACTCTCTTGTACTCGTCGATTGCGAGTTGGGCATTGCGCACATTGTCCGGCGTGTCGACGCCAGGGACGTACTGCTGCGCATAAGCGGTGGCCAGGTAGAGCTTGGCTACTTTGAGGTCGCTATCGAGATCGACCGCGTTCTTGAAGTGCTCGATTGCGGATTCGTACTGAGCACTGCGGTAGGCCTGGACACCTTTGTTGAGCTGGTCGCGGGCCCGTAGCTTGCTGCATCCAGCCGATCCAAGTACAAGGATGGCAACTGCGAGGGCCGACATCAACCGTGCGGAATTATTCATTTTTACGTGGCTCCTAATCGGAGAAAAATTCGTACGGGGCCGACCGCAAGGTGAGCCGCCCCGTCGCTGAGGAGTCGAACTCTTGCTCTTACTGACCTGCTTCGATCTTGGCCGTGATCAAGCCTACTTTATCCACTACCTGCGTGCCCTTGGCGGTATCGATCACGTTTGCGACGTTCTGAAATTCGATATCGTCATCGGCCTTCACAAACATGACGCGCTCTGCGCGCGTCTTAAAGATATCACTGAGACGACTGCTGAGATTGTCCCAGCTCACGTCTTCCTGATTGATCTTCAGCTTAGGCTTGTTCTGGCCGGGGTTCTGCAGCACCTGAACCACCACGGTGCGGTCAGTGGGTTCAGTTTTCTGATTCGGCGGCGGCGGCTGAGGAACCAGCGCTTCCAGCCCCTTGGGGGTGAGCGGCGTGATCACCATGAAGATGATCAGGAGCACCAGCAGCACGTCGATCAGCGGAGTTACGTTGATGTCCGCTGTCTGCCCGCCTCCGGGACCTCCCATTGACATTGCCATAACGTATTTACCTCGGTATGAATTCCCTGGGTTGAGGAGATGCCCGGCCGGCTCGTCGGTCGCGACCGGGCCCTCATGCTTGTCAGTTAACGGTTACTGGCGCTTCTGCTCGGTGAGCAAACCCAGCTGATCCACGCCTGCGGAGCGGACGTTGTCAACTACCTCGACAACAGACTTATACTTCGCGCGCGCGTCGGCCTTCACGAACACCCGCTTATCAACCCGGTTCTGCAAACGCTCTTTCACTTTGTTGGTCAGTTCTTCCGGGCCTACCTGCTGGGTATCGAAGTAGATGCGGCCGTCTTTCATGACTGCGACCAGCAGCGCATCTTCCTTGTCCGCGTCGGGCATCTGAATCGGATTTACGGTTTTGGCCAGATCAACCGATTGCCCATGCTGCAACATGGGCGTGATCACCATGAAGATGATCAGCAGCACCAGCATTACGTCCACCATCGGCGTGACGTTGATGTTCGAGTTGACCTTGGCTCCTTCGTTTCGGACAACGATTGCCATAAAGTAGCTCCCGGTTTACCGGCGCACTCCCGCGTTGCTGCGCTTCAGGAAGTAATCCACCAGTTCGCTGGAGGAATTGTCCATCTCGACGTCAAACGCCTCCACCTTGCCGGTGAAGTAGTTGAACATCATGACGGCGGGGATGGCGACGAACAGTCCCAGAGCGGTGGTCACCAGAGCTTCAGAGATTCCACCCGCAACGGCACCGAGACCGGTGGCCTTCTGCTCAGAGATCTTGCGGAAAGCGTTCAGAATTCCGATGACGGTTCCAAACAGTCCAACGAATGGAGCAGTCGAACCGATGGTGGCCAGACCACCGAGGCCGCGCTTCAGTTCGGCGTGCACGATGGCTTCAGCACGCTCCAGGGCGCGCTTGCTGGCTTCGATCTGTTCACCGGGTATTTCAGTCGATTCCCCGTGAGCCTTGAATTCCTGCAGACCTGCTGTTACGACTTTCGCCAGATGGCTCTTCTTGTTGCGCTCGGCGACGCGGATAGCTTCGTCAAGCTTACCTTCACGCAGTGCTCCGGCGACCGCCGGTGCGAACAGGCGAGACTGCTTGCGGGCGGCGCTGAACGCGATCCAGCGGTCAATCATGACGCCGATAGACCAGGCCGACATGATCAGCAGGATGATAACAACGGCCCGGGCCAGCCAGCCCATTTGCCGCCACAACGAGAGCGGGTCCCAAGCTACAGTGCCGGAATCTTCCTGCAGGAGCCAGAAGGCGAACAGGTGCGCCTTGGCCAGGATAAGGGTTGCGATGTTTGCGACAAGCATGAGTTTTAAGTTTTCCTCCTCAGAACTTTTCAGAACTTTCGTCCAGCAAAGTCCCCCTACAGGAGCTCTGACTGGAATAAAAGGGCCGTCCCCAGTTTTTTCATGGGACGGGAAGTGTTCATCTACCTGGGATGCTGGGCCGGCAGAGCTGTTGCCGAGCCGGCCCAAAAGTCAGAAAGCGATGCAGTTACATGTGGAATGTGACCTTAACCGTCGTCTCAACTTCCACCGGCTCACCGTTCAGCATGTAAGGTTTGTACTTCCATTGCTTCACGGCGTCCATGGCAGCCTGCGCCAGAATAGGATGCCCGCTGATAAGGTGAAGGTTTTCGATCACTCCAGACTTGCTGATGGTTGCGGCCAGCATCACATCGCCCTGGATATGGGCAACCTTCGCCATCTGGGGGTACTGCGGTTCCACGCGGTGCACCAGATTGCCTTCGGCCACGCCAGAGGAAACCCGGAGCTTCTGGGGTGTGGCAACCTTCGGCGGCGGAGCGCTGGAGTTTACAATGCTGCCAATTACGCCGCCAACCTGTCCTCCAGGTACGCCACCCACCACACCGCCGACCACGCCGGTATTGGGGGCGGGGTTATCTTCTTCCTTGATCATCTTGATGACCTTTGGAATCTTGCTCGGCGTGCGCAGAGAGCCGTCCACGACCTCGCTCACGCGCTGCACCTGCTTGATCGGCTGGGCGGCCGGCGGTGGAGGCGGCGGCGGCGGTGGCGGTGGAGCCACCAGGAACGAGTTAAGCTGGTGCAACGGCAACGCTTCGGTAATCAGCAGCGGCAGCAGGATCAGAAACCCGACCACTGCGATTTCAATAACGAAAGAAAGCGTTGTTGTGTACTTTTGGTTAGTCCGGATTTTACCTCCGGACTCCATTAAGCTGTCTTCAAACATCCCTGTTCTCCAATCCTAGGGGGACTCTACGATTACATTGGACACCGGGGCTGCCTGTTTTGCTCCCAAACTGGGCGCTGCTTCGGACTTTTTTTAGGCCTTGGCGCGAACCTTCCCGCCTTTGCCGGATCCCGCAGGGGTAGGAACGGGAACTGTTCCTCGACCCGAACGGCTGGCCCGCCACTCCTGGTAGGCCACCAACATGGGAGCTGCTACTGCAATCGACGAATACGTCCCTATTAAGATGCCAATCACAAGGGCGAAGGAGAACCCTCTCAGGACTTCTCCACCAAACAAGAACAGGGACAGTACGGTTAAAAATGTGAGCCCGGAGGTCAGGATCGTTCGGCTCAACGTCTGGTTGATGCTCCGGTTCACGATCTCAGCCAGACTTTCACGACGCAGCAGCTTCACGTTCTCACGAATACGATCAAAAACCACGATCGTGTCATTCATTGAATAACCGACCAGGGTGAGAATCGCGGCGATAACAGTAAGGGTTATCTCCTGATTCGTCAAGGAGAAAGCACCTATTGTTATTAGCGTATCATGGAAGACCGCCACTACGGCAGCCACACCGTAAATCAACTCGAACCGGAACCAGAGATATGCAAGCATACCGAGCAAAGAGAAACCGATAGCCAGGTTTGCCTGGTGCTTGAGCTGATCGCCGACCTGCGGACCAACGATGCTGCCGCCGCGAACTGCGAAATCTCCCGTATAAAAGTCCTGCTTCAAAGATTCAACCACTGCATCTGGCACGGTCCCTTTGAGTTGGTCAATGCTCGTTAATACCCCGCCTGCATTTCTGTCACGGAACGCAACAATCTGCTCAGTGATGCGATCGTAGTCAGCTGTTGCGCTGTGAAGCGGATCTCGGGCCAGTAATGCCTCACGCACCGCCGCACGACCAACAGCCTCATTGTTATTGAGGTCCTGCTTGCCCGACTGCGGATTGGTCTCGAGAGCAGCAATGATCTTTCGCTTGCCCGCATCAAGGTCCGTTTCGCTGGTATCTTTCTGATCTAGAGTGATTACGACCTCATTCGAGCCGGGAGCGCCGATGGATTGGATCTTGGCGTTGTGGAGGCCAGCCTTGTCCAGCGCATTGCGGATATGGTTATTATCCGGGGTGTGAGCAAACTTGACGTTGACCACGGTGCCGCCGCGGAATTCCACACCCAGAGGGATGTGGTGCCAAAACAGCATGGAGAGGATGCCCGCGACGCTGAAGATCAGCGAGAACCCGAGGAAGTACCACTTTTTGCCGAGGAAATCGATGTTTGTATTGCGAAAAAATTCCACTGTCTTCAACCTTTTGAACTAGATGCTCAGAGCTTCGCCGCGCTTTTTACGGCTCAGCACGGTATCGAAAATCACGCGGGAAACAAAGACCGCGGTAAACAGGTTCGCCAGCAAGCCAAACGTGAGCGTTACGGCGAAGCCGCGGACCGGTCCTGATCCCACAAAGAACAGGATGATAGCGGAAACGATGGTGGTCACGTGTGTATCCAGAATCGTGGTCCACGCGCGATCAAATCCCTGATCAACCGCCGCAGCGGGCGCCTTGCCGTTACGCAACTCTTCCCGGATACGTTCGAAAATCAGCACGTTGGAATCGACGCCCATACCTACGGTGAGGATCACGCCGGCAATTCCGGGAAGCGTCAGCACCGCACTGGAGTAGCCCATGAACCCGAGCAGAATGATCAGGTTCAGGATCAGGGCGACGTTCGCGTTCACACCCGCGCCGCGATAATAGATGAACATGAATATAAGCACCGCCAAGAGGCCGGCCACGGCTGCCTGAACTCCGGCTTTGATGGAGTCTGCACCCAGGGAAGGGCCAACGACGTCTTCCGAGAGATAACGCAGGCTGGCGGGAAGAGCGCCGGACCGCAGCAGCATGGCCAGGTCTTTGGCGCTCTGCTCATTGAAGCCGCCCTCGATCATCCCACTGTCAGAAATCTGGCCATTGATCGACGGAGCGGAAATCACTTTGCCATCCAGAACAATGGCCAGATTGGCCGGGTCCGGACCGTCTTTGACGTGCGCACCCGTGAAAACAGCAAATTTCCTGCCCGCCGCGGACGTTAGATTGAAATCGACGATGGGCTCATTGGTATCTGGCTTGTTGCTGGCCCGGGCATCACGAATGTCTGTACCGCTCACAACCGGAATGCGGTTCACAACGTAATAAACCGTATCGGTTTGTCCGCGCTCCTTGCCTGGCAAGATTTCCATGTTGGGAGGCAGAATACCGTTCGGAAAGCTCTGGCGGGCAGCTTGCTCGGAAGTGAACGCACTGCCACGGGATTCACGAAGCTCAAGTCGAGCGGTGGATTGGAGGATTGTCTTGACTCGGGTAGGGTCATCCACTCCCGGCAGCTGAATTAAAATCTGATAGTTGCCGAGACCGTTTTCCTGAATCACCGGTTCACTTACACCCAAGGTGTCGACCCGCTGACGCAGTGCTTCAATCGACTGTTCCACTGTGCGGGTCTTGAGCGCGGCGACGACGGTCGGTTTCATGGTAAGGGTGTAGCTGCCCTGAGTTCCGCCGCTGAGATCGTAATCACGAAAACGGTCAGACACAATATTGCTGAGCGTGCTGGCGCCGTTTGGTTCCAGGCCTTGAATCTTGATCTGCTCGGGGTGATTCTGCGGATCGGGCTTGGAGATGTCTGCATATTTAATGCCGGCTTTGGCGAATTCCTCTTTCAGAGCTTCCACCACGTGGTCCGTGTCAGCGCTCACCGCCTCGTTGACCATGACCTGCAGAACCATGTGGAGTCCACCCTTTAAATCAAGTCCAAGGTGGATGCGATTGAGCACGGCCTGTTTCAGGCCGTCGCCACTGAGGCTGGACGGAAAACCAAAGATTCCGTAAAGGAAGACAAGGAGGATGGCAATGATCAGGCCAGTTTTTATGAGCAAGTTCTTCTGCATTGGAATTTCACTTCTCTGAAGATTTCTTTTGTTCCTCGTCGCGCGCGACAGAAACAATGGACGCCTTGCTTACTTCCAGGCGGAGATTATCGGGCGGGACGCGCAGGTGCAGCGCGTCATCCTTGATTGCGATGATCGTTCCCCGAATACCGCCGCCCGTGGTGACGCGGTCACCGGTCTTCAACTCACCGATCATCTGCTGCCAGCGCTTTTGTTTGCGCTGTTGCGGCAGGATCAACAGCATATAAAAAATGCCGAAGATTGCGAGCATCGGCAGCAGCATGGGAAGCGTGCCAATCTGGCCTCCGCCGCCCTGCAAGATGAAAGAGCTGATCTCGTATGTCATTTATATGGCTCGCGGCCAATCCGCCAACACACACACTCTCCCGACGGGAGAGCACCCATGTTTTTCCCGATTATGATACCGCCCGGGCCCCCGGGCACCGGACCTGCACTGTGCCGGAGTATTACGGAGGTTTTCTGGCGCGTGAATCAGGGTCGCTCAGGCATTTGGCGCACTGCCAGAAAGAAATGCTGAGGTGTCCCCAAGTCGTATAGCATGACGCACTGCTCGCATGGTGTCAAGGTAGAAGGCTAGATTATGCACAGTGTTAAGTACACCGGCGAGAGGCTCCCCGGCCACGAAGAGATGACGCAAGTAAGCCCTGTTGTATCTCGCGCAAACCTTGCAGCCGCACTTCGGATCCGCAGGCCGCTGGTCCTGGGCATAACGTGTGTTCTTGATGTTCAGCCGTCCCTCGGAGGTGAAGAGCAGGCCATGGCGGGCAGCCCGCGTGGGCAGTACACAATCCATCATGTCAACGCCCATGGCTGCGTAGCGGGCAATCTCGTCTGGATAGCCCACGCCCATCACGTATCGCGGCTTATCTTTGGGCAAAACTTCCAGAGCTGCCGCGATCATGTCCTGGGTGCGTTCTCTCGGTTCGCCTACGCTCAGTCCGCCGATCGCGTAACCGGGAAAGTCGAGTTCCA
>Ga0070679_100002382_pt1 | contig 17035 bp, 12 predicted proteins | sample KBSC63BmetaG_FD_65652 | JGI IMG/M metagenome (GOLD analysis project Ga0070679, IMG submission 65652) | Corn rhizosphere microbial communities from Kellogg Biological Station, Michigan, USA - KBS C6-3B metaG | ecosystem: Host-associated > Plants > Roots > Rhizosphere | place: USA: Michigan... | reverse complement strand
TCGCAGGCGTGGGCGCGCTCGTCGCCCTCGTCGCCGGCGCCGCCCCGGCTCGGGCGCAAGCCGCGAAGCTCGACGATCCGACCATCATCGCGATCTTCGACGCCGCCAACACCTGGGACATCGAGACCGGCCAGCTCGCCGCAAAGAAGGGCAGCGACAAGACGGTGAAGGACTTCGGCTCCATGCTCGTGCGCGACCACACCAATGTCCGCCAGCAGGGCCGCGACCTCGCCGCAAAGCTCAAGGTGACGCCGACGCCGCCGAAGGACTTCGCGCTCGCCAAAGTCCACGCCGACGCGATGAGGAAGCTCCAAGGCTTGAGCGGCAAGGAATTCGACAAGGCTTTCCTGCAGAACGAGGTCGACTTCCATCAGGCCGTGATCGACGCGGTGACCACTTCCTTGCTGCCGGCGCTTCAGAACGCCGAAGCCAAGGATCTCGTGACGAAGGTCGCGCCGGCGTTTGCGGCGCATCGCGACGCCGCGAAGAACCTGATCGCAAAGGGCGAGTAGGCAGTCCGGGACAAAGAGAGCACGATCGGGCGAGCCGGCTGAACCGCGGCTCGCCCGTTTGTCGTTTCGGCTTGCCGCGCTTCCGGGCGTGCGACATACTGCCCGCACGACAACTCTTCGCCCGGAGCCAGCTTCGTGACGGTCATCGAGATTCCCACCCCCGATCCGCGCACGTTCGACGAGACGTCCCGTCCATTCGCCGAAGCGGTCGCGGCACAGTACGCGGTGAAGAAGATGATCGGCCGCGGCGGCATGGGCATCGTCTATCTCGCACGCGACCGGCGCCTCGATCGTCTCGTGGCGATCAAGACGCTCCCGCCGCAGCTCGCCGCTGATCCGGCGGTTCGCGAACGATTCATTCGTGAGACGCGCGCCGCGGGCGGCATGTCGCACCCGAACATCGTGCCGATTCACGGCGCCGATGAGATCGACGGCCATGTGTTCTTCGTCATGGGCTACGTCGACGGCGAGTCGCTCGCGACACACGTGACCGCGCGCGGCCGTCTCGACCCCAAGACCGTCGTCGAATTGCTGCGCGACGTTGCAAGCGCACTGTCACATGCGCACCGGCGCGGTATCGTCCATCGCGACATCAAGGCTGAGAACATTCTCATCGAGCGGGCGACGGGTCGTGCGCTCGTCACCGACTTCGGCATTGCTCGGCTCGCCGAGGCCGCGCCGCTGACCGCGACCGGCCAACTGCTCGGCACCGTGTACTACGTGAGCCCGGAGCAGGTCTCCGGCGAACGTGTCGACCAACGGAGCGACCTCTACTCGCTCGGCGTCGTCGGATATCTCGCGCTCACGGGCTGCTTCCCGTTCGACGCGGAGCTCGCGTCGGCGGTGCTCGTCGCGCACGTCACGCGTCCCGCACCGCGCGTGCGCGACGCAAATCCTGACGTGCCCGAACCGCTCGCGGCGGTGATCGATCGCTGTCTCGCCAAGGATCCGGCCGCGCGTTTCGCAAATGCGGGCGAGCTGATCACGGCGCTCGAGAACGTTACACGCGGGAACGCCAAGGATGTTGCGCCGCCAGCCCGAAAGCCGAAGATCTCGGACACCGAGGCGCAGGCCGTGTGGCAGCGCGCGGCGAATCTGCAGGCGTTGACCGGAGTGATCATGCGCGCGGATCTGCCGCCACAGGCGCGTGACGCCGAACAGGATCGCATCCGAACATCCGGTTTTTCCATCACCGAAATTCGGAGTGCGGCAAGCCAAGCGGGCATCGGCGAGTCATACGTCGAGCGGGCGCTCGTGGAACACGGCTTGGGCGTGACTCGCCAGCCGGTCGTGAGCACGCTTCCGCGCACCGCATTGCGTGGATCGCTGTGGGCAGGCGCTCCACTCGACATCGTCGTCGATGCGGAAGTCGATGCCAATGTCGAATCGCGCCGCTTCGAGCGCTTGATCAACGCGCTTCGTGAAGGAACGGACACCGTGGGCGTGACCACGACGAAGTCGCGTGAGCTGATGTGGCGCGGTGCGTGGTTCGGCCATCGGCTCGAGGCGTCAGTTGCGCCGGACGGCGCGCGAACACGAATTCGGCTGTCACAGAGCATTCGTCGCGCAGCACTCGCCGCAATGTCGGCAACGATCGCGGTTGGTGGCGCGGTCGGCGCAGCGGTCGGCGTCGGTCTTATCGAATTGCACTTGCACGCTCCGCCGTGGGGATTTCGGATTCATCGCGTGGATGGAATGGTTCTCACCACGGTCGCTGGCATTGGCGTCGGCTTGCTGCTCGGCCGAGCGCTCGTTCGGCGGCTTCGTAACTACAACAACGCGCGACTGCACACGCTGACTGAGCTGCTCGCGCTTCGCGCCGGAGAGGATGGGCGCGACGACTGAACCATCGCCGCCAGCCGCCACAGGCGCGCTGACGGCGGTCGCAGTCAAAGGACTCCGCTGGTGGATGATCGGGCTGATCATGCTCGGCTCGATCATCAACTATCTCACGCGCAGCACGCTTGGGGTCGCCGCGCCGACGCTGCTCAAGGATCTGCAGATCTCCGCGCAGCAGTATTCGTGGATCCTGAGCACGTTCCAGATCGCGATCATGTTCCAGCCGGTGTGCGGCTACATCCTCGACGCCATCGGCCTCAAACGCGGCTATGCGATCTTCGCCGTCTCGTGGTCGATCGTCAGTATGGCGCACGGGCTCGCGAATAGCTGGCAGACCCTTGCCTCACTTCGCGCGCTGCTCGGATTCGCCGAAGGCTCGGCAAATCCGGCGGGCATGAAGGCGACCGCCGAGTGGTTTCCGGCGCGCGAGCGTGGACTGGCGGGCGGCGTGTTCAACATTGGTGCATCGGTCGGCTCGATGGTCGCCGCGCCACTCGTCGCGTGGGCGATTCTTGCTCACAGCTGGCAGTTTGCGTTCGTGATCACGGGCGCGCTTGGACTCGTGTGGGCTGCGCTGTGGCTCGCCTTCTATTCGTCCCCGGAAACTCACCCGCGGCTCTCGAGTGAGGAGCGCGATTACATCCTGTCTGGACAGGAAACGCATCTCCAGAGCGACGGCTCGCGTCCATCGATCAGGCGAATCGTTCGCCAGCGCAATTTCTGGGGAATCGGACTACCGCGCTTTCTCGCGGATCCCACGTGGGGCACGCTGACCTTCTGGGTACCGCTCTATCTCACGACGGTCCGCCATTTCGATCTGAAGCAGATCGCGCTCTTCGCATGGCTTCCCTTTCTCGCTGCGGACTTCGGGAGCATGTTCGGCGGCTTCATCGTGCTGCAGCTTCAACGACGCGGCGTTGGGCTCATCGACGCGCGACGATGGGCGTTCACCGTCGGCGCGATTCTGATGATGGGGATGGGCTTCGTTGGATTCGTGGACAGCCCGTACGTCGCGATCGCGCTCATCAGCCTCGGCGGATTCGCGCATCAGACGCTGTCGGTCACCGTGATCACGATGGCGTCCGACCTCTTTCGAAAGAATGAAGTCGCGACGGCGGCTGGCATGGCCGGCACGCTTGGCAACGCAGGCGTGCTCGGATCGTCTCTCTTGATCGGATCGCTGGTCGCGACGATCGGCTACACTCCGTTCTTCATCCTCCTTCCCGTGCTCGATCTGATCGGCGCCGTCGTGCTCTGGACGTTCGTTCGCGAGCCCATTACGCGAACGACGTGAACATCGTCAATCCGATTCTCCGCGGCTTCAATCCCGATCCATCGATCGTTCGAGTTGGCGACGACTATTACATCGCCACGTCGACGTTCGAGTGGTATCCGGGCGTGCAGATCCATCACTCGCGCGATCTGGTGCATTGGCGGCTGATCACGCGTCCACTGTCGCGGGCAAGTCAGCTCGACATGCGCGGCGATCCCGACTCGTGCGGCATCTGGGCGCCGTGCCTCACGCATGCCGACGGCCGCTTCTGGCTGATCTACACCGACGTCAAGCGATACGGTCGTGCGTCGCAGCCCGGGTCAGGCAGCGCGACGCCGCGCGACATGCACAACTATCTCGTGACGTGCGAGACGATCGACGGCGACTGGTCCGATCCGATCTATCTCAACAGCAGCGGCTTCGATCCCTCACTCTTTCACGACGACGACGGTCGCACGTATCTCGTGAACATGCTGTGGGACCATCGTCCCGGCGTGAATCGGTTCGCTGGTATCGTGCTACAGGAATATTCCGTCGACGAGCAGCAGCTTATCGGCTTACGGAGGCGCATCTTCGAGGGCACGGCACTCGGCTTCACCGAAGCGCCACATCTATATAAGAGAAACGGCTACTACTATCTGATCACCGCCGAAGGAGGCACCGGCTGGGGGCACGCGGTGACGATGGCACGATCGCGCTCGCTCGCTGGCCCGTACGAGCTGCACCCCGACACGTACATACTGAGCGCGCGCAATCGCCCGGACGTCGAGCTTCAGCGCGCGGGTCACGCCGATCTCGTCGAGACGCAGAGCGGCGACACGTACATGGTGTATCTCTGCGGACGCCCGTTGAAGAACCGCGGGCGCTGCACGCTGGGACGCGAGACGGCGATTCAGCCGATGGTCTGGGGCAGCGATGGTTGGTTGCGCACGACCGATGGACAGGGCCTTCCGCAGTCGGTCGTGCCGTCGCCAGAGCTCGAGACGTTCCAGTTCACTCCATCGTCCGCGCGCGAGGACTTTGGCGCGTCGCTGTTGCCGATCGATTTCCAGTGGCTGCGCACGCCGCATCCGGACGAACTGTTCAGTCTTACGGCGCGCCCGGGATGCATCCGCCTGTATGGCCGCGAGACGATCGGTAGCCACTTTCGACAGTCGCTCGTCGCGCGTCGTCTCCAATCGCATTGCGCGAGCGCGTCGACGATCATCGACTTCGCGCCCGAGCACTATCAGCAGTCGGCGGGGCTCGTCTGCTATTACAACAGTGCGAAGTTTCACTATCTGTATATCTCGCATGACGAGATACACGGGAAGCACGTGCGAGTACACTCCGCGCTGCCCGATCAGGTTCAGGCGGACGTCTTCACGTCGCCGATCGCGATCGATTCCGATGCGACCATCGAGCTCCGAGCCGAGATCGACTTTGAGCGTCTGTACTTCGCGTATCGAGTCAGTGATGGAGACTGGTGCTGGATCCCACAGCAGTTCGACGCGAGCATTCTGTCGGATGAAGCAAGCGCGCCCGGCATGCCGAACTTCACAGGCGCGTTCGTCGGCATGGCCTGCCAGGACCTGGCCGGCACGGCGCGACATGCTGATTTCGATTGGTTCGAGTATCGCGAACGAGAATTCTTGATCGATCCTCGGTGATATCACAGATCGACACGGTCACGGGCGGACGGTCACAGAAGGACGGTCATCCCAAGCGCCGATCCGCTTCCAACAAAGAGATTTTCATCAAACCAAAACAATGACATCCAACCGATGTTCTTCTGACTGTCATCGTGGCGCGACGCAGAAACGGCGCCTTTGAAGCCGAAACGACCGATCCCTGGCCAGCCTCGGCGCGACAAGTAGTTTGAACTCGTGCCACTCGCCCGACTGCTCCTGACACTCGCCATCGCCGCTCCACTCGCGGCGCAAACGCGCACCATTCGAATCAACTCGAAGGTCCTCGGCGAAGAACGAGTCGTACACGTCAACCTGCCGCCGAACTACGCCCTGGCGAAGCAGCGCTATCAGGTGACATACCTGCTCGACGGTCACGTCCGCGAGCTCTTCGATCTGACCGTTGCCGCATCCGAGTACGACCTGATCGGCGACACGCACGATTACGCGACTCCGCCGCAAATCGTCGTCGGCATCGATCAGCGTGATCGGGGAACGGACCTCGGATCGAATCAGGAAGCGTTCACGAAATTCCTCGCCACTGAGCTCGTTCCATTCATCGACCGGGAGTATCGAACGTCGGGATTCCGCACACTCATCGGACATTCGTTGGGAGGCCGCTTCGCGCTCATGACCTTCTGCCGAGCGCCGGGCGTGTTCCCGGCGGTGATCGCGATCAGCGCGGCGGGCAGCGACTCCGCGGGCGTCAACTCGGTGACAAGCTGTCTCGTGTCGGCGTTCTCGTCGAGCGGCACCCATGTTCGACAGCTCGTGCTCTCGGCGGGTGAGCGAGAGCCACGGCTTCGCGCGAATCTCGATCGTCTGCAGGCGTTTCTTCGCGAAACGGCACCGCCCACTTGGCGCTGGACGGTGATCGACGGCACAGGACTCGCCCACACCGAGACGCCGCTCGCGACGATTCCGCCCGGCATCCGGTTCGTGCACGACAAGTCGGTCTGGCAGATGCCGGTATCGCTCGCCGACAGCATCACGAGCGGACAGGTCGACCCCGAGCGCGCGATTACATCGTTTTATGCGGGATTGAGCGCTAGAGTTGGATCGGCGGTCGCGCCGTCACTCGAGTGGATGCTGGCTGCGGCGCGCATACACGCGCGCCGGCGGGACAGCGAGGCCGAAGCCGCGGCTCGGCGATTGATCGCGGCGTATCCGGAAGACCTCGAGGGATACGGCATACTCGCCGAGCTCGCGACGGCGCGGCACGATGGCGCAGCGGCGCGCGACGCACTCGACGACGCGCGTCGAATGTTGGACCGACTCGACTGGCACGACGTCTACGAGCGTGAACGAAAGCGAAAGGTGATCGAAAACGCGTTAGCGTCGATTCCGCGCTGATCGCTAGCGGGTGTTCACCTGCACCGCCGCAGCACCCTTCACGACCGTGTCGCCAACGATGATCGCGAGAACCGTCGTCGCACCGGCGCTAACGCCGCGGGTCCGTCCCGTACTCGAGTCGATCGCGACGACGGCCGGGTTGCTCGAGCGCCAGAAAACCACGAACGGAACCGGCAGCGATGGGGCGCACGGACCGCCTGGCGGACTCGCCGAAAGCAGCGTGCTGTCACCAACCGTCATCGTGATGCTCGGGGGCGACACCGTGATCCCGTGAGCCTCCAGGTCGCACTTGCTGGCGAGGGCAGTCGTCGCGGCCGAACCCGTGTCGCATGCAGTGCACAGCACGGCCGCCAGTGGAAGAAAGCGATGGATTCGCATGGTCAGTTTTGGCCACGATCGCGAAAATCGTCGTCGAGCGGGCGCAGTTCGTTCGTGCCTCACCGGCGACGGCATTCGCGCCTACCGGAGAACACAGCATCCGGTATTCAGACGGTAGGGAACGCACCAAGGTCACCCGTCATGGTGCCCACCCGAGGCGTCGGTGTGGGTTGAATTGCGCCGCCGCCGCAGGCTTGAAGCGCAAACCTCGAAACCGCGCTCTTTGTTAGCGCGAATTCACCGTGACTGCTGCCGCGCCTTTTTGGTTGGGATCTGCCACGAGCAGCGAGACAATTGTTGCCTGACCGACGGCGATACCCCGCACTTTTCCGCCGATCGAATCGACCGTCGCGACGGCGCTGTTGCTCGACTGCCAAAAGACTGACGGTGGAATGAGACGAACGATTCGCATGGTCAGCGTGGGTTCACCTGCACTGCCGCGGCACCCTTGAAGGCTTCGGCGTCTGTGACGATTGCCAGAACGGTCGTTTGGCCGCTACCGACGCCGCGGATCCGTCCCGTACTCGAATCGACAGTGACGACCGCAGGGTTGCTCGAACGCCAGAGAACCTTGAACGGCACCGGAAGCGGTGGGACATCGCACGCCGGCTTCGGATAGCTCGCCGAAAGCGCCGCACTGTCGCCGACGGCCAGGATGACGGTCGAGGGCGAAACCATTACGGTGCGGAGGTCGGCGTCACACAGCGTGACCGAAGCCGCCGGCGTAGACGTCGTGTCGCACGCCGCGCAACACACGGCAGCCAGCGAGAGAAGTCGAGTGAGCCGCATCGATCAGCGCGGATTCACGGTGATGACCGCACCGCTCTTGATCGCCGAGTCGCCGACGACGAGGGCGAGAATCGTTGTCGTGCCGGTCGCTCGTGCACGGGCGACGCCGCCTATCGAGTCGACCGTCACAACGGCCGTGTCGCTGGACCGCCAGACGACCGACAGCGGCGACGGAACTTGGATCGCGCACGGCCCCGTTGGCGGACTCGCCGAGAACCGTACGGTATCCCCGACCTTGGCCACGACGCTCGCTGGCGAGATCGCGACTCTCTCAGACAGCCTGCAGACCGTCCCGACCGACGGTGTAGTCGTGTCGGAACCGCAGGCAACACAAACAACCGCGGCCAGCGGAAGAAGACGTACGAACGTCACGTCGTGTTAGTCCGGCTTGTAGACGTCCACGGAAACGCTGAACGTCCGCGCTTCGCCAGGCTGCAAGGCGCCAACGCCTACCACCTGGCGCGCGACTTCATCGCCGCGCTCATTCTTTATCGAGACGACGACCGAATACTCCCACGCTTCGCCGGCATCGGGGTGCTTGATCGAACCCTCGATCCGAAGCGGCGAGAACGAAGGTGTCGCCTGCTCCGAGCCGATGACAGTAGTCGCCCGCGACGGGTCGAACCGGAGATGCTTCTTGCACGCCGGGCAGACCGTCGCGCTTTGGAGGATCACCGTCCGGCAGTGCGGACAGGTGCGCGTGGCACCTGCCGCTGCCCGTCGAACGGTGCTCACGAGGCCTGACTGGTCCCCAGCGTGAACGTCGATCGCGCGTGCTGCTGGTCATCACCCCAGCCGAACTCCGCGCGCCCGCGCATCCGCGAGCCAGCGGCGACGGTCAGCGTGCCCGCCTTGAGGTCACCGTTGAGCACGCCGGTCTCGAGGATCTCGACGCGCGACGCACTCTCGATGTTCCCCTCGACCTCGCCCGCGATAGCGACCGAGTTGGCCCGGACGCTGCCGGTGAGCTTCGCTCCGGCTTCGACCGTCAGGTCGCCCTGGATGTGGACGTCGCCCTTGAATCGGCCAGCCAGCCGCACATGGCCGGCGCCGTCGATCTTGCCTTCGATCGTGATGTCGGCCGCGATCAGCGACTCGCGCGACTCACGCGAGGCGGCACGGCGCGGCCCACTCGGAATCGGCGCAACATCGTTCGGGGAATGCGAGGGAAGCGGAAATTCGGTTTCTCTTTTCAACACAGGCTCCGGTGTCATCGTAGGCGAGTCCTTTTTGGTGGGGGGCGCGGGTTCCTTCCAGAGGGCCATGGGTCGACGTCCTGTTTGAGTCGCGTACGAAATACCGGTGTGATGACAGCTCCGCTGTCAGCCGCGTCACCAAAATTATTCAAAGTGCGCGCGATGTGCCGACATTCTAGCGTCGGCCGCGACTCACGCCAGTGTGTCCACACGACAAACCGGCTCGCACCACCAAGTATACGCGCACCGGCCTCGTCCGTTGCAACGGTTCACGACTCGAGGTGAAATCGCGCGCTACTCGAGACCGGTGCGAAAACGGACGGGACAAATTCCCCGGACCGTGATTTGCTTGCACCTCGCTCCTCGGGACATTGATCCCGCCCGGAGAGGAGGTTCATCCAATGCTTCGCCCGCTCATCACGCTTGGTGCCGCACTCTCGCTCGGCACCCTCGCCGCCTGCAACGACTCCAACGGCAACTTCGTACACGTCGCGCCGACCGCGGTCGTCCGCTTCGTCAATGCGACCGACACGCCGATCTCCGCGTTGGTGGGCGGCCTGCTCGACACGGTCAATGCGAGCCTCGTCTTCGGGAATCAGTCGGCGTGCCTGCTCGTCAACCTCAACGCGGCGCAGCCGATCATTTTCACCAACGGGCTCACGCACGTCACGTTCACCATCGCGACGTCGAACCTGTTCGTTGGCGGCAATTTCACGATCATCGCCTTCGCCGATCTGAACGGCGTCATTCGGTTCGCCTCGCTGGTGAACTCGTTCCAACCGGCGACGGGCTTCGCGGGAGTCCGCTTCTTCAACGCGGCGCCGACGTCGGGATCGGTCGCGATGTTCGGCAACAACATCCAGCTCACGCAGCCGGTCAGCCTCGGCGGAAACAGCGGCTTTCTCAGTCTGGCGGCGACGCCGGTCGACCTCACGTTCCGCAATACGTCGTTCCTGGTGCTCGACGCCGGGATCATGACGTTCTTGCCGAACCAGCTGACCACGATCATCCTGGGCTCGCCTCCGTTCCCATCGACGGCGCCGTTGCGCTTCATCACGAGTGTCGCCTGCTGACCTCGTCGTCGCTAGCGCCGAGCGCGCCTCATTCGAACATTCAAATACGACAACTCTCGGCGTTGGGGGCCACCGAGGGACCGCGATTTGCCTCCTCCTTCCGACTCACGTGGCCGGTGGACCTCATGCCAGCGGCCGTGCACACTCGTTGTTCGAGTCCAGTCGTAGAGGAGAGTCAAAGATGTTTCGTCGATCCTACTCGCTCATCGCCGTCGTTCCACTGGCCTTCGCCGTCGCGTGCGGCGACAAAGCCAGCGACGGGGTACTCCTAACCAACGTCACCACCAACACCGTATTGGTGAACTTCATCAATGCGACCTCGGTGCCGATCTCGGTCAACAACGCCGGGGTGCTGGTGTCGGGAAGCAGCAATCTCGTGTTCGGCGCAACGTCGTCGTGCGTGCCAGTCGATATCACCAATGTGGGCGCGTTGACGTTCACGTCGAACGGCACGGCCCTGCCTGGTTTTTCAACGAACTTCACGCCGACCGGTCCCTTCAGCGTCATCGCGTTCACCGACGCGAACGGCAACACGCAGTTCGGTACGATCAATACCAACGTGACGCCGACGTCAGGCAGTGCCGCGCTTCAGATCTTCAACGCGGCGGCCGGCACGCAACCGTTGACGATCCTTGCCAACGGCACGCCGCTCGGCAACAGCGCGACGGTGGCGTTCGGGACGTCGGCCAATTTCCTGACCGTTCCCGCGGGCACCGTGCACATCACGGCCAACAACGGAACGCAGGTCATCGATCTTGGAAACGTGACGCTCACGGCGGGACAGACTCAGACGCTCGTCATCGGTCCTCCAAGCACCGGCTCGACGGCGCTTCGGCCGATCACGGCGAGTGGATGCTGAACGCTGCGGATCACGCTGCGCATACCTGAAGCAACCGCCATCCGGTTCGCGAATTCGCGCGCCGGATTTCCGGTGGATATCTCGGGGATTCGGTTAGGAAACGCCTACCTCCCAAGCAGGCCGCCCCGAGATATCCACTGCACGGATCAGCGCGCGCACCACCGCGCGAAGCGGATCCGCGAACTCCGATGCGGCAGCGATGGCATCGGCACTCAGACGACGGCCGTCCAGCGGCACGGTGATCGATGCGTCGGGCACGAGCACAGTGGACATGGTTCTGAGCGTCTCGTCGAGCGACGCGTGCGCATGCTTCGAGCGCGATGACACGTTGAGCAAGCCAACGGGCTTGTACGGGATCTCTGATCCACTCACGAGCCAGTCGAGCGCGTTCTTCAATGAGCCGGGCACGCCATGAGCGTATTCCGGAGATGAAATCAGCACAGCGTCCGCCGCGCCGACCAGCGCTCGCAAACGCGTGACGGTCTCGGGCGCGATCGCGCCCGGCTGGTCGAGGTCTGGATTGAAGTGCGGAAGCTCCGCCAAACCGTCATACAGCGTGACGGTCACGTTCGGCGGAGCGACCGCGGCGACGGCCCGAAGGATTTCGGTGTTTGACGATCTCGCGCGCAGGCTGCCGGAGATCGCCAGGATCGTGTAAGAGCGAGTCACGTATTGTTCCGTGCGCGAGAGCGGGCGCGCCAAGCTCGAGACGTTGAACGTCTCCAAATCTGACTGCCCGTCAAAATCGGGTCGCCGCGTCGCGCCGCATGTGCGCGCGACGCCTTGCGCTTACGCGCTCGATGGCGTGTCCGACGCCAGCGAGGCGAGCAGCTTCACCAGATCGTTCGCTGCTTCGGGCTTCACGAGGTGATGATCGAATCCAGCGTCGCGCGCGCGACGCTTGTCTTCGGATTGTCCCCAGCCGGTTACCGCGACGAGCACCATCGTCTTGCCCCACGGCGCCCGGCGAATGTGCTGCGCCAGATCGTAGCCGCTCATCTTCGGCATGCCGACGTCGAGAAGCGCGACGTCGGGCCGGAACTCCTCAGCGGCGGCGAGACCAGCCAGCCCATCCGCTGCCGTGCGCACATCGTAGCCGAGCCGCCCCAACAGCCGCTGCAGGCTGGCGGTGACATCCGCGTTGTCGTCGACCACGAGAACACGCAGTGGCGCGGGAGCCGCCTGGAGGCCGTTCGGCGGCGAGAGGCGCGCGCTCATCTCCGCGGGCGCGAGCGGAAGCCGAACCGCGAATTCACTGCCGCTACCTGGTCCGCCGCTGGAGGCCGACACCGACCCTCCATGCATTTCGACGAGCCGCTTCACCAACGTCAGACCGATGCCGAGGCCGCCACGCGTTCGCTCGGGCGCTTCGGCGATCTGGGTGAAGGGCTCGAAGATTCGCGTCAGCATGTCCGGCGCGATCCCGATGCCCTTGTCGCGCACCGTGACGACGACGTTCATGTCTTGACGATCGGCCGTCAGCACGATTCGGCCGCCAGGATCAGAGAACTTCGCGGCGTTGTTCAGCAGATTGGCAAATACCTGCGCCAGCCGCGTGAGATCGCCGTCGATGATGATCGGCTCCGGCGGCAGCGAGACGGAAAGATCCTGTCCCGAGGCCGCGATGATCGGCCGGCTCGTCTCCAGCGCGCGGCGCAACGCCGTGGCCAAATCCACGCGTTCCTTGCGCAGCTCGAGCTTGTCGCGGCTGATGCGACTCACATCGAGCAAATCATCGACGAGGCGCGTCATCTCTCGCATCTGACGATCGATCAACTCGGTCGCCCATTCCAGGTCCGTGGGGCCAGACCCCTCGAGCTGGAGAACCTGAATGGCGTAGTGCACCGGGGCGAGCGGGTTTCGCAACTCGTGCGCCAGCGTCGCCAGGAATTCGTCTTTGCGTTGGTTTGCTTCCCGCAACGTTTCCTGTGATTGCTTGCTCTCGAGCAGATCGGCCGCTTGCCGCGCAAGAATATCGAGCAGCCGCAGATCGCGCTCCGGCGGTTCGTGGGCGTCGCGCCAGTACGTCGTGATGACGCCCACGAACGCTCCGCGTCGCGTGAACAGTGGCGTCGACTGCATGGCGCGAATTCCCACCACCTGGGCAATGGCCAGGTCGGACGTGCCATACAGCAGATCGCTGCGATCGATGTCGGCAATCACGACGCGCCCGCCCGTCCGGGTCACCTCGCGGTACAGCGCCATGGAGTCGACGCGAACGCAATCCCACTCGCGAAAAGCCTTCGCGGAGAAACCGCGAAACGCGAGCACTTTCAAGTCGGCCGCGTCGCCGTCACTCGTCACCATCCGCATGCAGGCGAAGTCTGAGCGCATGATCGCCACGACGGCGTCGATGATTTTCTCATACAACGTCTCGACGCCTTGCCCGATCAGCTCCGCGCTCGTGGCCTGCAGCAGCTTGGAGTCTGCCAGCTCGGCTTGCAGTTGATGCTGCGTATCGCGCAGCGCCGTTTCAGTTCGGCGAAGCTGTGCGAGATCCGCCGCCAGCCCCGCCTCGACAACCCGCTGTGCGGCGAGCTCACTGCGCAAACCGTGCTCAACCAGGAGATGATAGGCCGTCGCGGCGAAACGTGAGAGGTTCGTGATCACACGATGGTCCTCAGCGTCGAACTTTCTCGTCTCGTCGTGCGCGATGACCCAGCAGGTGCCAACTGGCCGGCCTTCGCTGTGAATCGGCACCAGGAGAAGCTCGACGATCGCCGGAAGACCCGTGATCGTATAGTGGCGCTGCGGCCGATGCATCAGCATCGCGCTGTTGCGGTCGATCACCGTGCCGCACGGGCTGCCTTCGCGGGGCATGAAGCCACCCACGTATTGTCCCCACGCACCAGCGGCTGCCCGCCAGCGAACGATCTCGCGGCCATTCTCCTTTTCTAACAGGCTGACGCCGGCGGAATGCGCCTGGCAGAGCTCGACCGCCGTCTCGACCATGCGTTGCAACACGGCGTCGGCGCCGGCCTGCCCCGACGCGTTGGCCATCACGTCCATGAGCGCGGCGATGGCCCGGCTGTCCGCTTCGTAGTTGGCGGGCCGCGCCGGGCGCCGGCGCAACTCGTCCGTCGTGATCACCGCCTCCAAAGGGACAGGAAACCCGCCCTCGGCGGCGGAATCTGAATCGGTATGGCTGGTGAGCACGGCTAACTCTGCGTCGCTGGCCAGCAGGTGTCAAACTGCAAAGATGTTTGCAGCGCACCGGAAAGTGTCGGAGCAACCGGTGTGCAAACGCGAGTACGCCAATTGGTGTCCGCGGCCGCGTGTGTTTCGCGTTCTTGAACGCACGCGCGAGGACCGCCCGTCATAGACGCACGCCGCCTCGCCGCTTTCCGCGTACTCGTCCTTGGAGGCGTTTTCGCATGCAATCGTTGCAGTTCCGGTTTCGCCGGACTCTTTTCCTTCCCGTTCTGCTCGCTATTCCGGGCTCGCTGGTCGCGCAGGCCGCGACGGTTCGAGGCCACGTCACGAGCGAAGCCGGCACACCGCTCATCGGAGTGACGGTCTCGATCGCCGGCATCGGCGTCGGCTCGACCACCGGCAATGATGGTCAATACACGTTCACTGTGCCGGGAACCCGCGTCTCGGGCCAGTCCGTCACGCTCAGTGCGCGACGCGTCGGATTCGCGCCGCAGTCCGCCCCGATCACGCTGTCGCCCGGCACCATCCAGCACGACTTCGTGATGGTTCCGACCGCACAGCAACTCGATCAGGTCATCGTCACCGGCGCGGGCACGTCGCAGGTTCGCGAGCGCGTCGGCAGCGTCATCAACTCCGTCGACAGCTCGTTGATCACACGCGAGGCGCAACCGCAGAACATCCTGTCATCGCTCACCGCGACGGCACCGAATGTCCGCGTGAGCACACAGTCGGGCGAGCCGGGCGGATCTGCCTTCGTCATCATCCGCGGCGCCACGTCGGTCACGGGGACGAACCAGCCGCTGATCGTCGTCGACAATCAGCCGATCGACAACACGACGCTGTCAACCAGCGGCGGCAACGGAAGCACGGTGACGCAGAATCGCGCGGCGGACCTCAATCCGAACGACGTCGAGTCGGTTCAGATCCTCAAAGGCGCCGCTGCATCGGCGATCTACGGCGCGCGCGCGGCGAACGGCGTCATTCTCATCACGACCAAGAAGGGCTCGAACGGTCCGACGCGGTATTCGTTCTCGTCGACGCAGACCTTCGACAACGTCATCAAAACGGCGCCGCTGCAAACGGATTTTGGCCAAGGGTCCGACGGCACCAGTGGCACGTGCGCGACGCCCGATTGCAACGCCACGAGCCTGTCGTGGGGAGCGCTGCTCGACGCCAGCGTGCCGGTCTTCAATCATGGGAAGGAGATCTTCCAGACGGGGCTCACCAGCGACAACGCGCTCAGCGTCTCCGGCGGCAACAATCGCACGACGTTCTATCTCTCGGGCGGCATCACGGATCAGCTGGGCGTGATGAAGGGAGGCAACAATCGCTACGATCGCAGCACCGTCAAGCTCTCTGCGTCGCACCAGCTTCTGAATACGCTGACGTTCGGCGGCAACTTCTCGTACTTCAACAGCGTCGGCGACTACGTCCAGAAAGGCTCGAACACCTCCGGCCTCTTGCTCGGCGCGCTGCGCACGTCACCCGACTTCAACAATCTGCCGTTCCTGGATCCGATCTCGGGGCTGCAGCGCTCGTATCGATTTCCTCATCCAACTGCCGAGAGCATCACGGATTCGCGCGGCTACGACAATCCGTTCTTCGTTCTCGACAACGAGGGAAATCGCAGTGAGCTCGGGCGGTTCATTGGCAGCCTGACGGCGAACTGGGTTCCAACGGCGTGGCTGAGCTTCAATGAGACCTTCGGCGCCGACAACTACACCGATTCACGCGTCGAGGCGCTGCCCCTCACGTCGTCGAGCGATCCAGTCGGCAACGTGACGCGCTTCCAGGTCACGAACCTGGAAATCGATCACAACCTCACGGCGACGTTGTCGCACGACCTCGGATCCAACGTCCAAGCCCGACTCGTGCTTGGCCAGAACCTGAATTCGCGCCGTAATCGACAGGTCAACGTCTTCGGCGATCAACTCATCGCGCCATCGCCGCTCGCGATTCAGAACACGGTCAGCTTCACGCCGACGGAAATGCGCTCGCTGCGTCACATCGCGGCGTACTTCGGCCAGGGCGAGCTCGATTTCTACGATCAGTTCCATATCACGGCCGGCATTCGCGACGACGGCTTCTCGACGTTCGGTGCGTCGCATCGGTCGGCGGCGTACCCGAAGGTGGACGGCACGTGGACGTTCGTGAATCCCGCGGGCAATGGCAGTGGCCGATGGTTGAGCATGGGCCGCGTTCGTGCCGCGTACGGTGAGACCGGGCGTGAGCCGCTCCCCTACTCCACCATCAGCGCGCTCTCCACGACGACGCTGTTCGGCAGTGGGCTCGGCGACTTCATCGGCTCGAACCAGAGCGGTCACGGCGGATTGGTGACGGGTCCAAACCTCGGCAACACGGATCTCAAGCCGGAGCGCAACAAAGAGTCCGAGATCGGCGCGGATTTTGGATTCTTTAATCAGCGGTCCGATCTCTCGGTCACCTACTACAGCAAGCGCTCGACCGACGTCATTCTTCCGGTGCCGGTGAACGCTGCGGCAACCGGCGCCAACACGGCGCTCGTGAATGGCGCGACGATCACGAACAAAGGACTCGAGCTCGCGCTCAACACGCATCCGTACGCGTCGCGCACCGTCGACGTCACCATCGGCGGGAACTTCGCGCGCAACATCGGCAAGGTCGAGTCGCTCTTCCAGGGCGTGCAGTTCATTCCGTACCCGCTGGAGGGCTTCATCGGGGCGGCCGGCTCGTCGTCGGTCGGCTTCGCGCCCGGCGTCATTCGCGGCCAGGACTTCGTACGCTGCGGCCTCGGGCAAAAGGCGAGTCTTCCGGGCGTCGGCGATCTCGCGAACGTCGACTCGGCGTGCGGCGCCGGGGCAAAGAAGGGCGCGCTGTATATCTCCGGCACCGACAACATGCCAGTCGTCGATCCAGACGATCGTGTGATCGCCGACCCGAACCCGCACTGGACGGCTGGCCTCA